>Ga0302196_10001643_pt1 | contig 21212 bp, 18 predicted proteins | sample II_Bog_N1_3_FD_198794 | JGI IMG/M metagenome (GOLD analysis project Ga0302196, IMG submission 198794) | Peat permafrost microbial communities from Stordalen Mire near Abisko, Sweden - II_Bog_N1_3 | ecosystem: Environmental > Terrestrial > Soil > Wetlands > Peat | place: Sweden: Abisko...
CCACGTCAACATCGACGGCTTCTACTACAACTATGACAACGAGCAGCAGCCGCTCGGCTATTTCGCCCCGTCCGGGTTGATCAACACCCTGATCTTCAACATCCCGAAATCCGAGTCTTACGGGGTCGAACTGGAGAGCATGTGGCGTCCCACCGACGACCTGACCCTGAACCTGAGCTATTCCTACCTGGTGTCGAAGATCACCAGCATGGGCGGCCAGTGCTTCGTCGATACCGCCGACCCCAACGCGGTCGAGCCGGGCGCAAACACGTCGGGATGCGCGTCGTTCGGAGCCGGGTACCAAAATCTGACCGGCCAGAGCCTGGCGGAAGCGCCTCGAAACAAGATCAACTTCGACGCGCTCTACGCCTTTCACTTCGAGCCCGGAACCTTGACGCTCACCGGCTCGGTGGTCTGGAAGCAGGCCACCTATGACTCACCGTTCAACCGGCCCTACAACCTGGCGCCGGACTACACCCAGGTGAATCTGCGGGCGGTCTGGAACGACACCGCCAACCGCTACAGCGTCATCGCCTTCGTCGACAATGTGTTCGACCAGGTGAACTACGATGGAGTCTTCGGCTTGCTGACCACGCCGGCGGGGGCGACAGCGGCGGCTCAGAATGTCGACCGCATCGCCAGCCTGACGGCGCCGCGCACGTTCGGCGTGGAATTCCAGTACAGATTCAAATGACGAGGTTGGCTTGGCGTTCGCTCGGGCGCGCGCCAAGCCAACGCGCCGAATGGGCAGGCAGAGCCGCTCCACATCCGCGCGAGTATGACGCATGCTCCGGCCTCGGGGCGATTGGGTGGACGGATGACGACGGCACGCAGCGGAGGACGGCGACGACAACGATCGTCGGAACACGACGACGAGGCGAGGTTGGAGCTGGCCTTGTCCCAAGGCGCGGCCGCCTACGCCGCCGGACGACTGGCGGAAGCGGCGGCGGCCTACCGCCGCGCCGAGCGCGTCTCCGTCAGCGACGTCCGGGCGACCTATTCGCTGGCGATCATCGACATTCGCCAGGGCCAGCTCAGGCGGGCGCGCGAACGCCTTCTCGGGGTGGCCCAACGCGAGCCTGGGCTGTTTGGCGCGTGGCATAACCTTGGCTTCGTCAGCCAATCACTGGGGCTCTGGCCGGAGGCCGCCGACGCCTACCGTCGGGCGCTTGGCGTAGACCCCGCCGCCGTGACGACCACCTTCGATCTGGCGATCGCCTGTTCGGTGGTTGGGCGCATAGACGAGGCGGCGGCGCTCTACCGCTCACTGCTGCCATCGCCCGCCACCCATGATCGCGCCCTAAGCCGCCTTGCGATATTGGCGCCGCACGCGATCACCGACGACGAATTGATCGGGCTGAGACGAGCCGCACAGGAAAGGCGGAACGACGCCGAGCCCGTTCTGCATTTTGCGATCGCCGGCGTTTTGGAAGCTCGAAACGACGATGACGCAGCCTTCGCCGCGTTTGCCGAAGGCAACGCCTTGAAGCGCGCGCAGCTCTGCCGTTCGGCAAATCCGTCGGAGCGGCCCGAGGTGGCGGCGAGCCAGCACGAACAAGCCGCCGACTTCGTCAAAACCGTATTCACCCCGTCATTCTTGGCCGAACACGCTTCGCTGGGCGGCGCCAGCAGGGCCGCGCCGATCTTTATCGTGGGAATGCCGCGCTCGGGCTCATCGCTGATCGAGCAGGTTCTGTCGGCCCATCCCCTGGCGCAGGGGATGGGCGAGAGCCCCAGCCTTTCCGATGTCGTAAACCGGCCCGCCCTGGAGCAGAGCGCCTTTAGCGACATGGCGGAGTCCTATCTTGCCCGACTGGAGGCGTTCGGCTGGTCGCGCAGCTTGCGGCCGGTCGATAAGACGCTGGAAAACTACCTGCACGTGGGGTTGATCCACCTCATGTTTCCGCGCGCCGTGATCCTCCACAGCGTGCGCGACCCCGTGGACACATGTGTTTCCTGCTATCGCCAGCTATTCGCCGCCGGCAACGAGACCCTTTACGATCTCGGCGATATCGGCGCCGAATATGTCCGCTATCGCTCGGTAATGGAGCACTGGAACGCCGTCCTGCCGGGCCGCGTCATCGATGTCGAGCACGAGGCCCTGGTCGCTTCGCCCCAGACCGAGATTCGCCGCCTCGTCACCGACCGCTGCGCATTGGAGTGGGATCCTGTTTGCCTACGGTTCCATGAAGCCCCAGCCGTGGTCCGCACCGCCAGCGCCGCCCAGGTCCGTCAGCCGATCTTCCACACATCCATCCAGCGGTGGCGCCGCTACGCCTCCCACCTTGACCCGCTGTTGGCAGCCCTCGGCCCCTACGCCGGTTCCTGATCGTCGCCCATGGCGACATAGTCGTTGATCTCATGCGTGGTCCGGGCCGAACTCGATCGACCGCGAAGGATCAGCTGTGGCCTACGCGCGGCGTCTTGGTCTAAACTACCCGTCCCAGGCGACCTTAGGGCCGCCGCACCCGGAGACGTACGCCCCTCCAAAAAGACGGCGCCGCCGGGGTTGCGCGCTCAATTTTACCCATCCCGCCCTGCAATCGAGCCATGACAACTCGGCTCCAGGTTGGCAGGGTCGCGCAATCGATTCTCACAGGAGACTATTGAAGTGAACACCGCGGACCTCGCCGACCAGATCGCCGCCACCGGCGGCATCACCAAGGCCCAGGCCAAGACCCTGATCGATTCCTTCCTCGACGGAATCCGCAACGCCGCGGCCAAGGGCGAGGAAATCTCCCTGCCCGGCTTCGGCAAGTTCAAGGTTCAGGCCAAGCCGGCCCGCACCGGCCGCAACCCTTCGACCGGTGAATCCATCCAGATCGCCGCGTCCAAGAAGCTGGTCTTCCAGCCGGCCAAGGTGCTGAAGGACGCTGTGAACGGCTGACGCGCCGCCACAAGCTCGTATTACCGATCGCCGGCGCATGAGGCTCGGCCGCCCACTGGGCGGCCCCGCCGCGCCGGCGATTGCGTTTTAGGCGCGCCCCCGGCCGGGTCGCAAAGGTTGCTGCGGCCAGTCGTGCATCCAGAGCGATCCCCATTGTGTCCCCCCCGATTCATCGTAGGCTCAACCTGCGCGAGGGGCGCTCTGCGGCGGTGCGCGCCATGGCGCGGCCGCGGTGGTGTCGACGGTCAGGGGAGGCTGTAATGGGCAAGAGGCGCCGGACTCGTCGAGGCCGCCTGGGTTTGATTTTTGCGGCGGTCATGACAGCTCCAGTGCTGCTGTCAGGGTGCGCCGGCGGCGGGGGCGGCGGAGGGTCTTCGCCAACGCCGACACCCACGGCCCCCCCCACCCCAGCCCCTACGCCGACACCCACGCCGACACCGACACCGACACCGCCAAGCTACCCGCTGGCGACCAGTCCGGAATACCAGCTCAACTACGGCCTCGGCGCGATCGACGCTGAAGCGGCGTTCGCCTACGGCGCGACGGGCCAGGGCATAACCATCGCCGTCATCGACAGCGGCGTAAACCTGACCCAGCCGGACCTGGCGGCGAATATATCGAGCGCCTCGACCGACATCGTCGCCGGTCGCGATCAGCCCTCCGGCGTGAACCTGCACGCCACCTGGGTCGCGAGCGTCATCGCGGCGACCTTCAACGGCGAGGGAACCGTGGGCGTCGCCTACGACTCCACCATCCTGTCGGTCCGCGCCGACTCGATCGGCTCGTGCAGCGGCCAGACCAGCACCGACTGCGCCTTCGACGACAGCGATCTGGCCGCCGGGATCAACTACGCCGTCGCGCACGGCGCGAAGGTGATCAACCTGTCGCTGGGCGGGACCACACCCGACAGCACGGCCTTCCAGAACGCCATGCAGAGCGCCGTGGCGGCGGGCGTGGTGTTCACCATCTCCGCCGGCAACGAGCGCACGCCGACCAACCCAGCCCCAAATCCGGACTGGCCGGCCCAGTACGCGGTCGACCCGCGCTACCAGGGCTCGGTGCTGGCGGTGGGCGCGACAACCCAGTCCGGCGCCTTGGCCAGCTACTCGAACGAGGCTGGCGTGGCGGCGGCGGACTATGTGGTTGCGCCCGGCGACAACATCACCACGGCCTGCTCGGCCAACGGCAGCTGCTGGCAGGTCTCGGGAACATCCTTCTCCGCCCCGCACGTGGCCGGCGCCCTGGCCCTGCTGCTGCAGGCCTTCCCCAATCTCACGGGCCCGCAGGCGGTCGCCATCCTTTTGAAGACGACCGACGATCTCGGCGCGCCCGGCGTTGATCCCGTCTACGGGGACGGCTTGATCGACCTGGGCAAGGCCTTCTCGCCCCTTGGCGCCCTGAGCATCCCCACCGCCAGCGGCGTCTCGGTGGTGCAGACCACTCAGGCGGTCAACGGTTCGAACGTCAGCGCCGCGTTCGGCGACGCCTTCCAGCGCAGCAGCGCGCTGACGACGGTCGGCTACGACTCCTACGACCGGCTGTTCGTGGTCAATCTGGCCAAGAACTACCGGATTGCGCCGCGCACCCAGATGCAGGCGCCGACCTTGCCGCCGCGCCAAACCCAGGTGTCGCTCAGCGGCTCCAACGGCGCGCGCCTGGATCTCACCTCATCGATGGCCGACGACTGGTCCAGCCTGCAGCAACCCGACCCGACTGGGGTGCGGGCCGGATTGCAGACCGCGCTCGAGCCTCGAGCGGACATCAACCTGGCCATGACGGCCGGACACTTCAATCTACAGGCCTGGAGCGGCCAGGGCGGGATGGCGCCGGCGGCGACCCTGGCGGCGGCCAGCGACAGCTTCGCCGCCCTCGCCCGCCCCGACCATGCGGTCCAGGCGGGCGCGCGGTTCGGCCGCTGGACCGTGTCGGCCGAGGCGGGCGGCGGCAGCCGCTACGCCCTGTACGGCCTTGGCGAACTGGCGCCCTCCCGCTACGCGATAGGCTCGGTGCGTTTCGGCGTCCCGCGGTTCTCCCTGACCGTCTCGACCGGCCGGCTGGATGAGCCCCAAGGCCCGCTCGGCTCCTTCCTGCCCCTGGCCTCGTCCAACGCGATGGCCGCGAGCACCCGGTTCACCGCCGCCCAGTTCGACTGGCAGCCGACCTCGCGGCTGGCGATCTCCGGCCGCGCCAGCCTGGGTCAGACGGACGCCAACGGCCAGCAGATCCAGCTCCAGCACGGCGCGGTCAGCTCAAGCTGGCGGCTGGCGGCGCAGACGCTGTGTGCGCCCGACCAGCCCGCCTGCCTGCGCTGGACCGCCCAGGTGGATCAGCCGATTCGCATGGAGTCGGGCGCCTTCACCGCCTACCTCGCCGACGTACCGGCGGGCTATTTCGATCCCCTGCACTTCTCCGAGCGCTCGCTGTCGGTCGACCCCTCCGGGCGCCAGATCGACATGCACATCGGCATCGAGCGATCGCTGGCCAATGGCGCTGACCTGCAGCTGCAGGCGATCGGCATCAGCCAGGAGAACAACCAGGCCGGTTCGCCTTTCAATCTTGGGTTCCTGGCCAGCTGGCGCTCCAAGTTCTGATCCTGCGGCCCAGGTGATCCGTACACAGGCGGAACCGTCGGCGCGCCTTTGACGTTTGCTCCAGCGAAGCCATAACGCTCGGAGGACACGCCATGGGCCGCTCTATTCTGTTGTTTTTCCTCGGGGTTCCGATCCCGGTCATTATTCTTCTCGCCCTGTTCTGGCATTGAGCGGGAGCAGGATCATGGCCTCGGTCGCCTATCCCAACATTCCCGACGAGTCTCTTGCCGCTGTCGCACCCGCGGTCGGCAGCCCGAAGTCGGCGGTCTCCTGGGCCGCCATCATCGCCGGCGCGGTCGTCGCCTCGGCGACCAGTCTGGTGCTGCTGATCCTGGGCTCGGGCCTGGGCCTGGCCCTCGCCTCGCCCTGGTCCGCGCCCTCGGTGACCAGCTTCACCGTGATGGCCGGCGTCTGGTTCATCGTCATCCAATGGGCGGCGTCGGCCATCGGCGGCTACATCACCGGCCGTCTGAGGACCCGCTGGATCGATCTCCATACCCACGAGGTCTTCTTTCGCGACACCGCCCACGGCTTCCTGGCCTGGTCGCTGTCGACGGTGCTGGTCGCGGCCTTGCTGATCGCGGCCGGCTCGTCGGCGCTCGGCGGCGGATCGCGGGACGCGTCGGCGCCGAACGCCTACGCCCTCGACGCCCTGTTCCGCTCGACCCAGGCCGAGAGCGCCGATCCGGCGCCGACACGGGCCGAAGCGGCGCGGATTCTCGCGCGGGCGGCCGCCAACGGCGGCCTGACCGCCGACGATCGCCACTATCTCGGAGCGGTTGTCGCCGCCCGTACCGGCGTCTCGGTCGCGGACGGGGAGGCGCGCGTTGACGACGCCGTCACGGCCGTAAAGACCGCCACGGACAGCGCCCGAAAGGCTGCCTCGGCGACGGCCCTGTTCACGGCCCTGGCCATGGTCATCGGCGCCTTCATCGCCTCCGTCGCGGCTGCGCTTGGCGGCCAGTTGCGCGACGAACACCCCTGAGATTTTGCGCGGGATATTCGGCCGCTCATCGGAACCCGGGCCTTCCAGACCGTGTTCAAACACATCACTTTTTTGGAGACGCCAGCATGACCACCGCCTCAACGAAAGCCGCCAATCACAAGGGCCGCACGGGCCGCACCCGCCGGACAGGACGTCGCGATCCCCTGGCGGTCACGCTGCTGAAGAAGGACCATCGCGAGGTCGAGGGTTGGTTCGACGAATACGAACAGCTTGAGGCCGAAGCGGACAAGCTGGAGCTGTTCAAGAAGATCGCCCTGGCGCTCAAGGTCCACACCCGCATCGAGGAAGAAATCTTCTATCCCGCCGAACGTGGCGATGTTGAAGACGACCTGCTGGACGAGGCCTATGTCGAGCATGACGGCGCCAAGAAGCTGATCGCCGAGATCGAGGCGATGCAGCCCTCCGACGATTTCTATGACGCCAAGGTCAAGGTGCTCGGCGAGTACATCAAGCACCATGTCAAGGAAGAGGAGCAGCCGGGCGGCGTCTTCGCCCAGGCCAAGCGCGGCGATGAGGACCTTGAGGCCATGGGCGAACGCCTGAAGGCCCGTAAGGCCGAATTGATGGCCGAAATGGGCGCGGCGAAGTCGAACTGACAGCCGACTGCGCTGGGCCGCGCGCTGGTCGACAGCGCGCGGCTATCGCCTATTCCAATGTCGCCCCTCGCCGGACTATGTCTGCAGCAAGCAGAAACGAGACCGAGGGCGCTACGATGAACACCGACCTTTCCGGCCGCACGGCTATCGTCACCGGCGCATCCAGCGGCTTCGGCCGGCGCTTCGCGGCCACCCTGGCCAAGGCCGGGGCCTCAGTCGTGGTCATGGCCCGGCGGGCCGAGTTGCTGGACACTCTCGTGGCCGAGATCAAGGCCGACGGCGGCGCCGCCCGCGCGCTCTCGGTCGACGTGGCCAAGGCCGATGCGGTCAGCGACGCCTTCGACACCATCGAACGCGTCGACATCGTCGTGAACAACGCCGGCGTCGCCGGCGCCAGCACCGCCATCAATTGCGAAGAGGACGAATGGCGCTGGACCTTCGACGTCAACGTCAACGCGTCCTGGTTCGTCTCCCGCCGCGCCGCCCAGGCGATGATCAAGGCCGGAACCGGCGGGTCGATCATCAACATCGCCTCGATCACGGGCCTGCGTCCAGGCGCCTCGGCCGCCGCCTATTCAGCCTCCAAGGCGGCGGTGATCCAGATGACCAAGGCGACCGCGATGGAATGGGCCCGCTACGGCATCCGCGTGAACGCCCTGGCCCCCGGCTACTTCGAGACTGACCTCAACCGTGACTTCCTCCGATCCGACTACGGCGAGAAGATGATGAAGCGCATCCCCCAGCGCCGCTTCGGCCAGATGCCGGACCTGGACGGGCCACTGCTGCTGCTGGCGTCGGACGCGTCCGCCTACATGACCGGAAGCGTGATTGAGGTTGACGGCGGCCACCTGGTGAGCCCGCTCTAGGCGCCAAGCCGGTGTCGACATCCGGGTTCACCCCCCACCCGCGATCCTTGGCCGAACAGGCATGGGCGGCCGTCCGCGAGCCGCTCGACCTTCAGCTCTCGCCCCTGGGCCTGCGGGCCATCGCCGCGCTCGCGCCGAAACCGGGCGAGCACGTCCTGGATGTCGGCTGCGGCGCGGGACAGACCTGCGTTCAACTGGCGGAGGCGGTGGGCCCGACCGGCGTCGTCGTCGGCCTCGACATTGCGCCGCGGCTGCTGGCCATCGCCCGCGCGCGTGCGGCGGCGCATGCGAACGTGAGCTTCATTGAGGCCGACGCCCAGACCGCGACGTTGCCGGCGCTGAGCTTTGACGCGATTTTTTCCCGGTTTGGCGTGATGGCCTTCGCTGATCCCGTTGCGGCGTTCGATAACCTGCGCCGCGGCCTAAAGCCGGAGGGGCGCCTGGCCTTTGTCTGCTGGCGCTCGCTGGCTGAAAACGACCTGGACCTCGTCCCGCTCCGCGCGGCGGGCCTGGAGTCGCAAGCCGACATGACGCCCTTCGCGTTCGAGGACCCGGCGCGGATTACCGAAGTCCTCGCCGGCGCGGGCTTCGGCGATATCGACGTCAAACCGTTCGATCAGCAGGTCGGCAGCGGCGGCCTCGACGCCATGCTCGCCGTCGTTTTGGCGGTGGGGCCGCTCGGCCGAATCCTGCGCGAAACCCCATCGCTGCGGGCGAAGGCCGAGCCGCTGGTCAGGCAGGCGCTCGCGGCGCGGGCCGGGCCGGGCGGCGTGACCCTGAAAGCGGCGACGTGGATCGTGACCGCGCGGAACAGTCCAGCGTCGCTGTCGCGTTAGATTTTGTGTAGGACGCGTCAGAATTATCCCAGGCGCATTGCCCTTGCCGCCGGCTCGGCTCACGCCAAATTCGGTCTATCAGCCAGCGCATCCCCGCGCCTTGGCGACCCGTTTCTCGCGCCAGACCAAGGACCTCCCATGCCCAGCCTGTTCGATCCGCTTCGCATCGGCGATCTCGAGCTGCCCAATCGCGTCGTCATGGCGCCGCTCACCCGGCTGCGGGCCGGCGAGACCCACATTCCCAACGCGCTGATGGCCGAGTACTACGCCCAGCGCGCGTCGGCCGGCCTGATCATCTCCGAGGCGGTGCCGGTCACGCCCCAGGGAGTCGGCTACCAGGGCGTGCCGGGCGTATGGTCCAAGGAGCAGGTAGAGGGCTGGAAGCTGATCACCCGCGCGGTGAAGGCCGCCGGCGGGCGAATCTTCATGCAACTCTGGCACGTCGGTCGCATCTCGGACCCCATCTTCCACGACGGCCGCCCGCCAGTGGCGCCCAGCGCCATCGCCGCCAAGGGCCACGTCAGCCTGTTGCGGCCCGAGCGCCCCTACCCGACCCCGCGGGCTCTTGAGTTGGACGAGCTGCCGGGCGTCATCGAAGCCTATCGCCAGGGCGCCGAGTTCGCCCAGGCGGCCGGTTTCGACGGAGTCGAACTCCATGGCGCGAATGGCTATCTGCTCGACCAGTTCCTGCAGGACGGCTCCAATGCCCGCACCGACGCCTACGGCGGTCCGATCGAGAACCGCGCCCGGCTGATGCTGGAAGCCACCGACGCGGCCATCTCCGTCTGGGGACGCGATCGTGTCGGCATGCACCTGGCCCCGCGCGCGGACTCCCATTCTATGGGCGACAGCAATCTCGCCGCGACCTTCGGCTATGTGGTCAAGGAACTGGACAAGCGCGGCATCGCCTTCATCTGCGCCCGCGAGCACCAGGCGCCCGACAGCCTTGGCCCCACCCTGCGCAAGGCCTTCGGCGGCGCCTACATCGCCAATGAGGGCTTCACAGGCGAAAGCGCCCAGGCCGCGCTGGACGCCGGCATCGCCGACGCGGTGGCCTTCGGCAAGGCCTTCATCGCCAACCCCGACCTGACCCTTCGGTTGCGCACCGGCGCGCCGCTGAACGATCTGGTTCCGGCGACCATCTACTCGCCGGATCAGCGCGGCTACACCGACTACCCGGCGCTGGCCGAAGCCTCGGTCGACGCCTAATCCCGGCCCGCTTGATCGGGACTGCAAACGTTCCGGCAACACCGCCGAATTAAGGTATGGTTAATAATTGGAACGAAGCGTGATTGGCGCGCTCTAGCCGGCCGGCGACAGCGAAACGTCGACCATGATCTCGGCCGAGATGTCCTCCAGGGCGGCCTGAACCCGGGCCGCCTCGACGTCCGGCGCAAGGCGTAGGCGCGCGGCCATGTGGAACAGCGCCCCGCCCGCGTAGGGCTCGGCGTCGATCCAGGACCGGAAGGTCTCGATATTGACTCCGAGCCCGCTGAGCACGCCCGTCACCTGATTGACGATCCCCGGCCGATCCTGGCCGACCAGGTCGAATTCCAGCGTCTCGCCGGCCGCGGGCGCGTCTTCGACGGCCGGGGCGATACGGACTTCAAGCCCATGGTCGTCCACCGCGCCGACCGCGGCGCGCAGGCCCTCGACCGCGCCTGCGTCCACCTCGACGAGCACCGATCCGACATAGAGGCCGCCGAGCCGGCTGAGGTGGCTCTCCAACCAGTTGCCGCGGGCGGACAGGACCGCCGCCGCGAGCGCCCGGGTCAGGCCGGGCCGGTCGCTGCCGATCACGCTCAGAACCATCAACGCCATGGGATTGCTCTCGAAAAGGGCCCTAGGTCTCGGCCAGCGAAACCTAGCGCGGTTGTTAGTACAAGGCCGGGCATGAGGCCATCGACACGGACCTCTATCGCCTAGACGTGCACCGGGTCCCGCAGGCCCAGCCCGTCGATCTCCGCGACCTGCGCCGCGTCCAGCGGCCCGGTGCGCTCGGCGTCCAGGCATTGGCGCAGTTCGGCGCGGTTCTTCACCCCCAGCACCAGCGTATCGACACCCTCCATCCCCAGCGCATAGCGATGGGCGACCACCGCCGGGTCCTCACCCCAGCGGGCGCAGAGCGCCCGGAACGGCGCGGCGCGGGCGTAGTCGAGCATCTCCGGTTCGTCGTCCCTCATCGGCCGATCAATGGACGCCGTCAGCGCCCCGGCCTGCACGGCCCGGATGCCCATGACGCCGCAGCCAGCGGCCTTGGCCTCGGCGATGATGGCGCGGGGGATGGGGGGCTCGGCATAGCTGCGCATGCCGCCGGGGCTGTCGAGCAGGTTGGTCACCGCCTGCACAACGTCCGGCGCGGGATCGGCGCCGATCGCCGCGATGATCGTGGCCGGCACGCCCGTCGCGGTGATGCCCCAGGCGCCGATGCGGCCCTGAGCCTTCAACCGCTGCAGGGTCGGGACCACCTGCCCGACATAAATTGACCAGGTCGTGGCGAAGCGATCGCGCCGGTGCTGATAGCGGGCGTATTGGTAGTCGTCTGCGCAGATGTTGGTGTGCAGGAAGTAGACGTCCAGCCGCTCCAGCTTCATCGCCGCCAGGCTGGCCTCGAACGACGCCATCAGCCGGGCCGCCGCCTCGTCCGCGGGCGGACTGCCGAGATAGCATTTGCTGGTGAAGCGCACGCCCGGCGGCGCCGCCCCCTCGAAAGCAGCGCCGATCACCGCCTCGCAGTCCCTATAGAGCGGCGCGGAATCGATGAGGTTGATCCCGCCGTCTATCGCAGCCTTCAGGGTGGCGATGGCTTCATCGCGGTCGGTCTCGCCCCACAGCTGGCCGAGACCGCCGCCGCCCAGAGTAAGCCGGCTGACGGCCTTCAGCGGGCCAAGGTCGTTGGTTTGCATGGCGTTCGCCCGATCAAGTTGCAGGATTAGTCGGCGATGTGGATCAGCATCTTGCCGCTGTTGGCGCCCTCGAACAGGCCGATCAGCCCCTCCGGCGCCCGCTCGAAGCCCTCGAGGACGGTCTCCTGGTACTTGATCCGCCCCGCCTTCAGCCAACCGGTCATATCGGACAGGAAGGCGGCGTTGAGGTGGGGGAAGTCGGTGGCCACGAAGCCCTCCATCCGGACCCGGCCATAGATCAGGTTGAACAGGTTCTTCACGCCTTCCCCGCCGCCGTTGTAGGTCGAGATCATGCCGCAGACCGGGATGCGCCCGCGCACATTCATCCGCGGCAGGGCCGCGTCCAGGTGGGCCCCGCCGACGTTCTCGAAATAGACGTCGATGCCCTTGGGCGTAGCCGCCTTCAGCGCCGCGGCGAGATTCTCGGTCTTGTAGTTGATCACCGCGTCCAGGCCGACCTCGTCACGCAGCCAGGCCGCCTTGTCGTCCGATCCGGTCGAGCCGACCACGTAGCAGCCCTTGATCTTGGCGATCTGGGCCACGACCGAACCCACCGCGCCGGCGGCGGTGGAGACGAACACCTGCTCGCCGTCCTTCAGCGCGCCGGTCTCCAGCAGTCCGCCATAGGCGGTGATGCCCGTGCCGCCGAGCGCGTGCATGTAGACGGTCAGCGGCAGTTCGGGGTCGGGATGCAGCACCGCGACACCGCGCCCGTCGGAGACGAACACCTCACGAAAGCCCGCGCCGTGGCGCACCAGGTCGCCCTCGCGGAACTTGGGATTGCGCGACTGCACAACCCGGCCGATGCCGCCGCCGAGCAGCGGGGCGTCCAGCGCCTGATCGGCGTCCAGACGCGGGCGCATATAGGGATCGACGGACATCAGCAGGGCCGTGACCTGAATCTCCCCCTCGCCCGCGTCGGCGACAGGCGCCTCGACCAGGGCGAAGTCCTCCGCCACGGGCTTGCCCTTCGGGCGACGGACCAGATGGATCTGGCGGGCTGTGGTCATCGGCGGCTCCTCCCCGTTTGTAGGTTTGGCCAAGCGTTAGACTGACGGGGCGGCGATGTCTCGTGCTAGCGTCATCGCCAACGACGGAATGACGGGAGGCGCGCGGTGGAGCTGAAGACGACCCGCTATGAGATCGCCGATGGGATCGCGACCATAACCCTGGCGCGGCCCAAGCGGCGCAACGCCTGGACCGGGCGGATGCATACGGAATATCGCTGGCTGCTGAACGAGGCCAATCGCGATCCGGCGGCGCGGGTCATCGTCGTCACCGGCGATCCGGAAGGCCAGGCCTTTTGCGCCGGCGCGGACCTGGGCGCGCTGGAAGGGCATGCGGAAAAGGGCCGCTACGATCCCGGCACGGCCGAGGACATCGCCACGCCCGGCTATGGCGTCGACCCCCATTTCGACGCCAGCTTCGCCTACCACTTCGGCCTGGATAAGCCGGTGATCGCGGCGATCAACGGCGCCGCGGCCGGCGTCGGCCTGGTGCTGGCCGCCTTCGCCGACCTGCGGTTCGCCGCCGAGGGCGCCAAGTTCACCACCGCCCACGGCCGCTTCAACTTCCCGGCGGAATTCGGCCTGTCCTGGATCCTGCCGCGCATCGTCGGCCTGACCCACGCCAACGACCTGTTGCTGTCCAGCCGCGTCTTCACCGCCGAGGAAGCGATGGCGATGGGCTTCCTGAACAGGCTGCTGCCGGCCGACCAGCTGATGAGCCACGTCATGACCTACGCCGCCAACATCGCCAATTCGGTCGCGCCGGGCTCGGCGCGGGAGACCAAGCACCAGATCTATCGCGATCTCCACGGCGACGCCGCGACCGCCGTGCGCAAGGCGGAGTCGCTGCTCGAGGAGATGGTCCGCCATCCCGACTATGGCGAGGGCGTGAAGGCCTGGATGCAGAAGCGCGTCGCCCAATGGGCCGGTTGACGGGCGCGGTGAACCGATGAGCGAGCCCAGCCTGCCCGGCCTGCCCGCCTGGGCCTTCGACAAGGAGGACGCCGGCGATGACGCCGCCTTCTACGCCGAGGCCCGGCTGGAAACCCACATCGACGACGCGGCCATCGCGGCGCTGACAGACTTCTACCGCGAGACCCTGCCGGGGGGTGGCGTGCTGCTCGACCTGATGAGCAGCTGGATCAGCCATTTGCCAGACGACGTCCCCTACGCCGAGGTGATCGGCCACGGCATGAACGCCGACGAACTGGCCGCCAACCCGCGCCTGGACCGCTGGTTCATCCAGGACCTGAACCGGGCGCCCGCCTTGCCGCTGGATGACGACAGCCTGGATGCGGCGATGATCTGCGTCGGCGTCCAGTATCTGCAAAGCCCGGTCGCGGTCCTGCGCGACATCCGCCGCGCCCTGCGCCCTGGCGCCCCGCTGGTGATCAGCTTCTCCAACCGCTGCTTCCCGACCAAGGCGGTCGCCGTCTGGCGCGCCATCGACGGCCGCGGCCACGCCCAGTTGGTCGAGATGTACCTGCAAAACGCCGGCTTCAGCCACGTGACCGTGCACAAGCTGATGGACGGCCGCGCGAGCGATCCGATGACGGCGGTGGTGGGGTGGAAGGCGTAGGCGGCTCCTGGGCCCTTTCCGCCACGCCGAGGCGTCCCATCCCGAAGGTTCAAATCCGGCGAGGCCGCCAGCCCAACAGCTGCGTCATCTCATCGACAATCGCGCGGCCCTTCAAGGCGTCGTCGGTCTTGTTCTCAGGGTCCGCTTCGAAATGCGCCCGCATGCGGTCCGACATGTCCAGCAGCTTGAGATATGGCTCATCGCCCATACGAGCGTCCAATCGCCACGTTCATTCGAAGGCGGCACCTAACGACTTGAGCTACATTTTGTTCCTTTTTTGTTCTTTTGTCAAGGTCGATTGTACCGCCGCGCCCGATTGTCACGGCCGATCCAGCCACGCTTGCAGCCTCGGCGCGGATGGTGTTGAAGGCGGCCGTTCGGGGGAGCGACAGGCAACGACAGCACCCCGAGGACCATGGCCTCTCAACATCGCCGCCGTTTTCTCCAGTCCGGCCTGGCCGCCGCCGCGTTCGCCACGCCGCTGATCGGCACGGCCGCCGCACGGCGCGCGATTGCGCCTCGCCCCATCGCCCCGCCGCCGGTGGCGGCGATCCGCCGGGTCGCCCTGCACAACATCCACACCAATGAGGCGGTCGACGCCGTCTATTGGGAGAAGGGCGCCTATGTTCCCGACGCCCTCAGCCACGTGAGCCACGTGCTGCGCGACTTTCGCACCGGCGATGTTCACCCGATCGACCAGCGCCTGCTGGACCTGCTCGACACGCTGTCGGCGAGGGTCGAGACACGCCGGCCCTTCAATGTCATCTCCGGCTACCGCTCGCCCAAGACCAACGCCATGCTGCACGAGACCACCCCAGGCGTGGCCAACAACAGCCTGCACATGAAGGGCATGGCCATCGACATCCGGCTTGAGGACGTCGAGCTGGCGCACCTGCACAGGGCGGCCATGAGCCTCAAGGCCGGCGGCGTCGGCTTCTATCCGGAGTCCAACTTCGTCCACGTGGACGTGGGCCCGGTGCGCTACTGGGGGGCGGCTGCAAGTTAGCTGGCCAGCCGCGCCCTCCTGAAGCGCCCGGCGCCGGACCGAGCGCCTCCAGCGCCCGCCAGCGGTCCGATTTGAAGTTCCGACTAGCGCAATACGCGGTTGGCTGGCATATGACAACGCTGTCTATTCCGTCTGGCCGGGCGTTTATCGCTTTATCTGCGTTCTGGCTGGTCGAGAGATGCGGGGCGGTTTAGGTCAGGCGGAGAACCGCGCGGCCAAGCCGGTGCGCGCTGACGATATGAGGGGGAAACAAGAGTGATCAAACGGCTCCTGCTGGCGTCCTGCAGCTTCGCCCTTCTCGCCGGCGCGACGGCTCATGCGGCCGACGACGCCGACACCCGCGCAACCAAGGTTGTGGGGCAGATGACGCCCGACGAGAAGATCAGCCTCGTCCACGGCATCATGGCGATCAAATTCTTCCCCGGCATGGTCATCCCGCCCGAGGCGACCATCGGCGCGGGATTCTTCCCCGGCGTCGCTCGCGTTGGCGTGCCGGCGATCCGCGAGACCGACGCCAGCCTGGGCGTGGCCTATGTCGGCGGCGCCCGCCATGACGGCGCGACGGCCCTTCCCTCAAGCCTGGCCACCGCCTCGACCTGGAATCCGGAGATGGCCTACCGTGGCGGCGCGGTCGCCGGCCAGGAAGCCTGGCGCATCGGCTTCAACGTGCTGCTGGGCGGCGGCGTCGACCTCGCCCGCGACCCGCGCAACGGCCGCAACTTCGAATACCTGGGCGAGGACCCCCTGCTCGCCGGAACCTTGGCCGGCGAAGCCATCCGCGGCACGCAGGACCAGCATGTGGTCTCCACCATCAAGCACTACGCCATGAATGACGAGGAGACCGGCCGCACCTTCCTGAACGCCAAGATCAGCGAGGCTGGCGCCCGCGAGAGCGACCTTCTGGCCTTCGAGATCGCCATCGAGCATGGCCATCCCGGCTCGGTCATGTGCAGCTACAACCAGGTCAACGGCGTCTACGCCTGCGAGAATGACTGGCTGCTCAACGGCGTGCTCAAGCACGACTGGAGCTATCCCGGCTGGGTAATGTCGGACTGGGGCGCGGTGCACAGCGTCGGCGCGGCGCTGAACGGCCTGGATCAGGAATCCGGCGAGCAGATCGACGACCACGTCTATTTCAACAAGCCGCTGGCGGCCAAGGTGCAGGCCGATCCGGCCTACGCCAAGCGACTGGATGACATGGACCATCGCATCGTCCGCTCGCTCTACGCGGTCGGCGCGGTGGATAATCCGCCTCAGAAGACCCCGCTCGACCTGGCCGCCGGCAAGGCCGCGGCCCAGACGGTCGAAGAAGAGGGTATCGTCCTGCTGCGTAACGAAGGCGGCCTGCTGCCGCTGCTCGTCAACGCCAAGTCCATCGCGGTGATCGGCGGCCATGCCGACATGGGGGTGATTTCCGGCGGCGGCTCGTCCCAGGTGGCGCCTCCCGGCGGCCCGTCGGTGACCGACACGCTGGGCGGCGAGGGCTCCCTGCCCTCGATGCTCAAGGCGATGTACATGCCGTCCGCGCCGCTGAAGGCGATCCGCGCGGCGACCACCGCGGCCGTCAGCTACGACAGCGGCCGCTATCCGTCCCGCGCGGCCGCGAACGCCGCCAAGGCCGATGTCGCCATCGTCTTCGTCACCCAATGGATGACCGAGGCCTATGACGCGCCCGACCTCAGCCTGCCGAGCGGTCAGGACGCGCTGATCGAGGCCGTCGCCGCAGCCAATCCCCACACCATCGTGGTGCTGGAAACCGGCGGCCCGGTTCTGATGCCCTGGCTGGACAAGGTCGGGGCGGTGGTCGAGGCCTGGTATCCCGGCATCGGCGGCGCCGAGGCCATCACCAATGTGCTGTTCGGCAAGGTCGATCCGTCGGGCCACCTGCCGCTGACCTTCCCCGCCTCGATCGAGCAGACCCCTCGCCCGGTCCTGCCCGGCGCGGACCTGCCGGAGAAGACCCACTTCGACGTCGACTACGTCGAGGGCTCCGACGTCGGCTATCGTTGGTTCGCGAAGATGGGCGCCAAGCCGCTGTTTCCGTTCGGCTTTGGGCTCAGCTATACCCACTTCGCCTATTCGGGTCTGACGGTCGCACGTGGCGCGTCGCCCAAGGTCAGCTTCACGGTCCAGAATACGGGCTCCGTCGCCGGCGCTGACGTGCCGCAGGTCTATCTGCTGGCCGAACCGCACCGCAGCCAACAGCGGTTGATCGGCTTCCAACGCGTCACGCTGAACCCCGGCGAGAGCCGCAAGGTCGAGGTGAGCATCGATCCCCGCCTCATCGCCGATTGGGACGAGGCCGGACATCGCTGGCGCGTCGACGCGGGCGACTACAAGATCGCGGTCGGCGCCTCGGCGAGCGACCTTTCCCTGACCGGCGATCTGAAAGCCTCGAGCGCGGTGGTGAAGCCATGATCGCTTCGGCGTCGGCGACGGACGACCAATCCGGCGGACAGCCGACCAGCCATGTCACCGGCTCGGTCGCCTATCTGCAGTGGTTCGTGTTCGCCCTGTTCTTCACCTTCGGCGGGATCACCAGCCTCAACGACGTGCTGATCCCCAAGCTGAAGGGCCTGTTCCGGCTCAACTACGCCGAGGTGATGCTGGTTCAGACGGCCTTTTTCGCCGCCTACTTCCTGTTTTCCTTGCCTGCCGCGCAGCTGGTGCAGCGGACCGGGTACATGCGCGGCGCGGTGATCGGCCTGCTGGTCATGGCCCTGGGCTGCCTGTTGTTCATCCCAGCCTCGCACGCAGGCGTCTTCTTGCCCTTCCTTGGCGCCCTTTTCGTGGTCGCGGCCGGCATTACCCTGGTCCAGGTCGTGTCCAATCCGCTGATCTCGATGCTGGGCGCGCCGAAGACCGCGTCGAGCCGCCTGACCTTCGCCCAGGCGTTCAACTCCGTCGGCACCACCGTCTTTCCCTTCTTCGGGTCCATCGTCATCCTGGGCTCGATCAGCAAGGTCAATGACGCCAGCCTGACAGGCGCGGCCCTGCAGGCGTTCCGCGTCCAGGAAACCAACATCATCACCAAGGCCTATCTGGGCCTGGCCGTCGCCCTCGTCGTCGTCGCGGCGGTGATCTGGTTCAATCGAAAGCGGCTCGTCGAAGAGCGCGGCGCGGCGCCGGGCTTCCTGAGCGCGTTTGCGTTGCTCAAGCGCCCCCGGTTCGCCTTCGGCGCCTTCAGCATCTTCATCTATGTCGGGGCCGAGGTGGCCATCGCGAGCCTGATGACCAACTATTTGATGCAGGCCTCGACCCTCGCCCTGGCCGCGGCCCAGGCCGGCAAGCTGCTGATATTCTATTGGGGCGGCGCCATGGTCGGCCGCTTTGTCGGCGCCTTCGTGCTCCGCCGTTTTTCGCCGCCGGTGGTGCTGAGCGTGGTCGCGTGCGGCGCCATCCTGATGCTAGGCGCCTCGGCCGCCAGCGTGGGCCTGATTTCCGGCGTGACCTTGCTGGGAGTCGGCTGCTTCAACGCCATCATGTTCCCCACCATCTTCACCCTGGCCAGCGCCGGGTTGGGAGAGCGGACGGCGGAGGGCTCCGGGATCATATGCATGGCCATCGTCGGCGGCGCGGTCGTGCCGATCCTCACAGGCTGGGCGGCTGACCATTCAAATCTTCGCATGGCCCTGATCGTCCCGGCCCTCTGCTATGTGGGCATCGCCCTGTTCGGCCGCTTCTGCCGCCGCCAGGAGCTTGCCTCGGCCTAGCTGGGACGAAGGCTGGCGGGGATTTCGATCTCCATGTCCAGGAGCTGCTGGGCCTTGCCTTTGGCCAGCGGATCCAGGCGAAGGCTGGAAAACTGGCCGCCGCCGAGCGCCTGGATGCAGTGCAGGTTGATCGCCCGCAGTCCGGGCAACTCATAGCGCACCACCTGCGGCGCCCTTGCGCCCTCGAATTCGTGGGCGAAGAAGGCCTTCACCGCGCCCTCGCCGAGACCGCGACGAATCCAGGGGAGGTACGCGGGCTCACGCGCGATGACGCCGATGTTGAAGGCGTCGCCCTTATCGCCCGAGCGCGCCCAGGCCAGGTCGATCAGCGGAACCCGGATTAGGGCCTCAGCGCTCGACGGCGGCTCCGGGACCGGCGGTCGCTCGACCATGTCCGCGGAGAAGGGATTGGGCGGAGCGCCCTCGCGAACCTCGATCCGTTTGTCGCCGATGCTGACCTCGGCTGGAACCTCTTCCCGCGGGAGCAGCACGGAGAAAACCCGCGCTACCGGGGTGATGGTCGGGGCGCCGCCGAACCAGCCCGTCGAGCCGACGCTCATCGAGGTGGTCGGCGAGGCGAATTCGCGGGCGAGAAGCCCCAGCGCCGCGGCGCTCTCATGCTCGGCGCCGACCCTGGCGATCACCTCGCGCGTGGCCGCGGCTTCGGGCCTGGCCTGGGCGCCGTAGGACGACTCCGCGCCAAGCAGTTCGATGCGCCGGTCGCGCAGCGGCGGCAGGTTGCGGTCCCTCAGCATCTCGCCAAGCCGTTCCAGCACCGCCTCGGCCTGGCGCTCGGCTTTGCGGGCCGCATCGCGGCCGACCACCGGCATGGCGCCGATGAAGCGGTAGCCGTCCTCGAAGGTGATACAGATTTTGTAGCGGCCGCTGGGCGGATAGCCCTTGGCGCCGGCGACCCGAACGCGGTTCTCGCCCGCGGCCTCGACGGTCACCTGGGTGAAGTCACAGATCACGTCCGGCAGGGCGTACCCCTGAGGATCGCCGACTTCATACAGAATCTGCTCGGCGACCGCGGCGGGCGACACCAGCCCGCCGGTGCCCGGCGGCTTGGCGACGATGAAGCTGCCATCGGCATGGCACTCGATCACCGGATAGCCGATATGGGCCCAATCAGGGACGTCCTCCCAGTCGGTGAACAGGCCGCCGGTCGCCTGGGCGCCGCACTCGATGACGTGTCCAGCAAGCGATCCCGCGGACAGCAGGTCGTAATCCGCCTCGCTCCAGCCGAACTCGTGCATCAGCGGGCCGAGCGCCAACGCGCTGTCGACCACCCGACCGGTGATCACCATGTCCGCGCCGGCGGCCAACGCCTCGGCGATGGGTCGGCCCCCGAAGTAGGCGTTGGCGGTGAAGACGCGGTCGGGATCGGGGAACGGCGCGCCGGTGAACATCTCGGTCAGGCCGCGCGCGGCGAGATCCGGCAGCCGGTCCATCAGGTCGTCGCCCTCAACCACCGCGATCTTGAAGCTGAGCCCGGCCGCCGCCGCAAGCTCCTCCATGCGGGCGCGGCAGGCGTGGGGATTGAGGCCGCCGGCGTTGGTCACGATCCTGACGCCCTGGGCCTTCAGGTCCTGGAGATTGTCCTTCCAGACCCATTCTGTGAAGTCGCGCGCGAAGCCCTGGTCCGGCCGCGCCGCCTTCAGCTGGCCCAGGGCGGACATGGTCGCCTCGGCCAGATAGTCGAGGATCATGTAGTCGAGCCGCCCGCCCTTCAGCAGTTGCGGCGCGGCGACCGACGAGTCGCCAAGAAAGCCGCCCGCGCCGCCGATTCTGACCACCTTGGCCATGATCCGTCCCTTCGTTCTGTTCGTTGAAGCCACCGTTACGAGGTTGACCCTGCGGGCGTCCAGGCCGGTTCGAAGACGCAATCGGCGACGGCTTCACGACTGATTTGGCTTCTTCCCGGCGAATATGCGCCTAGCCTGCACGAAAATATTGGAGGAACGACCATGGCCGACGAGCCCCTTCTGCTGATCGACGATCCCGCGCCGCACGTGCGCCGGCTGACCCTCAATCGCCCGGCCAAGCGCAACGCCCTGTCCAACGCTCTGCGGGGAGAGATTTTCGCCGCGCTCGAGGCCGGCGACGCCGATCCCAACGTGCGGGTGATGATCCTGCGCGGCGCGGGGACCTGTTTCTCCTCGGGTTACGACCTGTCCAGCCTGGGCGCCCTGCCCTTCCATACCGCCGGCGGTCAGGGG
>Ga0302196_10001655_pt1 | contig 21113 bp, 17 predicted proteins | sample II_Bog_N1_3_FD_198794 | JGI IMG/M metagenome (GOLD analysis project Ga0302196, IMG submission 198794) | Peat permafrost microbial communities from Stordalen Mire near Abisko, Sweden - II_Bog_N1_3 | ecosystem: Environmental > Terrestrial > Soil > Wetlands > Peat | place: Sweden: Abisko...
GATGCGCCGGGCGGCCGCCCTCGCGCCGAGGTCGGCTCCGCCGGACGGCGTGCCGTGTGCCCCGAGCGGCCAGGTGGGAACAATGCACCGAAAGCCGTCGCCCAGTTCATCGACTACGTCGTTCCACAGCGCACCCGTCACGTACACCCCGTGCACAAACAGGACCACCGGGCCGCTACCGGCGTCGATGTATGCGATCTCCAAGCCGTCCACATGGACGCTCTCAGCAGCCAAGGTCGCTCTCCTTAGATCGCTTCGGGTAGTTCGAGGGCTGCACTGTCATCGCAGCTCCAACGGTCCGGATTCGACGACGATGCCCAGCAGTCCGAGGTCGGCGCCCGCCTCGCCGGCGGCGGCCAGGCACGCCGCAACGTCTTTGCGGAGAAAGGGTCCCGCGAGCTCGGCGAACCGATCGATGCCGCCGATGCGTTCGGCGTGTGCCGACACTTGACTTCCTCCGCTACAGACCTGCAGAGCCGACAGCAGCGCGTCGGGGTCGACGCCCAGCTTCTTGCCCAGGTCGACGGCCGCGGCCAGAAGCTGCCCGTTGGCCGCGAACAGCAGGTTGTTGACGAGTTTGATGGCCAGCGCGCTGCCAAGATCTCCGGCAGGAACAATCGGTTCGGCGTAGGCGGCCAGCACCGGTGTCACGGTGTCTACGGCCTCTTGCTGACCGCCGATCAATACGGTCAACGTTCCGGCGGCGATATCGTCGGCGGTGCCGCTGACGGGCGCGTCGAGGATGGCCGGGGCGCCGGGGCTGCTATCTCGCAGCGCGGTTAGCGTGGATAGTGTGCCGGTGGTGTGCGAGACGAATACCGCTCCGGGTTTGGCGTTGGCAATGAATCCATCTGCGCCTAGGCCTGTTTCGCGAAGCTGGTCGTCGGAGAACAGGCAGGAGATCAAGATGTCGCTGCGCCGGGCGAGATCGGCCACCGAATCGGCCAGCGAGGCGCCGTGAGACTGCAGCCGGTCGCGAACGTCGGCGCGGCGGGCATGGACCCGAACATCGTGGCCGGCGGCGAGCAGCCGCAGGACCATGGGCTCACCCAACTGTCCTGCGCCGACGAATCCGATAACGGTGGTCATCTTCCGTGCGCTCCGTTCACTAGCTATAGGCAGATAGCTAACCAGGTTATCGAAGTGAGAGACTCAATCTTGAGGATGCCACTGACGCTCGGACTGGGCAAGGAGCACTGATGACCGATCTGGACGCACTGACCACCATCGAGTTCGATCTGACGGACCACGTCGCCACCGTGACACTCAACAGGCCGGACAAGTTGAACAGCTTCAACAAGACGATGGCCGAGGAACTCTGCGCGGTGTGGGCGCGGGTCCGCGACGACGAGGACATCCGTGTCGCGGTGTTGCGCGCCAACGGTGACCGCGCGTTCTGCACCGGCATCGACGTCGGCGAGGGACGCTGGTGGCTTCCTCAACCGGTCTTCAACGAGGAGGACCCGGGCGCGTTTCTGGGTCCCAAGGCGCACCGGGTGTGGAAGCCGGTGATCGCGGCGCTGCACGGCATCGTGGCTGGCGGCGCCATGTATTTCGTCAACGAATGCGACTTCGCAATCTGCGGCGAATCAGCCACGTTCTTCGACCCGCACGCCAACGCCGGCATCGTCTCGGCACTGGAACCGATGGGCATGCTCGCCCTCGGCGTGCCCTACGGCGAGGTGATGCGCTGGGCACTGCTGGGCAGTGAGGAGCGTCTGACCGCGCAGACCGCACTTCGGATCGGCCTGGTGACCGAGATCGTGGCAGACGACCAGTTGCGATCCCGAGCAACGGAATTGGCGGGCGAGATTGCCGCCCGCAGGCCCGACGGCGTACAGGGCACGGTGCGCGCGATGTGGGAGGCGCGCGACCTGCCGCCGAGCATCGCGGCGCGGCACGGGATGTCCTACACCCATATCGGAAACGACTACTCGGGGAAAAGCGATTCACGAACCAACAAGCGGCGTCCCCGGACTCGGTGAGCGACTCGCGGAGATGACATGGCTGCAGCGGATGTCGGCGGTGCATGCCGACAGTGATCGGCCCGCGGTGGTCGATGATTCCTCGGTTGTCAGCGGCCGCGATTTGATCCGAAAGGCCGCGTACGCCAGCGACTTCCTTGCGGAACTGGCCATCCCCGCCAACTGTCCGGTGCCCGCCCTGCTGACGACCAATGCCGACGCACTGGCCCTGCTTTTGGGTGGGGCGGCGGCCGGCGCGCCGGTGGCGCCGCTCGGGCCGCGACTGGCCGTCGGCGAGCTGGCTTCGGCCGTGCGCACTACCGGTTCGCCTGTTCTCCTCACCGAACCCGCGTTTCTGGGGACGGCCCGGGCCGTAGCTGATAGCACAGACGTGCGTGTCGTGGAGGTGGCCGGCTTGGCAACATCGGGCGCGCAGTTGGCGCCGGCCACCACGGGACCCGCTTTCTATGTGCACACCTCGGGAACAACCGGGGCGCCCAAGGCCGTGGCATTCACTGAAGCGGTCCTCCAAGCCCGAGCCGAGTTACTCACCTCACTCATCGCCATCGGCCCTGATCACCGCTATGCCACAGGTTCCCCGATTCATCACATCGGCGGGCTGGGCAATATCCTCGTCGCGTTGCAGGCGGGTGCGACGGTGTTGGCCACGAGCAGCTTCTCGACTATCTGGTGGAACAGCCTGCATCGACTGAATGCGACCCATTGCATGCTGGTCCCGTCGATGATTGAAATGCTGCTCGCTGCCGGGGTGCTCGATGCCGTGCCGCTGCGGACACTGATCTACGGGGCGTCGCCGATCTCGCCCACCACATTGCGCCGCGTCCTCGACGCGCTGCCGGACGTGGATCTGGTGAATCTCTTCGGGCAGACGGAAGGCAGTCCCATAGCCTCTCTTTCGCCGCTGGACCATCGCCGGGCAGCTGACGGACAGACCGAGCTGTTGCGTACGGTAGGTCGACCGGTTCCCGGATTGCGGTTGCGCATCGACAGTCCTGACGAATCGGGGACCGGTGAATTGCTGGCCGCGGCAACGCATCTGTCAGTTCATGGCGCAGACGGATGGTTACACACCGGCGACCTGGGGGCGGTCGACGCTGAGGGGTATGTGCACCTGCGGGGCCGACGCAACGACATGATCATCCGCGGCGGCGAGAATGTGTACCCGCTCGAGGTTGAGAACGTGCTCGCCTCCCACCCGGGCGTCGCGGCGGCGGCCGTGGTGGGTGTCCCGGATTCGCGACTGGGAGAGAACTTGGCCGCCTTCATCGTCGCGGCCGATCCTGAGCGTCCGCCCGATCACGAGGAGCTGCGGTTGTTCGTTCGTGCCCGACTTGCCGGTTTCAAGGTGCCGGCCTACTGGTATGACGTTGCCTCCTTGCCGCTCAATCACGCCGGAAAGGTAAGCCGCGCCGCGCTACGCGACCGGCACGAACCCTGACACGTCAGCGTCCCTGAAAGTCGGGCCGACGACGCTCACGAAACGCTCGAGCGCCTTCCCGGAAGTCGTCTGTGCCGATCAATACGCGCTGACCGTCGGCTTCGATGGCCTGCACCGGTGCCAGCTCGCCGAGGGTCGCGGCCGCGAGCGCCTTTTTGATCCACCGATATGATTGCGTCGGCCCGTCGGTTACAGCGTGCAGCAGCTCCGCCAACTCGGTGTCGTAGCTGGCGTCCTCGACCTGGTGCGAGATCATCCCCCAGTCGAAGGCGGTTGCGGCGGGGACTTTTTCGGCTGTGAGTGCCATTCGTGCGGCTCGCGGCCGCCCGATCGCGGCACCCAGCAGCGCCGTCGCACCGCCGTCCGGCATCAGCCCGACCCGGCTGAACGCCAATTGAAAATATGCCGACCGCGCCGCGACCACGAGGTCGCAGGCGAACGCCAGTGCACAGCCGTAGCCGACCGCCGGCCCGTGCACACCGGCCACCACCGGCTTGGGCAGCGTCGTGATCGCCTGCACCACTTCGTTGGCGGCCACCTCGGCGCCGTCCGTGTCGCCGCCCGTCAGGTCGCCTCCGGAGCAGAACGCGCGACCGGCACCGGTGAGCGCCACCGCGCGGACCGTGTCGTCGGCACCCGCGTCGCCGAGGCGCGCGGCCAGCTCGTTCAGCATCGGTGTGTCGACGGCGTTCAGCTTGTCCGGTCGGTCCAGCACGACGCGCAAGAGGCCGCCGTCCTGACTGACCGAAACCCCGTTCACTGTCCGTACAGGCGGCGCATCTCCTCGCCGACCTTGCCTGACATCCGCGAGACCACCTGCGCCCCGCGTCGTCTCAGTTCGTCGTCCGGCACCGGCAACACCACCGCCCCGGTCTCTTTCGACGGCAGCAGCACCTTCGCCGTTCCTTTGGTGGTGGCCTCGTCCCGCTGACTGGTGGCGAAGACATCCACCGACACCGGCTCACCCGGGCCGCCGCCCTTCGCGGTCACCGTGCCGGTACAACGGTGGATGTCGCCGTGATAGTTGAATCCCCGCATCTGAAGATCCATTTCGGCCAGCCACCCGTCGTCACCGATCCAGTTGGTGAGCAGGTGACTGACCCACGCGGCCCGCATCTGGCCGTAGTCGTAGGGCGCAGGGATGCCCAGCGCCTTGGCGCGGTCGGGGTCCCAGTGCAGCCGCTGCACCACGTCGGGCACCCCGTACTCGTCGGGCTGGTAGAAGGCCGGGATGCGCTTCCGCAGCTGATGCGCGAACTTCAGTGGACCGACGCCGTAACCGCCCCAGCCCCAGCCCATGTGCATGCTGATGATGTCCACCACTGTGAGCGGGCCCTTCATCACCGGCGGCAGCTCGTCGCGGACGTTGACGTCTTCCCACCATTGCGGCTCGGCACCACGGCGTACCTCGGCCTCGTAGGCGGCCTCGACTTCGGCGAAGGCCTCCTCGGTCCAGTGCTGTCGCTCGATGCCGGCCAGCTTGCCGGACTTTTTGGAGCCGTGGCGTTCGGCGTTGATGTAGGACTCGTCGCGGGTGGCGATGGGGTTGCCGTCGATGTCGACGTAAAGGAACCGGTAGGTCTCCTTGACCGAGCGGCCACCGGAGAACTGGCTCTCCTTCACTTGGACGTCAACGGTATAGGCCTCCATCAGGACGGGCCGTCCCGCGTAAACCGGTTGATACCATGTCCATTTCACCCCGGAGTAGTACTTTCCGGTGCCGCGGAACAGGCCTCGGAAGAGCTTCTTGCGCTCCTGGTCGGTGAACTTCGGGGTTTGGTCCACGCCTGCCGTGATCGGGAAGGTCGGCGGTGCGATCTGACCGTGCCACCGCGTTTTCGGGCCGTACTCCGGGTCGTGGAACAATGGGTTGTCGTCACCGCAGCCGAACGCGAAGTGGGTGAGTGCGTCGGCGCTGGGCACCTTGTTCCACGCCTCGTCGCGTTGATTGACCGCGATGCCGATCTGCGCCTTGGCCCGTTCGATATCCTCGTCGGTGATCCGCCCCTCGACGGCTGCCGTGTCGGCGTCGGATTTCTCGGTGGTGGTCATCGTTATCCTCCTAGAACTTGAGCATCGCCCCGGCGTCGACATTGAACTGGCTGCCGGTGATGTAACGGGATTCGTCGGAGGCCAGGAAGCACACCACATTTGAGATGTCTTCGGGCTCGACGTACGGCACCGGCATGGCCTGCATGGCGGGGAACGCCAACAGCGCGTCATCGCGGGTCGGATGCTCCAGATCCGGCCGGAACACTTTGAACATCGGATCGCTGTTGAGCATCGGGGTATTGCAGTTGGTCGGATGAATGACGTTGACCCGGATGGATTGCGGCGCCAGTTGGGCGGCGAGCTCCTTGGTATAGCGGTCGACCAGCTGCTTGGCGAAGTTGTATCCCGCACCACCGGGTCCGGCCGGCCCGACTTGCCCCGACGCCTGGTTGGCGGCGATCAAACCCGCGACCGATCCGGTGGTGATGATCGACGCTCCCGGCCCCAAGTAGGGCAGCGCGGCATGAATGACGTTGACCACGCCGATGAAGTCGACGTCAAAGGCGTCGGCGAAAGCGCCGATAGTCTTGCCGGTGCCGAGCGGGCAGATGCCGGCATTGGCGACCACGACATCGAGTTTGCCTAATTCGGCAACAGCCGAACTCAACGCACTGACTACCGCCGCTTTGTCCCGGACGTCGACTTCTGCTGTGACGGTTCGCTGTCCGGTCTTCTCGACCTCCAGGCCCGCCTCCTCGAGGTCGCGCGGAGTGGCCAGTGGATAGTCGTTGGTTTCGATGTCGTGGCAGATGTCGAAGAGGATGACGTCGGCGCCCTCCTCGGCGAGCTTGACCGCGTGGCTGCGGCCCTGACCGCGGGCCGCCCCGGTGACCAGAGCCACTTTGTCCCGTACCCGTCCCACTACCGACTCAGCCATGAACATTCTCCCTCGAATCAATCGCGGTCGAGCCAACCACGTCAGTGTCCGCCTGCTGATCCCGTAACTTCGTGAGCATCGCGACCAGCTCACGGCGGTCAACTTTGAGTGCGGCGCCACGAGGCAGGCGGTCGACGACGAAGACCCGCGCCGGAATCTCGTAGGGCGTCAACAACGACCGGCAGTGCGCCCGCAGCTCTTCTTCGGTGGTCTGCGCTCTTGTGCGCACTTCGACTGCGGCGAAAGGGATCTGGCCCAGCCGCGCGTCTGGCAGGCCCCCGACCGCCGCGTCGGCGACCGCCGGATGCGTGCGCAATGCCCGCACCACGGTCTCGGGTGCCACCTTGAAGCCGCCGCGCACGATCACGTCGTCGGCTCGACCATCGATATACAGATAACCGTCGGCATCGAGGTGCGCCAGGTCGCTGGTGGTGACCCAGCGGTCGCCAGACCCACCCACCTGTGCCGAGGCGACCTGCAGTCGGCCCGATCGGCCGGGCGGCAACACGGCGCCGTCCTCGTCCACGACTTGTAGACGCACCCCCGGGAAAGCCCGGCCGACGCTGCCCTTCTTGTCGTTCCATCGGGCATGGAAATCCTTGACGGTCCATCCCGCAACGGCACCGGAGAATTCGGTGGCCCCGTACACGATCAGGATTGGGACGCCGTAGCGCTCGAGAAAAGCATCCACCAGGGCCGGATCCACCGGGCTGGTGCCGGCGTTGATCGCGCGCAGGCTGGCGAGGTCGTCTTGCGGGATGTCGGAGTCCAGCACCGAGCGGATGGCGGCGGGGGGCAGTCCGGCAATGATCGGCCGGTGCTCCTTGACCGCGGCATGCCACCCGGGCACGGTGAAGCGTTCCAGCATCACGAACGGCCGGGCTGCCACCAGTGATTGCAGTAACGACCACATGCCCCCGATGTGCACAATCGGCAGCGTCACCATCCCCACTGCGCCAGTCAGCGGCGGTTTAACCCGCAGCTGCGGCCGGTCATTGTGTCGGAGCGCCGCCGACAGCGACGACTCGAGTTGTGCGCGAGTCAGCGGGATGCGCTTCGGGGCGCCGGTGGTGCCGGACGTCAGCATCTCGATCGCGACGCCCGGGTCGCCATGGACGGGTTCGCGGGTTGCGTTGGCGCGCGGCGTGACCGCATCGCCCTCGACGCTCCAACCGGCGGCGCCGAGCTCCGCCACGGCGGCGGTGAACACCCGCTCTGACCACAACTCCTCAGGCGCCAGCACGTAGGAGGCGCCCGACGCCGCCAGGTCGGCACTCAACCGCTCCGGCGGTTGCAAGGGGCTGATCGTCACCAGTGTGCGGTCGGCGCGAAAGATTGCGATCAGCGCGGCGACCGACTCCATCCGGTTGCCCAGCACCACCGCGACCCGCCCGCCCGCCAGGCATCCCGCGGCGGCCAACTCTCGATCGATCTGCTCGACCAGCGACCGGATCCGGCCCCATGACGTCCACTGTCCGTCACGCTGCAGCATGGGCGTGTGACCGTCGGCGTCCCACAGCCTTCCCAGCGCATCGTGGATGCTCGTCATCGTCACTTCCTGCGTGCTTGCGTTTCATTTAAGGTAGACGCACATGGTTTACTAGGTCAACTTACTCGGAAGGAGCCTCGGGATGGATTTCGGGCCGACCGCTGAACAAATCCAGCTGGCCGAGACGGAACGATCCTGGCTCAAACGTCACGACCCAATCCCGCGAGTTCGGGCGGCCTTGAACACCGCGCCCGTCACCATCGACCCCGCCGCCGTCGCACACGCCGCGGAGTCCGGACTACTGGCGCTGCTGACACCGGACGTCGGCGGAACTCACCTCGATCTCGCGGTGCTGACCGAGGCACACGGACACGCGGCCAGCTCGCTTCCGCTGGCCGATCTCGCGATCGGGACGTGGCTGCTTTCGGAAGCCGGCCTACCCGAGGCAGACCCGGCCGCCCAAGGCGAACTGCTCGTCGGGTTGGCCCGCGGACCGGTGGCCGTCGCATCCGGCAACGCCCGGCGTCTCACCGGCACCACCAGCCCGGTGCCGATGGCCGCGGACATGTCCCGGTTCGCGGTGGCCGGGCTGACCGACGACGGCTGCGAATACCTAGGGGTCATGCACGATCCGGAGCTCATCACGATGTCGACACTGGACCTGACCCGGTCCTGGACGCGGCTACGCCTCGACCGATCGGTTGACGACTGGGCGACGTTGCCTGCCGGCACGTTTGCGTATGTCCGCGATGCACTCGCCGTGCACCGCGCGCTCGACGCACTCGGCGCAGCCGCCCGCCTATTGGAGATGACCGTCGCTTACGCGGGACAACGCGAGCAGTTCGGCGCACCGATCGGCTCGTTCCAGGCCGTCAAACATCACTGCGCCAACATGGAAGTCAGCGTCGAAGCCGGACGCTCGGCGCTGTGGGCGGCCGCGCTGGCGTTGGACGACCGATCAGCCGGCACGCGCTCGCACGCGGTTTCGGCGGCAGTCGCCTATACGAAGTCAGCGGCAAGTCAGGTCGCCGGCACGGCGTTGCAGGTGCACGGCGGCATCGGCTTCACCTGGGAGCACGACCTGCATCTCTCCTTGCGGCGGATCAAGGTCGACGAGGCACTCGACGGCACCGTCACCGAACACCGCGCCGCGCTGGTTCCTTCCTGACGCTCGGGGCTGTTGGCTTGTCTACTCAGTTTCGAACGACCGCACTGAACTCCTGTCCCGACTGTCGTAGCGGCCTCGAGCTAAAAACCGTGACCTGAAAGTGATTAGGTTAGGCTAGCCTTTTGATTCGCAACACGGCGTCCCGTTAGGCGCGCCGCCGAACAACAGGTGACGGTGTACAAGTTCGTGGCGACGGAGATCATCGACAAAACGAAAGCCCCGGCGCGCTTACGGTGGCTGCGATTCGGGATGCTGGCCGTGTGGGGGCCCGGCCTGGTCGTGATGCTGGCCGACACCGACGCGGGCTCGGTGATTACCGCGGCCCAGTCCGGCGCCCAGTGGGGCTATCGGATGGTGCTACCGCAACTCATCCTGATTCCGATCCTTTACGTCGTTCAGGAGATGACCGTTCGGCTCGGCATCGTCACCGGTCAGGGCCACGGCGCGCTGATCCGCGCGAGGTTCGGTCGCGGCTGGGCATGGGTATCTGCGTTTACTCTGTTCGCCTCGGCGATCGGGGCGCTCTTGACCGAATTCGCCGGTATCGCCGGCGTGGGCGAACTTTTCCAAGTGTCACGGTGGCTGACCATTCCGGTGGCCACCGCCGCGTTGCTGGGGTTGATGCTGACCGGCAGTTACCGGCGCGTGGAACGGATCGGGATCGCCGTCGGGGCCGCCGAACTCGCGTTCCTGGTCGCCATGGTGATGTCCGGCCCGCATCTGGGCGAGCTCGTGCACGGTTTGGGATCCATGCCGGTGCGTGACCCGTCATACCTGCTCCTGCTGGCGGCCAACGTGGGCGCGGTAATCATGCCGTGGATGGTGTTCTACCAACAGGGGGCTGTGGTCGACAAACGCCTGACCGCCACCACCATCAGGCAATCGCGCTACGACACCGCCTTCGGCGCCGTGCTGACCCAGGTCATCATGATCGCCGTCGTCATCACGGTGGCGACGACCATCGGCGCACACGATCCCAGAGCAAACCTGAACACCATCGGCCAAATCTCTGAGGCACTCACCCCCTACCTGGGGCGGGTCGGCGGTACCGTGTTGTTCGGCCTGGGGATGCTCGGCGCGGCCCTGGTCGCGGCCATCGTGGCCTCCCTGGCCGGAGCGTGGGGCCTGTCAGAAGTGTTCGGCTGGCGGCACACCCTCAACGAGCGACCCGACCGCTCCACGGCAAAGTTCTACATCACCTACGCGCTGGCCCACATCGTCGGTGCGGCACTGGTGCTGGTCAGCGTCGACTTGGTGAACCTGGCCATCGACGTCGAGGTCATGAACGCCTTGCTGCTGCCGATCGTCCTGGGCCTGCTGCTGGTGCTCGAGGCCAAAGCCCTGCCTCCGCAATGGCGGATGCGAGGATTACGCAAATACAGCACCTGGGGCATGTGCCTGTTCGTCATCGCATTCGGCCTCTACATGGTGCCCCGCACCCTCGGCTTGATCTGAAACCACACCTCGCCGCCGGCTGTGATTCGGCTAGCGCCGATCGCGGGGCAACCCCAGCCCGCGCTCGGCAATCAGCGTGCGCATGATCTCGGAGCTACCGCCGGCAATGGTGTAGGCCCGCGCATACAACCACTCGTCCTGCCACCGCCCGCGATCCAGCGCGTTCGGGTCGTCCTCGACCAGCAGCCCGGCTTCGCCGCCCAGCTCGACGGCGAAAGTGGCGATGTCCAGATTGAGTTCGCTGAACATCAGTTTGGCCATCGCCGCGTCGTGTGTTCGCGTGTTTCCCTGCAACCAGCGGGTGACGTTGGCGTGGGTGAGCGCCGACAGCGCTTCAACTTCGGCGCTGAACTGCCCGATCCGGTCCCGCACCCGATCGCTCTCCAAGGCCGGGCGGCCGTCGATGACGACGCGCCGCGCCAGGTCGATCAGTGCGTCGACGGCCAAGCGCAGCCGCACCACCACGGCCCCGACACCGCTGCGCTCCTGTGCCAGCGTCGCGTTGGCAATCGCCCAGCCCTGTCCCGGCGCCCCGATCATCGCGTCCGCCGGCACCTCGACGTCGTCGAAGAACACCTCGTTGAAGTCGGAGGTTCCGGTCAGTTCGCGCAGCGGCCGGACCGTGACGCCAGGCGAGGACATATCCAGGATGAAAGCGCTGATGCCCTTGTGCTTGGGCGCGTCGGGATCGGTGCGGGCCAGCAGATAGCCGAAGTCGGCCCAGTGGCCGTCGGTGGTCCACACCTTCTGGCCGGTCACGATGTAGCTGTCGGCACTGCGAACCGCCCGAGTGCGAAGTGCCGCCAGGTCGCTGCCCGCGCCCGGTTCGCTGAAGAGCTGGCACCAGAATTGGCGTCCCGCACGGATTTCGGGCAAATGTAAGCGGCGCTGTTGCTCGGTTCCAAACTGGATCAGGGCATGCGAAGCCAGCACGCCGGCGCCCGGTACACCGGGGACCTGTGCGCGGGCCAGTTCCTCGCCCACGACGATCGCGTGTTCGGGCGACCGGTCGTCGCGGCCGCCGAATTCCTTGGGCCAGTCCGCACCCGCGTAGCCGGCGTCGTACAGGCGCGCGGTCCACTCCTGCAACGCTTTGTGTTCAGTCTCGTTCTGGGCGGTGCGCACCCCGGCCCGCGGTGGGATCGCCGGTGCATGCTCGCCAATGAAAGCCTGCACTTCGGCGCGGAAAGCCTGAAGTTCTGCGCCCATCCCGTATTCCATAACGTCCCTACTCCGTTTTGCTAGCGCTCGAGGGTCCGCTTGCGGAAGGCTGAAGTCACGTCCCGTGCGGCCCGGTCGCGCAGCGACTCGGCGCGCCCAACCAGCACCGCGTTGGCCTGCGCGCGACGCAGCAGCACATGTGCGGGATGCTCCCACGTGAAACCGACTCCGCCGTGGATTTGGATGGCCCCCTCGGTGGCGAAGACCGCGGCATCGAACGCGGCGGCGGCGGCCAGGTCGACCAAGTACTCCGAATCCGCGGCGTTGACATCGTTTTCGGCGGCGTTAAGGACTTGGCTACGTGCGCCTTCCAGCGCCACCAGCATGTCCGCGCAGCGGTGCGAGATAGCTTGGAAGCTGCCGATCGGGCGGCCGAACTGTTCACGCTCACCGGCCCACGCCACCGCCATCGCCAGGGCGCGCGAGCCGACGCCCACCGAGTCGGCGGCCACCGCCAGCAACGCCTGACGGCGCGCGTTCCGCACGCCGTCGCGCAACTCGTCCCCGTCGGCGATCACCTCCGCGGATGCCCGTTCGAAAGCTACCGCGCCGACTGTCGCGGTGAGGTCGAGCGGCTGATGCGCGACGACTTGGACGTTATGGTCGGAGTCGCCGGCAGGATCGACCGCCAGCAGCACTTCTTCGGTCGCGTCGGCGGTTCTGGCCAACACCAACAACACGTCGGCGGCCGGCGCGCCGGCGACGACGGGCACCGCACCGGTCAGCCGCGACCCGTCCCACTCCGGCAGTTCCAGCCCGGTGGTCAGCCAGCCGCCATCGTCCAGCGGAACGGCGAAAGCGGCCGGCGATCCGGCCGTGATCCGCTCGATCAACTCCTTGGCGCCAACCTGGACGGCGACGCCCAGCGCGGTGACCGTTGGCACCAGCGGCACAGGGGCAAGCGCCTTGGCCGCTTCCTCGATTGCGGCATAGAGCAGGCGGGGCAGCCCGCCCCCACCGCCCAGCGACTCCTCGACTGCCAACCCGGGCAGCCCGAACTCGACGAGCGCCTTCCACAGCTCGGAGTCGCTGGCGTCGATCGGACGTTTCGGATCGAGCAGCGCCCCTAGATTCACCCGCGCTGCCAAGGCCTTAGCGAGCACGTCGCGCAGTTCGGCTTCGTCTCGTTCGGCGACCGCCAACGGGGCGCCCGGGATCACGGCCGCGGGTTTGGTCCCCTCGCCGCGGTGCGAGGGCAATCCGAGGACCGATTCGGCAATGGTGTTGCGCTGAATTTCGGCGGTGCCCGCGCCGATCGTGCTTGCGCGGGTCATCAGATAGCCAAAGGTCCAGCGGCCGTTGTCGACGGCGGCCGGTGCGCGACTGCCCAGCGCCGCGTAGGGCCCGGCGGCACGTAGCGCAAGGGCGTGCATGTGCTGCTCGAACTCCGTCTTCACGAGCCGATTCACGGACGCAACGGCGCCGGGATCCTCACCGCGCAGCGTCGCGGCCAGCGCACGGGCGCTGTTGGCCGCGATGGTGTGCACTCCGGATTCGAGTCGCGCGATCGCCTGGCGTACCAGCGGGTCGGCATCCAGTCCTCTGGTCACCAGCAGCTTGATGACTTGATCGGCGGTGCGGCGGTACTTGAACTCGTCGGCCAGAAACGCGGTCGCCCGTTCGTGGCCGAGCGAGGTTCGCATGATCGACCAGCCCTCCCCCTCCGCGCCGACGCGGTTGTCGACCGTGACCTCGACGTCATCGAAGAAGACCTCGGCGAAGTGCACCGCCCCGCTGATGTCGCGCAGCGGCCGGACCGTGATCCCTGGGCTGTCCATGGGAATCAACAGGTAGGTGATGCCCGTGGTGCTGCGCACCTGCGGCCCGGTACGCACCAGCGCGAACATCCAGTCGGCGCGGTCCGCCATCGTCGTCCACACCTTCTGCCCGCTCACCCGGTAGACACCGCCATCGCGGGCGGCGCGGGTCGACAACGATGCCAGGTCACTGCCTGCCCCGGGCTCGGAGAAGCCCTGGCACCAGAACTCGTCACCGCGCAGCAGCGGCCGCAGGAAGCGGTCCTTTTGCTCTTGAGTGCCGTGCTGAATCAGCGTGGGTGCGAGGATGAACGACAACGGGCAGGGATGCGGCGGTGCTCCCGCGGCGGTCGTCATCCGGTAGTAGTCGAGCTGGTCTTCCAGGGAAAGCTCCAACCCGCCCACCGACTCCGGCCATCCGGGAGCGGCCAGGCCGTTGTCGACGAGTTCGGCGTGCCATGCGCGCGCGGTGTCAATGCGATTGGGCTTGGCGCCCGTCTTCGCGGCTTCGCGTTGCCGACGGCCCCATTCCGCCAGCAGCGGCTCTAGCCGCACCCGCCAATCGTTCGACTGCACACCAACCCCACAAAGCTAACTTGGTTACTTATGTCTAGCAGTCTGGCGCGGGACGGTGGCATTGGCAAGCCCGGCTAGTCCTTTTTGAGGTCCACTTCGAGCACGAGCGCCATTTCCGGGCAGGCGGCGACGCCGTCGCGCGTCACCTGCTCGTCCTCGGGCTTCACTTCCCGCTGTTGGAGGATGGAGTAGCCGGACTCATCGATCGGGAACAAGTCCGGATCCACGGCATAGCACTGAGCGTGACCTACGCACTTCGACTGCTCCAGGCGAACCTTCATCAATTTTTCCTTCCCAACGGGTCCTGAAGTCGGCCGTCCACCCGTAAATCCTGGTGCACCCAGGCGGGCGACCGCTTCTCTTTGAAGGCGCGGAAACCCTCCTGCGCCTCGAGCCCTTCGGCATCGGGAGCTCCATTTCGGATCGTTGACAGACCAGGAGCAGTAAATCATAGAAATAGTTGTATGATTCCAACCCCCCGGCTAGCATCCATCGTGGATCGAAGGCGGCTTGCCGTGGCCAGTCAACTCCACAACTGAGACCGCTAGTCCCCCAATCCACCAGCTGACGAGAGGAATACGTCATGGCCCTACTCGATGGCCGGGTCGTCTTCATCACCGGCGCCGCGCGCGGCCAAGGCCGGTCACACGCGGTCATGTGCGCCGAGGAAGGCGCCAATATCGTCGGCGTCGACATCTGCGCGGATCTGGATGTCGTTCCATACCGGTTGGGTACGGCCGACGACTTGGAGGAAACGGCGCGCCTGGTCGAAAAGACGGGTCAGGAAATGCTTTACCGCACAGCGGATGTGCGCGACAAGGCCGCCTTGCAGGAGGCATTCGATGCCGGTGTGCAGCAGTTCGGACACATCGACACGGTTATCGCCAACGCCGGCGTCATCCTGACCAACCCGGACGAGCGCGACGCCTCCGAAGCGCTCCGACTGGGCATCGACATCATGCTGATCGGCGTCTGGAACGCCTTCCAGGTCGCGATTCCCCATCTGAAGGAACGTGGCGCAGGCGGCAACCTGATCGCAACCAGCTCCATGGCAGCACTTCTGGACCTCACCGACGGCCGTGGCGGGTCCGACGCCTACCTGATGTCCAAGCTCGCGATCACCGGCTTGGTGCGCGCGTACGCGAACCTCCTTGCGCCCGAGCGCATCCGCGTTAACGCAGTCGCCCCGACCAACTGCGCGACACCGATGATCACGGAGAACCCGGCACTGTTCAAGGTGATCGAGCAGAACCCACATCTGGTTAATGCGATGCAAACGGCGTTACCGGACCTGCCGATGATCGAGCCCAGGGACGTCAGCAACGCGATCCTGTTCCTGATCTCCGACAACGGCCGCTCCTTTACCGGCAGCCTGCTCAAAGTCGACGCAGGCATGGACGTCCGTCGCTAATCCGGCCCGGCTCCGCCCCAGGGGGCATTGAGGATCGAAATGCCACCATCACTACCCGGCGCTGAGGATGCCGCTACCGTCGCGGTTGTCTGCGTGGAATGCCAAAACGGCGTCCTGGGGCCCGAATCGGTGCTGCCTGCCCTTACCGCCGCCACGGGCGATCTCATTGAAAAAATAGGCCGCCTTCTCGACGCAGCCCGTGCCTCGGGAATACACGTTGTTCACGCCACTTATGAAGGATCCCTGGGCGGCAACCACAAGGGCACCGCACGAATATGGCGGGCACTCGGGCCGGCCACTGCCGGGTGGGCACCGGGAGCCGTTGCGACCCAGGTTATTCCCGAGCTTCTCTCACCTGGCGACTTGGTGTTGCCGCGCCACCACGGATTGTTCCCCACCCTCGATACGGAACTGCTGCCAGTGCTGAAAGGCCTTGGCGTAAGGACCGTTATCTTGGCCGGGGTATCGCTGAATCTGGCGTTGCCGCACACCGCAGGACACGCCACCCAAGCCGGGTTCAATCTCATCGTTCCCCGCGACGCGGTGGGCGGCACGCCGGTCGGTTACGCCGAACAAGTGCTCGACAACACCATCGCCATGCTGGGCCGGCTGACCACCGTCGACGACCTCATCGCCGAGTGGGCTCAGCACCGCCACAACTAGCAACTCACCCGCATCGCCAAGGGAACCCCGACCTCAGTCGGGATTGTCGCCAGTCGACTGCGCGTGTCGACCACGCCGCCCGACCGGGCTCGAACGGAGACCCCGCCTGGCCTAAAGTTCGCTTACTAAGTAAACTATCTGTGGAAGAGCGGAGGCGCCGACGGTGACTGGACTCAAGAAGTGGGGACTGCCCTGGCCCGGGCCCGAACGTGCGGCGGTGGCAGAAGCCGCTGGCGCAAGCGCCTTCTGTGCCGGGGAGTTCAGCGATCTCAACTCCTACGTGACGGCCGCCGAGATGGCGGCGACGACTTCCGCTGCGGCCGTTGGTCCGGGAATCGCCTACGCCTTCGCCAGGTCGCCATTTGTGCACGCCGCCGCGGCGCGCCATCTCGACCGACTGGCGCCGGGACGCGTTTTCCTGGGCCTCGGATCGGGCACCAGCCGCATGAACCGAGACTGGTTTGGAGTCGACGCGAGCCATCCTGCGCCACGGATGGCGGAACTCATCGAGGTGATCAGGGCGTACCTGCTGGCCGAGAACGGCGAGTCGATCCGCTACCGCGGCGAGTACTACGCGATCGATGCCGACATCCGGGCACCCGTCCTGGGCCGCCTCGACGTGCCCGTCATGGTGGGTGCATTCAATGCGTTCATGGTGCGGACGGCGGGTCGGGTCGCCGACGGCGTGCTCGGTCACGGTCTATTTACGGACCGCTGGTGGAGCGAGGTCATCGACCCCGAACTCGCTCGCGGCGCCCAGGCCGGTGGGCGCGACAGCCAGGCGCTGCGCCGATGGGGCTGGCTGATCACGGCGATCGACGACGCCGATCCGAAACGGGCGGTCCGTGACGCGCGATTGCAGATCGCGTTCTACCTCACCGTGCGGACTTACGATTCCTTAGTCCAAAAGCACGGCTGGCAGGACCACGTAGCCGCCATCCGCGAGACCTTCCGAAGCGGCCGGCCGGAGGCCATCGCCGACCATGTGACCGACGAGATGCTGTGGGCTATCGCCATCTGCGGCGACGCCGCGCAAGCGCGCGAGATGGCCGAGAGACGAACCCACCTGCCAGACAACGCTTTTCTGTCACCGCCGAGTTTCCTGGTCGGCCAGCGCCGTCGCTCGTCCTACGATGACGCGGCGATTCGATTCGCAACTCAACTGAACTGAGCAGCGACCGGGCGGATCACCACGCGACGTTCGAACTGCATTGACATCCGTCGGCCATGCGCGCAGAGGGCCGTGCACATGGTGTACTGAGTAGGATAACTGGACGTCATCGAGGGAGGGTGCAGTGCCGCGACGGGAACCACTTGCGCCGATGATCACGCCGGAATTGTCGGGTGCCGTCCGCTCGCCCAAAACGGCCGCGCTTTTGGCCCAGACACTACGCAAGATGATTGTCGACGGGCGACTCAACGATGGTGACTACCTGCCCCACGAAGCCGACCTCACCGTGCACTTCCAAGTCAGCCGACCCACTCTCCGTGAGGCGGTACGGATTCTGGAGTCGGATCGACTGGTGGAGGTACGGCGTGGCTCACGCACTGGCGCCAGGGTCCGGGTACCGGGGCCCGAGATCGTAGCCCGGCCGGCCGGTCTGCTGCTGGCATTGGCGGGTACGACGCTGGCGGACGTGATGACCGCACGCATCGGGATAGAGCCGTATGCGGCCCGGCTACTGGCCGAGGACGGCACCGAAGAGGCGCACAACGAGCTGGACCGCATCGTCGAAGACATCCCACAGGCGTGGGAACGCGGCCAGTTGGCCGCGGCGTCGGCGAACCTGCACCTGCGACTAAGCGAACTATCGGGCAATGTGACGCTGGCCATGATCGCAGGGATGCTGCACGAAATCTCCGAGCAGCACACCGCCGCGGCCATCCTCGGAGCCCGCAATATCATCCCCAAAGCGCAGTATTCCAAGCTCATGCGCTCCTACCGTCGACTCGTCGAGCTCGTCACGGCCCGCAATGGCGCTGAGACCGAGGCACATTGGCGTCGGCATATGCAGAACGCCGCCACCGCATTGCTGAAGGGGCACGAGAAGACCCTGGTCCGCGACATCATGTACTGAGCCACCACAGCGGTAAATAATCCCAAGCGGCACTAGGAAGAAATCGTGCAGATTCGTGAATGGATTTCGTCGCCGAAGCCGGCTGTCATCCTGCACCCGTCGGGCACCGAAGTGAGCTTCTCGGAGTTAGAGGCCAGGGCGAACCGGCTCGCCCACTACCTACGCAAGGCGGGCCTTCGGGAGGGCGACACCGTTGCGGTATTGATGGAGAACAACGAGCATATTCACGCCGTGATGTGGGCAGCGCGGCGGAGCGGCCTCTACTACGCACTGATCAACACCCACCTGACGCCACCGGAAGCGGCGTACATCGTCGACAACAGCGGTGCGAAGGCGATCATCGGGTCTCGGATGCTGCGCAAAGTCTGCGAGGGCCTTGACGGGCACCTTCCCGGCGGTCTGCCCGATCTGCTGATGATCGCCGACGACGACCTCGATGGCTGGCTGCGTTACCCGGAGTGTGTGGCCGATCAACCGGGCACCCCGATCGCCGACGAGAGCGAAGGCGACCTGCTGCAGTACTCGTCGGGAACCACCGGCCGACCCAAGGGCATTCGCCGTGACCTGATGCATCTCTCGCCCGCGGAGGCACCGAACATGCTCATGCCGCTGCTGACGGCGGTTGGGCTGAGCGGCGATGCGATCTACCTGAGCCCGGCACCGCTCTATCACACCGCACCATCGTTCTGGTCCATGTCGGTACAGTCCCTCGGCGGAACCACCGTCGTGATGGAAAAGTTCGACGCCGAGTCCGCTCTGGACGCAATCCAGCGCTACGGCGTCACGCACGGCCAGTTCGTCCCGGCGATGTTCGTCCGGATGCTGAAACTGCCTGAGGACGTGCGTAATTCGTACGACGTATCCAGCCTGCGCCGTGTCGTTCATGCCGCGGCCCCGTGCCCGGTGGACATCAAGAAGCGAATGATCGACTGGTGGGGACCGATCGTCGACGAGTACTACGCGTCATCGGAAGCCGTTGGCGCCTCGTTCATCCGCGCCGAAGACTGGCTGCAACACCCCGGCTCGGTTGGCAAGCCGCTGGTTGGTATCCCCCACATTCTCGACGACGACGGCCTCGAACTGCGCCCGGGTGAGGCCGGCACCATTTACTACGAGGGTGGCTATCCGTTCCAATACCTCAAGGACGAAGCCAAGACGGCCGAGGCCCGCGATGCCCACGGGCGGGTCACCGTCGGAGACATCGGCTATCTCGACGACGAGGGCTACCTCTTCCTGACCGACCGGCGCCACCACATGATCATTTCCGGCGGGGTGAACATCTACCCGCAGGAGGCCGAGGACCTGCTCATCACCCACCCGAAGGTGATGGATGCAGCGGTGTTCGGCATTCCCGACGAGTCGATGGGGCAGAGCGTCAAGGGCGCCGTGCAGACCGTCGACCCGACCGACGCCACCGACGAATTCGCCGAGGAGCTCCTGGTCTGGCTGCGGGAAAGGCTGGCGCACTTCAAGTGTCCGCGCACGATCTCCTTCGAGGCGCAGCTCCCACGCACCGACGCCGGCAAGCTCTATAAGCAGGAATTGGTGGCAAAATACTCGCCGCGCGGTGCAGGCGCCCCTGGAATATGAAGCCCGACGACCGCGCTTGGGAGCCTTCACTCTTGAGCACACCCGCCACCCGGACAAGCACGAAGAACGAAAGCGACGACGATGTCTAGCCACGTTGGTGGTGACTCGCGGCACGAAGATGGCCTGCCCTTATACGGCGTTCGGGTAGTCGACCTGACGGATGGCGTCGCGGCTGCATCGACACGATTGCTGGCCGAGCTGGGCGCAGACGTGGTGCTCGTCGAACCACCAGAGGGCGTGGCTTCACGGCGGGCATACCCGCTGCACAACGGCATCGGATTGCCGTTCCTCACCGCACACGCCAACAAGCGCGGCATTGTTCTCGACTTGACCACCGAAGCCGGCCGAACTGACCTGTTGAACCTCGTGGACAGCGCCGACATCGTCGTCGAGTCGCTGTCTCCCGGGCGGCTGGCCGCTCTCGGCGTTGCGCCCGCGCTCATGCGACGCCGCAACCCCGCATTGGTCGTGGTCTCCATCACCGAGTTCGGGCAGAGCGGCCCGTGCCGCGACTGGCGCGGCAACGAGGCAGTGCACGTGGCAATGTCGTCGGCCTTGACACGATCCGGAGCTGCGAATCGCGAGCCCCTGTTGCCTCCGGGCGATTTCGCCACGGCGGTCGGTGCCGTGCAGGCGGCTTTCGCCGCGCTCGTCGCCTACCACCACGCGCTCGGGTCGGGCAGCGGCGACTATGTCGACTGCGCCCTGCACGACATGGCCGTGCAAGGGCTCGACCCCGGCTTTGGAATATCCGGTAGCGCCAACATGGGTCGCCCCCTCTCGGAACTGCCACCCGGGCGACCCGACGCGCGGATGCTTTACCCAATCTTCGCGTGCGCGGACGGCCACGTCCGGCTGTGCATCCTCGCGCCCAAACACTGGCGGGCGATGTTCGGATGGCTGGGCGAGCCCGAGGCGTTCGCGGACCCGTCATTCGAGCAAATCATCAACCGTTTCATCTCGTGGGACAAAATTCGCGAAGCGATCGCGGCGTTGTTCGCCGACAAGGCACGCGACCACATCGTCGAGCAGGGAAGCAAACTCGGCATCCCCATCGCGAGCCTGAACACTCCTGCCGAAGCCGCCACCAGCGATCACGCAACGGCCCGCACGTCGTTCGTCGATGCGGAAGTCGCGCCCGGCGTCGTCGGCCGGATGGCCAACGGCTACCTGGAGTTCGGCGGGAAACGAGCTGGATTCCGTTTCCGTGCACCCACCCTGGGTGAGCACACCGATCTACAACTTTGGCGGGTGGACCGTAATGCGCAACCGAGAACTCAAGCTTTGACACCACCTGAATCGCCGCTACGCCCGCTCGCCGGGCTGCGGGTTCTTGACCTCGGGGTGATCGTT
>Ga0302196_10001661_pt1 | contig 21079 bp, 11 predicted proteins | sample II_Bog_N1_3_FD_198794 | JGI IMG/M metagenome (GOLD analysis project Ga0302196, IMG submission 198794) | Peat permafrost microbial communities from Stordalen Mire near Abisko, Sweden - II_Bog_N1_3 | ecosystem: Environmental > Terrestrial > Soil > Wetlands > Peat | place: Sweden: Abisko...
GCCGTAGAGGAGCCCCACGGGGTAGTGCTGGTCCATGTAGCTGACGCCGCTGGCGACGTACTGGTCCGTGAGGACGGTCGAGTTCGGGTGAAGCGTGAAGGCGTGCGAGACTCCGTAGCGATCGACCCGCGTGCCAGCGTGAAACAGGTTGCCCACGCCGTTGTACTGGACAGGCTGGGAGTACGCGGCGGACAGGAGCGTCGTCTCGCCCGCGGGCTTGGTGACCTGCGAGAGCGTGCCGTCGGCGGCGTACTGGTAGGTCGTCTGGTCGCCGCGGGGGCTGGTCTTCTGCGCGATGCGGTGGTCGGCGTACTGAAAGCCCCACGTCTCGAGGTCGGGCATCACGACGCTCGTGAGGTCGCCGCCGCTCGTCACCGACGCCTTCGTCATCCGGCCCGACGGGTCGGTGATGGAGGCGAGGTGGCCGTTGCCGTCGTAGGAGAAGGCGAACGATCCGCCGATCGGGTCGCCGATCGTGGCGATGAGGTCGCTGGAGGTGTCGGCGTAGGTGACGCTGAAGAGGGGCTCTCCCGTCCGCTGGCTGCGGAGCGTGAGGCGGCCTGCGGGATCGTAGGTCTCGATGTAATCGTTCGTGGTGTCGACGAGCGTTCCGTTGCTGTTCGCGTCGAAGCTCACGTTGCGCGTGGGATCGAGCTCGCTCGACATCGCGATGGTGAGGTTGAGAAGCTCCTGGGTGTTCTCGTAGAGGAGCAGCGTGGAGGCGCTCAACCCGAGGATCGACGGCGTGCCGCCCGCGTTGAACTTGTAGTTCAGCTCGCTCCGCGAGACGACGCTGTCCTGCGCGAGCCACCGGATCTCCGTTGCCACGGGGTCGTACGCCGCGGCGCCGAAGGGGTTGGCGACCCAGAGAGTCCCGTCGTCCGCGACGGAGAGGTTGATGGGCTCGGCGAGAGGGAAGCGCGTGCCTGGGTAGCGGTAGCCGATGGGCTCGATCGTAAAAGCACTGCCGTCGCCCGCCGCCCGCACCACCGCGCTCGACGGCCCTATGCCGCCGGTAGCCTGTGGCTGGACCTGGTAGACGACGTTGCGCGGGCGGTCAGCGACGTAGAGCGCGCCGCTCGCGTTGAACGCGAGGCCGTGGGGCTCGGTAAACGACACGCCGGCGAGCGCCGCCTGCGGATCGAGCCCGACGTCGCCTCCCGATGCGAGCGTGAGAGGCACAGCGGAGGGGGCGACGCCGAGCTGGAAGCTGTAGAGCACCGGACTGCCGGACAGGCCCGTCGTGTAGTAGGCAACGCCGCCGAACGCTGCGACGCCGGGCATCGAGAAGAGCGACTCGGAGCCCAGCGCCGCTCGGGTCGTCAGGGTCACGGGGCTGCCGCCCGTGACGGGGATGTCGAGCAGGCGTGTCGAGAGGGCGACCACGAAGTGCTGGGTACCGCCCAGGCCTCCGCGTCCGTGGGCCCGCCGTCGTTGATCGCACCGTCCGCGGTCTCGCCGTCGGCGGCATCGAGGAGCGCGATGCCTTCCGCGGTGCTGCCGACGCTCTCCGACGGCGCCCCGTCGCCGAGGCAGCCCCCCAGCGCCACACCCGCCGCGACGGCACCGATGGCGCTGCCCATGACAACCCGACGAACGGATGCATTTGAGCCTAAATGGGATTCGGCGCCGAGCTCGGATGGATTCGACCGACGAGTGGCCACGACGAGACCATTTGTGGTCACGGCTTGAAGCGGAGGAGTCTGCCGTCCGACGGCAGAAATCCCTCCAACGCCGAAGCCGCCCGTCTATGTGACCAAGGAACGCGCGCTGCGGCGGAAGGAGCACGCGCTCGCGACGGAGGACCGCGCCCTGCCGCGGAAGGAGCCCGCCTTTGCGACGGAGGACCGCGCCCTGCCGCGGAAGGAGCCGGCCTTTGCGACGGAGGACCGCGCCCTGCCGCCGGAGGAGCCCGTCCATGTGACGGAAAAACGCGCGCTGCCGCGGAAGGAGCCCGCCTTTGCGACGGAGGACCGCGCCCTGCCGCCGGAGGAGCCCGTCCATGTGACGGAGGAACGCGCGCTGCCGCCGAAGGAGCCCGTCCATGTGACGGACGAACCTTCCCTGCCGCGGAAGGGTCGCTCCCTTGTGCCGAAAGAACGCGTCCTCCCAACGCGAGGGCGCGTTCCTCGACCGAAAGGACGCTCCCTGCCGCGGAGGGATCGCTCCCTTGCGCGGAAGGAACGCGTCCTACCAACGCCAGGGCGCCTTCCTCGACCGAAAGGACGCGTCCTACGAACGGCAGGGCGGGTTCCTCTGCCGAAAGGACGCGTCCTACGAACGGCAGGGCGGGTTCCTCTGCCGAAAGGACGCGTCGTGCGAACGGCAGGGCGGGTTCCTCTGCCGAAGTGGCGCGTCCTACGAACGGCAGGGCGCGTCCTACGAAGGCCAGGGCGCGTCCTACGAACGCAAGGACGCGTCCTACGAACGGCAGGGCGGGATCCTCTGCCGAAAGGGCGCGTCCTACGAACGGCAGGGCGGGCTCCTCTGCCGCAAGGACGCGTCCTACGAACGGCAGGGCGCGCTCGTCGTCCAAAGGCTCTGGCTCCTGCGGCGCCAGGGCGCGTTCCTGGGCCAAAGGATCGCGACCCCGCGACGCCAGGGCGCGTTGCTCGGCCGAAGGATCGCGCTGCGCCGACGCGAGGGCGTGTTGCTCGGCCGAAGGGTCGGCTTGCTCCGGCGCCAGGGCCTGGTCCTCCGTCCGAGGTGCGGCATCGTTCGGCGGCGGGGAACCCTCCTTCGCGCTCGACCCGTGGTGCTCCTCTCGCCGGCCCATCGCGAGGGTTGCCCGATAGTCCACGCAACGTCGAGGACCGTGACGACCCCGACCGTGCCGCGAGCCGTGGGTCAGCCGGAAAATAGCGCTCGCACCACACTCACCTGGATCTCGTTCCACGGTGGGCCGCCGCGCCGATCCAGATCCGATTAGCCCAAATCCGACCGCCTCCCCGAGTTCCTCGGGAATTTCCGCGCGGAAGTGGCTTTCGGCTCGTGGCGTAGCGCTTGCCTATGCCGCTGCCGCTCGCAATCGACACTCGCAACAACCAGAGCGGCTTTTTCTTCGACCAAAGACCTGCCTTCGCGGGGCGACGAGCCGTCGCCACTGCCAACATTCCTCCAGACGTGCCCGCCTCACCGGAGAGCGGCACAACCGTGGGATCCAAGATGATCCAGTCACAATCCAGCGCAAAGCTTTTGGAGTCGACGCGGCCCCGCACCATACTGAGCGTCGTGCAGAAGGGCGACCGACTCGCCGGCCGCTTCGAGATCGACCGCCTGGCGGCGACCGGGGGCATCGGCACCGTGTACCGCGCGATCGACCTCGACCGCGGAACGCCCGTGGCGGTGAAGGTCCTCCGCTCGGCCGCCCGCGAGCAGGTCGAGCGCTTCTCCCGCGAGGTGCGCGCCCTCGCCGAGCTGCAGCACGCGTCGATCGTGCGCTACGTGACGCACGGGACGACGGTGGAGGGGCAGCCCTTCGTCGTCCTCGAGTGGCTCGAGGGAGAGCTGCTCGCGCGAAGGCTCGCGCGCGGCGATCTCTCGGTGCCCGAGGCCCTCGTCCTCGGCAAGCGCGTCGCGGGCGGCCTCGCCTCGGCGCACGTGCGCGGCGTCGTCCACCGCGACATCAACCCGAGCAGCCTCCTGCTCGTCGACAACAAGCTCGAGCAGGCCAAGATCCTGGACTTCGGGCTCGCACGGTACGGAGAGCCCGTCACGACGCTGAGCGGGACCATCCTCGGAACGCCGGGCTACATGGCGCCGGAGCAGGCGAGGGGAGCCCTCGAGATCGACGCGCGGGCGGACGTGTTCGCGCTCGGCTGCGTGCTCTTCAAGGCGCTGACCGGCAAGGCTCCCTTCGAGGGAGAGAACGTCGTTGCCGTGCTCGCGAAGGTGCTCTTCGAGCAGGCGCCCCGCCCGCGCAAGGTGCGCGCCGACATCCCGCGCGAGCTCGACGATCTGCTGACGCGCATGATGGCGCGCGAGCCGAGCGATCGCCCGCGCGACGCGAAGGAGGTGCTGAAGGAGCTCGAGGCCATCGAGTTCGTGCCGTCGGAGGCCGTGAAGCCGTCCTGGCCGCCGGCCAGCGTGCTCACGGTCGAGGAGCAGCGCCTCGTCAGCATCGTCGTCGCCCTGGGGCGCGGGGACAGCTCGGCGCTCGAGCGCGTACGGGTCGTCTCGGCGCCGCTCGGCGCGAAGGTCGAGCTGCTCGCGGACGGGACGATGGTGGCCGCGCTGTGGAGCAAGGGCAGCGCGCGTGACCAGGCGACGCAGGCGGCGCGCTGCGCGCTCGCGATGCGCGAGGTCCTCGAGGGCGTCCCCGTGGCGCTCGCCACGGGCCGCGCGGCCCGCGCCGCGTCGGGGATCATGGGCGAGGTCATCGAGCGCGCGACGAAGCTCCTTCGCACGAACCCGCGGGGCGCCGGGGGCGCCGGTCGCCGCGCGCGGCTCATCGCGCTCGACTCGGTCACGGCCGGGCTGCTCGACGTGCACTTCGACGTGGTGGGGGACGGCGCGAACCTCGGCCTTCGGCGCGAGCGTCCGAAGGACCGCATCGAGACGACCCGCACCCTGCTCGGGCGGCCGACGCCCTTCGTGGGTCGCGAGCGCGAGATGGGAATGCTCGACGCGATCTTCCGCGAGTGCTGCGCGGACAAGGTCGCGCACGCGATGCTCGTGACCGCGGCGAGCGGCCTCGGCAAGTCGCGCCTCCGCCACGAGTTCGTGCAGGGCGTGCGGCGCGAGGCGAAGGGCGTCGAGATCTGGGTCGCGCGCGGGGACCCGATGAGCGCGGGCTCGCCGTTCGGGATGCTGGCGCAGGTCGTGCGCGCCACGGCGGGCGTCCTCGACGGGGAGACCTTGCGGACGCGGCAGGCGAAGCTCTCGGCGCGCGTGTCGCGTCACCTCGCGGGCGACGACGCGCAGCGCGTCACGGAGTTCCTGGGCGAGCTCGCGGGCATTCGCTTCCCCGAGGCCAAGAGCGTCCCCCTGCAGGCGGCGCGCCGCAGCGCCGTGCTCATGGGCGACCAGATGCGGCGCGCGTGGGAGGACTTCCTCGCGGCCGAGTGCGCGGCGCAGCCGGTGCTCCTCGTGCTCGAGGACATGCACTGGGGCGACCTGCCAACGGTGAGCTTCCTCGACGGCGCCCTGCGGCGCCTGCGCGAGATGCCGCTCATGGTGCTCGCGACCGCGCGGCCCGAGGTGCACCAGCTCTTCCCGCAGCTGTGGGCCGGGCGGGCGATGACCGAGCTCCGGCTCGGGGAGCTGTCGCGCAAGGCCGCCGAGCGGCTCGTGCGGCAGGTCGTCGGCGAGGCGGTGAGCGAGGAGACCGTGGGGCGTGTCGTCGAGCAGGCCGCCGGCAACGCGTTCTACCTCGAGGAGCTCATTCGCTCGGTCGTCGAGGGGACGGACGGCGAGCTGCCGGGGACGGTGCTCGCGATGGTGCAGGGCAGGCTCGAAGGCCTGAACCCCGAGGCGCGGCGGGTGCTGCGCGCGGCCACGGTGTTCGGCGAGCGGTTCTGGCGCGGCGCGGTGACGCACCTCCTCCAGGACGCCGAGCGGACGCTCAGCGTGGGCGACTGGCTCGTCGACCTGACCAAGCGCGAGCTCGTCCAGCCCCAGGAGAACGGGCGCTACCCCGAGGAGTACGTATTCCGCCACGCCATCGTGCGGGAGGCGGCCTACGGCATGCTGACCGAGGAGGATCGCGTTCTCGGCCACAGGCTCGCGGGCATGTGGCTCGAGGGCGCAGGCGAGACGGACGCCATGGCGCTCGCCGAGCAGTTCGAGCGCGGCGCAGAGCCCTTGCGGGCCGTCGCGTGGTACCGGCGCGCGGCCGAGCAGGCGCTCGAGGGCAACGATCTATCCGCTGTTCTTGCCCGCGCAAAGAAGGGGATCGCGTGCGGGGCCGAGGGGGCCGACCGGGCGGCGCTCCGCGTGCTCCAGGCCGAGGCGCACGCATGGCGTGGCGAGATCGCGGACTCCGAGGCCTGCGGTCTGGAGGCGCTCGAGAGCGCGCCTCAGGGCAGCGCGCTCTGGTTCGACGCCGCGGCCGAGGCGGCGAGCTCCGCGGGTCGCCGCGGGCACTACGAGCCGATCGTCGGGCTGATGGGGGCGCTGTGCGCGAAGGTGACGGACCCCGCCGCGGCCCAGAGCCAGATCGCGGCGTGGGCCCGCGTCGTCGTGCCGCTGCTGCACGCGGGGCGGCCGGAGCTCGCCGAGAAGCTCTTCGCGTGCATCGACCAGGCCGAGGGGGTGGACGGGGACGGCAATCCGTCCGTCGCCCCGCTCGTCTCCGCGCGGCTGCACCAGGCGAGGGCGCTGAAGGCGCTCTTCGCCGGGGACCAGGCGGGCTTCCTCGCGCACACGGAGGAGGCGATCGTCGCCTTCGAGGGCGCGGGCGATCTCCGCAGCGCGTGCCTCCACACGATGAACGCCGGCTACGCGAAGATGACGCTCGGCGCGCACGCCGCGGCGGAGGTGACGCTCCGCGGCGCGCTCGCGACGGCGGATCGACTCGGCCTGCCGAGCGTGGCCACGGCCGTCCGTCAGAACCTGGGCATCACGCTCGCGCACCGCGGCGCGCTCCACGAGGCGCGCGCCGTCGAGACGCTCGCCATCGAAGGCGCGACCCAGCAGGGCGACACGCTGACGGCGGCGACGTCCCGCATCTACCTGGCGGAGATCCTCGCCCTGGCGCGCAACTTCGACGCGGCCGAGCGCCAGCTGCTCGCGGCCTTCGACGCGCTCACGACCGAGCCGCCCATCCGCGCGCACGCCCTCGCGGTGCTCGCCCGCGTTCGCCTTGCGCTCGGTCGCAAGGCGGAGGCTGTCGCCGCGGCCACCGAGGCGATGCAGCTCCTGAACGAGCTCGGGACGATGCCCGAGGGGGAGGCGGCGGTGCTCCTCGCTTACGCCGAGGCGCTCCGCGCCACGGGCGACGTGACCGGCGCCCGGTCGACCATCCGGGACGCTCGCGCGCGGCTGAACGCGCGCGCCGAGAAGATCACCGGCGAGGATCTGCGAAAGAGCTTCCTCGAGAAGGTGCCGGCGCACGCCCGCACGGTGGAGCTGGCGCGGGAGCTGGGTCTGCCGTCGACGTGAGACGCCCCGGATCGCGGGCCGGGGGAATGCAGGTCGGTCGGGTCGGTAGCGGGGGAACGCCCACCTCACCGAGAGGAAGGCGTTCCTGAGGGTCCGTTGACGGCCTAGTTGTTACCGCCGCCGTTGCCGCCGCACTTGCCGGGCGTTCCGCCGCCGCCGCAGGTCTGCGGCGAGATGCAGTTGCCGCACTCGAGGAGACCGCCGCAACCATCGCCGGTCGGCCCGCACGAGATGTTCTGCTGCATGCAGCTCTCGGGCACGCAGGCGTCGAGGGAAGTGCCGCACATGCTCGGGCCACCGCCGCCGCAGGTGCCGCCGTCGCAGGTCGGGCACATGATCATGTTGCCGCAACCGTCGCCCGCCGGTCCGCACTGGTTGGGTGCGCACGTCTTGGGCGTGCAGATGCCACCGTCGGGCGGCGCTCCGCACTGGAAGGGTGTTCCACCACCGCCGCACGTGTCGGGAGCCGTGCACACGCCGCAGGGGATGAGGTTGCCGCAACCGTCGCTGGCGGACCCGCACGTGTAGCCGAGCGCTGCGCACGTCTCCGGGATGCAGATTCCGCCCTCGGCGGCGCTGCCGCAGAGGCCGTTCTGACCGCCGCCGCCGCAGGTGTTGGGGGGCAGGCACGTGCCGCATCCGCCTGCGATCTCATTGCCGCACCCGTCGCCCGCAGGGCCACAGGCGAGGTTCTGCTGCGCGCAGGTGAGCGGCGTGCAGCGACCTGGCGGCGGGGGAGCCCCGCAGACGCCGTTCTGACCGCTACCTCCGCAGGTCTGCGGCGGGTTGCAGACGCCGCAGTTCAGCTGGTTGCCGCAGCCATCGCCGGCCGCACCGCAGAAGATGTTCTGCTCCAGGCACGTCTTCGGGGTGCAGACGGGGGCCGCGCACGAGTCGAGGTTCCAGATGAGGTACTCGAGGGCGTGCTCCTGGAACGACATCGCGCCGGGCGTGCACTCCGTCGGGAACGGAACGCCGGTCGTGTTGGCGCTGCTCGTGACGTGGAAGTCGCTGAAGGTGACGCGACCGCACGTCTGCGCCGCGTTGTACGGCGTGTCGAACGTGAAGAGGAGCGGGAAGCCGTGGATCGACGTGCCGCTCATGTTGTCGAGCGTGGAGATCCACTCGATGGTCGGAGCGTTCACGCCGGTGAAGTCCTGCCGCACCTTCGTGAGGTTGAACTGCGAGCCGGCGAGGACGAAGTTCATCCAGGCGGCGAACGTCGTCCGCGGGTCGCTCGGGATCGAGCTCGGGAAGTCGATCGTGCCGGTGACCGACGTCTGCTCCTGCGTGTTGAGCGCCCACTGCGCCGTCTGCGAGAAGGCGTTGACGTTGCCCGGGTCGTTGTTGAGCCACGCGTAGCTGTAGTGCGTGGTGAACATCTTGCCGCCGGAGTTCGTGTAGTTGAGCAGGTTCTGCTGCTCCTGCACCGTCTTGAAGTTCGGGCCGCCGAGCTGCGTGCCGCCGCCGTCCAGCATGACGACCGGGTTGTCCTCCCAGCAGGGGAAGAGCACCTGGTCGTACGAGGAGAGCGCCGCGGGGCTCGTCGTGAGGGCCGCCTCCTGGGGCGGGTTGGGCACCCCGGCGATGATGGCGCCGTTGCCGACGTAGAGCTGCACGCGGCCGGACGAGCTGGGCATGCCGTTGGTCTGCGGCAGCTGGAACTCCGACTGCGCGATGCCCATCTTGAGGAGCACGCACTCGAGGGCGTCCGTGTTGCCCGTCGAGATCGCGGTGAGCGGGATGTTCGACGACACGGCCGTCGTGTCGATCTGCTTGCTCGGCATCGTGATCGTGCCGTCGGGAACCGCCGTGTTCACGCAGGCCGTGGTCTGCGGGATCAGGATCTCCCTGCGCCAGCGACCGAGCTGGATGACGAGGGGCATGTTCGCCATCACCGGAACGTTCTTCAGCTCGAAGCTTCCGTCCGCGGCCGTGACCGTCTGGGAGATCGGGTTGACGAGGTCGGTTCCGCCGCAGCCGCACACCGACCCGCCGGGTACCGGCGAGACGCCGTACGCGGGGGGCGGTCCGCCGTTCGGGACGTAGACCGTGACGTTCGGGACGGGGTCCGGCGTGCCGCTCTGGAGGCCGCTGCCTGCCATGGCGGTGAGGAACGGAGAGCTCGCCGCGAAGACCTTACCCGTGACGGAGGTGAGGCCGGCCGAGCAATTGGGCAGCGAAGCGCAGAGGGGGCCGCCGTCGCAGGTGGACGGCGTGACGGGCTGGACCGTCGCCGGGGCGCCGCACTGGTAGAGCGTGCCGCCGCCGCCGCAGGTCTGGGGAGACTGGCAGACGCCGCAGTCGAGGACGTTGCCGCAGCCGTCGCCCGCAGGCCCGCAGGAGATGCCCTGCGACGCGCAGGTCTGCGGGTGGCACACCACGCCGCCTTCGACGACTCCGCCGCACTGGCCGGGGCTGAGGGCGCCGCAGAACTGGGGGTTGGTGCAGGTGCCGCACGAGGCAATCAGGTTGCCGCAGCCGTCGCCCGTGGGCCCGCAGTTGAAGCCCTGCTCGGCGCACGTCCGGGGGACGCAGGCGTCGGGCTGCTGGACGAGCATGCCGCCGCACTTGCCGAAGCCGCCGCCGCCGCAGAACTCGGGGAAGGTGCACGTTCCGCAGCTCAGCGTGTTGCCGCAGCCGTCGCCGGCCGCTCCGCAGTTGATGCCTTGCTCGGCGCACGTCTTCGCAGGGCAGCCCTCGGCATCGACCTCACCGCCGCAGACGCTGAAGCCGCCGCCGCCGCAGTACCCGGCGTCGCACGTCCCGCACTGGAGCGTGCCGCCGCAGCCGTCGCTGTTCGTCCCGCAGGTGTAGCCCTGGCTCGCGCACGTCTGGGGAACGCAGCCATCCATGGCCGCGTCCGAGGGCGCGCCGCCGCCACACTTGCTGAATCCGCCGCCGCCGCACGTCATCCCGGCTTCGCAGGTGCCACATTCGAGCAAGCTGCCGCAGCCGTCCGCGTTGGGGCCACACTCGAAGCCCTGCTCGGCGCAGGTCTTCGGCACGCACGCCTCGGGCATCGGCGGGACGAAGCCGTCGCCGATCATCATGATCATGCCGGTGTCGCTCGTACCGCTATCCTGGGGCGTCGTGGAGTCCGGCGTCCCGCCGTCGAACTGCGACACGGGGGTCCGGCTGCTCGTGCTACCGCAGGCGATGAACGCAGAGGAAACGGCGATGGATATGAAGAGAAAGGACCAGACTCGCATCCGCGAAAACCTCTAGGGAACGGGGTGAGGGGGTAAGGGTGCGCTCGTGCGCTCACGGACGGCAGACGTGCTTCAGGCCCAAGGAATATCTGCAACTGAGTAGGCCGAGCAACCCTAGATGATGGCCAGCCCCCACTTCGTCCATCACGCCTCGCCCATGGCGAGCGCATTTCGGTGCGCGCCTATGCGCCGGCGACCGACTCGTCGGACCCTGGATCTGGCTGCGCGGTGGGCCACCTGGGCTCACACGCGCTACGTCCGGCTACACACGCTCGTCGCGCTTCACGAGCAGCCTGGCGCTCCGGTGGGCGAGCCGTCGATCGGGTTGGTGCAGGGGACGCACTCGTGGATGTCGTCGCAGCTTCCCTGGTCGAGGACGATCGACTCGATGCCGAAATCGAGGCACGTCGACAGGCATACCCCGGTGTAATCGCCCACCAAAAAGCCCGATCCCGTGCAGGTCGCCGGTGTGAAGTTGCCCGCGACCATCTCCGTGGGGACGCACAGGTTGTTCGACGCGGTGCACTCGTCCTGGTCGAGGTCGCTTTGCTCTGCGGAGGGGATCACGCTCGTCGGCACACACTTTCCCTGGGGCGAGCTCGCGCCGCTGGGCGTGCAGCAGGACTGGAACACGACGGGGGGTTGCGTGGGGCCCGGGTCGCACCCCTGGCTGCAGGCGCCCGTCACCGTGCCGTCGACCGGGCTGTAGCAGGGGACGCACCGCTCGTACGTCTGGCAGCTGCCCTGCGGCAGGAGGCTCACCTGCGCCGCCACCTCGGGAAGAGCGGTGTTCAGGCACCGCCCCTCGGCGTTGTCGAGCGAGGTGCACGTCGGCGGGATGAACTGGCCGCCGGACTCGAGGAAGACGTCCGGGACGCACAGGCCCGTGGGGCAAGTCGCAAGCTGCGAGGCCACCGCGGCCGGGACGAGCGCGGAGCTCAGACAGTGAGCGCCACCGCTCCCGCAGGCGGGCAGCGACGTCGGGTTGATGACGGGCGGTCCCGTGTGGGGACACACGGGGGGAGGAGGCGCCGCGTCCACGGGCGGAGGAGGAGCGGCTCCCGACTCGGACCCGCCGTCACCGGCGCACATGGGCGCGCTGCCGATCTCGCAGGCGCCGCTCGACATCATGGTGAGCGGGTTGATGCACGGCGCGCAGCGCTCGCCGGACGCGCACACGTCCTGCGGCAGGAGGCTGATGTACATCGCGACCTGCGGGATGCAGACGCTGAGGCAGACGCCGACGGCGTTGCTCAGCGAGTGGCACGCGGTCGGCGTGAGGAGCGTGCCCGCCATGATGTCCGGGTCGGGGACGCAGTAGCCGCCGGTGCAGGTCGCGAGCTCGGAAGTCACGCTGGCCGGGACGTCTGCGGAGGGAACGCAGTGGGCGCCCGCGCACGTGGGGCTGCACTCGGGGAGCGTCGAGGGGTCGAGCGGGTTCGCGGGGGCGGAGACGCACGAGGACGAGCCACCGTCGCCGGGCGTCGGCGGGACGACCGTCCCGGCTTCGGGGGTCGGGCTCGGTGACGGCATGGGGGCGGCGTCCGGCCCCGATGGATTGCCCGGCGCGCCCCCGTCGTCACCCGGGACCCCATCGCCCAGCACGGCGGTCGGCGACGTCGCACACCCGAGGAGGCCAACGGTCACCGCCACGACCATCCACAAGCGGGTCCGCCACATGGGGCCCCTGCGTTACAAGGGTCGGACCAGGTCTTACCTGCGCCCTTTTACCGTCCGGTGACACCGTACTTGTACGCAACCGGCCGTTCGCGAACGCTATTTCTCGGGGGCTGGGAAGCGGCGTGCCCGAAACGGTGGGTGACCGGTGCACCAGACCGTGGATCGCCCATGCCCCGCTCGGCCCTCGCCGCGCCTACGGGATCGGCCGCGCGGGAGGGCCCGTGTAGGAGCTCTCGGGGCGAACGAGCTTGCCCACGGCGCGCTGCTCTGCAGCGTGCGCCAGCCAGCCGCACGCCACGCCGAGCGCGAACGCGCCGACGAAGGCCTCGGGCGCGACTCCGAGGGCGTCGAGCAGGACGGCCGCGTGAAAGTCGATGTTGGCGTAGACGCCCTTGGAGCCGAGGCGGGCGACGACCGCTCGCTCGACCTCCTTCGCGGCGACGGCGAGCGGTGTGGCTCCCGTCGCTTCGAGCGTGTTCAGCGCCTCGAGGAGCGGCGGCGCGCGCGGATCGGGCACCTTGTAGATGCGGTGGCCGAAGCCGGGGATGCGGCTCTGACGGCTCGCGTACGCGCCCGGGTCACCGGACGCGATGGCCGCGCGCAGGAACGCCTGGACCTCGCGCGTGGCCCCGCCGTGGCGCGCTCCTCCCAGGGTCGCGGCGCCCGCCGCCACGGCGGCCGGAAGGGATGCCCCCGCGGACGCCGCGACGCGCGCCGCGAACGTCGACGCGGAGAGACCGTGCTCGGTCTCGAGGACGAGCAGCACCTCGAGCGCCCGCTCGGCCGTCGCGTCCGTGCGCGCGGCGCCAAGGGCGCGGAGCGCACGGCCCGCGTAAGGCAGGTGCAGGGGAGGGGGCGGCCTGCCGAAGGCGACCGCGCACGCGTCGGGAACACGCCCGAGCACGCGGCGCGCGGTGGTCTCGCTCGGCGTACCGTCCGGCGCGTCGTCTCCCGTCAGCGCCAGGGCGGCGACGAGCGCCTCCGGCGTGCCGTGGCGGCCCGAGAGTGCCGTCGCAGCGAGCGCGCTCGTGCGCGCACCCTCCTCGAGCTCCGCGCGAAAGCTCGCGAGCTCCGCCGGCGCGGGCAGCTCGCCCTCGAGCACGAGCCACGCGGCCTGCTCGTAGGAGCACCGGCGCGCCAGCTCCGGCAGCGCGTAGCCGCGCACGAGCGCGACGCCTCGCTTGCCGTCCACGTGTGCGATCGCGGTGGACGCCGCCACGACCCCAGCCAGGCTACTGTCCGCCACGTCGCTCATGGAGCGGATGGTAGTTCACTCCGCCCGAAGTTTCAGGACGACTGGAGCCGCGTCCCGGCTCCCTGTAGGGTGTGCGCCCCGTGAGCTGGAACGACATCCTGTCTGCGACCGCCCTCGAGCAGGCCGCGCTCATCCGGTCGCGTGCCCTGTCGAGCGAGGAGCTCGTGCGACTCTACCTCGAGCGCATCGACCGCCTCGATCCGCACCTCAACGCCTTCGTCTCCTGCTTCCATCGCCGCGCGCTCTCGGCGGCGCGCGCCAAGGACGCGGCCGTGCGGGCCGGCGGGTCGCTCCCGGCCTTTCACGGCGTCCCCATCGGCATCAAGGATCTCAACGTCGTGCGCTTCGCGTGGACGAGGATGGGGTCGCGGGCGACGCCGCCCATCTACTCGCCCGTCGACGACAAGACGACGGCGGCGCTCCGTCGGGGCGGCTTCGTCATCCTGGGCAAGCTCGCGACGTCCGAGGTCGGCGCGATGCCGGTGACGGAGCCGGACACGCACCCGCCGACGCGCAACCCGTGGAACGTCTGGCACACCGCGGGAGGGTCGAGCGGAGGCTCCGGGGCGGCCGTGGCCGCGAGGCTCCTGCCCATCGCGCACGGGTCGGACGGCGCCGGGTCGATCCGGATCCCGTCCGCGTTCTGCCAGCTCTACGGGATCAAGCCGTCACGGGGCCGTGTCGCAAACGCCTACGGCAAGAAGGACCGGGACATCCTGTACACGTGCGGTCCCATCGCGCGCAGCGTGGCCGACGCCGCGGCCATGCTCGACACGCTCGCAGGGCTCGACGGGGGCCGGCCGCACTGGGCGCCCCCGCCGCCCCGCCCGTACCGTGAGCTGCTGGGCGAGCGGCCGATCAACCTGCGCGTCCGCGTGCTGACGCGGCCGCTCTTCGGCACGGTGCTCCCCGAGATCGCCGCGGCCGTCGAGCGCGCGGCGAAGCTGCTCGGCACGATGGGCCACCAGGTGGAGGAGGGCGCGCCGCCGGAGGGATCGCTCGAGGAGTTTCTGCCCCTCTGGCAGCGGCTCGTGGCCGACGCCCCCATCACGCTCCTCTCCCGCGCCCAGCCCGTCACGCGGTGGCTGGTCGAGGCCGGGCGGTCCCTGCGGGCCGAGGACATTCTCGCCCTCCACCGGCGGCTGGCCCATCGCCTCCTTCGCGACCTCGGGGACGCGGACATCTGGATCACGCCCACGGTCCCCGTGCCCGCGCCCAGGGTCGGCGCGTTCGCGGGGCTGCCCCCGGCGGAGGCCTTCGCCGGGGCCGCCGTGCTCGGCGCCTTCACCGCCATCGCCAACGTCACCGGACAGCCGGCGGCGAGCGTTCCGCTCGGCCTCACGGCGGAGGGTCTCCCCGTCGGCCTCCAGATCATCGGTCGGCCCGGCCGCGAGGAAGAGGTGCTGGCCGTGTCCCGGCAGTTCGAGGAAGCGGCGCCCTGGCGCTCGCTCCAGGCACCCGTCGGCGCGGACTGAATTGACTCGCCCTCGCTCGGGATGATGGCAAGAAAGCGATCCGCCCCGCTCGAGCGTGCCCTGGCACTCTCGAGCGGCTGTTATTCTGGTCGCCGATGGCGCTGACGCCTCGACGCAAGACGCGAGTCGCCGGGGCTGCAAACCTCGCGCTCGTAGGGCTGCTCGTGACGGCATGCCCTCCCGCGGCGTCGCACGACGGGGCTGCACGGGATGCAGCGCCGCCGGAGCAAGGCGTGGAAGTCATCGCGGCGCCGACGGCCGGGCCGTCGTCCGTCGCAGCACCCGGCCACGAGCCCCGGACTGGCGATGCGCCTGGGCCCGAGGCGGCGAAGCCCGCGTGCCCGCCGTACGCGGAGCGGATGGCCGCTGGACGCAAGGCGACCGAGGAGAAGCGCTACCGGGGCCTCATCCATCTGGGCGTCCTCGAAGGACCGGTGACCGCGCGGATCGACGGAACACGGGCGACGCTCGTGGGCAAGGGCTGCAGCGAGACCATCGAGGTCGCCGCGCAGGCGGACGCCGGCTCGTCTCGGTAGGCTTCGGGTCCCCGTTCGCTCGCGACAGACCGCGCATAGCTCGACCGACCTGCCCATCGCCCCCGCGTCCTCGATGCGGTAGGAACCTCGTCATGAAGCGCGCCCTTCGACTCGTTCCCGTCGTCCTTCCCGCTGTCCTGGCCGCGGTCACGGTGTCGGGCATCGCGGGAGCCGACGACCCGAAGCCCCCTCCTCCGCAGGCGGGATCGCAGGCCGACGACGTCAGGATCCCGTTCACGAAGAGCACCCTGGCCAACGGGATGACGGTCATCCTCCACGAGGACCACGCCCTCCCCACCGTCGTGGTCGACATCACCTACAAGGTCGGCTCACGCTTCGAGCCGGAGCGTCGCACGGGCTTCGCGCACCTCTTCGAGCACCTCATGTTCATGGGCACCTCGCGCGTGCCGACCAAGATGTTCGACGCGTGGATGGAGGGCGCGGGCGGCTACAACAACGCGTCGACGAGCGAGGACCGCACCGACTACTACGACGTGGGGCCGCCCACGGCACTTCCTCTCCTCCTGTGGCTCGAGGCGGACCGCCTCCGCGATCTCGGCCCGCTCATGACGCAGGCAAAGCTCGACGCGCAGCGCGACGTCGTGCGCAACGAGCGCCGCCAGACGAGCGAGAACGAGCCGTACGGCAAGGTCGAGCTCCGTCTGCCCGAGCTCCTGTTCCCCGACGGCCACCCCTACCACCACCCCGTCATCGGCTCGCACGAGGACCTCGAGGCGGCGACCGTGGACAACGTGAAGGAGTTCTTCGCCACCTGGTACGACCCGGCGAACGCCTCGCTCGTCATCGCCGGGGACTTCGACGCGAAGGTCGCGAACGAGAAGCTGACCGCGTGGTTCGGGACGATCCCGACGCACGGCGTACCGAAGGACCCGGGCACGATGGGCTTTCCCTCGCCTACCCTCCAGGGAACCGCGACGACGCTGACGCACGCGGTCCGCGAGACGCTCGAGGACAAGGTCGAGCTCGCGAAGATCGTCATGGCCTGGCAGTCGCCCAGGCACTTCGCGCCCGGAGACGCGGAGCTCGATCTGCTCGCCAGCGTGCTGACCACCGGCAAGGCGAGCCGGCTCTACAAGGCGCTCGTCTACGATCAGAAGCTGGCCCAGAGCGTGGACGCGGTGCAGGAGTCGGGCGCCCTCGGCTCGCGCTTCGTGCTCGAGGCGGTCGTCCGTCACGGCGCCTCGATCGACAAGCTCGAGGCCGCGATCGACAAGGAGCTCGCGCACGCGCGCGACGCCGCCGTCACCGACGAGGAGCTCACGCGGGCGCGCAACGGCATCCAGTCGAGCTTCGTCAGTCGCCTGCAGGGCGTCCGCGCGCGGGCGGCGCTCCTCAACATGTACGAGACCGAGATCGGGGACCCGGGCTACGCCGAGAAGGACTACGCCCGCTACACGCGCGCGACCGCGGCGGACGTGCTCGGGACGGCCCGCAAGGTGCTCGACCCGAACGCGAGGGTCGTGCTGCGGGTGGTGCCGGAGACTGTGAGCACGAAGGGAGCACGCCGATGAGCCGCCTGTACGTAGACCGCGTAGCGCTCGGGCTGACCGCGGCGGTCCTCGCCTCCTGCGGAGGCGCGCCTCCTCCGCCCCCTCCGCCGCCCCCCGTCCACGTCGTCGCCACGCCCGTCGTCGCACCGGCTCTGCCGGCGGATCCCCTCGGCCCGCGACCGACCGTGGCCACTCCCGCGCCCTTCGAGCCTCCGAAGCCGGTCGTCTACGCTGGCCCCAACGGCATGACCGTGTGGCTGATCGAGCGGCACACGCTGCCGTTCGTGGCCGTCACCGTCAGCGTTCCCACCGGGTCGTCGAGCGACCCCAAGGGCAAGGGAGGTGTCGCGGACTCCGCGGCGGACATGATGGACGAGGGGGCCGGCACGCGCGGAGCCATCGAGCTCTCGCGCGCGGTCGACACGCTCGGCGCCACCATAGGAACGGGCGCCGGGATCGACGAGACCTCGGTGTCGCTCACCGTGCTCAAGAAGAACCTCACGCCGGCGTTCGCGATCCTGGGGGACGTCGTGTCGCGCCCCCGGTTCGGCGCCGAGGACTGGAAGCGCGTCGTCGAGCTCCGCCAGAACGAGCTCCGCGAGCGGGCCAGCGAGCCCGACGAGACCGCGCGCGTCGTCGCGCGCGTCGCCATGTTCGGCCCCGACCACCCCTACGGGCACCCGGTCGACGGGACGCTCGAGTCGAGCCGGCGCATCTCGCTCGCGGACGCGAAGGCCTTCTACCGCGCCGCGTGGCGTCCAGACCGCGCCGTGGTCGTCGCGGTCGGGGACGTGACCCGGGACGAGCTGAGCTCGCTCCTGTCCTCCGCGTTCGGAGGCTGGACCCTGCCGGCGACGCCTGCACCCCCCATCGTCACTCCCGCCCCGCCCGCGGGGCCCTTTCCTCGCGCCGTCCTCGTGGACCGCCCGGACGCGCCCCAGTCCGTCATCGCGCTCGTTCGCCCCGGGGTCTCCGCCTCCGATCCGGCGACGCCCGCGCTGTCGAGGGTCAACGCCGCCCTCGGCGGGAGCTTCACCTCACGGCTGAACCAGGATCTCCGCGAGGAGCACGGCTGGAGCTACGGCGCCCACTCCCGCGTCTCGGCGCCCCGTGGCGTGGGGATGATCACGGCCGGCGCCTCGGTGGTGACCGACAAGACGATCGACGCGCTCAAGGCCATGCTGAGCGACGTCGAGACGTACTCGGCCAAGGGCCTCACGGACGAGGAGGTGGAGAAGACCCGCTCGCAGGCGCGGGCCGACCTCGTGAGCGCCTACGAGGGAGCTGGCACCGTCGCCGGCCGCCTGGCCACGGACGCGATGCTGGGTCTGCCCGCCGACTACGAGGCGACCGCCAGCATCCGCCGCGACACCGCGACCAAGGAGATGCTCGATCGACTCGCCGCCCAGTACTTCGACCCTACCCATGCGATGGTGGTCGTCGTCGGTCCGCGCGCGAAGCTCGAGGGGCCGCTCGGCGCCATGGGCTTTTCGCAGCTCGAGATCCGCGACGCCAACGGGGAGCTCGTGAAGCGGTAGCGCAAGCCGGCGATCGCCGCGGAGCCGAGCTCGGACGCATCGTCACTCGAAGTCGAGCAGCTCCTGCTGGAACAGTCGGTAGAGGATGCGAAGGGCCTCGAGCCGGCTCATGCCCGAGACGTCGAGGATCATCTCGAGCGTCGAGATCCCGTCGATCTGGGCCAGCAGGAAGCCAGACGTACGATCGAGGGCAAGCAAGGGGACGTCGGCCGGGTCCACACGTAGCTGCGGCGTACGGGTGATGCCGCCCAGCCGCGCGATGAGATCCGCCTCGGTCAGCGGCCCCTGCGTCCCGGTCTCGTTGCGGGCGAACGACGCGAGATCGAAGTTCGGCGGGGCCGTCGGTCGGGCGTTTCCTTCGCTCTGGGAGATGACCGGGGTGGGCAGCTGAGCCTTGGCCAGGGACCCGAGGACGAGGCGCGGGTCGACGCTGAGGGGGGCCGACCCTGCCTCCTCGCGCGCGAAGGCCTCGAGGTCGAAGGTGGGTGGCATCGTCGCGCGAACAAAGGCCTCGGTCTCCACCCGCACGGTCTCGGTGACGACGATGGGCGGGGGCAGGGAGAGGCGTGCCCCCCGCTGGGCGCTCAGGACGAGCTTGTCACGCGTGCGGCTGTGGAGGGTGAGCGGGGCCACCACGTGCGGGGCGACCTCGAGCGCGCGGGCAAACTCCTCGAGCGGGATCTTGAGGGAGAACGTCGGAAAGACGCGCTCGCGCATCCCGGCGCCGAGCTCCGTCGTCAGATCGAGGGCGCAGCCGCCGTCGTTGGCGGACAGCTCGACCCGCAGCTCGCCGTCGAGCCACGTGCAGCCGCCGGTCGCCAGGCGCGCGAGCAGGATGAGGATCTTCGGCCCGCCGTCGCTCGGTCGCGACACGCCCGCCAGACGAACCACGAGCTTCTTCGCGTCGGCGCTCGACTCCAGGGCCCGGGCCATGTGGGCCTCGGTCAGCTGCAGGCACCGGGTTATGTCGTCGAAACCTGGCATGCTCCTCCTCAGAGCCCCCCCGCAGCTACTGGGTCGTTCATCATAGCCACGAAAGTGCGGCCCGGAGGCGCGACAACCCCTGGTCGCTCGTCATTGCACTTGCAAGGCAGGGCCTTGGCAGCTCGCCAGGTTGGCGTCCACGAACTGGCTGTAGCTCGCGTTCGTCACGGAGGTCACGGGGAACGTTTCATACGCGCTGGTTCCCGGCAGTCCCACATTTCGTACGACGGCGCCGACCATCGTGAGCGCCGGCGGGTTGCCCAGCGCCGAGAGAGGCAGCGTGAGGATGACCTTCGAGCCGCTCTGGTAGCTCGCCGTGGGGACGAAGGTCGCCGCGGTCCAGATGCTGCCGTTCCACATGGAGGCCGCCGGGGGCAGGCTGTCGTCGGTCTGCCACGACAGGATGTAGACCGAGGCCATGGGCAACGTCGGCGCGCCGTAGACCGCGGGGCCCGCCAGGGTGCCCTGCGTCGTGCCGTAGCCCAAGTAGAAGGCGAGGACCGTCGTCGACGCGGGCGTCCAGCTGGCGGAGTTGGCGGGGTTCGTGGCGCCGGCGACGAGGTACAGGTTCGTGCCGTCGTAGGCCATGTACGCGGCGTCGCCGGCGTGGTTCGCGAGAAGCTGGGTGCTGGCGATCTGCGTGCTGAACTGGGCGGGGGCCGTCGCGGTGAACTCGTAGGGCGTGAACGAATAGGTCCTCGCGGTGGAGGCGCCCGCGAAGCCGTTCAGGCACGTGACGGCGCGAACGGTCGTCGGCTGGTTCGTCAGAGACACCGTGCTCGTCGCGGCGCCTGCGCTGCCGGAGCTGAAGCAGGTGACGGACGGCGGTACCGTGCCGTCCGCGTAGCAGTTGCTCGCCGGGACGGTTCCGTCGACGGAGAAGCAGATCGTGGCGTCGTGCGTGGGGCCGGAGGGCGGCGCGGACGCCATGGTCTGATCGAGGCCTATCGTCACGGCCTCGGGGCAGGTGCCGGCGTTGGTGAAGACGAGGGGTGTGACGGAGAGCTCGATCGCCGCCGTGGCGAGCCCGGACGCGGGCAGGTTCGTCGCGCACGCGACCGCCACCACCTGCGTGTTCGACACGGACACCGGGATGCTCGTGCCGTTCATGGCGATGGCCGAGTTGAGGTCGCACGCGCCGGCGTTGCAGGTCGGCGTCGTTCCGTCGGTGTGGTAGCAGATCGACGTGCTCGGCTGGACCGCGGCGCTCGCCTCCGCGAACGTGCAGTTGACGATGTTCTGGTAGCCGATCGTCCCGAGCGCCCGCGACGCGGTGACGCCGGGGCAGGCGATGGTCGGCGTGGCGGCGGTGATGCTCACGGTGACCGTGCGGACGGGCGAAGGCTGCTCCGCGCCGCACGCGATCACGTTGAGGACGGTCGAGCCGAGCGGTATCTGCGGGCCACCCACCTGCACGCTGCCGCTGGCGGCGTTGATCAGGATCCCGCCATTGTCTCCCGCGCAGTTCGTGGGGACGGAGCCCGTGTTGAAGTAGAGGTACTCGCCCGTGAAGTTGGAGGACGTGGACAAGGTCAGCGTCTGCCCCGCCCCGATCGTCCCTCCGCCGTTCAGGTTGCCCGTGCCGAAGGCCGGCACCGAGATGGCGGTGACGTCGGGCTCGGCGAGCTTGAAGCGGTAGGTCGCCGTCGCGACGCCGGACTGCGTCTCGACGCCGCTGCACGCGACCACCTTCAGCGACTCGCCGTCGAGCTGCTGCGGGGGGAGCTGGATGGAGTTCGCCAGGTACGCGGTCGCCGCTGCCCCCGTGCCGCCTCCGCCGCTGAACG
>Ga0302196_10001668_pt1 | contig 21031 bp, 17 predicted proteins | sample II_Bog_N1_3_FD_198794 | JGI IMG/M metagenome (GOLD analysis project Ga0302196, IMG submission 198794) | Peat permafrost microbial communities from Stordalen Mire near Abisko, Sweden - II_Bog_N1_3 | ecosystem: Environmental > Terrestrial > Soil > Wetlands > Peat | place: Sweden: Abisko...
CCGCTCGGTGCCGCGCGAACAGAACGCACAGGCCGACGCGCTGGTCAACGCTGCGCTCGACGGCGCGCGCTGAGACTGCGCCCAGGCCGGGCCCCCGGCGCGCCCAGGCACTAACCTTCGGCGGTGCTCAGCGCTCGCAACCGAGAGCTGATCGGTCTGCTGCCGGCGGCGCTGCTGGTGACCGCCGGCTTCGCGGCGATCTTCATCCAGTCCGGCAACACGCTCTCGACGGTCTCGCTGACCTACGGTGGCGCCTTTCTCGCGCTGTGCCTCGCAGGCCACATGGTGATCCGTCGCGCGCTGCCCTACGCCGACCCCTACCTCTTCCCGCTCGCAGCCGCGCTCGCGAGCGTGGGGATCGTCGAGATCTACAGGATCAACCCAACGCTCGCGCGCGACCAGGCGCAATGGCTGGTCGTCGGCCTTGTGCTGTTCGCGATCACGATCGTCGCCTTGCGCGACGGGCGCTACCTGCGCCTGGAGAACTACCGCTACCTGATCGCGATCGTCGGCGTCGGCGCCCTGCTGCTGCCCCGTCTGCCGGTGATCGGCGGGCAGCAGAACGGCGTCTACCTCGCCGTACATGTCGGCGGCCTGAGCTTCCAGCCGTCCGAGTTCGCAAAGATCGCGATCGTCGTCTTTCTCGCCTCCTACCTGCGCGACAACCGCCAGGTGCTGGTCACAGCGGGGCGGCGGATCCTGTGGCTGACGCTGCCGCCGATGAAGCAGTTCGGGCCGCTGCTCCTGGTCTGGGGATCGGCGATGGCGATGCTCCTGGTCACGCGGGAGATCGGCACCTCGCTGATGTTCTTCGGCGCCTTCCTGGCGCTCCTGTACGTCGCGACCGGACGTTTTTCGTTCCCCTTTCTCGGGCTGATCCTGTTCGCGCTCGGCGGCTACTACCTCGGGACCCATGTCGCGCATATCCACGACCGCGTGATCGCCTGGGAGCACCCGCTGAGCGCGACGTTGTACAAGAGCGGCACCTCCTACCAGCTCGCCAACGGGCTGTTCGCCCAGGCCGACGGCGGGCTGCTCGGCGTCGGCTTCGGCCAGTCGCTGATCGGCCTGATCCCGGTCGCCGAGAGCGACTCGATCTATGCCGTGATCACCAACGAGGTGGGCCTCGTCGGCGCGATCGGGCTGCTCGTGACCTACCTGCTGTTCATTGCGCGCGGCTTGAAGATCGCAACGCTCGCCCGCGACTCGTTCTCCAAGCTGCTGGCGACCGGCCTGTCGTTCATCGTCGCGATGCAGGTGTTCGTGATCGTCGGTGGCGTGACCGCTGTGATCCCGCTTACCGGCGTGACGTTGCCGTTCGTCGCCTACGGAGGCTCCTCGGTCGTGATGAACCTCGTCCTGCTTGCGCTCTTGCTGCTGATCTCCGACCGGGCGCGGCGACCGGCCTGAGTGTGGGCGGCGCGGCGCACTAGCGCCGGCGTCCGCTGCCGAAACTCTGGATTGGCGGCGCGACCGCGCGAAAGCCGGCGGCTGGCGCGCTCCCCTCGCCGGGCACCGACGGGGAGTGGACATCGCGCGCAGGCAGGCGGGCGATCGGCGCCGCGGCGATCGTGGCCAGTTCCCCGTCCAGCGTGCGCAACTCGCTTGCGAGCACGTTTATCGTGCCGCTGCCGGCCGGCGGGCGTTCGAGACGGCCGTGGGCGAGAATCAGCGGCTCGGCGCGAACCAGGTGGCGAGCGCGCTCATAGAGGGCTGGGGGGACGATCAGGTTCACCGATCCGTGCTCGTCCTCCAGCAGCATGAAGACGACCCCGCCGGCCGTCTCCGGGCGCTGGCGGGCGACGACCAGCCCGGCGATCGTGACCTGTGCGCCGTGACGGAGACCTGCCAGTTGCAGGCTGGTGGCGACGCCCGGCAGGCGGGGGCGCAGAATCGCCAGCGCGTGGTCGTTCAACGTGACGCCGCTGGTTGCGTAATCGGCCAGCAGCGCCTCCCAGCGGCCAAGCTCGCGCAGCTGCGGGACCGCCCCGGCATCGAATGCGAACGCGAGCTGGGTGCCGCCGGCAACGCGCCGGCCCGGGGTCGCGACACCCAGGTCCCACAGTGCCCGGCGGCGCTCGCCGGCCAGCGCATCGCAGGCTCCAGACCAGGCGAGCTGCTCGAGCGAGGGGCGCGCCGCGGGAACGCGGGCGGCCAACTCGGCGACGCTGACGAACGGGCCGCCCTCCTCGCGCGCGCGCACGAGCGCCGCGACCTCCGCGGCGTGCACGCCGCGTACATAGCCGAGCCCGATACGCACGTCCCCGTCGCTCGCCACGGTGCATTCGGCGAGCGAGGCGTTGACGTCGACGGGGCGGAGCGTGATCCCGCGCCGCTGGGCCTCGTGGGCGAGGCTGTCGGGCGGATAGAAGCCCATCGGCTGCTCGTTGAGCAGCGCGCACAGGAACTCGGGGCCATAGTGGACGCGCAGCCAGGTGGACTGGTAGGCGAGCAGACCGAAGGCAGCGCTGTGGGCCTTGGGGAAGCCGAAGCCCGCGAAGCCCGCAACCATCTCCCAGACCCGCTGGGCGAGCGCCTCGGGTGCACCGACGTGAGCGGCGGCGCCCTCGATGAAGCGGCGGCGATAGCGCTCGATCGCGACGCTTGCGCGTTTGCGGCTCATCGCGCGGCGCAGCCCGTCGGCCTCGCCGGGACCGAAGCCGGCGAAGGCCTGCGCGACCTCGAGCACCTGATCCTGGAAGATGATCGTGCCGAGTGTCTCGCGCAGCACGCCGGCCAGCGACGGGTGCAGGCACGGCGGCTCATAGGCTGGGTCCTCGCGCAGCCGCTGGCGGCGTTCGATGTAGGGGTTCACAGCCCCGCCCTGGATCGGCCCCGGGCGGATGATTGCGACCTGGACCGCCAGCTCCGCGAGGTTCTCCGGCCGGGTTCGCCGCAGCGACTGCATCTGCGCACGGCTCTCGATCTGGAAGACGCCGGTCGTCTCGGCCGCCGCGATCGCAGCGAAGGTCGCTGGATCGTCAAACGGGATCCGCGAGAGGTCGATCCGCTCGTCACGCGTACATGCGATCGACTCGACCGCTCGCTCGACCGCCGAGAGCATCCCCAGCCCGAGCAGGTCGATCTTGAGGAAGCCGGCGTCGGCGCAGGAATCCTTGTCCCACTGCACGAGCTGGCGACCCTCCATCGCCGCTGGCACCACCGGGCAGCAGTCGATCAGCGGCCGGGTAGCGACGATCATCCCGCCCGGGTGCTGGGAGATGTGGCGCGGCAGCCCAAGCGCCTCCTGCGCAAGGCGTGCCAGCCAGACCCAGCGACCGCCGTGCGCGCGCGTTCCCAGCGCGCTTGCGAGGTCGCGCTCGACCGCGTGTCCGAAGCCATCCGCGCCGCGGGCGACGCGCTCGATCTCGCCCGGCGGGAGACCCAGCGCCTTGCCCAGCTCGCGGATCGCGCCGCGCGCGCGAAAGCTCGGGAAGGTCGCGACGAGCGCCGCGCGGTCATGCCCGTAGCGTTCGTGGACGCGCCGGATCAAGACCTCTCGGACGTCGCGCGGGAAGTCGATGTCGATATCCGGCAGGGACGTCAGCTCGGGATTCAGGAAGCGCCCCATCGCCAGCCCACCGGCGAGCGGGTCGATGTGCGACAGGCCGGTCAGGTAGCAGACGATCGAGGAGACCGAGGAGCCGCGCCCACGGCCCGGCGGCAGCAGCGCGCGCGCCGAGCCGGCGCCGCGAACCTCGGCTGCGACCTCGCGTGAGAGTTCGAGGATCTCGTGGTGCAGCAGGAAGAAGCCGGCCAGCGAGAGCGTTTCGATCACCGCCAGCTCCTGTTCGAGCCGGGCGCGGGCATCGCGCAGCGCGATGCCCGCGTAGCGTTCGCGCAGCCGCTCGCCGCACAGCTCCGCCAGGCGGCGCTGTGCGGTCTGGTCCTCGACGCCCGGGTAGCGGTAGCCGAGATCTCCGGTGAGGTCGAAATCGAGTTGCTCAGCCAGGGCGCGGCTCTCGGCCACCGCCTGCGGATGGTCGCTGAAGCGGGCTGCCATCGACGCCGGGGAGGCGAGCACGTGCGAGCTGTTGGGGCGCCGTAGCGGCTCGCTCGACTCAAGCGTCAGGTGGTGGCGGCTCGCCACGAAGGCGTCCTGGAGCGGGGCCCGCGCCGCTGTGTGGGCGTGGACGTTGCCGCTCGCCACGCAGCGCAGGCCCAGCCGCGCGGCGAGCGCGGCGAGCGCGCCGTTGCGGGCTCGGTCTCCGGCGAGGAACGGGCGCTGCAGTTCGACGCGCAGCCGTTCGCGGTCGAAGGCCTCGCGCAGTCGCCGCATGCCGGCTTCATCGTGCACGCCGTGCTGGGCGCAGCCGGTCAGGCAAACCAAGCCCTCGGCGTGCGCGCAGATCGTCTCGAGCGAAACGGCCGGCGGGGTCGGCCCTCGTGGGCGTTCGCGGGTGTGGGCGTGGGCGAGCGTCAGCAGGCGGCAGAGGTTGCGCCAGCCACGCTCGGTGGCGACCAGCAACGTGAGGTGGCGGCCGTCGGTGAGGCTCAGCTCGGCGCCGTGGATCGGTCGCAGCCCGAGTCCGCGTGCGGCATGCGCAAACTCCATCGAGCCGTAGACGCCGTCATGGTCGGTCAGCGCGAGCGCCTGATGGCCGAGCTCGAGGGCGGTGGCGGCGAGCTCCTCAGGCAGCGAGGCACCGTCAAGGAAGGAGTAGGCAGAGTGACAGTGCAGCTCGACGTAGGGGGAGCTCACGGCTCACGCCCGCTTCCAGCCGGTGCCAGGGGGAGTTGGCCGTCTCCCGGGCGGCGCCGGACGAAGCCTTTGGCGCTCATCGCTGGCGAAACCAGCGGCCGTCGGCGAGGTCGTGAAAGACGACGAGGTCACGCCCGGATTCGCTGACGAGCTCCCAGTAGCGGCGCCGCAGCGGCTGCTCGGTCCACCAGCGATCTTCGACCAGCCAGGACTCGCGCACGTGCGCGATGATCCGCCCGTCGACCGCCAGCGGCGCTCCGCCGGGGGCGGCTCGCACCCGCGCGGCGCGCGGCAGGGCGAGGCGGCGCGGCGCGCTCACGATTCGAACGGGGTGAGCATCACGCGCCGCTCGGGAACGCGTGAGTCGAGCTCGAGGCAGTGGACGCGCAGCGCAGCGTCGGCTCCGGCGGCACTGCGCATCTGCTGGACCGCCTCGCGAAGTCGCGCACGGCGATCGGCGCCTGCCTGATCGAGCAGCGCGCGCTGCTCGCCGGCCGGCGGGCCAAAGCGTTCGGCGGCCAGCGTCAGCACGCTCGCCGGAGAGGGCAGCGCCTGCAGGCGTGGCAGCAGCGCGAGCGCCATCCTCTCCGGTTGGGCGAGCGCCTCGCGGAAGGTGACGCCGGCGCTCCAGCTGCCGCCGTCGATGAGGCGTGCGGCGAGCGTCGCCGCACGCAGCGTGCGCCCGCGGCGCTCGGGGCGAGCCAGCAGACGGCCGATCAGCAGCGTGAGCGCGCGCTCGAGAGCCGGACCGCTGGTCGCCTCGGGCAACTCGAGCGACTCCCGCAGCGCAGTCTCGATTCGCCGCGGGCGGGGCGGATGATCCTCGCCGCAGGCAAGTCGGTGCGCCTCGATCCCGGCCGGGCCGAAGCGGTCGGCGACGGCGGCGCGGGGGAATGCCGCGAGCTCGCCCAGCGTCGAGATCCCGAGCCGCTCCAGGGAGTCCACCAGCGGCGCGGTGCGCTCGCGCGAGCGCAACAGCGCGACCGGCAGCGGCGCGAGGTGCGCACGGGCGCTCTCGCGCACGATCAGCGTGCGCCGGGGGCGGGTCGCGAGTGCGCCCGCCAGGGCGCAGAAGCGCGTCGGTGCGGCTGCCAGGCGGGCGGGGCGGTCGAGCGCGCGTCGCGCCGCCACCAGCACGAGCTCGTCGCTGCCCCCGTACAGCCCGCGCAGCCCGTCGAGCGTGAAGCAGGCGAGGCCCGGGCGCGCGGGCTCGACGCCCGCGCCGATTTCCTCCAGCGCGCGGAGCGTGCGCTCCCAGGCGGCGGCGACCGCGATCGGGTCCGCGTCGAGCAGCTCGAGCGCCGGACAGCGTGCGAGCGCCTCACCGAGCGCCATGCCAATGCGCACGCCAAAGGCCTGGGCGGCGCCGGAGACCTCGCCGATCGGCCCGGAACCGCGCTCAGGGGCGATCGCGACCGCGCGGCCGGCCAGCGGCTCGAGTCCACCGGCGGCGACCGCGAGCTCGAAGCGGGGAATCAGGACGCACGCAACCATACGAACGTATGTTCGCATCTAATTCGCGTGGATACAAGTAGTCGCCGGGCGGACCTTCGAGGCTTCGCGGCAAAATCTGCGGGCGTTCGAACCCGGAGCCTGCGGCAGGAGCTCCGGGCGGGGAGGGCCTACCACGTACACTTCCCGCCATGTCGACCTTCGATCCCAACTTCAAGGGAGTCTGCATCGGAATCGCCGTGGCGCTGGTGATCGGCGTGGCCTCCGGCGTATGGGTAGTCGGGATCGTCATCGGCATCGCCGTCGCCGCGTCATTGTCTGACCGGATGCGCCGGCGCGCCGCTCCGCCGCCGCCGATGGTCGAGCGGGGACGCAAGAAGCGCAAGTCCGGCTGAGCACGCGCAACAACCGACGGAAATGTCGCGGGCGGGCGCACGCGAGGCCGTCGCTCCGCCACCGGCCTCGCCCGAGGGCTACTGCTTGAAGCGCTCGACGGTGTCCGCGGAGCGCATGCTCACATCATCGGGGTTTAGGCCGAACTCCTCCTGCGCGCGACGCTGGCGCAACAGGTCCCAGTAGCGGTCGAGTGACACACGAACCTCGTCCAGGCGCGCCCGTTCATCGATCGTGTGCCCACCCTCGCGCCCGGCGGCTTCATACAGCCGGCGCTCCTCGGCGACCAGTTCTTCGATGTGATCCTGCACAACGCTATCGTCCATCCTGCCTCCTGCTCGATCGGCTCCTCGATCCACCACCGGCCGTGGCGGGGCGCCATCGCAAAACGCGCTGCGCTGGAGAAGTCTTGCAGCGTGCCCCGCCCATGTCGAGCCGTTCCGCGGATCGGGCGCAAATCTAGACCCCCCGGCGCGAATCGGCGCTGCGATGGCTGCAAGGATTCTTTCCGCTCCGCGCCGCAGGATCCGTAACACTGTTTGGTGTCATGTGCCACGAAGATGGGGAGTGGGGGATCGGCTGATGGCGCAGCCACCGGAAGAGCCGCCCGAAGACCTGTTCGGCGAGCCGGAGCAGGAGCCGGGCGACCGCTACGCCGAGCCGCCTGAAGAGCCCTATCGGGAGGCGCCCGAAGAGTCGAGCCACCGCTATTCCGAGCCGCCCGGAGGACCGCTCGGGGAGTCGAGTGACCGCTACGTGGATGACGCGCCGGCGCACGGGCGCGAGGAGCCGGACGCCTGGTCTTCAGAGCCGCCGCAGGAGCGGCCAGAGGAGCCGGCCGGTCATTATCCGCCGCCGCCCGCGGATCCGCCGCAGGAGCCCCCGCGGCACTTCGACGAGCCGGATGCGGAGGACGAACCGGCCCCCCACCCGCCGTCCGAGGCGGAGGACTGGCGCAGCCACCGCCACGACTCGACACCGCAGTGGCCCGGTGGCGGCGCCGAGGATCCGCCGGAACCGCGTGAGTCGCCCGGGAACCTGCCCGGCGAGCGCTTTGATGGCGATCGAGACCACCCGACGGGCGAGTTGTACGGGGATGACGGCGAAGAGGTGCCGCATGATCGTACGCTGCCGCCGCCGGCGGCTCTGCTCGGAGACCTCGGAGAGGAGGTTCATTCAAGGTCCGAGCTGGCCCAGCGCCGCGCGGAGGAGCGCGCACTGCGCCGTCGCGCCGGCCGCCAGCGGCTGGCGGTCGTGGTCGGCGGTCTCGTCGTGGTCATCGTGATCATCGTGCTGCTCGTGGGCGGCGGATCGAGTACGCCGACCACGACGACGACGACCCACGGCAGCCCCTTGGCGGCAGCGGGCACTGGCGTGGGCCATCTGCTCGCGGGCTCCTCGACCGGGGCGCTCACTTCAAACATCCTCGTCGCCGATCGCAACAACAACCGCCTGATCGCGCTGACGCCCCAGGGCCGCGTGGCCTGGACGCAGCGTCTGACCGGGCCGAGCGCGGCGTTCCTCAGCCCGACCGCGCGGTCGATCACGGTCACCCAGCCCGGGACTTTCGTCGTGCTGCAGCTGGCCGTCGCCGACCGTAGGGCGTTCTACCGCTATGGCCGCAGCGGCCATCCGGGCAGCTCGCACGACGAGCTGCGCGACCCCGGGACGGCGCAGGAGCTGAGCGACGGCAGGCTTGTGATCGCCGACAAGTCGAACTGTCGCATTGTCTTCCTGACGCCGCCCAAGCGGGTCCCCACGGCAACGCTCGGGACGCCCGGTTCCTGCGTTCACGACCCGCCGAAGTCCGTGGCCTACCCGGACTCCGTGTTCCCGGCGTTCGGCGGCGGTATCGTGGTGACCGAGACCGACCCGAAGTGGGTTGACGTGCTGAGCCCGGCCGATGCCGTTGTCGCGGCGATGCAGGTCCCCGGGCTGACCGTGCCCGACGACGCCTACGAGTACGCCAAGGACAAGCTGATCGCGACCAGCCACACCCATCCTGGCGTCGTCGAGGAGTTCGACACGGCCGACAAGGTGACCTGGACCTACGACCCCACCAGCGGCAGCGGGGAGCTTGATCGCCCGTCGCTGGCCGAAGTCCTGGCGGACGGCGACGTGCTGGTGTGCGACTCCGGCAACGATCGGGTCGTGGTGATCGATCCCCAGACCGACACGATCATCTGGCAGTACGGGCACACGGGCCGGCCGGGCAGCAAGCCGGGCTACCTGCACACGCCCGACAGCGCGGTCCTCGTGCCCTGAGCACTAGTGCCGCTGCGCTCCGCGAGGGTTGTGGATCCCCGCCAGCCCGATCAGCGCGCCAAGCGCGAGCAGCGCGGCGGCGATCGCGATCCCCAAATGGAAGCTCGACAGCGACGCCGCGTCGGCCGCGCGCAGGATCGCGTTGCCCTCCGCCGTCGGCAGGCCCGAAACCGGCGGGCGCCCGAGGACCAGATGCTCGGCCGTGGCTATCGTCGCCTTCGCGCCGGGCCCGAGCGTGACCGTCGCGAGCCGTGCGTGCAACGTCGCGGCGAAATGCGTCGCCACGATCGCGCCGACGCCCGCCGTGCCGAGCAGGCCGGCGATGCGCGCGACGGCGTTGTTGACGGCTGAGGCGATGCCGGCGCCCTCGGGTTCGACTCCGGCCAGGACGGTGGTCGTCAGCGGCGCAACCGTCAGCGACAGCCCGAGACCGAACAGCACGACGGCGGGGAGCAGGTCCGAGAAGTAGCCGGGGTGGCGGCCGATCCGCTCCGCCAGCAGAAGCCCCGCAGCCGCCACTGCCGGTCCGCCACTCATCAACAGCCGCGGCCCCAGTCGCGCCGACAGCCGTCCCGCGTAGCGCGAGAGGCTGAACATCACGACCGTGGCCGGAAGCAGCGCCAGCCCGCTGCGCAGCGGGGAATAGCCGGCCACCTGCTGGAGGAACAGGACCAGGAAGAAGGAGAAGACCGCGAGCCCGGCATAGAGTGCGAAGGTCTCGACGTTGGCGGCCGCGAAGTTCTCTCGCCGGAAGATCGCGAGTGCCAGCATCGGGTCGCTGGCCCGCCGCTCCCGCAGCACGAAGCCGGCGAACAGCAGCGCCCCGGCGGCCAGCGCGACGTCGATTTCCGGATTGGCCCAGCCCAGTCGCGGCGCCTCGATCAGGGCGAAGACGACACCGGCCAGGCCGCAAGCACACAACAACGCGCCCGCCAGATCGACGCGGCGGCGGCGCTTTGAAGAGGGCTCCGCGCGGGGAATCACGGCCAGGATCAGCCCCAGGCAGACGACGACTACCGGCACGTTGATCAAGAACAGCCAGCGCCAGGAGGCCAGCGCCAGCAGCTCGCCGCCGACGAGCGGCCCGATCACCGTCGCGACGGCGCCGAACGCCGTCCAGGTGCCGATCGCCGCGCCACGCTCCTTATCCGGGAAGGTTGCCGCGATCACGGCGAGCGAGCTCGGCGTGAGCAGCGCTCCGGCGACGCCCTGCACCGCCCGTGCGGCGGTCAGCACGCCGATCGTCGGCGAGATCGCACACAGCACCGACGCCACGCCGAAGCCGGCGGTCCCGATCGCGAACACGCGACGTTCGCCGAAGATGTCGCCGAGCGAGCCGCCGACCAGGATCAGCGAGCCGAGCGTCAGCAGGTAGGCGCTCGAGATCCATTGCTGTCCGGCGAGGCCGCCGCCAAGACTGCGTTGAATCGTCGGCAGCGCCACGCTGACGATGGTGCTGTCGAGCACGGCGATCGCCGAGCCGAGGATCGCCGCCGTCAGTGTCAGCCGTTTGACCCGCTCGGACGCCACCGCCGCCCAGTCTATGCGGGCCGCGCCCGGTGTCCGCGAGGCGCTAGATTTCCTCGCGAGCGCGGATTCCGGATCGGCTTTGATCCGTTTCGGGCCGCAGCTGCTGCGATCGCCACCAACCCGAGGATCGAGATGAAGCTGAGAACGACTTTGGCCGCCGTGTCAGCCGGAATGCTCGCAGTGGCCGCGATCGTGCTGGCGGCCGCGCCGGCCGCGAGCAGCGCGGCCGCGAGCACCGCCGCCGCCAGCTGCGCGAAGGGGTCGCTCTCGCTTGTGCACGCCGGCCAGCTCACGGTCGCGACCGATTCGCCCGCCTACCCACCCTACTTCGAGAACAACAAGCCGGCCAACGGCAAGGGGTTCGAGAGCGCGGTCGCCTACGCGATCGCGAAGGAACTCGGCTTCTCGGCCGGCGAGGTGAAGTGGACGGTCGAGTCGTTCGACGACTCCTACGCGCCCGGACCGAAGTCCTTCGATTTCGACATCAACGAGATCTCGATCACCGCCGCGCGGGCGAAGGCAGTTGATTTTTCGACGCCCTACTACACCAACCCGCAGGCGGTGATCGTGGTCAAGGGCTCGAAGTTCGCCCACGTCACGACGCTCGCCGCGCTGCGCGGCGCCAAGTTCGGTGTCCAGGTCGGCACCACCAGCCTGACGGCGGTCACCTCCGAGATCCACCCGACGCAGCAGCCGCAGGTGTTCAACAGCTCAAACGACGTGATCACCGCGCTGCGCGAGCACCTCGTCGACGCGATCGTCGTCGACCTTGCAACCGGCTTCTACCTCACATCGGGCGAGATCCCCCACGGCCAGGTCGTCGGCCAGTTCAACGCTCCCGGCGGCGACAACTGGGGCGTGCTCCTGAGCAAGGGCTCGAAGCTGACGGCCTGTGTCGATCAGGCGCTGGCGAAGCTGCGCTCGGGCGGAACCCTCGCCTCCCTGACGAGCCGCTGGATGCAGTCGGGCGCGGGCGTTCCCGTGTTGAAGTAGCAGTCTCGTGCACACGATCCCGACGAGCCGCGCCGAGCGCCAGCTTGCCCGGCGCCGCCAGGCTCGCCGGTCCGTCGCGCTGTCCGCGACCTCGACCATCGTGGTCCTGGGCGCGGTGGCCGCGGGGATCGTGCTCAGCCCGGGCTGGCGGACCGTGCGCTCGACCTTCTTCTCCTGGCACTACTTCCGCGCCGTGCTCTCGAGCCTGCCGGCGGGCTTGTGGCTCGATGCGCGGATGTTCATCGTCGTCGAGGTCGTGGTGCTCGCGCTCGGCTTGACGATCGCGCTTGTGCGCACGCTGCGCGCACCGCTGTTGTTCCCGCTGCGGCTGGTGTCGGCGGTGTTCGTCGATGTGCTGCGCGGGGTACCGCTGCTGATCCTGCTCTATCTGATCGGATTCGGCGTTCCCGCCCTCGACTTCTCGTTCCTGCCGACCGACGAGACCGTGCTGGGCGGGGCTGCGCTTGCGCTCTGCTATTCCGCCTACGTCAGCGAGGTCTTTCGCGCGGGCATCGAGTCGGTCCACCCGAGCCAGCCGGCCGCGGCGCTCTCGCTCGGCCTCACCCGCACCCAGGCACTGCGTCACGTCGTGCTCCCGCAGGCCGTGCGACGCGTGGTGCCGCCGCTGCTCAACGATTTCATCTCGCTGACCAAGGACGTGGCGCTGGTGTCGGTGCTGGGGCCACAGGAGATCGCGCGGATCGCGCAGATCAACAGCGACCTGAACTTCAACTTCACGCCCTATGTCGCGGCCGCGGCCTTCTACCTGTTGCTGACGCTGCCGCTGATCCGCGTGGTGGACCACATGCGCGGCCGGGCGCTGACGCGCCAGAACGCGGTGGTGATGCTTTGAGCGGCGCGCCGGTGCTCGAGTTGCGCGGCGTGACGAAGTTCTATGGTGAGCGCGAGGTGCTCGGCGGGATCGATCTCGAGGTGCGCGAGGGTGAGGCGGTGGCGCTGATCGGGGCCTCGGGCTCGGGCAAATCGACGCTGCTGCGCTGCATCGACCTGCTCGAGGAGATCGACGACGGCGACATCTACCTCGACGGCGCCGCGATCACCGATCCCGGCAGCGATCCCGTGCCGATCCGCCGCCGCCTCGGGCTGGTGTTTCAGGCCTACAACCTGTTCCCGCATCGCTCGGTGCTCGAGAACGTCGTGCTCGGCGCGATCCGCGCGCAGCGGATGCCGCGCGGCGACGCGCTCGCGGCCGGCCACGCGCTGCTCGAGCGCTTCGGGCTGGCGGGGCGCGAGCACGATTACCCCGATCGCCTCTCGGGCGGGCAGCAGCAGCGCGTGGCGATCGTGCGCGCGCTGATGACGAAGCCGCGGGCGCTACTGCTCGATGAGGTGACCAGCGCGCTTGACCCCGAGCTCGTCGGCGAGGTTCTCGGCATCATCCGCGAGTTGAAGGGTGATGGCATGACGATGCTGATCGCCACCCACGAGATGGGCTTCGCTCGGGAGTTCGCAGACGAGGTGTGTCACCTCGAGTCCGGCAGGATCATCGAGCGCGGCCCGCCCGAACAGATCTTCAGCGATCCGGCGCATCCGTCAACGCGGCGCTTCCTCACGCGGCTGATCGACGGCGCCCGGGCGTGACACGTGGTGCCCGCACGCCGCTGCTTGCCGCGGCGATCGTGGCGGCGATTGCAGCGCCCGCGGCAGGTGCCTCGAGCCCGCCCGACCCCGCCACAGACATCCCGCTCGGGCCGCTGCCGGCGGCCTGCCGGCCCGCTCCCACGGGCCGGCGGTGCGAGGCGGCGGCGATCGCTCGCCTCGACTACGCCCGCTCCAAGCTTGGGCTCGGCCCCTACCGCTTGCCGGCCGACTTCGTCGCGCTGGCGCCGCCGCGGCAGATGCTGATCCTCGCGAACCTCGATCGCATCGCCTATGCGCTGCGGCCGATCGCCGGCCTCAGCCTGACCCTCGATTCGATCGCCAAGCAGGGGGCGCGGGCGCGTCAGGATCCGAACCCGTGGCCGCAGCTGGCCGGGCTGCCGGGGCAGATGCTGATCGGCTTCTCCTCCAACTGGGCAGGCGGAGCGCCCAATACACCGGTCGCCTACTTCGAGTGGATGTACGACGACGGCTACGGGAGCGGCAACATCGATTGCCCGCGCCCGTCCTCACCCGGCTGCTGGGGGCACCGCCACACGATCTTCGCCTTCGCCGCAGCCCCGACGCTGACGATGGGTGCCGCGGTCGTGCCGAGCCGGCTGAGCTACGCGCTGACGATCGTCGAGACCTCCAAGCCGGCTTGGCCGTACTCATACACCTGGGCGCAGGCGGTCGCCGACGGCGCCGGACCCTAGGCGCGTCGCGCCCCGAGCAGCTCGCGCAGGACTGACAGGCCGTCCCAAACCTCGGCGAAGCGGGTGCTGAGCGGCGAGAGCCCGATCCGCACGACGTCGGGCGCGCGGTAGTCGGCGAGCACGCCGCGGCCGGCGAGCTGCTCGCACAGCGCGGCCGCGTCGGCGTGGGCGAGGGCGACGTGCGCGCCGCGGACCGCGCCGTCTCGGGGCGAGGCGACGCTGACGCCATGCTGCGCGAGCCACGCGTCGGCGAGCGCGATCGCGAGCTCGGTCAGCGCGATGCCCTTTGCGCGGATCCGCTCGATTCCCGCCCGCGTGACCATTTCGATCCCCGGCTCGAGCGCGTGCAGGGCGAGGATCGGCGGGGTTCCCGAGAGGAACGCCCTGATCCCCTCCGCCGGCTCGTAGCCGGGGTCCATGCGAAAGGGGTCGAGGCGGCCGAGCCAGCCCCAGATCGGCTGGCGCAGCGTGTTCGCCAGCTCACGGCGCACGTAAATGAAGGCGGGCGAGCCGGGCCCCCCGCAGAGGTACTTGTAGGTGCAGCCGACGGCCAGATCGGCACCGGCGCCGTCCAGCGATACCTCCACGGCACCGACGCTGTGGGAGAGGTCCCAGAGTGTCAGCGCGCCGGCGTCGTGCGCAACGCGCGTGATGGCGGCCATATCGAGGATGGCGGCCGAGCGGTAGTCCACGTGCGTGAAGGTCACCAGTGCCGTGCGCTCGCCGACCAGCGCCGCCAGCTCCGCCGCACTCGGTCCGCGTGTCGGGTCGGCCGGCTCGAGCCAGCGCAGCCACAGCCCGCGCGCCGCGGCGAGGCTCTCGAGCACGTATCGGTCGGTCGGGAAGTTTCCCGGGTCCGTCACGATCTCCGTGCGCCCCGGGCGCGCGTCGAGCGCCGCGCAGGCCGCCTTGTAGAAGCAGACCGTCGTCGAGTCCGCGACCGCGGTCTGACCCGCGGCGGCGCCGATCAGCGCGCCGATGCGGTCCCCGAGCTCGAGCGCCAGGTCCATCCAGCCCTCGGTCCAGGAGCGGATCAGCCGCTCGCTCCAGCCGCGCGCCACGACAAGCGCGAGCGCTTCGGCGACGCGTGCCGGCGGGCGCCCGAGCGAGTTTCCGTCCATATAGACGGTCGTTTCGTCGGGTATCAGGAACTCGGCGCGGAAGGCTGCGAGCGGGTCCTCGCGGTCGAGCTGCTCAACGGCAGCGCGGCTGTCGATCGGCGCTGGCGTGGCCACAGTCGCAAACCCTATTCCTACGATCGCGCGCTGCCGGGCCGTCCCGCCGCGCGAGCGATCCGTATTCTGCCGCTCGAGGATCGCGTGTGCGCCTTCGCAGGCGGGCCGGCGGACGCGACGCGCGCGCCTCAAGCGATCATGGCAAGCCGCGCCGACATCGAATTCACCTACACGTCGATCGACCGGATCTTCCGCCTCAGCCTGGGCGAGCTGGCGGATTTCAGCGGCGCCAAGTACGACGGCGACTTCTCGCTCACGCTCGAACAGGCGCAGGGGCGCAAGCACGAGTTCATCGCCGAGCAGATCGGCGTCGGGCCGGGCCGCCGCCTGCTCGATCTCGGCTGCGGCTGGGGAGCGCTGCTTGACTTCGCGCGCGCCCGCGGCGCCGAGGGGGTCGGCGTGGCGCTTTCCTCCGCGCAGGTCGAGTCCTGCCGCCGCCACGGCCTCGACGTCCATCTGCGCGACGCGCGCACGGTCGAACCCGACACCTTCGGGGCATTCGACGCGGTTGCGAGCCTCGGCGCGTTCGAGCATTTCTGCTCGCCGGATGAGTACCGCGAGGGCCGCCAGGAGGAGATCTACAGCCAGCTGTTCGCGAACGCGGCCGCCGTGCTGCCGGCCGGTGGGCGGTTCTACCTGCAGACAATGGTGTTCGGTACCAACATGATCACGCTCGACGAGGTGTCCGAACACGCGCCGCGCGACTCCGACGCGTTCATCCTCTTTCTGCTGAGCTGCCAGTTTCCCGGCTCGTTCCTGCCCTCCGGGCTCGATCAGATTGTCCGCTGCGCGCAGCCCCACTTTCGCCTCGTCGATCACTCCAGCGGGCGCCTTGACTACATCGAGACGATCACGCAGTGGAGCAAGCGGATTGGCGCGCCGAGCATGCGCAAGAACCTGCTGAAGCTTCGCCTGCTGCCGCACTGGCTGCGCAGCCCCGAGTTCCGCTACGCCTTCACCTCCGGCGTGAGCGCGAACAAGGTCTGCTTCGAACGAGAGCTGCTCGACCATTTCCGCATGGTGTTCGAGAAGACCGACGCTCCCGCGGAGCCCGACCAGCCGGCTCGCTGATGCCGGCCCGCCACCACCGTACGGTTGATCGCACCGTCGCCATCATGGAGGTGGCTTCGCGCGCCCAGAGCGGCGTCTCGCTGGCCGAGCTGGCCACGCGCCTGGGGGCGCCGAAGTCCTCGATCCAGGAGCTGACCAACGGCCTGCTGGCGACCGGCTACCTGGTCGAGCGCGACCGGCGCTTCCTGCTGGGTCCGGGGGCCTTCGTGCTCTCGCTGCACACGGCGGGGCTGCCGCTGCGGCGGGTCAAGCACGAGGAGCTCGAGCGGGCGCAGGAACGCGTCGGCGTGTCCCTGTTCGTCGGCGCGCGCGTCGGCGACGACCAGGTCTTCGTCGACCAGGCGGGCGAGGACGTGCTGATGGACTTCGTCTCCTCGACGCACCCGCGGCGCCCGCTGCTGACGACCGCCACGGGCAAGATCATTCTCGCCTACATGCCGTCGGCCGAGCGCAACGAGTTCCTGCGGCGGATGGAGCACGAGCAGCCGGACGTCGTGGCGGACTTCCTCGAGCAGCTGGCCGAGATCCGCTCGACGCAGCTGGCGCTCAACCACGCCTCCACCGTGCCGGGCCGCTACGCCGTGGCGACCCCCCTGATCGACCCCGACGGCAGTTTTCTCGCTGCCATCTGCGCGGTCGGCGGCGCCGAGCTGGCAGACCGCCTGCCGCAGGTCGGAGCGACGCTTCGCGAAGCCGTCGACGGCTGGAAGTTCCCGCGCCGGCGGCGCCGTAGCGCCGTGTAGCGGCGCGCACGCCGGTCAGGAGGGTCAATGATGGCGTCGGGGCGGCGATGCGCCGCCCCGCGGGTGGGTGCATGCACCCACCCGAACAGATCCCCTCGCAGCAGCCGGTTGCGAGCGGCGGCTTCGTCGGCTAGCATACGCATACAGGTGCAGCAAACCGGATATACGTATTATTCGGGACAGGGTCGAGGAGCACGGACATCTAAACCGGGAGGCCGGGAGGGACCTATGAGACACGCAATCGTCGGATTGCCGCGGGCGAGGCGCCTGCTCGCGGCACTTATCGCAGTTGGCGTGCTGGGGGCGGTCTGCGCCAGTTCGGGCGCTGCCCATACAGCCAGGGCGGCAGCGTCGAAGTCGACCTGGGTGATCGGGAACATCGGCACCTACAGCGGGATCAACTCGGGCAACTTCCTCGGGGCCGGGCAGACGCTGCAGGCGTGGGCGGACTACACCAATGCCCACGGCGGCGTGGACGGCCACAAGATCAAGGTCATCTCGCTCGACGACGCCGGGGTCGCCTCGACCTCGGTCAACGACGTCAAGCAGCTGGTCGCGACCGACCACGTCCTCGCCATCGTCGGCATGAGCAGCGGTGACGACGCCGACTGGGCCAGCTACATCGAGGGGACCGGTGTCCCGGTGATCGGCGGCAGCACGCCGCTGCCGGACTTCGCCGGCAATCCCGACTACTTCCCGGTCGGCGCGACGGCCAACAACTCCGTGCCGGACCTGTTGCTCTACGCCAAGAACGTGCTCAAGCAGACGGTCGGCGGTTACCTCGGGTGCGAGGAGGCGCCGGTCTGCTCGGCGCTCGAGCCCGTCTACGCGGGCGCGTACTCGGCGATCGGCGGCAAGCTCGCCTACAACACGCTGTTCTCCAGCAGCGCGCCGAGCTACGCCGCGCAGTGCCTGGCGGCACAGTCGGCGGGCGTGCAGGACCTCGAGATCATCGGCCCGGCGCCGGTGATCCCGAAGATCGCCCAGAACTGCCAGTCGCAGGGCTACAACCCGACGCTGCTGCTCAACGACGTCGTGCTCACACCGTCACTCGCGAGCTCGATCGGGACGGCCGACGCCGTGTTCGGCGCCGACGCGTTCCCGTTCACCTCCACCGGCAACGCCGCGGCGAAGACGTTCCATGCGGCTCTCCAGAAGTACGAGCCCTCGGTTCTGAACCCGGCGGACTTCACTCAGGACGACGCCGACACGTGGGCGTCGGGGCAGCTGTTCGCGGCCGCGGCGGAGGCGGCGAAGCTCGGCAACCACCCGACCAGCAAGCAGCTCGTGGGCGGGTTGTACAAGCTCAAGAAGGACACGCTCGGCGGGCTGACTCCGCCGCTGACGTTCAACAAGGGCAAGCCGAACTCGATCAGCTGCATCTACATCATGAGCATCTACCACGGGAGCATCATCGAGCCGCAGGGCCTGAAGCTGTACTGCCCCGCAGCCGGCTAGCGAGTAAAAGCGACACACGATGCAAACCGCCGGCACGACCCCGATCGGGATGAGGAGCTGCTGAATGCTCCTGCCCTACATCGTCATCGGGGTCGTGTCCGGCTCGGTTTACGGCCTGGCGGCCGTGGGCCTGGTGCTCAGTTACCGCACCTCGGGCATCTTCAACTTCGCCCACGGAGCGCTCGCGACGCTGTCGGCCTACGTCTTCTACGCCTTGCACATCGCCGGCAGCGTCTCCTGGCCGATCGCCGCGGTCATCTCGGTGATCATCCTCGGGCCGGCGCTGGGGATCGGCTTCGAGCGCTACGCCCGCGTGCTCTCGCGCGCGAGTCTGATCATGCAGGTCGCCGGCACCGTCGGCGTGCTGCTCGTGATCGAGGCCGTGTGCACGCAGTGGTACGGATCAAACGGGGCCTTCTTCCCGAACTATCTACCCCAGAGCTCGGTCAAGATCGCCGGCGCCTTCGTCACCGCGGACGAGTTCATCGTCGTCGGAATCTCGATCGCGCTGACCGCCGCGCTCTATGTGATGCTGCGCGCCACGCGGCTCGGCAAGGCGATGCGCGCCGTCGTCGACGATCCCGACCTGCTCGCGATCGCGGGCACGAGCCCGGTCAGCGTGCGCCGGGCCGCGTGGGTGATCGGCTGCTTCTTCGCCACGCTCTCGGGCGTGCTGCTCGCCCCCGACGTCGGCCTGTCGGCGGGTGCGCTGACCCTGCTCGTCGTGCAGGCGTTCGGCGCGGCCGCGATCGGGCGCTTCCGCAGCCTGCCGATGACCTGGGTCGGCGGCGTGATCATCGGCGTTGCCGCGAGCGTCGCGACGAAGTACTTCACCTCGCGCTCGATCCTCAGCGGCATCCCCACGGCGCTGCCCTTCATCATCCTGTTCGTCGCGCTGCTGCTGGTTCGCCAGCGGGGGACCATCGAGAGTGCCGCGCGGCGGCTGCACGAGGGCTACGGCGCGCGGCGGCTGCCCGTGCGGCTGCAGGCGCCCGGCGCGATCACCGTGCTCGGCGTGCTGATCGCGGTGCCATGGCTCTTCCCCGGCTACCTGACGGCGTGGATGACGGTGCTCTGCGACGTGATCCTCTTCCTCTCACTCGGCCTGCTGGTGCGGGCCTCACGCCAGGTCTCGCTGTGCCAGGTGACCTTCGCTGCGATCGGCGCCGTGGCGTTCTCAAAGCTCGCCGCCGCCGGGGTCCCGTGGGTGCCGGCGCTGCTGCTGGCGGGCCTCGTCGTGGTGCCGATCGGGGCGCTGCTGGCGATCCCCGCCGTGCGCCTCTCCGGCCTCTACCTGGCGCTCGCCACGTTCGGCTTCGGCCTGCTGGTGCAGGCGATGTTCTACCAGTCCTCGGTCGGCTTCGGGGTCGCCGACCTGGGCCTGGTGATGCCGCGTCCGAGCTGGCTCGGCCTCTCCGGCGACCGCGGCTTCTACTTCCTGCTGCTCGGGCTGACGGTGCTGACGTCGGCGCTCGTGATCTGGCTCGTCCAGGGCCGCCTCGGCGGGCTGCTGCGGATGCTCGGATCCTCGCCGCTGACGCTCGAGGCCTTCGGTGTGAACATCACCGTCACGCGGATCCTGGTGTTCTGCATCTCCGCCTTCATCGCCGCGATCTCGGGGGCGCTCGCGGGCTGCGCGCTCGGCAGCGTCACCGGCTCCAACTACGACCCGAACATGTCGCTGACGCTGATGGTCGTGGTCGCGATCGTCGCCGGCGGCGAGCCCTGGTACGCACTGGTCGCGGCGCTGCTGGTGGCGCTGATCCCGGCCTACCTGACCTCCCAGACCGCCACCGACGCGCTGCAGTTCCTCTTCGGCACCGGCGCGATCCTCTTCTCGCTCGGCCAGGCGCCGAAGCTGCCGTCTCGGCTTGCGGCGTGGATCGACCAGGTCCGCGAAGCGGCCTCCAGGGGGCGTCCCGGGCCGCTCGGCGCGCAGGCGCCGCCGCGCGGGCCGGTGGCCGAAGGGAGCCTGAGCGCGCAGGAGATCACCGTGCGCTTCGGCGGCCTGGTCGCCGTCGACGCCGTCAGCGTCACCGCCGCCACCGGGCGCATCACGGGCGTGATCGGACCCAACGGCGCCGGCAAGACGACCCTTTTCAACGCCTGCTCCGGGCTGGTCACCCCGGCCGGCGGGGAGGTCTCACTCGACGAGGTGAGCCTCGGGCGCCGGCGGCCCTCGGTCCGCGCACGCCTGGGGCTCGGGCGGACCTTCCAGCACGTGCAGCTGGGGGAGACGCTGAGTGTGGCCGACAACGTGCGCATCGGCGCCGAGGCCGGGATCGTCGGCGCGAGCGTGCTACGGCACCTGGTGCGCCGCTCCGGCGAGCGACGGGCGATCGAGGCGCGCAGCGCTCAGGCCCTCGCCGTGTGCGGGATCGAGGAACTCGCGGAGCGAGCGGTCAGCACGCTCTCGACCGGCCAGCGACGCCTGGTCGAGCTTGCCCGCTGCCTCGCCGGGTCGTTTCGCATCCTCCTGCTCGATGAACCCTCCTCGGGTCTTGACGCCGCCGAGACCGAGGCCTTTGGCGCGCTTCTGCGACGCGTCGTGTCCGAGCGCGGACTCGGCATCCTGCTGATCGAACACGACCTCTCGCTTACGATGAGTGTCTGCGACGAGCTGTACGTACTCGACTTCGGGCGCGTCATTCACCGCGGGACACCGAGTTCGGCACGCGACTCCCAAACCGTCCAGTCGGCCTACCTGGGCGACGCGGTGCTTGCGCCATGAGCGCCACGGCGGAGGTCACGGCCGTGCTCGAGCTGCGCGACGTCGCGGCCGGATACGGCGAGGCCGAGGTGCTGCACGGAGTCAACATGACGATCCGCGAGCGCTCGATCGTGACGCTCCTCGGCGCCAACGGCGCGGGCAAG
>Ga0302196_10001673_pt1 | contig 21003 bp, 14 predicted proteins | sample II_Bog_N1_3_FD_198794 | JGI IMG/M metagenome (GOLD analysis project Ga0302196, IMG submission 198794) | Peat permafrost microbial communities from Stordalen Mire near Abisko, Sweden - II_Bog_N1_3 | ecosystem: Environmental > Terrestrial > Soil > Wetlands > Peat | place: Sweden: Abisko...
ACAAGAGGCTGATTGGCTCGAAGAACTGCTTGATGTACTGCGTGAAGGTGACGACGATCGCGAACGTGATGGCGTGGTCGCCGATGCGGTGCGGTCCCGCCCACCAGAGGACGCTGGCGATGCACAGCGTGCCGACCATCTCGATGGCTGCGTCGAGCAAGGCCTCGTAGTAGATCGAGCGCTTGTTCGCGTCGCGGTAGCTCTCGTTGATGTCGTCGAACTCTTCCGCCATCGCGGCTTCGCGCGCATACGCCTGGACGACGGCGATGCCGCTCACCTGCTCGTTCAAGAAGGCGTTGAGGCGCGCCGTCTTGGCGCGGATGTCGCGGTAGGCCTGGCGCGAGCGGCCCCGCACCCAGTTGACGATGAGCCCCACGATCGGCAAGGCGGCGAACGCGATGCACGACAGGCGCCAGTCGAGCAGGAGCATCATGACGACGATGCCGACGAGGGACACGAGATCGCCCATCGCGTTGAGCACGCCGGACGCGAAGAGCTCCCCGACCGCGTCGACGTCGTTGGTGGCCCGGGTGACGAGGCGCCCCACGGGGGTCCTGTCGAAGAAGCGCAGCTCGAGGCGCTGCATGAACGAGAAGATGTGCGCCCGAAGATCGGCCATCGCGCGCGCGCCGCCGATCTGCATCGTGTACATCTGGGCGAAGCTCATCGACTGGAGGAAGACGACCAGGATCGCGAGGACGATGCCGTCGCGCACCACGAGGTCGGCGCGGGACGCTCCGGCCTGGCGGACGAGGTCTCCCATCACGAGCGGCCGCGCGAGGTTGATGAACGCCATGACCACGAGCGTCACGAGCGACACGACCACGTACTTGGAGTGGGGCTTCACGTGAGGCCACAGGCGCCGCAGGAGCCGCCCATCGTAGGCCTTGCCGATCGCGCCCTCCTCGTGGAACGCGCGAAGCTTCTCTTCCGCGCGGCTCCGTGCCGGCGTCGCGGTACTCTTCGCGGTCGTCATGCGGCACCGGCGTTGGCTGGCTCTGGCGTCTTCAGCAGGTCGTCCAGATCGATGGCGTCGAGCTCGGTCGCCATCTGCTGCTCCTCGGCGAACGCAGCGTACAGGCCGCCGGCGTCCTTGAGCTCCTGGTGGGATCCTCGCTCGATGATCTTGCCCTGGTCGATCACGATGATGGCGTCGCACCGCGACGCGGCGGCGATGCGGTGCGTGATGAGGACGACCGTGCGCTTCGAAGCCTGCCTCTCGATGGCGCGCAAGATGGCCTGCTCGGTCTTCGCATCGACGGCGCTGAGCGGATCGTCCAGGATGAGGATCTTCGGCTCCCATACGAGCGCCCGAGCGAGAGCGATACGCTGCTTCTGGCCGCCTGACAGCTGTACCCCACGCTCGCCGACCACCGTGTCGAACTGCTCCGGCAGACCGAGCGCCTCCTCCAGGACCTGCGCCTCGCGAGCCGCCTCACGGATCTTCGTCATCGACTCCGGCGAGTCCGGATCGTCGAGCGCGAAGCCGATGTTGCGCGACACGGTGGTGGAGAAGAGGAAGGCGTCCTGCTGGGCGTAGCCGATGATGGTCCGCAGGCAGTCGAGCGGCAGGTCGCAGACGTCGTTGCCGTCGACCCGGACGGCACCGGAGGGAGTCGGTAGCAGCCTGGCGAGCAGCATGGCCAGGGTGGACTTGCCCGACCCGGTTCGGCCAACGATGGCGAGCGACTGCCCCGCACGAACGTCGAAGCCCACGCCGTCGAGCACCTTGCGGTCGCCGTACTGGAAGGTCAGGCCCTGCACGCTGAGCGAGCCGTTGACGTGCCGCGGCGGCGCGAGGCTTCCGCCGACGACCTCCGGCTTGGCGTCGAAGACCTCCTGGATGCGCGCGTAACCGGCGCGTCCTCGCTGCACGACCGAGAGGACGAAGCCGAGGGCGATCATGGGCCAGGTCATGCGCTGGAGCGCCATCCAGAACGCGAAGAAGTCCCCCTTCGACAGGCCCCCGGCGTCAGGTCCGACGACCATGAGCTGGCCGCCGTACCACATGACCACGAGGATGCCGCACGCGCTCACCGCCCCCATGAGCGGTCCCATCGAGCCGCGGACGCGCGCGAGCGAGAGGCTCGCGTCGAGGTAGGCGTGGTTGGCCTGCTGGAACCTCTGGAGCTCCTTGGCCTCGAGCGCGAAGCTACGGACGACGCGCACTCCGGCCAGGTTCGCCTGCAGGACGTCGCTCAGCTTGCCGATCGACGCCTGGTTCGCGCGGTTGCGCGTGAACATCGCCTTCGAGAAGCCGCGCGTTATGAGAATGAGCAGCGGCAAGGTCGCGAAGCTCGCGAGCGTGAGCTTGCCGGAGATCTTGACCATGACCTGCAAGGCGCTGGCGAACCCGAAGACCACGTTGACGACGTTGAGGAGCGCGAACCCGCACAAGAGACGCACCTGCGCGAGATCGTTCGTCGCGCGGCTCATGAGCTCGCCGGGAGACATCTTGCGGTAGAACGCCGCTCCCAGCTTGTGCAGGCGCGCCAGCAGCACGGTCCGCACCTCGTACTCGACGTCCCGCCCCGCGTTGAACATGAACCAGCGGCTGGCGACGCGGGTGACGAAGGCGACGACCGCCAGGCCGAAGATGATGGAGGCCGGGCGCCATGCCCGCGACGGGTCCGGCCCGAAGATGAGGTCGATGGCTTGCTTGGACAGCCAGTCGATGCGGTTCATCGACACCTGGAAGATGGCGAGCACGACGGCGCCGGCCAGGTACGCAGGCAACTGGCGCGCGAGCTGACCACGCAGGGTGCTCGGAATCTTCGTAGGGTCGACGCGCACGGAGTTGGGTACCTTTTAGATGAATCTGGTCCCTCGTGCGTTGTGTCTTGTGGCTCGGCCGGCGCGCAGCGTCATCGGCCCGGGATCGGCCGTCGGTGCGACGACGAGAGCGACGGTCGCTCACGCCCTTCTGCGCTCACCACGAGGTCCTTCACGTCGAGACGGGTGGCCAGGAGGCCCAGCATGACCCGCGCGCCGCCCCTCCCGTCGAGCTCCTGGACGACCCCGATCTTGTCGACGAAGGGCCCGGCCAGGACACGTACCCGAGCTCCGCGCGCAAGCGGCGACCCCGGTCCCTGCGGGTGCCCCGCGCCTGGGCCAGGCACGCGCGCCTCGGCTCCCGACGGCTTCGTCTTCGTTCGGTCGAGCCCTGGCCGCGCCAGGGTCCGCAGCGAGGCCCGCAGCGTCGCGTGGAGGATGGGCCTTGCGGCAGCGCGCGCCGCCTTTCCTGCGGAGGAGACGATGTCGCGAGCCTCGCGTGGCCCGCGGGCCGGGGAGTCCTCGCGCGAGCTTCGGCCGCGCTGCGATGCGGCGGGAGGAGCGCCTTCGCCGCCGCGGACGCGCTGCGACCCGGCGCCGTCCTGGCCTCGCCCCCGGGGCGGCGCGGCGGGGGGCGTGGCGTCGCGCGATCCACCGCGCTTGGGCGAGGGCTTCGAGGTGCTGCCCTTGTGCTGCGTCCGGCGCTTGGCGCGGGCGCGCGCCCGGTCCCGACGATCCCAGGCGCGATCGTCGGAGTCCAGCCTGCCCGAGGGCACGCCTTCGTCGCGGAAGAGCTTGACCCGATCGTTGCTCGGCGACCACGCGATGAGCTCGTAGACCCCGGCGAGCGCCACGATCGCGTCCTCGAGCTGCTCATCGAGCAGCGCGGAATGCGTGACGGCGACGGCGCGCGGAATGCTCCAGCCGATCCACAGAGGCGTGAGCTGGTCCTCCGCCCGCTCGAGGGCTCTCGCCAGACCGGACGCACCGGCACGCAACGCCTCCAGCGGCCCCACGGCCGAGCCCGACGACGGGGACGAAGTGGGTGGCGTGGCCGAGATGGAGAACTGCTCCGGCAGAGCCTCGAGTGCCCGTGTCAGCTCGTCGGCGAGGACAGGGTCCGCCAGCCGGGCGTGGAGGTTCTTGGCGTCGATCCGGGCAAGGGGCGACAGCTCTATCGAGACGGCAACGGCTGCCGCGTCGATGGCCAGGGCGAAGCACACGTGGTCGAGCGCTCCCGCGCTCGTCAGCTGCTGGGCTACGGACGCCGAGAGGGTGCGCTCGAGCTCGGCGCGCGCCTCCATGTCGCGCAGGAAGGCGATGCGCAGGCGCCCCGGATCGGCGGACGCAGGAGGGTGCTCGTCCGCCAGCACCGCGATGCCCAGTGCCGCGAGCCGCGCCACCACGCCGCGGGCCCACGACAGGACCCGCTGCCGGAGCTCCACGCGCGCACGCGCGCCGCGGCGCGGCTCCCCGACGATCTGGGGCTCGAGGAAGGCGTCGAAGTCAGCACCGGTCAGCCGAAGCGACACGACTCCTCCACGTGCGGGCTTGTGGCTGCTGCTCACCCGGCAAACCTAGCCCAAACTTGACCGGCCGAGCCATCGTGGCAGAAGAACACTAGAAATGCTCGTGCCATGCAGGCGAGCATCCTCAATTCGAGCCGCATTCGAGCCGAAGCAGAAGAGCCCCATGAGCGATCAGATTACGTGCAGCGATTGTGGGGGAACGTTCGTGTTCACGGACGCCGAGAGAGAGTTCTACGAGTCCAAGGGCCTCGCGTTTCCTCCGAAGCGGTGCAAGTCGTGCCGGCAGGCGCGAAAGAGCGCTCCGGGCGGGGCGGGGCCAGCACGCCCGGGGCGGCCCTCCGGGGACCGACGACCGCAGGCTCGAGGCGCTTGGGGAGGCCCGGGCGCGGGATCGAGCTCCGGCGGCCCTCGCGGGGCGCATGCGGGCCCCCGCGGTGACCGGCCGCCCGCTCGCACGGGTCGAGGGGACCGCCCCGGCTCACCCGGTCCGGCCGGAGACAGGCGAGACAGCGGTAGCGCCTGGGGGCGCCCGGGGCCATTTGGAGGACGGTCCCCCGCCGGCGGTCCGAACAACCGACCGAGGGAGAACCGCCCACCGTTTCGCAGCGCGAACGGCTTCCCGGCCGGCGGGAACCGAACCCAGCACCATGCGCCGGCCGCCCCCGCTCCCGCCGCCGCGGCTCGAGCGCGACCGGAGCGCCCCAAGTACTCCATCCATTGCGCGACGTGCGGCATCCACGCCGAGGTGCCGTTCAAGCCCATCGCCGGGCGCGAGGTCTTCTGCCAGCCGTGCTACCGCGCACGTCGCGGCCAACCTGCGGCGCCTCCGCCGAGCATCGACGTAGGCGATGCCGAGGCCGGAATCGTCGAGTAAGGGCGCTGCACCCGGGCACCCACGAGATCGCGGCCCAGCTGCTTTCGAGGGAAGCGATGACCGCCGAGGTCGGGTCGTGGTAGTCAAGGCAAAGTGCCCCGCCCTCGCAAAACCTCCACCAGCGGCAGCTCCGCCCCCGGCTCGGCTGACGTGGGCGCGGGCCCCGCCGCGTCCCCCGGTCCTGCCGGCGCGCTTCCCCCGACGCCCGCTCCCCCGAAAGCGACGAAACCCCGCGCGCCCCGCAGGAAGCGGGCAGAGCCCCCGCCCCGGAGGCCGAACGAGGAAGAAGAGGCCTCCGCCGAAAAGGGAGACGACGACGGCGAGGAGCGCGAGGAGAAGGACGAGGAGCGCGAGGAGGAGCACGAGGAGAAGGACGACCACCACGAGCCCGAGCCCGAGAGCCACGAGGACGTGGAGGTATCGGACCGCGACATCCCGGCCCCGGAGTCGACGGGGTCGATCGCCCGCTTCGACCCGATGGCGGCTTACCTCCGCGAGGTCCAGCGCCACCCACTCCTCACGGCCGAGCAGACGCACGATCTGGCCGTCAAGTTCGTCCAGGGGCAGGACCCGGTCGTCGCTGCGCAGCTCGTCACCGCGAACCTGCGGCTCGTCGTCAAGATCGCCTACGAGTACCGCCGGGCCTACAAGAACATCATGGACCTCGTGCAGGAGGGCAACATCGGCCTCATGCAGGCGGTGAAGCGGTACGACCCTTACCGCGGCGTGAAGCTCTCGTCCTACGCCGCCTGGTGGATCCGCGCGTACATCCTGCGCTTCATCTTGAACAACTGGCGGCTCGTGAAGCTCGGGACGACGCAGGCGCAGCGGAAGCTGTTCTTCAACCTGCGCAAGAAGCGGGCAGAGCTCGTCGCGATGGGCATCGAGCCCACGGACGCCGAGATCGCCAAGCGCCTCAACGTCCCCGAGAGCGACGTCGCCGAGATGGACGTGCGCCTCACGTCGAACGAGAAATCGCTCGACGCGCCCGTCGGGGACTCCGAGGGTCGGTCCATCGCGAAGGTCGACCTCGTGCCGAGCGGCTGGGAGGGGCCCGAGTCGCTCATGGCCGACGGTGAGCTCCAGGCGCTCCTCAAGGACAAGCTCGCGCAGTTCCGCGGGACGCTCGTGGGCAAGGACAAGGAGCTCGCGATCTTCGACCAGCGCCTCGTCTCCGATGAGCCGCTCACGCTCCAGGAGCTCGGCGATCGCTTCGGCATCTCGCGCGAGCGCGTCCGGCAGCTCGAGCAGCGGCTGACGAGCAAGCTGCGGGAGTACCTGCGCGACGAGATGGGAGACGCGGCGGAGATCTCGTGACGGGAACGCTCTTCGTCGTGGCAACGCCCATCGGCAACATGGGCGACATGACACTGCGGGCGATCGAGACCCTGCGAACGTGCGACGGCGTGGTCGCGGAGGATACCCGGAGGACGCGCGGCCTCCTGAGCCACCTCGGCATCGTCGGCAAACCGCTCGACGCGCTGCACGCGCACTCGGAAGCCCGGGACGTGGCGCGGGTCGCGGCCCGTATCGCCGAGGGCGAGAGCATCGCCCTCGTGACGGACGCGGGCACGCCCGTCGTGAGCGATCCGGGAGAGGCTCTCGTTCGGGCCGTCCTCGACGCCGGCGCGCGCGTCGTTCCGATCCCGGGTGCATCGGCCGTGCTCGCGGCCCTCGTCGCGAGCGGGCTCTCGGCGGACGGGCGGTTTCGCTTCCTCGGCTTCCTCCCCCGCGATGGGACGGGACGACGGGAGGCGATCGCGCTCGCCTGCGAGACGCCGGAGCCGGTCGTGCTGTTCGAAGCGGCCAACCGTACGACGAAGACGCTGGCGGAGCTCGCGGACGCGACGCCGGGCCGGCCGGCGTGCGTCGCGCGCGAGCTCACGAAGGTGCACGAAGAGCTCGTCCGGGGGACCCTCCTCGAGCTCGCGGGCGACCCGCGCGAGTGGATGGGCGAGGTGGTGCTCGTGCTGGGCGCGCACGCTCCGACGGACCGCGTCGCGGCGATCGACGACGCGGCGATCGACACGCGCATCGACGCGGAGCTCGCGGCCGGGGGGCACGCGAAGGGCATCGCCGAGAGGCTGGCCGCATGGAGCGGCAGACCCAAGAGGGCCGTGTACGAGCGCGTGCTGGGGAGAAAACGCGGCGGGTGATGCGTCGGTGCGTCGTACCGTCACGGGTGACGTCTCACTTGGAAGCGCCGGCCACCTCTCCGAGCGGCGAGTCCGTGGTCCAGTAGACGTCGCTCGCGCCGACCGCGATGGACCAGGGGTTCGAAGGGGTTGCGAGCGTCGTCACCGCGCCGCCCGCAAGCGGGACCTTCTTTATCGCGCCAGTATCGGCGAGATCGGCCCAGTAAACGCTCGAGGCGTCGATCGCGATGGCGTACGGAGTGGGCTCGCCGGACGCGAGCGTCGTGACGGCACCGCCCCCGATCCCGACCTTCTTCACCGAGCCGCTCGCTGCCTCGTCGATCCAGTAGACGCTCGTGGCGTCGACGGCGATGGCAAAGGGGTACGGCTCTTGCGCCGACAGCGTCGCGACGGAGCCCCCGCCCAGGGGCACGCTGTTGACGGAGCCGATGCCCGCCCCGAGCCCGCTGCTCGGTCCGCTGTTCGTCCAGTACACACCGGTCGCATTCACGGCGAGGCTCGAGGGGCTGCTCTGCCCCATCGCGAGCGTCGTGACAGCGCCCCCACCGAGCGGCATCCTGTCGATCGTCGTCCCACAGATCCAGTAGACGCTCGCGGAGTCGAGCGCGACGTCCGGGCAGTAGGCTTCTGCCGAGGAGAGCGTCGTGTCGACGCCGCCACCCTTCGGGACCGAGTGGAGCGATTGGCCGTGTCCGTCGACCCAGTAGACCGTCGTGGCGTTGACCGCGATCGCGACCGGCTCGTCCTGGTTCATGGCGAGGATCGTCGACGGACCGCCGGCGAGGGGCGCCTTGCTGACCGTCGAGTCTCCCTCGCTCGTCCAGTAGACGCTCGTGTCGTCGACCGCGATACCGCGGGGGGTCGGCACCGACGAGGCGATCGTCACCGGGCCTCCCGCCGCATCGGCCCCCGAGTCGCGGGGTGCGTCCGGAGCGGCGTCCGTGCCCGCTCCTGCGTCGTCGGGCTCGAGGCTGCTCTCGCCGCACGAAACGACGCACGACGAGGGGTTCACGACGGCGGACACGCACGCGCCGTTCACGCACGTCTGGTCGAGCGGGCAAGGGATGCCGAGGCACGAGAGCCGGAGGTCGACCCGCATGTCGAGCTCCGTGCGCGGCAGAAAGAGGATCTCGCGCTTCACGACGATGCACGAACCGGCGTTGGTCGGGTCGAGGCAAGAGTCCGGCGGCTGCCCGTCCGGCCGCGTCATCAGCGCGAAGACGATGCTCTCGTTCTTGGCGCCGGGCGGGATGAGCACGACGCGCCCCATGCTCGCCTCGGCGCCCGCGCTCGTGCACTCTGTCGACTCGGCGGACGGCGCCTTCGTGGCCAGGTCGGCCAGCTGGTTGCTGCCGATGAGCGCGACGGTCGCGCCCGCGCTGCACGGGACCTCGCTGTAGATGTCGACGAGGAGCGCCGTCGGGGTGGCGCAATCGCTCGCGCACAGGAGCGCCGCGCAGCCAAGGAGGCCCCAGACCGGCACGAGTCGGGTGAGCCGCATCCCCGGAAGCTTACCGGAGCGGCGCCGGTCGCGAGACGGAGCGGGGCGCGGGTCGAGACTTCACGGCGACGCGTGCTTGCGTATCAAGCCCTCCTGCGCGGTCGAGGCAACGAGGCGTCCATCCTGGCTGAAGATCTTGCCGCGCACGAGGCCGCGCGCGCCGTGCGCGGCCGGGCTGTCGATGACGTAGAGGAGCCATTCGTCGACGCGAAACGGCTGGTGAAACCACATCACGTGGTCGAGGCTGGCCACCTGCATGCCCGGCGCGAACACCGTCTCTCGATGAGGGAGCAGAGCCGTCGTGATGAACGCGTGGTCGGATGCATAGGCGAGCAGGTAGCCGTGCAACGCTGGGTCGTCGGGGAGGCGCGCGGTCGCACGCAGCCACACCATCCGGTGTGCGGGCCTGGCTGCGGGTGGGTACGCCTCGTCCTCCGGCTCGGGCTCGACGGGGCGCATCTCGATCGGCCGCTCCGCCGTGAAGCGCGCTTGATCCGGGTACCTCTCCGCGAGCCTGGCCGCGCGCTCTGCCGCCGAGGGCAGCGCGTCGGGCGGAGGGGCCGCGGGCATCGCGTCCTGGTGCTCGAAGCCGGGCTCGACCTTCTGGAAGGACGCAGCGAGGTTGAAGATGGGCTGCCCGGCCTGGATGGCGACGACCCGCCGCGTCGTGAAGGAGCCTCCGTCGCGGATGCGATCGACATCGTAGACGATCGGCCGGTGCACGTCGCCGGGGCGAAGGAAGTAGGCGTGCAGCGAGTGGCAGTACCGACCCTTCGGCACCGTCTGCACGGCTGCGGACAGCGCCTGCCCCAGCACCTGCCCGCCGAAGACGACGCCCCAGCCGAGGTCCTGGCTCTGCCCGCGAAAGAGGTTCTCCTCGATCCGCTCGAGGGCGAGCAGCGTCACGAGGCCGTCGAGGACCGCGCTCACTCGCTACCTACCTGGAGGCTCACGCTCGTCTTCCGCGTGTGGGCGTCGCCGTTGATGATGACGTTGACGACCGACTGGGAGGTCTTGTCCTTGAACGACAGCATGCGGCCGGTGCCCGACGTCATGTCCATGGTGGTCGTCATCCTTGCGAGCTCGGTCTTGTAGTAGGTCGCCACCTGGTCCGCCGTGTCGATCGTCTGCAACGTCACGAGGAAGCCCGTCTTGCCGCTGGCGTTCGTCGTGACGTCGCTGCCGACGACCTTCGCGCCCGGGTACACGGGCACGTCCTTCGGAAAGGCGTCAGGGACCTTGGGTCCGCTGCCGAAGGTCGCGTTCGGTCCCCCGTCCGGCGACGACACCGTGACGGTCTTGCCATCGGTGTCGACCTGGACCTGCCCGCTCGTCGCCTTGTCGATCGCCTGCTCCTGGGCCTTCTCGCCCGACCGGCCGCAGCCGGACGCGAACGTCGCGGCGGCCACGAGGACGACCGCGGCGGGTAGGGCTCGCGAAGCAATGCTCATGGGCGCATCCTAGCCGACGCGCGCGCCTGCTCGGCGATTTAGAAGGCCTCCACGACAGCCTGGCACTACTGGTTTCCGCGCAGCGGAAACGCGCAGCCGGGAACGAAGTTCCCGCAGTAGTGCTAGAGCGCCTGGCCGAGGGCCTCGTCCACCGACCCAGCGCTGAAGCCCACGAGGAGCTTGCCGCGTACGTCGATGATCGGGATCGACCCGGCGTGCATGCCGGCCTTGGCGAGCTTCGCGCGCATCTCGCGCCCCGCGTTGGCGTCGGCTTCGATGTCCTTGAGGACGTAGTTGACGCCCTTCTTGCGCAGGTAGTCCGCGGCCTGGTGGCACGGACCGCACCACGAGGCGCCGTAGATGATCACCGTCGGGCGCGTGCCGGCCGCGGGGTCTGGAGCGTTCCCGGCGACGTCCGTTCCTGGGGACGCAGGCGGCGTGCCCGGCCCGGGGGTTCCCGCGTCGGGCGGCGCGTTGGCGAGCGTCGGGCCCTCCTTCTGGCGACGCGCCTCCGCCATCTTGTCGAACTCGCTCCGAGTGGTGACGCGCACGGGGTAGGTCCCGTCCGGTCCGGCGATTCGCAGGTCCGCGACGAAGATGCGGTCGGGGTGCGTGCCGTCCTCCTTCGACGGGTCGATGACGCGCACGGCATCACGCCCCACGATGGGCACGTCGGCCACCCTCTGCTCGACGTGGAAGTCGCCCTTGGCGTCGATCCACGTGAGGAGCAGCCCCTCGCTGTCCTCCTTCAGCGGGAACGAAACGCCCTCCGAGGCGCCGCCGTCGTCGGCCGTGATGTTCGGGTGCGGGCGGCAGCCGGCAGCCCCGCCCGCGCCGAGGCAAACGGCACCGAGCAGCGCCGCGCTCCGGAAGAGGTCACGTACCCAGGCATGCCCACCCGTCGCTCGGCGTCTCACGCGCTCTCCTCCGACAGCTTGGTCCACTCGGTCATCATCACGTCCACCTTCTTGGCGAGAGCTTGCTCCTCCTTCGCCCGCTCGGCCAGCTTGGCCCAGTTTCCGCCGGGATCCGCCCGGAGCTCCTCCCGCAGGATGCGCAGCTGCTCCTCCCCGATGGCGATGGAGCTCTCGAGCTCCTGGACGCGCTTTTTCCTCTTCTCGACGGCCCGCGCACGGTTCTTCTGGTCCTCGAACGCCTGGCGACGCTGCGCCTCTTCCTTGGCGCCGGGCGGCGGCGGGGGCGGCGGCTCGCTCTTCTTCGGCTGCTTGCCCCATTTGCGATCGGGAGGAGCCTCCTCGACGACGGGGGCGTGGGCGGCCGCATAGTCGCGGAACCCGCCGGGGTAGATGTCCACCTTGCCGTCGCGGACGCTCACGATGCGCGTCGTCGTCGTCTCGAGGAAGCGGCGATCGTGCGAGACGAGGATGACCGTCCCGTCGAAGCCCATGAGCGCCTCCTCGAGGATCTCGGCAGCCGGGATGTCCAGGTGGTTGGTCGGCTCGTCGAGGAAGAGGAGGTTTCGGGGCTCGAGCAAAAGCTTCGCGAGCGCGAGGCGCGAGCACTCGCCTCCCGAGAACCCGGAGACGCGGCGCAGCGGGTCATCGCCCCAGAAGCGGAACCGGGCGAGGTACTGGCGGGCCGCCTCGACGGTGAAGTCGCCGCGCACGCGACGGACCTCGTCCACGGCGAGAAGCGACGGGTCGAGCTCGCCCAGGTGCTGGTCGAAGTAGCCGTCCTGGACGTTCGTGCCACGCCGGACCTCGCCACGGTCCCCCTGCTCCCCGCCCGCGCCGCGCCCCGCGAGCAGCTTGAGGAGCGTCGTCTTGCCCGAGCCGTTCGGCCCCACGATGCCGATGCGCTCGCCGCGGCGGACGAGGAGATCCACTCCGGCGAAGAGCTTGCGGCCGCCGCGCTCCGCCGAGAGGCCCTTGCAGTCGAGCACGATGTCGCCCGACCGGTAGGCGGGCGCGAAGCGAAACGCGACCTTCTCGGCGACCTGCCAGACGTCCTCGGGCCTCTCGACGCGGTCGAGCTTGTCGAGCATCTTGCGGCGGCTCTGCGCCTGCTTGGTCTTCTGTCCGGCGATGTTCTTGCGGATGAAGTCCTCGGTCTTGCCGATGAAGGCTTGCTGACGCTCCATGACCGCGCGCTCGCGGGCGAGGTCTTCCTGGCGCGCGACGGCGTAATCCGAGTACTTGAGCGGGTAGACGCGGAGGCCGCGCGATCCGAGCTCCATGGTGATCGGGCACACGTTGTCGAGGAAGGCGCGGTCGTGGGAGACGACGAGCACCGCGCCGCGGTAGCCGCGGAGGTAGGCCTCGAGCCACGCGATCGTGTCGAGGTCCAGGTGGTTGGTGGGCTCGTCGAGGAGCAAGAGGTTCGGCGCCCCCGCGAGCACGACGCCGAGGTGCAGCCTCCCCCGCTCGCCGCCCGAGAGCGACGCGACCGGCCGCGCGAGGTCGGCGTCCGAGAAGCCGAGCTTGCGGGCGAGGATCCCGACCTCACGCTCGAGCTCGTCCCCCTTGGCGAGGTGGTACTGGTCGGTGAGGGTCGCCAGGCGCTCGAGGGCGCGCTCCTCGCCGCTGGCCGCGTCGTGCTGCGCCTGCGCGAGCTCTTGCCGCAGCTGGACCACGTCCTGGAAGCCCGACAGGAAGGCGCCGAGCACGTCCCCCTGGGCCGGCACCTCGTGCGACTGGCGGTAGTAGCCGAAGGTCGTGCCCTTCTTGATGACGGACGAGCCGGCGTCCGGCTCTATCTCCTTGCCGATGATGCGCAGGAGCGTGCTCTTGCCGGCCCCGTTGGGCGCGACGAGCGAGGCGCGCTCGCCGAGCGCGAGGCTGAAGGTGACGTTCTCGAAGAGGGTGTCGCCCGCGTACCCAAAGCGGAGGTCGGCGACTTGAAGCACGGTCATGGCTGCCCGTGGTTAGCGCACGGCGTCGCACAGGCCAAGGACGACCTTCTCGAACGGCACGCGATCCTTCGGATCCTGGCGCAGGAACTGCTCGATGCGCGGCATCTTGGCGATGGCCTCGTCGAGGTCCTTGTCGGTCCCCTTCGCGTAGGCGCCGAGCGTCACGAGGTCGCGCTTCGCCTCGTAACCCGCGACGAGCGCGCGCAGCTTCCGGGCCGCGTCCCTGTGCGCCGGAAGGACGATGCCATCCATCACGCGCGAGAGGGACGCGGTCACGTCGACCGCCGGATAACGCCCCCGCGCCGCCGTGGTCCGATCGAGGACCACGTGCCCGTCGAGGACGCCGCGGACCTCGTCGGCGATGGGCTCGTCCATGTCACCGCCCTCGACCAGCACGGTGTAGATCGCCGTGATCGACCCCCGCGCGCCCTGCCCTGACCGCTCGAGCAGGCGCGGGAGCATGGCGAAGACGCTCGGCGGATAACCCCGGCGCGCGGGGGGCTCCCCTGCCGCGAGGCCGACCTCGCGCTGCGCGCGGGCAAAGCGCGTCACCGAATCGACGAGCAGCATGACCTTCTTGCCGGCGTCGCGGAAGTGCTCGGCGTACGCCGTGGCGACCTGGGCCGCGCGCAGCCGCTCGAGCGCCGGGGCGTCGCTCGTGGCAACCACGACGACGCTCCGCGCGCGCCCCGCGGCGCCGAGCGCGTGCTCGAGGAACTCGCCTACCTCGCGGCCGCGCTCGCCGACGAGCGCGACCACGACGACGTCCGCCGCGGCGCCGCGGGCGATGGCGCCCAGCAGCGTGCTCTTGCCGACGCCCGAGCCCGCGAAGAGGCCGATGCGCTGCCCCTCGCCGAGGGTGACGAGGCCGTCCAGGACCCGCACTCCCGTCGCGAGCGGAGAGCTCACCGGACGTCGGCTCATCGGGCTCGGCGGGTCGGCGTCCACCGGAACGAGCGTCCCGCCTTCCAGCGGGGGGCCCTCGAGCGGCCGCCCGAGGCCGTCGACCACGCGGCCGAGCAGGGCGTCGCTCACCTTCACCTGGAGCGGTCCGCCGGTCGCCACGACCTCGTCGTCCGGTCCGACGCCGGCGAGCGAGCCGAGGGGCATCGCCACGGCCTCCCCTTCGCTGAAGCCCACGACCTCGCAGGCGAGCGCCTCCCCGCGCCGCTTGACCTCCACGACGTCGCCCACGCGCACGCCCGGCATCGCGAAGCGAAGCGCCAGCCCCGTCACGCCGAGCACCCGACCCGTTGGCCGGAGCGCCGGCGTCGCCGCGAGCCTGGCCTTCAGCGACTCGATGTCCACCGCTACTTGGCGGCTGCGGCCACGCGACGGCGCCCCTCGACGCTCGCCTCTCCGGCGGCGCACGCCCGCAGCTCGCTGTCGAGCTCCTGGAGGAGCGTGCGGGCGCGTTCGCTGAGCGCCTGCGGGACCTCGACCTGGACGACCACGACCATCGACCCGCGACCCCGACCGTCGAGCCTGGGAATGCCCATGCCCTTCAGCGTGAAGACGGAGCCCGGCTGCGTTCCCGCCGGCACCTCGAGCGCGTGCGTCGACTCGCCGTCGATCGAGGGGACCTGGATCTCGGCGCCGAGCCCGGCGTCCGCGAAGCTCACGTTCACCTTCGTCACCACGTCCGCGCCGTCCCGCTCGAAGCGGGGATCCTCTTCGACGTCGATCTCGACGTAGAGGTCGCCCGGGGGGGTGTTGGGAGGTCCAGGCATTCCCTGCCCGGGCACCCGGAGGCGCTGGCCCGCGTCGATCCCGGCGGGGAAGCTGACCGTCACCTTGCGCGGCCGCTCGACCACCCCGGCGCCGTTGCACCCCTTGCACGGGTGCTTGATGACGCCGCCCTGGCCGCGGCACCGTGGGCACGTCGTCGTGAACATCACGAAGCCGCGCGCGTTCGACACCTGCCCCGAGCCCCGGCACTGCGGGCACGTCTCCGGCTTGGTGCCCGACTTGGCGCCGCTCCCCGCGCAGTCGTCGCAGCGGGCAGGCGCGTGGACCATGACCTCCTTCTTGCAGCCGAAGGCGGCCTCCTTGAAGGTCAGCCGCTCCTGCATCCGGAGATCGCTGCCACGGCGCGGACGCTGGCCGAAGCCCGCCCCGCCCGAGAACATCTCCGAGAAGAGGTCCTGCATGTGGCTGAAGACGTCGCCCATGCCGCCGTCGAACCCGCCGGCGCCACCCTCCAGCCCGGCGTGACCGAACTGGTCGTAGACCTGCCGTTTCTGCTCGTCGGACAGGATCTGGTAGGCCTCGTTCACTTCCTTGAAGGCCACCTCCGCGGACGCCTCGCCCCCGTTACGGTCGGGGTGATGCTTCAACGCCAGCTGCTTGTACGCGCGCTTCAGCTCGTCCGTCGAAGCACCCTTCGAGCAACCCAAGACCTCGTAGTAGCAGCGCTTTTGGGTCATTGCCTTCGACTGTTGTGCTGGAGCAAGTTGTGCTGGAGCAGGTTGTGCTGGAGCAAGTGCTGGAGCAAGTGTGCTGGGTCTACGAGCCGGCGAGCGGAGGGCGCCGTGGAGCTGGCACCCCAGCAAGGCGCTCCCGGCCGCGTGAAGTTAAGTCATAGCCTAGAGCTGTCAACGCGCGCACAACGATCTCGCTCCGCCGTGGCCCCCCGCGCGGCTGGCCGGCATTTACGACCGATCGGCGCTCTCCCGGCTGATGCGGACCCGATCCTGGCCTTCCAGCTCCCGCGAGAGCTGCTCGATGAGGACGGCCTGCTGCGCGAGCTCGGCCCGGGCCTTCGCGAGGTCATCCCCGGACTCGGCGCGGGTGCGCGCTTCGTGCTCTTGCGTCAGCGCTTGCCGCAGGGCGTCGAGCTCGTCCTGCAGGCGCCCGACCTCGGCGCTCGAGGCTGCCCTGGCGCCGGCGACAGGCGGAGACGAGGCGGTGGCGAGTGCGGCCTCCCGGAGGGCGAGCTGACGCTCGAGCTCTGCGATGCGCCACCCGCTGGTCGTCAGGTCTCCCTCGCGGCGCGCGGCGTCGAGCGCGAGAGCGTCGAGCTTGGCCCGCAGAGCGTCGACCTCGTCGGCGTAGGCGTCCGGGGTCCGGGCTGGCGCGACCACGTCGGCAGGGCGCGGCGGCGGAGGGGGAGGAGGTGGGGGCGGAGCTGCGACCGGCGCCTCGCCTCCCGCTGCGTACTCCCGGCCGTGAAGCTCCTCGAGCGAGGAGACAAGCTCCTCGATCAGCCGCTGGCGCCGCACGACCTCGTGCTCGAGCGCGCTCAGGGTCTTGCCCCGCTCCCGCAGGGCGGTCTCGAGGCTCACGAGCTCCGTCGCGTGCGACTCGCTGATCGTGGCGAGCTCCGCCTCGAGGGCCGCGGCGCGTGCCTCCGCGCCGTCCGCGCGACGCCCGAGCTGCGCCTCGAGGGCCGCGACGCGTGCCTCCGCGCCCTCCGCACGGCGCCCGAGGTCCGCCTCGAGGGCCGCGGCGCGTGCCTCCGCACCCTCCGCGCGACGCGCGAGCTCCGCTTCGAGCGCCCTGGCGCGCGCCTCGGCCGCCTCCGCGCGCCGTCCGAGCTGCGCCTCGATCGCCGCGGCGCGCGCCTCGGCGCCCTCCGCGCGGCGGGCAAGCTCCGCGAGCTGCTCCGGCCTCACCTGGGGTACGCGCGTCTGCTCGAGGGCGGCGGCGAGCACGAGAACCTGCTCTTCCAGCGTGCCAGCGCGCGCCTCTGCGTCACCGAGCCGACCGCGGAGGAGGAACGCCGCCTCCTCCGCCGCGCGCAGCGCGACCTGCAGCGAGCTCGCGCGGTCCTCGGCGGCGCCGGCGTCGGGCCGGTCCCGCAGCGCCACGATCTCGAGCTCGAGACGCGCCCGCACGCGTCGCTCGTGGAGGAGCTCCTCCTCCTGCTGCCTTGCGTCGTGCGTGACCCGCTCGGCGCGCCGGTAATGCTCCGCGGCGCGCGCCTCCGCCTCCTTCAGCTGCGCGACGTGCGCCTCGAAGCTCGCCTGGAGCTGCAGGGCGAGCGCCCGGCGCTCTCGCTCCGACTCCTCGGCCCCCTCGCCGCGCGCGAGGGCCTCCTCGAGCTGCGCCGTGAGGACGCTCGCGCGAAGCTGGGCCTCGGCGAGCGCGACGTGCTCGGTGAGCGCCGCGCGCTCGGACGGGCGGGCGACGAGCGCCGACGAAGGCAGCTGGACGATCGCGTACTCGGCGAGCCGCCTGTCGTCCTGGCTCGCGAGCGCGACGAAGAGGTGCGGAGGATCGGCCTCGCCCGCGAGCTGCGTGTCGACGCTGACCTCCGGGTCGCCCTGGATGCCGAGCTCCGCGAGCGCGACTCCGACGAAGGGCACGACGCCGATCATGCGTACGGACGCGAACTGCAGCGCGACCAGATCGTAGAGCTCGTAGTAGTCGACCGCCCTCGGGCCGCCGGTCGCCCCGGCCTGACGCGGCCTCGCCTCGGCGTTCTCGGCAGCCACGAGCATCACGCCCTCGGCGCCGAGCAGGCGGCGAACGCGCGCGAGCAGCGCTGCGGGCTCCGCGAACATCGCGAGATCGGGCACGACCGCGACGTCGAACGCCCCTTCCCTCACCTCGAAGTCGCCGGCCGGCAGCTCGCGCACGGTGAGCGCCCGCGGGGCGTCCGCCGCGGCCTCTCGCGCGCGCGACGCGCTCGGGTCGTAGGCGTGGACCAGGCGGGCGCCAAGCTCGAGCAGCCGAGCGCCCAGGCCGCGGGAGGCGTCGTCGATGACGAGGACGCGGCGCCCCTGGACGAGCGGCTCGGCGTACACGCACAGCGCGTGGAGAAGAGGGCCTGGGATGGCGGGGGCGTCGGGCATGGGATCGGTCGAGTGCTCGCGAGCTGGGTGAAAGAGGAGGCGTTATAGCCTCATCCTCGCCCGCGAGACAGCGTGGTCCCTAACCGCGGCATAAATGCGCCCTCACTGCGGCACGCCGCCGCCGCACACGTTGGCCGCCCCGCCGCCGCCGCACGTCTGCGGCGCCGAGCACGTGCCGCAGTTGAGCGAGTTGCCGCAGCCGTCGCCCGCGGGGCCGCAGTTGAAGCCCAGCTCCGCGCACGTCTTGGGAACGCACGACGAGCCGCAAACGCCGGGCGTGCCGCCGCCGCCGCACGTCTGGCCCGTGGGGCACGAGCCGCAGGCGAGCGCGTTGCCGCAGCCGTCTCCGGCAGGGCCGCACTGGATGTTCTGCTCCGCGCAGGTCCTCGGGGTGCACATCCCGGCGCCGCACACGCCCGGCATCCCGCCGCCGCCGCAGCTCTGGCCCGAGGGGCACGTCCCGCACGAGAGCGCGTTGCCGCAGCCGTCACCCGCCGGGCCGCACTGGACGTTCTGGGCCGCGCACGTCGTCGGCGTGCACATGGGAGCGCCGCAGACGCTCGGCACGCCGCCCCCGCCGCACGTCTGGCCCGAGGGGCACGTGCCGCACTGGAGCACGTTGCCGCAGCCGTCGCCCGACGGGCCGCACTGGATGTTCTCCTGCGCGCACGTCGTCGGCGTGCACACGGGCATGTCCGGGGTCACGCAGGAGCCGAGGTCGAAGATCATGAACTCGAGCAGCTTCTCCTGCGCCGTCATCGCGCCGGCCGCGCACTCGGCCGGGAAGGTGAGGCCGTACGCGCTGTCCTGGTTGATGTAGCCGTGGTTCTCGACGTGGAAGTCGTCGAAGAGCACGCGCCCGCACTGCGCGGACGCGGCCGCGGCGACCGGCGTGTTGAACGTGTAGTGCATCGGCACCGAGCCGATCTTCGTGTCGTTGATCTGCATCCAGAGCTGGGCGGGCGAGTTGATGCCCACCGACGCGCCGCCGCCGTTGATGTCCCACCGGAGCGTGTTGATCGGGATCGTCCCCTGCACCGTCGACGCGCCGACCACCTGGAGCCACTCGGCGAGGGCGAGCCCCTTGGGGAAGGTCTGGTTGATGATCCCGTTCTGGTCGGGCGGGTAGCCGTCCGACGTGTGGCTGTCCGTCTGGCTCACGTCCCACGCGGCCGTCGACTTGAACGGTGCGTCGTTGAAGAGCCAGACGTAGCTGAAGTGGGTCGTGAAGATGCGGCCGCCCGCGTTGGCGTAGTTGATCACGTTGGTCTGCTGCGCCATCGTGCGATCGTTCTCGGCCCCCTCGCAGGGGAAGAGGACCATGTCGTACTCGTCGAGGGTCGAGGCGCTGTTGACGAGGGCCGTCTCGCTCGGCGTTCCGTTGCCCGCGTTCGCGCCGCCGATGTTGTAGCCGTCGGCCGACCCGTCGCCCACGTAGATGTTGATGCGCCCGGTGCCGCTCGGCTGGGTGAACTCGGAGTCGGCGACGCCGATCTTGCGCATCACGCACTCGAGCGCGTCGACCGAGCCCGTGGCGAACGCCATGTGCGGGATGTCGCCCTGCGCCTTGGTGCTGGGCAGCGTCGTCAGCGCGGCGGCCACGGCGGTGTTCGTGCAGGACGCGACGGTCGGGATGACGCTCTGCTTGCGCCACCGGCCCGTCTGGATGACGAGCGGGATGTTCGACCCCACGGGCACGTTCGAGAGCGTGAACTGGCCGGCGGTGTTCGTCGCCGCGCTGACGAGCGGCGAGCCGCTGACGCCCGCGCTGCACTGCTCGCACGAGACGCCCGGCGTGAAGGCCGCGACCGGGGCGTTCGGGATGTAGACGAGGACGTTGGGCAAGGGGTCCGTCCCGTTGGGCGCGTACACGGTGCCGGTGATGGTCGTCGTGACGGCGGGGTTGCTGCAGCCCGTCTGCTGGAGGCAGAGGTTCGTGCACGTCGCGGGGATGCCGCACACGCCAGGCGCGAGCCCTCCGCACGTCTCTGGAGCCGTGCAGGAGCCGCACTGGAGGAGGCCGCCGCAGCCGTCGGCCGTCGGCCCGCAATCGCCGGGCGCGCACGTCAGGGGCACGCAGGCCGGCGGGGCGCCGCAGACGCTGGGCTGCCCGCCGCCGCCGCACGTCTGGGGCGCCGTGCAGGTGCCGCAGTCGAGCTGGTTGCCGCAGCCGTCGCCCGCGGGGCCGCAGTTGTAGCCGAGCGCCCCGCACGTCGTCGGCGTGCACATCACGATGGGTTCGGCGCAGACGCCGGGCATCATGGAGCCGCCGCACACCTCGGGCGAGGTGCAGGTGCCGCAGTCGAGCTGGTTGCCGCAGCCATCACCGGCGGGGCCGCAGTTGAAGCCGAGCGCGGGACACGTCGTCGGGACGCAGGGGGTGCCGCACTTGCTCGGCATCCCGCCGCCGCCGCACGTCATGTTTCCGCTGCAGGTGCCGCACTGGAGGACGCCGCCGCAGCCGTTGCTGATGGGGCCGCAGTTGGCGCCGGCCGACGCGCACGTCACGCCGGAGTTGCACGCGGCGTCGCCGGCGGCGTCGGGCGCCTTCGCGTCCGCGTGCCCGCTGTCCTGGCCGAAGGAGCTGCTGGACGAATCGCCGCCGAGCGGCGTGTCGCTCGCCGCGCCGTCGGTGCCGCTTCCGTCGGTGGCCGAGCCGTCCGGCGCCGTGTCGAAGGCCGAGCCGTCGGAGCCGGACCCGCATCCGGCCACGGTGACGGCAACGAAGAGAGAGAGCAGGACCCCGTCGAGGCGGCGCGAAAACATGCGGCAATGTACGAAAAGCCGTCTCATTTGCAATGGAGACGGCCCACATTCCACGAGGCGGGAGGGGCAGGCTCTAGCTTGGCGCGGGGTGCGCGGGGCACACATCGACCGAGGATCGAGCGCATCGGCTCACGTATTTTGAAGCATCGCGCGGTTCGCGTGACGGGTCGGGGCGTCTCATTCCATTGGAAAGTTGCACGAGGTAGCGCACGGGCCCTGACCTGTGCTGCCGGAGTCGAAGGGCGCTGTGCCCCTTCGATGGGCCGGCCCTCGCGCCTCACGGGCT
>Ga0302196_10001678_pt1 | contig 20971 bp, 15 predicted proteins | sample II_Bog_N1_3_FD_198794 | JGI IMG/M metagenome (GOLD analysis project Ga0302196, IMG submission 198794) | Peat permafrost microbial communities from Stordalen Mire near Abisko, Sweden - II_Bog_N1_3 | ecosystem: Environmental > Terrestrial > Soil > Wetlands > Peat | place: Sweden: Abisko...
CGGAGCCGAGGCGCGCGGGGCCGGCGCGGCGGCCCGGGGTTGCGGCCTGGCGGTCGGCGTCGAGGCGGCGCGGCCGCCGCCTGTGGCGACGTTCACCTTGAAGCGGGAAATCATCCGGTTCAGCTCGGCGGTTTCGGCGGTCAGCGAATGGGCCGCGGCGGTCGATTGCTCGACCATGGCGGCGTTCTGTTGCACCACCTGGTCCATCTGGTTCACCGCGGTGTTGACCTGGGCCAGGCCCGTCGACTGCTCCTCGGCGGAGGCGGCGATCTCGGCGACCAGGGCGTCGACCTCGGCCACCTTGCTGACGATCTGTTGCAGGGCCTTGCCCGTCTCGCCGACCAGGTCGACGCCGGCGCCGACCTGCTGGGTCGAGGCGGAGATCAGCGCCTTGATCTCCTTGGCGGCTTCGGCCGAGCGCTGGGCCAGCGCGCGGACTTCCTGGGCGACCACGGCGAAGCCTCGGCCGGCCTCGCCCGCCCGGGCCGCTTCGACCCCGGCGTTCAGGGCCAACAGGTTGGTCTGGAAGGCGATCTCGTCGATCACGCCGATGATCTGGCCGATCTGCTGCGAGGACTTCTCGATCTGGCCCATGGCTTCCACCGCCTGAGAGACGACCTCGCCGGAGTGGGTGGCGTCGTCGCGGGCGCCGGAGACGGCCGCGCTGGCCTGGCGGGCGCCGGCCGCGGTCTTCTTGACCGTGGCGGTGATCTCGTCGAGCGCCGCGGCGGTCTCTTCCAGGCTGGCGGCCTGCTGTTCGGTGCGGCGCGACAGATCGTCGGAGGCGTGGGCGATCTCATCGGCGCCGGCGCTGATGCCGCTGCCGTTGGCGGCGACCGCCGCGATGGTCTCTTCCAGACGGGCCACCGCCGCATTGAAGTCGGTGCGCAGCTTGTCGTATTCGGCCGCGAAGGGCTGGGTCAGGTTGAAGGTCAGGTCGCCGGAGGCCAGATGCTCCAGGCCCGCGGCCAGATCGCCGACCACCCGGGCCTGATCCTCGGCGGCCTTGGCCGAGAGGCTCTCGTTGCGGCGGCGTTCCTGCTCGGCCGTGCGGCTCAGCTCACCCGTTTCGGTTTCCAGCCGCGCCTTCTCGATCGCGGCCAGTTTGAAGCTGAGCACCGCGCCGGCCATCTCGCCGATCTCGTCCTTGCGGTTGGCGGCGGGGATTTCGACCGCGTTGTCGCCGTCGGCGAGACGCTTCATCGCCGCCGTCATGCCGGTCACCGGCGCGGCGATCATCCGCGACAGCATCCAGCACATCAGCACCGAGAAGATGGCCGCCGCCGCGCCGCCGACGCCGAGCGCCAGCCGGGACGTGACGATGGCCTGGATCTGGCCGGCGTTGGCCGCGTCGCCCTCGCGGTTTTCGATATCCTCGAAGGCCTTCACCGCGTCCTTGAAGGCGGCCATGTCGCGCTTGCCGACGCCGGAGTTTGCGATCGCCGTCGCCTGGCTCAGGGTCGCCGGATCGCCCGCAAGCTTGATCTCGGGCAGAACTGCGTCGTTGATGTAGGCGTCGGCGGCCGCGCCGATCTGATCGACCTGGGCCTTCTTCGCCGGCTCGCGCAGCGACGCCTCGAGATCCGACACCGCCTTGTGGACGGCGTCCACGTCAGCCTGGGCGCTCTTGGCGTTGTCGGGATCCCGGGTCAGCATATAACCGCGCACCGCAGCCGAGATGTCCAGCATCGCATCGGTGGCCGCGTGCGACAGCGCCAGCTGGTTCTGGTACCGGTTGCCGTCGTCATTGGACCGATCGACCTCATCAAGGTTGACCCAGACCACCCCGACCAGACCCGCGAGCGCCAGCACCACCAGCAGGAAGGCGGCGGCGAGCTTTCGGGAAATTCTCATGTTCGTGAACGACATACGGCGGGGGTCCGATCTTTCTGACTGGCTTAGGCGGCGTAGGATGACGGGCTGTAGGCGCTGGCGTTTCCGTCGAGCCTGAAGCGCCCGATCAGGCGGTTCAGCTCGTTGGCTTCAGATTTCAGGCCGTGCGAGGCGGCGGTGGCCTGCTCGACCATGGCGGCGTTCTGCTGAACCACCTGGTCCATCTGGTTGACGGCGGTGTTGACCTCGCCAAGGCCGGTGGACTGCTCCTGGGCGGAGGCGGCGATCTCGGCGACCAGGGAGTCGACCTCCGCCACCTTGGTCACGATCTGCTGCAGGGCCTTGCCGGTTTCGCCGACCAGGTCGACGCCGGCGCCGACCTGCTGGGTCGAGGCCGAGATCAGCGCCTTGATCTCCTTGGCCGCATCGGCCGAGCGCTGGGCCAGGGCCCGCACTTCCTGGGCGACCACGGCGAAGCCTCGGCCGGCCTCGCCCGCCCGGGCCGCTTCGACCCCGGCGTTCAGGGCCAACAGGTTGGTCTGGAAGGCGATCTCGTCGATCACGCCAATGATCTGGCCGATCTGCTGCGAGGACTTCTCGATCAGGCCCATGGCCTCCACGGCCTGGGCCACGACCTGGCCGGAGTGGGTGGCGTCGTCGCGGGCGCCGGAGACGGCGGCGCTGGCCTGGCGGGCGCCGGCGGCGGTCTTCTTGACCGTCGCGGTGATCTGATCGAGGGCCGCGGCGGTCTGCTCCAGGCTGGCGGCCTGCTGTTCGGTGCGGCGCGACAGGTCGTCGGAGGCGCGGGCGATCTCGTCGGCCCCGGAGCTGATGCCGTTGCTGTTGTTCGCGACCGTGCCCAGGGCCTCGGCCAGCTTGGTCATGGCGGCGTTGAAGTCAGACCGCAGCTGTTCGTATTCGGCGGCGAAGGCCTTGTTCAGCCGGAACACCAGATCGCCGTCCGACAGACGCGAGAGGCCTTCGGCGAGGGAGGAGACCACCTCGGCCTGCTTCTGCGCCGCGGCGGCGCGTTCGGCCTCGATGCGGACCCGATCCTCTTCCGAGCGACCGCGCAGATCGGCGGCTTCCGCCTCGAGGCGGCGCTTCTCCAGCGCGGCGTCCTTGAAGATCTGCACCGTCTTGGCCATGGCGCCGACTTCGTCGCGGCGCTCGCCGCCGACAATGGCGACCTCGATGTCGTTGTGGGCCAGGCGCTCCATCACCGTGATCAGCGCCGTCAGCGGGGCGGTGATCCAGGCGCGCACCGCGAACAGGGCGCAGCCGATCACCAGGGCCAGGCCGCCCAGGATGACCACGAAGGTGATCAGGATCGCCTGTTGGCTCGCCTTGCTGAGAGCGTCGCTCCTGGCGTTGGCGAGATCGTCCATGGCCTTGGTCTTGGCGACCAGGGCGTTGGTCAGCGGCTCGAACCTGGGCTGGCAGTCGCGCAGATATGTGGCTTGTGAGGCGAGGACCGCGGCGGGGTCGGTGGCGGCCTTGCCCTGGGCGATGGCGCCGGCGCAGTCCTCGTCGAGGGTCTTGGCGAAGGCGGCCTTGAGCGCCTGCAGGTCGGCGGCGTCGGCCGGCGTCAGGGCCGAGGCCTGGTCCATGTATTTGTCAAAGGTCTTGCGCGCCTTGGCGATGCCGGCGGTCGCCGCGGCGTTGCCCTCCGGCGTCGACGAGGCCAGCAGGTCGCCGATCCCGGCGCGCGCCGTCTGCATGTTGCGGTTGGCCCGCGAGACGGTGATCGCCGACTGCTCCTCGTGGTGGATGAGTTCGGCGTAGCTGGCGTCGATGGAGCGCAGCTGGCCGGTGGCGTAGATGCAGACGCCGATCGCGAAGACGGCGAACAAGGCGATTACCGCCAGGAATTTGCCGGCGATCGGAACGTTTTTCATAGCTTGCGCACCCCCACCGAAAACCCACAGAGCTGGTACAGATTGTCTAGACTTGAATACAAACCGGGATTAACGAACTTCGTTCAGGTAAATCTCGGTTTCCGTTCACCGCTCTTGCCATTCATGTGATTAAATAAACGTGAAATCGCGAATCGCGGCGCGGGCAGTCGGTCGTGATGTACTGCGACAATATGCCGCCGTTACTATAGTAAAGGTGTTTGTTGAGTCGCGTTCAGCGAACTGTGATATCCAACACCGGATCATTTCTGTATTCACCAACATCGACCGGGAAGCTGCTGATCGCGCGAAGACATGCCATTTCGGTTGGCGTCCAGATTCTCGGATGTTATTCGGCAGCGACCTGGAACCCATCCCGGCCGTCTGAAGGATATTCAGCGCCAGATCACAGTCGTCGCACACAGCAGATGCTGAAATATTCACCCACTCCTTCTCGGTTATCTCTGTTTTTGTTTAGTCTTGAGGTATTCTAGATTTCGCCGGCTTCCGACATACAGACTGCCACTTCTGAATTGGCCCTGTATTCGATTTGGAGCGTGGCGCTTAGTCCTTAATAGCCGATATATGATTGCCGGCGATTGCCGGTCATACCGGCGCTTGGGGCCGCGTCATCTCGACGCACCCCGGTCGCCGACTCGACATTGCTTTGGCAGGGGCCGCGCCAAATGCGCCGGCCAGGCGGGGAGCGCCGGCGCGGCCGCGCGGGGCGAAATCCCTTATGATCGCCCAAACGCGAGCGCCGGGCGCATCGCTTGGATGCGCCCGGACGATCCCGGCGGCTCTTAGGAGGCTCGGCCGCCGCCGCGGTCAGGCGCCGATGTGACGGCTGACGCGGTTTTCTTCATGGTTAAGCCGAACGCGTTCGGCGCGGGTGATGTGGCCGTCGTGGTGACGGGCGAAGCGGCGTTCCTGCATGCGGATCCGATAGTCGGCGCGGTGCAGGCGCGCGGCCTTGTAGCCCGAGATCTCGCCTTCGCGGCGTTCGTGGTTGATGCGGACGTCCTGATTGGCCAGGCGGCCGTTCACTTCCACGCGTTGGGCGTGGCTTTCCTGCCAGGGGGTTTCCGCCGAGGCGACGGTGACCGAGGCGCCGGCCATGACCAGGCCCATCGCAACCAGCAGAATGCTCTTCTTCGCGTTCATGACGCAGACCTTTCCAAGTCCTTTGTTCGGTCTCGTCGGGCCGCACTGCGCGGTGACGTTCGAACAATGTGATCTTGGAATTTCCGCGCTGAATTGACCCTGAACCGGCGACGTCAGCCGCCATTCATCTAGATTTACGGCCGTTCAGGCGACCGGCTCAGACGAAGGGGTCGGGCGTCTCCAGCCCCGGAACGATCCCCTCGCGCTGATGGATGGCCCACTGCACGCCGATGACCGCGCCCTTGACCCGGGGCAACAGCAGCAGGGTGACGATGGCGATGGCCGGCAGGGTGGTGGCCAGCACCAGCCAGACCGGGGCCTGCCAGATGAAGGGGAACAGCAACATAGGGGCGATGATCAGGTGCCCCATGATCAGCAGGGTGAAATAGGGCGGCGCGTCGTCGGAAGGATACTGCGCATTGTCGTGGCCGCAGGCCGGACAGGGCGAGGTCACCTTCAGATACCGGTGCAGCAGCGGCCCCTTGCCGCAATTGGGACAATGCAGGGAAAATCCGCGGATCAAACCGGCGGCGACTGACGACTGGGCCATGGTGCTTCAATCCTCCTGCGCGGCCGGCGGGTCAAGCCAGGCGGCGGCGTAAACGGCTCATCAACCGGACCGCGCGCAGACATATAGGCATGCTGACCCGCCGCGCCATCATGATCGGAACCGCCGCACTGGGCCTTTTGGCCGCGGCCGGCGCCCGGGCGGGCGAGCCGGTGCAGAAAAAGAAGGGCGGCGGCCTCAGCTACATCCAGCTGGACAGCCTGACGGCCACCATCATCCGCTCCACCGGACGCCGCGGCACCATGACCGTCGACATCGGCGTCGACGTGCCCAACGCGAGCCTGCACCAGCGCGCGGTGCTGTCGATGCCGCGCCTGCGGGCCGCCTATGTGCAGTGGATCGTCTCCTACGCCGCCGGCCTCGGCGCCGGCCAGCCGCCCGACGCCGACTATATGTCGCTGACCCTCCAGCGCCTGACCGACCAGGCCCTGGGCCAGCCCGGCGCCAAGGTGCTGCTCGGCGCGATTCTGGTGAACTAAGCCAACCCTGCAACGTGCGCCGAGTCCCGCCGAGCCGCCAATTCACCGCAAAGCACGCCAAGAACGCGAAGAAGAAAAAGTAGGAAGGTGCGCTTCGCGAGAAGCACCCAATTTGACCTTGGCGACCTTCTTCGCGCGCTTCGCGTACTTTGCGTTTAATTTTTGGACGCCACGCCCGCCGCTTCATCCATCAGCTTGGCCATGGTCACATCCAGGTCGCTGACCCCGTCGACGTCGTGGGTCGCCAGCAGCACCTCGACCCGGTTGTAGACGTTGAACCACTCGGGATGATGATCCAGCTTCTCGGCCGCCAGGGCCACGCGGGTCATGAAGCCGAAGGCGGTGTTGAAGTCGGCGAACCTGAAGGTCTTGGCGATGGCGTCGCGGCCCTCGACCAGGGACCAGCCCTCGAGCTGGTTGAGCGCGGCGGCCGCGCCGATCTTCGCGGGCCGGGCCATCAGAGGCTGAGCCCGGTCGCGGCCGACAGCGCCGCCAGCGCCTGGGCCTCGGTCTCGACCTTGATCGCGGTCATGCCGAGCTGGGCCGCCGGCTTGCAGTTGATGCCGAGGTCGTCGAGGTAGACGCACGCCTCCGGCTTCACCGCCAGCAGCTCGCACATCATCAGATAGATCTTCGGGTCCGGCTTGCGCACGCCGACCTTGGAGCTTTCGATCACCGCGTCGAAGGTCGCCATGATCCCGGCGATCCTGCCCGCCTTCTCCTGGCTGGACGCCATGCCGGGTCCCGAGCCGGCGCTGGCCATGTTGTTGGTGATGCAGCCGACCTTGAAGCGCTGCTTGCAGGTTTCCAGCGCCGCGACCACGCGCGGGCGGATGTCCCCCGACAGCAACGGCAGCACGTCGGCGCCGCGAACCTCGTGGCCCAGGGCCTTGGCTTCCTCGGCGAACTTCACGTCGAAGCCGGCGGCGTTGATTTCCGAGCGCTCGAACAGGGCCCAGGCATTGTGGTGCGGGTTGGTCGCGTTGATCGAGCGGATCAGGTCCTTGGGCAGGCCGCGGGCGGCCTCGTACCGGTTGAACGCCTCGAAGGGCGAGGTGGTGAACACCCCGCCGAAATCCCAGATCACCGCCTCGACCGCCACGCGTCCGCTCTCCGTTGCAATTTCGGCGCGACGCTAGAGACGCGCTCTACAGGCTGCAAGATTTAAACGCCAAGCACGCGAAGGGCGCGAAGTTGAAGGCGCGAAGCCGGACCGTGCGCTTCGCGCGAAGCGCCGCCTTCAGCTTCCTTCTTCGCGTCTTCCTTCTTCGCGTCCTTGGCGTGCTTGGCGTTGAATTCGACTCCGCCGAACTGGCCCCGGTCTTGCGGCGACGCCTGTTCCAAGACCCAGAATGGAACAAGGGCCGACAACCCATGCGCACGCCGAACAGTCCCCTCTTCAAGCGTTACGAGATCATGGTCGTTCTGGTGTTCGCGGCCGCCTTCGTGCTGATGGCCAGCCTGAACTTCATCTTCTAGCGCCCGGCTCACGCTCCGCGCCCTTGCAACCGTCGCCGCTCCGCCGCGTTCCGATGGCGGACGGGATTCAACTGTCGACGCCGCCGCCCCGCATGTCGCGGGCGAGGGCGCGCCGGCGAGACGACGGAGCTTGACGATGAAATTGCGACTTCTTGGGACTTCCCTGGCCGTGCTGATGGCCGCCAGCGTCGCCGCCCCCATGGCCCAGGCGCAAGCCTACGACCAGACCTACCAGGCCCAGCAGCAGGATTATCAGGACCGGCAGCAGGACTACCAGGCCAAGCAGCAGGACTATCAGGCGCAGCAGGACCACTACCGCGACGCCCAGGCCCAATATCAGGACCAGAAGGCCGCCTACATGGCCCGCCGCGACGCCTATCTGCGCGATCGCGACGCCTACGACGCCCGTTACGGCGCGGGCTCGTTCTACCGCTATTGGCACGACCGCCGCGACGAGTACGACGCCCGATACGGCGTCGGCGCCTGGGAACATGACTATGACGGACCGCCGGTCGCCTACGCCGATCCGCACGACGTCTGGGTCGCCCGGCACAGCGCCTGGGTCCGCGACCGCGACGCCTATGACCGCTATCACGGCGAGGGCGCCTTCGTGATCTATTGGCGCGACCATCCGGGCGACTACGACGCCCGCTACGGCGCCGGCGCCTATGAGCGCGACTACGGCGCGCCGGTGGCCTACGAGGGCCGCGACGAGTCCTGTCGCCAGCACCAGGAGAACCATGAGGTCGCCGGCGCGGTGATCGGCGGCCTGGCCGGCGCGGCGCTGGGCTCCAACATCGCCTCCGGCGGCGGCCGCACCGGCGGCGCCCTGATCGGCGGCGCCCTCGGCGTCGGCGCGGGCGCGGCGATCGGCAAGGACTCGGCCCACTGCGACTAGGAGATGGGGGCTAGTCCCCCACGAACCGGTACCCCACCCCCGCTTCCGTCACCAGGTGGCGCGGGGTGGCGGGATCGGTTTCCAGCTTCTGGCGCAGGTGGCCGATGAAGACGCGCAGATACTGCACGTCGTCGGCGTTGGCCGGCCCCCAGACAGCGGTCAGCAGCTGCTTGTGGGTCAACACCCGCCCGCCGCCCTCGGCCAGGCGCGCCAGCAGATCGTACTCCCGGGGCGACAGGCGCACGGCTTCTCCGCCCTTGGTCACCAGGCGCTTGAGCAGGTCGATGGTGATGTCGCCGGCGTGGATCACCGGCGCGGCGCCGATGCGGCCCAGGCGATGGCGCATGGCCACCCGCAGCCGCGCCAGCAGCTCGCCTACATGGAACGGCTTTTCCACATAGTCGTCGGCGCCCAGGTCCAGCGCCTTGATCTTCTCCATCTCCATGTCGCGGGCCGACAGGATCAGGATCGGGCCGTCGTAGAAGGCCCTCGCCTTCTCCAGCGCCTGCTTGCCGTCCATGTCCGGCAGGCCGAGGTCCAGGATCACCGCGTCCGGCGGATGGCCGGCGATGATCTTCAGCCCCTCGGTCGCGTCATCGGCGCGGATCGGCTCATAGCCGGCCGCCTCCAGGGCGGGACTGAGGAAGCGATGAATCTGCGGCTCGTCGTCGATGACCAGGATACGCGGGCGGTGGGCGGACATCAGGCGGCGCTCTTGAAGTCTGGCCCTACCCTGCGGCCCCCGGGGGCAGGACAAGTCAAATACACTATATGATACAATGGGTTACGAAGGAAACTGGACCGCCTCCTTTTCCCCTTGCGGGAAAAGGTGGCCCGAAGGGCCGGATAAGGGGTCGCGCCGGCCTGTCCGCGCGAAATCACCAACCATGCCAATCCCCTCCTCCGACGCGACCCCTTTTCCGTCGGCTTCGCCGCCACCTTTTCCCGCAAGGGGAAAAGGAGAATCGTGGGGCGCCTGTTCTTTCGTTCCATCCCCACTCCCTACAGCAACAGGTGGTGGGTGGGGGTGGTCTTCGGCAGGCTGATCAGGATGCGGGTGCCGCGGCCGTTCGCCAGGGGGCTGGCGGCGGCGATGCGGCCGTTCATGGCCTCGACGAAGCCCTTGGCGATCGACAGCCCCAGGCCGGCGCCCTTGCTGCGGTCGCCGCGGGCGCGGTCGTGCGGCTCCTCCAGCCGGCGGAACTTCTCGAAGATGCGCTCGATGTCCGCCTGGGGAATGCCGGGGCCCTCATCCTCGACCGAGATGACCACATTGCCCCGGTCCTCATAGGCGGCGATCTCGATCAGCGAAGGATTGGGGCTATAGGCGATGGCGTTCTCCAGGATGTTGACGATCGCCTGTTCCAACAGCCCCGGATCGGTCTGCACCGTGGTCAGCTGGGCCGGGAAGTCGCGGCTGAGGGTCCGCTGCTCGAGCCGCCGCTCGACCCGCGCGATCGCCGCGCCGAGCACGTCGCGCACATCGGTCCATTCGGAGCGGGTCTTCAGCGCCCCGCCCTCCAGCCGGGTCATGTCCAGCAGGTCGCCGACATAGCGGTTCAGCCGCTCGGCCTCCTCGCGGATCGAGATCAGCAGGTCGGCGCGGACCTCCGGCTTCAGGGTCTTGCCGTAGTCGATCAGGGTGGTGGCCGAGCCCATCACCGTCGACAGCGGGGTGCGCAGGTCGTGGCTGATGGAATTCAGCAGGGCCGCGCGCAGCTTGTCGGAGCGGCGCAGGGCCTCGTTCTCCACCGTGGCGGCCGCCAGCTCGGCCCGCTCCAGCGCCACCGCGCCCTGGTCCAGCAGCGCGCCGACCAGCCGCTCCTCGTCGGCCGGGGACTGATCGCCCACCTCCACCCCCGCCACGCCCGCGCGGCCGCGCAGGCCCACGAGCGGGCGGAAGGTCCAGCCGACCTGGGGCAGGGTTCCGGTGCCGGTTCCGGCCGCCTCGCCCTTTTCCCAGGCCCAGCGGGCCGCGGCCATGGCCCCGGCGCTGAGCAGGGGCGTGGCCGGCGCGCCGGCGACCTGGATCAGCTCCTGATCCTTGTTCGGCAACAGCACCACCGCCCGGCCCCCGGCGGCGGCGGCGGCCTGCTCGGCCAGGGCCTGGGCGGTGTCGTCCTGGGTCGAGGACGCCGACAGGCGCCGGCTGGCCGCCAGCAGGGCGGTTACGGCCGAGGCCCTGAGCGACGACAGCCGCGCCTGGTCGCGCACCCGCCCGGTCAGCCAGCCGGTGACCCCGGCCACGCTGATGAAGATCAGGAAGGTGAAGACGTCGGCGGGGTGGCCGATGACGAAGGAGAAACGCGGCTCCAGGAAGAAGTAGTTGTAGGTCAGGATGGCCAGGATGGCGGCCGCCAGCGCCGGGCGCAGTCCCCAGGCCAGGCCGCTGATCAGCACGCTGGCCAGGAAGATCATCGCCAGGTCGGCGCCGGTCCCATAGCGGTCCAGCACGAAGGCCAGGCCGTTGGCGACGGCCGCCAGCACCACCACGCCCAGATAGCCGCGCCACCAGCCCGGCTTGCCGCGCGGCCTGACCGCCGGCTCGGCCTGGCGCTCGGCGTCCGGCGCGCCGCCGCTGACGAAGTGGAGCGCCGCCCCGCCCGAGCGCTTCAGCAGGGCCTGGGCCAGGGAGCGGCCGGCCAGCAGCCGCAGCACGCTTTCCTTGGATTTGCCGAGCACGATCTGGGTGACGTTGTTGCGGCCGGCGTAGGCCAGCACCGTCTCCGGCAGATCGTCTCCGGTCAGCACCACGCTGGAGCCGCCCAGCTGTTCGGCCAGCTTCAGCGCCTCGGTCAGCCGACGGGCCGCGATCGCATCGGTGACCGGGCGGTTGGGCCGCTCCACATGGGCGACGGTCCAGGGGGCGTCCATCAGGTCGGCGAGACGGCGGCCCGCGCGGACCAGGGCGCTGGCGCTGGGATCCCCGGCGATCAGCACCAGGATCCGTTCGCCCGCCGCCCAGGGCCCCTCGATGCCCTGGCGGCGCATGGCGCCCACCAGCTGTTCGTCCACGGTCTGGGCCACGCGGCGCAAGGCCAGCTCACGCAGGGCGGTCAGGTTCTCGGGCTTGAAGAAGTTGGTCGCCGCGGTCTGGGCCGTCTGCGGCACATAGACCTTGCCGGCCGCCAGCCGCTCGCGCAGCTCCTCGGGGGTGATGTCGACCACCTCGATCTCGTCGGCGGCGGAGAGGGCGGAGTCGGGCACCGTCTCGCGCTGGCGCACCCCGGTGATCTTCCAGATCACGTCGACCAGGCTTTCCAGGTGCTGGATGTTCAAGGTGGTGTGGACGTCGATGCCGGCGGCCAGCAGCTCTTCGACATCCTGCCAGCGCTTGGGGTGGCGCGATCCGGGGGCGTTGGTGTGAGCGTATTCGTCGACCAGCAGCAGCCCCGGCCTGCGGGCCAGGGCCGCGTCGATGTCGAACTCCATCAGCTGGCGGCCGCGGTATTCGATGGGGCGGCGGGGCAGAACCGTCAGGCCCTCGGTCAGGGCCTCGGTGTCCTTGCGGCCGTGGGTCTCGACCACCCCCACCAGCACATCGAGGCCTTCGGCCTGCCGGCGCTTGCCGACGGTGAGCATCTCGAAGGTCTTGCCCACCCCCGGCGCCATGCCGAGGTAGACCTTGAGCCGGCCGCGCCCCTGCTTCTTCGCCTGCGCGAGCAGGGCGTCGGGATCGGGGCGGGTCGGCTCGTCGGGGGTCATGACGCCTTAGGTTGCCCCGTCGCCGGTCGGGCGTCGAGCGCCCTGTTGACCGCCAGCACATTGACGTGCGGCTGGCCGATGAAGCCGAGGAAGGGCTGGCCGGTCTGGGCGTCGATCACGCTCTGGACCTCAGCGACCGAAATGCCCCGGGCCTTGGCGATTCGCACGGCCTGCATATGGGCGTTCTCGGGCGAGACGTCGGGATCCAGGCCGCTGCCGGAGGTGGTGATGGCGTCGGCGGGAATGTCGGCGTTCGGGATGTCCTTGCGGATGGCGGCGGTGTCGCCGGCGATCCGCTTGGCCAGGGCCGGATCCATGGGGCCGAGGTTGGAGCCGCCGGACGCCGTCGGATCATAGCCATTACCGGCGGCGGAGGGGCGCGGGTGCAGATATTCAGGCTTGGCGAAGCCCTGGGCGATGAGGGCCGAGCCGACCACCTGGCCCGCCTTGTCCTTCACCAGGCTGCCGGTGGATTGGCCGGGGAAGGCCAGGCCCGCGACCCCGGTCATGGCGAAGGGGTAGGCCAGGCCGAAGACCAGGGTGAACAGGGCCATCATGACGATGGAAGCGCGAAGTTGGGCGAGCATGGGACTTTATCCTTTCACGCCAGATGGATGGTGGTGAGCAAGACGTCGATCAGCTTGATCCCGACGAAGGGGGCGACCACCCCGCCGAGGCCGTAGATCATCAGGTTGCGCGACAACAGCTTGGCCGCGCCGATGGCCCGGTAGCGCACCCCCTTCAGCGCCAGCGGGATCAGGGCGACGATGATCAGGGCGTTGAAGATCACCGCCGACAGGATGGCGCTGTGGGGGTTGTGCAGTTGCATGACATTGATCGCGCCCAGCGCCGGCAGGGCCACCACGAACATCGCCGGGATGATGGCGAAATACTTGGCGACGTCGTTGGCGATGGAGAAGGTGGTCAGGGCCCCGCGGGTGATCAGCATCTGTTTGCCGACCTCGACGATCTCGATCAGCTTGGTCGGGTCGCTATCGAGGTCGACCATGTTGCCGGCCTCGCGGGCGGCCTGGGTGCCGGTCTGCATGGCCACGCCGACGTCGGCCTGAGCCAGGGCGGGGGCGTCGTTGGAGCCGTCGCCGCACATGGCCACCAGGCGTCCCTTGGCCTGTTCCTCGCGGATCAGCCGCAGCTTGTCCTCGGGCGTGGCTTCGGCGAGGAAGTCGTCGACGCCGGCTTCCGAGGCGATGGTCGCCGCGGTGATCGGGTTGTCGCCGGTGATCATCACCGTGCGCAGGCCCATCCGGCGAAGGTCGGCGAAGCGTTCCTTCACCCCCGGCTTGACCACGTCCTTCAGGTGGATGACGCCCATCAGCTGGCCGTTCTCGGCCACCGCCAGGGGCGTGCCGCCGGAGCGGGCGATGCGGTCGACGGCGGCGACGACCTCGGCCGGGACCTGCCTGGGCTCGAGGCCCACCAGGCGATAGACCGCATCCACCGCGCCCTTGCGCCAGTGCATCGTCGCGGTGTCCAGGCCCGACACGCGGGTGGTGGCGCTGAAGGCGATGGATTCGGCGCCCTTGGGGGTTTCCTCGACCACGCCGTACTTCTCGCGGCCCAGCTCCAGGATCGAGCGGCCTTCCGGCGTCTCGTCGGCCAGGGAGGCCATGATGGCGGCCATCACCGCGCGTTCGGCGGGCACGCCGGGGGCGGCGATCACCTCGGTGGCCATGCGGTTGCCGTAGGTGATGGTGCCCGTCTTATCGAGCAGAAGGGTGTCGACATCGCCCGCGGCTTCCACCGCGCGGCCCGAGGTGGCCAGGACATTGACCTTGAGCAGACGGTCCATGCCGGCGATGCCGACGGCGGAGAGCAGTCCCCCGATCGTCGTGGGGATCAAACACACGAACAGGGCGCCCAGCACCATCGGATCGAGCTTGACGCCCGAATACTGTCCAAGACCCAGCAGCGTCACCACCGCGACCACGAACACCAGGGTCAGGCCGGCGAGCAGCACCGCCAGGGCGATCTCGTTGGGGGTCTTGCGGCGGTTGGCGCCCTCGACCATGGCGATCATGCGGTCGAGGAAGCTGTCGCCAGGGCCCGACGTGACCCTCACCTTGATCCAGTCGGAGACCACGGTGGTGCCGCCGGTGACGGCCGAGCGGTCGCCCCCGCTTTCGCGGATGACCGGGGCCGATTCGCCGGTGATCGCCGATTCGTTGACCGAGGCGACCCCTTCGACGATGTCGCCGTCGGCCGGGACCACGTCGCCGATCTCGACCAGAACGATGTCGCCCGGACGCAGCAGGTGGGAGGCGGTCATCACCACCTTGCCCGCATCGTCCAGCTTCTTGGCGTTGGTGGTGACGCGGGCCGCCCGGAGCGAGTCCGCCGCCGCCTTGCCGCGCCCTTCGGCGACGCTTTCGGCGAAGTTGGCGAACAGCACCGTGGCCCAGAGCCAGCCCGCGATCTGGATCGCAAAGCCGGGCGAGGTGTGGTGCGCGAGGGCGTCGAACACCGAGACGGTGGCCAGCACCGCGACCACTTCGGTGGCCAGGATGACGGGATTCCCGAGCAGGGCGCGGGGGTTGAGCTTGACCAGGGCGTCGATCGCCGCGCGCGTCAGCATGGCGCTTTGCGATCCCTGGGCCGTAACTGCGGAAGGCATCTGATTATCCTTGAAATTCTAGGATCAGTGAGCAGTGAGCGCGGCGTTTTGCGCGACCATCTGGAAGTGTTCGACGATGGGTCCGAGCGCCTGGGCGGGGAAATACTGCAGGCCGCCGAGGATCAGGATCACGCCGATGACCAGGCCGATGAACAGGGGGCCGTGGGTCGGCAGGGTGCCGGCCGTGGGCTCCAGCTTCGGCTTGGCCACCAGGCCGCCGGCGATGGCCAGCACGGGCACGGCGTAGCCGAACCGTCCGAACCACATGGCCAGGCCCAGGGTGGTGTCCCAGAAGGGATTGCCGGCCGTCAGGCCCGCGAAGGCCGAGCCGTTGTTCCCGGTCGCCGAGCTATAGGCGTAGAGCACCTCCGACAGGCCGTGCGGCCCGGACGCCGACACCGTCTTCATCGCCAGAGGATAGACGATGGCCACGGCCGCGAAGCCCAGGATCGAGGCGGTCAGGATCAGGGAGGCGAGCATGCACAGCTTCATCTCCCGCGCTTCGATCTTCTTGCCGAGATACTCCGGCGTGCGGCCGACCATCAGGCCGGCGACGAACACCGCGATCAGGGCCATGATGATCATGCCGTAGAGGCCCGATCCCACGCCGCCCGGCAGCATTTCCGCCAGCTGGATCATGAACATCGGGATCGCGCCGCCCAGCGGCGTGAAGCTCTCATGCATGCCGTTGACCGCGCCGTCGGAGGCGCCGGTGGTCATGGCCGCGAACACCGCCGTCGAGGGCGCGCCGAAGCGGACCTCCTTGCCTTCCATGTTCGGGGTGGTCTGGACATGGGCGGCGATCAGGGCCGGGGTGGGTTGGGTTTCGGCGACATAGATGCCGGCCGCGGCGGCGCTGACCATGATGGCCATGACCGCGACCAGGGCGCGGGCCTCCTTCTTCAGGCCGATGACCCGACCGAAGGCGACCACGCAGGCGAAGCCCAGCATGTTCATGATCACCTCTTCGATCAGGTTGGTGATCGCATTGGGATTCTCGAACGGATGGGCCGAGTTGGCGTTGAAGAAGCCGCCGCCGTTGGTGCCCAGCTGCTTGATGGCTTCCTGGCTGGCGACCGGTCCCATGATCAGGGACTGTTTGGCGCCCTCCATGGTGTTGGCGTCGACGTGGGCCAGCAAGGTCTGCGGCACGCCGAGCGCGGCCAGCATCAGGCCGATGACGATCGAACCGGGCAGCAGGACGTAAAGGGTGATCCGGGTCAGATCGACCCAGAAGTTGCCGATGGTCTCGCCGCGGTTGGCGGCGAAGGCGCGCGCCAGGGCCGCGGCGACGGCGATGCCGGCGGCGGCGGAGGCGAAGTTCTGCACCGTGAAGCCGGCCATCTGCGAGAACAGGCTGGCGCCGGTTTCGCCCGAATAGGACTGCCAGTTGGTGTTGGTGACAAAGCTGATGGCGGTGTTGAACGCCAGGTCCGGCGACATGGCCGGGATGTGCAGCGGATTCAGCGGCAGATGGTCCTGCAGCCGCAGGATCGCGTAGAGGAAGAAGAAGGCCGCCGCGCTGAAGGCCAGGAACGACATGGTGTAGGCCAGCCACTTCTGGCCCTGGTCGCGCCTGATGCCGGCCGCGCCGTAGAACACCGCCTCGACCGGCTTCAGCACCGGGTCCAGCCAGGTCGACTGGCCCTCCCACACGCGCGCCATATAGATGCCGAACGGCCAGCCGAGGCCGACGGCGAGCCCGATCGTCACGGCGATCTCGGCCCATCCTTGGATGTTCATTTAGGGTGTCCGCTTCAGAAGTCTTCGGGGCGCAGCAGCGCGACGAGCATGTAGATCGTTATGCCGGCGGTCGCGGCGATGTAGAGAATGGGGACGAGCATGGCCTACACCCGCCTCAAGAGGACGGCGTAGACCGCAAACAGCGCGAACATGGCCGCGCCGACGGCGATGAAGACGAGATCCATGGGATCGGCTCCGATTTCTGGAGCCGCTCATCTATCGCCTTACCGCATCAACAATCGGCGCCTATGAGCGGCGGGGGACATAAACGGGATATAAAGACGAGCCCCATCGGACGCTGCTCAGTTTAGACGGCATTGATCCTGCTCAAATTGGGTAGGGGGAGCATCAAAGAAGCCTTCTCCCTGCCCCGGACCGTCGCGAATTCGTGCGTGGTTCGAGACGCGCTCGAAGAGAGCGCTCGTCACCATGACGAATATTATTGCCAGTCAATAACTTAGGCATCCTGAGGCGCCCCACTTGGGGCGTCTCGAAGGACGCACGGGCGGGATTGCAATCGTCCTGTTGCGGGAAGAAGACCTATTGGATCGTCTTGTCTCGCCGAGCTAACCCATGCCCTTCACCCACCGCTTCACCGGCCATGGCGGCGCCGACCTGGCCTTCACGGAAATCGGCGAGGGCCGGCCGGCGGTGCTGTTGCACGGGTTTCTGTCCAGCGCCGAGCGCAACTGGTTCGCCCCGGGAATCGCCCAGGCGCTGGCCGCAGCCGGGCATCGGGTGATCGCGCCGGACTGCCGCGGCCACGGCGGCTCCGCCGCCCCGACCGACCTCGTCGACTGGCCGGCGGACGTGATGGCCGCAGACGTCGAGGCGCTGATCGCCGCGCTGGGCCTGAGCGATTACGACCTGGTCGGCTACTCCATGGGCGGGCGGACGGCGGCGCGGGTGATGGTGCGCGGCGCGGAGCCTCGTCGCTGCGTGCTGGGCGGCATGGGGGAGTTCGGCATCATGGAGGCCGGGCCGCGCGCCGGCGCCTTCGAGGACGCGATCCGCAACGGCGAGGCCGCGGCCGACCCGGTCATGGGCAAGGCGCTGCAGCGGATGATGGACGCCCAGGGGCTGAAGCCCGCCGCCATGCTCGGCGTGCTGGCCGCGTTCGCCCCGACCACGCGGGCGGAGCTGGCGTCGGTGCGAACCCCGACCCTGGCCATCCTGGGCGAGGACGACCACGACAACGGCTCGGTCGACGCCCTGGCCGCGATCATGCCCGCCTGCACGCCCCTGCGCCTGCCCGGCGACCATGGGTCCGTCGTCGCGACGCCGGCGTTTCGCGAGGCGGTGGCGGGGTTTCTGAGGTGAGGCGCTACCCCGCGATCTTCACCGTCGAGGCGCGGTAGATCTCGTCGATCGCGCTCGCCAGGGCGGCGTCGAATTGCGCGTCGGTCATCGAGACCCGCAGGTCCTCCAGCAGGGCGCGGGAAAAGCTGGCGATCATATGCCGGTTGCGCGCCAGCCGCTCGCAGGCCTCGGTGCGCGTGTAGCCGCCCGACAGGGCCACCACGCGGACCACCTCGGGGCGATCGGCCAGGGCTTCATAGAGGTTGGGGACCGACGGCAGGGTCAGCTTCAGGATCACCCGCATGCCGGCCGGCAGGGCGTCGAGGCCGCGGCGCAGCGCGTCCAGCAGCAGCGCCTCGGCGCCGGCCTTGTCGGGGGTCTTGATCAGCACCTCGGTCTCGACGATGGGCGCGAGGCCGGCGTCGGCGATGCGGACCGCCAGCGCGAACTGCTGGTCGGCGATGGCGCGGACGCCGTCGGGGGCGGCCTCGCCGATGGTCGAGCGCATCTTGGTGGCGAAGATTCCGTGCGCCTTGGCCCGCGCCAGCAGGTCGTCCAGGCCTGGGATCGGCTTCATCAGGCTGACGCCGCCGCGTTCGGCCTCCAGCCCCTTGTCGACCTTCAGGATCGGAACCACGCCCTTGTCCCAAAGGTATTGGGCGGTCGGCTTGCCGCCCACGTCCCGCTCCATGGTGTCCTCGAACAGGATGGCCGCCAGCACCTTGCCGGCCGTGAACGAGGGCGCGGTCATGATCCGCGCGCGCATAGCGTGGACCAGCTCGAACATCGCCGCCGCGTCGCCGAACTGGCTTTCCGGCACGCCGTAGAGCTTCAGCGCGCCGGGCGTTGACCCGCCGCTCTGGTCGAGGGCGGCGAAGAAGCCGGGCCTGGTCGAAAGCTGCTCCAGCATCGGCGTGGGGATCATGGGCGGCCTTGAGCTCCTGTCTGGTTCGCGCCCGCCGGGAAGGGCGCCGCTTGATGGTTCCTAAAGGCGTCCGACCGCCGCGCCGTTCCGCCGGGCTCGCGTCGCCAAAGGAATTCTCTATCTAAAACTCAAAATCAATCGATTGGACAACTGCAAGGGTCGAGCGCCTTCTCAGGGCGACAACCGACCACAGCGCCAAGGATTGGAAACATCATGAGCGAAGAAAGCAAATGCCCGATGGATGGGGGCAAGGTGAGCGGGCATGCGGTCCTGTTCGGCATGACCAACCGGCTCTGGTGGCCGCACCAGCTGGACCTGTCGATCCTGCACCAGAACCCGCCCGCCGGCGATCCGATGGCCGAGGACTTCGACTACGCCGCCGAGTTCAAGACTCTGGACCTGAAGGCGGTCAAACAGGACATCGTCGACCTGATGACCCGGTCCCAGGACTGGTGGCCGGCCGACTACGGCCACTATGGCCCGCTGTTCATCCGCATGGCCTGGCATAGCGCCGGCACCTATCGCGTCGCCGATGGCCGCGGCGGCGCGGGCGCGGGAACCCAGCGTTTCGCCCCGCTCAACAGCTGGCCCGACAACGCCAACCTGGACAAGGCGCGGCTGCTGTTGTGGCCGGTCAAGCAGAAGTACGGCCGCAAGCTGTCCTGGGCCGACCTGCTGGTCCTGGCCGGCAACTGCGCCCTGGAGTCGATGGGCTTCGAGACCGCCGGCTACTCCGGCGGCCGGGTCGATGTGTGGGAGCCGCAGGCCGACATCTTCTGGGGTCCCGAGCGGGAATGGCTGGGCGACGAGCGCTACAGCGGCGAGCGCGACCTCGCCCACCCGCTGGCCGCCGTCCAGATGGGGCTGATCTACGTCAACCCGGAAGGCCCGAACGGCCATCCCGACCCGCTGGCCGCGGCCCGCGACATCCGCGAGACCTTCGGCCGCATGGCGATGAACGACGAGGAGACCGTCGCCCTGATCGCCGGCGGCCACACCTTCGGCAAGGCCCACGGCGCGGCCGATCCGTCGCAATACGTCGGCCCCGAGCCGGAAGGCGCCGGCATCGAGCAGCAGGGGCTGGGCTGGGCCAACCGCTTCGGCGCGGGCAACGGCGCCCAGACCATCACCAGCGGCCTTGAGGTCGCCTGGAGCCAGACGCCGACACGGTGGAGCAACAACTTCTTCGACAACCTGTTCGGGTTCGAGTGGGAGTTGACCAAGAGCCCCGCCGGCGCCCATCAGTGGACGCCGAAGAACGGCGGCGGCGCGGGGACCGTGCCGGACGCGCACGACGCCTCCAAGTCGCACGCTCCGGGCATGCTGACCACCGACCTCGCCCTGCGCGCCGACCCGGCCTATGAGGCGATCTCGCGCCGCTTCCACCAGCACCCCGACCAGTTCGCCAAGGCCTTCGCCGAGGCCTGGTACAAGCTGACCCACCGCGACATGGGCCCCTATGCGCGTCTGATCGGCCCCGAGGTTCCGGCCGAGCCGCGCCTGTGGCAGGACCCGATCCCGGCGGCCGACCACCCGCCGATCGACGCGGCCGACATCGCCGACCTGAAGGCGAAGATCCTCGCCAGCGGCCTGTCGATCCCCCGCCTGGTCGCCACCGCCTGGGCCTCGGCCTCGACCTTCCGCGGCTCGGACAAGCGCGGCGGGGCCAACGGCGCGCGCATCCGCCTGGCGCCGGCCAGGGACTGGGCGGTCAATGAGCCGGCCGAGCTGGCCATCGCCCTGGCCAGGCTGGAGCAGATCAAGGCCGGCTTCAACGCCGACCAGATCGGTCCCAAGCGCGTCTCCCTGGCCGACCTGATCGTGCTGGGCGGCGTCGCGGCGGTGGAGCAGGCGGCCAAGGCCGCCGGCCACGATGTGACGGTTCCCTTCACGCCGGGCCGCACCGACGCCAGCCAGGCGCAGACCGACGCCGAGGCCTACGCCGTGCTGGAGCCCAAGGTCGACGGTTTCCGCAACTTCGTCAGCGGCGAGCAGACCCGCTCGGTCGAGGAGATGCTGCTGGACCGCGCCCATCTGCTGACCCTGACCGCGCCGGAGATGACCGTGCTGATCGGCGGCCTGCGGGTGCTGGGCGCCAATGTCGGCGGCTCCAAGCTCGGGGTGTTCACCGACCGGCCGGGGACGCTGAGCAACGACTTCTTCGTCAACCTGATCAACGCCAGCCTGACGATGACGTGGGAAGCCGCGCCCGACGCCGACGGCGTGTTCGTCGCCCGCGACCGCAAGACCGGCGCGGAGACCTGGCGCGGGACGCGGGTCGACCTGATCTTCGGGTCGAACTCGCAGCTGCGGGCCCTGTCGGAAGCCTATGCGACCGACGACGCCAAGGG
>Ga0302196_10001688_pt1 | contig 20928 bp, 17 predicted proteins | sample II_Bog_N1_3_FD_198794 | JGI IMG/M metagenome (GOLD analysis project Ga0302196, IMG submission 198794) | Peat permafrost microbial communities from Stordalen Mire near Abisko, Sweden - II_Bog_N1_3 | ecosystem: Environmental > Terrestrial > Soil > Wetlands > Peat | place: Sweden: Abisko...
ATCGAAGTCGGCCAGCAGCAAGAAACCAACGCCATGTCGGAGCTGGACGCGCCATGAGCTTCTTGGACCAGAACAGGTTCGTCTCGTTTTTCAAGGGCTTCCTGGTCACCGGTAAGCAGCCGCTGAAGCCGAAGGTGACCGTCGAGTACCCCGAGCACAAGCGGCCCAAGCCCGAGCGCGCCCATGGTCGGCACGTGCTCAACCGTTACGAAGACGGCATGGAGAAGTGCATCGGTTGCGAACTGTGCGCGGGTGTCTGCCCCGCCCGGTGCATATACGTTCGGGGAGCGGACAACCCGCCCGACGCGCCGGTGTCGCCCGGCGAGCGGTACGGGTTCGTGTACGAGATCAACTTCCTGCGCTGTATCCATTGCGACCTCTGCGTCGAGGCCTGCCCGACCGAGGCGATAACCGAGTCGAAGCTGTTCGAGTTCTCCTTCACCAACCGGGACGACGCCATCTACACCAAGGCCGAGCTGGTCGTAGAGGATTCGGGGAAGCCCAAGGCACTGCCTTGGGAGGACTGGAAACCCGGCGACGACCGCAACACGTCAGCGTGGATGCGGGCCACGTCACCCTCGGGACGGGCCGACCTCGAAGGCGTGCCGCTGTGGTCCGGGGATCTCGGGTACGGCGTCCGGCCGGCTCAAGCCGGCCAGTCCGATCCCCAGGCCGCCGACGTGCCCGCCGATTTCGACGTGTCGGTACGTGAAGTGGCCGCCGCCGAGCTGAAGGGCGTAGGCGTGAGCACGGTCCGACCGGTCAGGCGACCGGGCGCGGCCGGCCCGGCGGGTGCCCTGTGAGCCTCTTGGCCGTCACCCACCTGGCCAGCGCCTCGGCTTGGGCCGTCTATGCCGTGGGCGCCCTTATGGCCCTGGCCGGCGCAGGCGGCGTGGTGCTCCAACGCAACCCCGTGCACTGCGCCCTGGCCCTGGTCACCACCATCTTCGGCATTGCGCTTCTCTTTATCGACCAGGGCGCCGACTTCCTGGCCGCCGTCCAGGTCATCGTCTATGCCGGCGCCATCGTGATCCTCTTCCTGTTCGTGATCATGCTGCTCGGGGTAGACCGCAAGGAGCAGCGCGCCCCGGAGAAACTGAAAGGCCTGATCCCCGTCGCCATCCTTGTTGGGGTGGTGGCGCTGGCCGAGCTCCTGGTGCTTGTGCGGGTCCACTACTGGGCCACCGGCTCCAAGGCCGGGGCCGGGGCCCTCAACGGCCCGGGCGAAAACGTCCAGAAGCTCGGTCAGAGCATTTTCACCGCTTACCTCCTACCTTTTGAAATGACGTCGGCCCTGTTGGTAATCGCGGTCGTCGCCGCCGTAGTCCTCGTGCGGCGGCCTTCGCCGGCTCCGCCCGGGCACGAGCACCGCACGGTCGTAGGGGGACGGGGGACGGCCCGCTCCGGTCCGGCCCCGGCTAGGGCGACCGTAGCGGAGCGAGGTACGCCAACCGAGCGCGGTAGCGGTGCCAGTGGCGGTGCGGAGCAGTCGGGCTCAACAGGAGAGGTGGTCCGATGACCGTACCCGGTGCCTGGTACCTCGTGCTGGCTGCCTGCCTGTTCGGCATCGGCGCCGTCGGGCTCCTGGTCAGGCGCAACATCCTGGTCATGTACATGTGCATCGAACTGATGCTCAACGCCGTCAATTTGACGTTTGTGACGTTTTCCCGCATGCTCAACGATCTTGGTGGACAAGATGCCGTCTTTTTCATCCTCGTCGTGGCGGCCGCTGAGGTGGTCGTGGGGCTGGGCATCATCGTGTCCATCTACCGGCGGCGCAGCGGCGCCACGGCCGACGACATCAGCTCGTTGAAAGGCTGACGAGCCATGGTAAATGCCGCCTACGCCATAGTCGCTCTTCCGTTGCTCGGCTTCATCATCAACCTGGTCTCCGGGCGGCGCCTCGGTGAGCCGGTGGCCGGGTGGGTGGGCACGGTGGCCGCGGGCGGCTCCTTCGTTTCCACGCTCATTGTTTGGGTGACCATGCTCGGGCGGCCCGCCGCCAACCGCTTCTCCGACCTGACGATATTCACCTGGTTCCCGGTGGCCGGCCTACATGTCAACGCCGGGATCCTGGTCGACCCGCTGTCCATGACCATGGCCTTGTTCGTGACCGGTGTGTCGACCGCCATACACATGTACTCCATCGGGTACATGCACCGGGACCCCGGCTTCGACAGGTTCTTCGTCTACCTCAACCTGTTCCTTTTCTCGATGATCGTGCTCGTCCTGGCCGACAACTTCCTCTTCTCGTTCCTGGGCTGGGAAGGCGTGGGCTTCTGTTCCTACGGGCTCGTGGGCTTCTGGTTCCAGCGCCAGACGGCGGCCGTGGCGGCCAAGAAAGCCTTCGTGACCAACAGGGTCGGCGATGTCGGGTTCCTGTTGGCGATGTTCTTGATGTTCGCCCACTTTGGTTCTTTGAACTACTCGTCAGTGCTCGGGACGCTTTCCCACGGCCACGCCACGGGCCTGTTGGCGGCGGCGCCCGGGGCCATAAAGGGCACTACGGCCACCGCTATAACGCTGCTGCTCTTCCTCGGCGCCGTCGGGAAGTCGGCCCAGATCCCGCTGTACATCTGGTTGCCCGACGCCATGGAAGGCCCGACGCCCATATCGGCCCTCATCCATGCCGCCACCATGGTCACGGCCGGCGTCTACCTCATGGTGCGGGTCGCCCCCCTGCTCCACTACGCCCACGCCACGTCATGGGTGATCGCCTGTGTCGGCGCCGGCACCGCCCTGCTGGCGGCGACGATCGCCTGCAGCCAGGACGACATCAAAAAGGCCCTGGCATACTCGACGGTCTCCCAGCTCGGTTACATGTTCCTGGCGGTAGGGGCCGGGGACTACGTCGACGGCGTTTTCCACATGCTCACGCACGCCTTCTTCAAGGCCCTCCTGTTCCTCGCCGCCGGCGCCGTGATCCACGCTCTGGCCGACCACCAAAACATGAAGGAGATGGGCGGGCTACGCAAGTACCTGCCCATCACCGCCATCACCTTCGGTGTGGGCTGGCTGGCCATCTCGGGCATACCGCCGCTGGCCGGTTTCTGGTCCAAGGACGCCGTTTTGTCCTCGGCGTGGCAGATGAGCAAGGTCCTCTGGGTCATCGGCGTCTTCACCGCCGGGCTGACGGCCTACTACATGAGCCGCCAGTTCGCTCTCGTTTTCACCGGTCAGGCCCGTTGGGAGGAAGCCCGCCCGGCCGCCGTCGCCAGCCATGAGCACCATGAGGCTGAGGGCCACGGCACTGTGGAAGGCCACGAAGGCACCGGGCCCGGGCTGCCGGCGCCCGCCCATGCCGAGGCCCGCCCCAAAGACCCGACCTGGACCATGTCCGTCCCCCTCATAGTGCTGGCCATCGCGGCCGTGCTGGGCGGGGGGATCAACTTCCCGGCCTGGCACATGGACTTCTTGACCCGCTTCCTGAGCCCCCTGTTCCCGGCGGGCACGTCTGTCACCATAAGCACCGGCACCAAGTGGGCGCTTTCCCTGCTGACCACCGCTGTGGCTCTAACCGGTCTCGGCCTGGGGCTGTCCACCTGGAGGACAGCCGAGCACCCCCGGCTCGAGCCGAATTTCCTGCGCCGGGCCTGGTACTTCGACGCCCTCGTGTCGGCTACGGTTTCCGGGCCGCTGCGCCTGGCCGCCTCCGGGCTGGCGTTCGTCATGGACAGGAAGGTCGTCGACGGGCTGGTCAACGGGACCGCCCGCGCCCTGGGGGCTTCCGGCCGCGTGCTGCGCCATCTACAAAATGGCTACGTCCGGACTTACGCCTTGGGCATCGGCGTAGGACTAGTCGTGCTGCTCACCTACCTCACCTTCCGAGTCGGGAACTGAGCCATGAGCTTCCCGATCCTCGACCTGATCGTCTTCCTGCCCTTGGGCGCCGCCATCGTGGTCGCTCTGTTGCCCAAGACGGCACCAAGCAATGCCGTGAGGGCGTTGGCGGTTGGCGCGGCGGTGGTCGAGCTTGGCGTCGCGCTGTGGATGGTCATCGCCTTCAAGACCGGGGACGCTCACGCCGGTTTCCAGTTCACCAGCCATCAGTCCTGGTTGGCCCCGCTCAGCATCTCGTGGTACCTGGGCGTCGACGGCATATCGCTCTTCCTCGTCGCCATGACGGCCCTGCTGTTCCCGATCGCCATGGCCAGCCCCCCCGGGCAACGATCGTCGAAGTCCTACCTGGGCTGGATGCTCCTGCTGGAATCCGCCTGCATGACGACCTTCCTGTCCCTCGACGCCTTTTTGTTCTTCGTGGCCTTCGAGGTCACCCTGGTGCCGGGGTACTTCCTCATCGTCAACGGCGATGGCCCGCGGCGGGGCTACGCCGCCACCAAGTTCTTCCTCTACACCTTCGCCGGTTCGGCGTTCCTGTTCGTCGGGATCCTCGCCACCTACGTCCTCGCCTCCGCCCACGAGCCCTCCGGTACCAAGGCCTCCTTCGACATCATCGCCCTCGCCCGGGGGACGGTCCACCTACCCATCGCTGACCAGGAGCTGCTCCTGCTGGCTTTCGGTTTGGCGTTCGCCGTCAAAATGCCGCTGGTGCCCTTCCATACCTGGATGCCGGACGCCTACACGCAGGCCCCCACCGGCGGGTCGATGGTGCTGGCCGGCATCCTGTTCAAGCTCGGTGCGTACGGCATCCTGCGTTGGGGCATCTTCTTGTTCCCCCGGGCGGCGGTCAACCTCGCCCCACTGGCGCTCACGCTCGCCGCCATCGGCATCATCTGGGGTTCGGTCGTGGCGGCCATGCAACGCGACCTGAAGCGCCTCGTGGCCTACGGGACGGTGGCCGGGGTCGGTTTCATCGTGATCGGGCTGTTCGGTTTCACCAGCGAGGGGATCACGGGCGGCATCGTCGAGATGGTCAATCACGGCCTATCGACGGGGGCGCTCTTCTTGCTCGTCGGGATGGTCTGGGAACGCAAGAGGACCTACAGCTTCTCCCAGCTCGGGGGCCTGCAGAGCGCCGTGCCCATCCTGGGGTGGGTCTTCATGGCCGTCATCATGAGCGACATCGGGCTGCCGGGGCTCAACGGCTTCATCGGCGAACTGCTGGTCCTGCTAGGCACGTTCATCACCCATCGTTGGTGGGCCGTGGTGGCTACCTCCGGGGTGGTCTTCGGGGCCGTCTACCTGCTGTGGGCCTACCAGCGCGTCTTCCACGGGCCCGCCCAAGCCGTAAACCAGGGACTGCGGGACATGACCTGGGGGGAGAGGGCGGCGGTGGCGCCCCTGCTCGCCGGCATCATTTTCATCGGCGTCTACCCCCAACCCGTACTGAGCCGGATCGAGCCTGCCGTCGACCACCTGGTGGCACACATTGAGTACGCCGACCCCAGTTTCAGGATCCCATCTCAGGGTGTCGGGCACGGCACCTTTGCCGTACCCGCCAACCAAATCGTGGACATGCCCCCAGCTACAGCGAAGGTGACGGCGGCGGGCACGGGGTCTAGCACGGGGTCAAACCCATGAGCGGCGCCGTCGAGTTGGCTGCCGGTGCGGGCTGCACCATCGACTCGGTCACAGCCAAAGTCACGGGCCTGTGCACGGGCAAGGGCTCCATCACCCTTGCGGTCAATTACGCCTCGATAATGCCGTTGCTCGTGCTGGCGGGCGGCGCCCTCGTCATCCTGCTGGTCGCGGCCCTGGTACCGAAACGCCGGTACCCCGGGCTGTGGGCGGCGATCACGTTCCTCATCGGCACGGGGACGGTTGTCGACGGTTTGGTGCAGTGGAGCACCCTAAACGGTTACACGGGCGTCCCGGTGACCCTTGGGGACCAGATAATTTACGACCACTTCAGCGCCTTTTTCGTCATATTGTTCGGGTGCGCCACCGCCCTGGGCGCCGCCACATCGGACAGCTACCTGGTGCGGGAAAACCTCGACGGCCCCGAACCCTACATCCTGCTGTTGCTGTGCTCGGCGGGGGCCGTGCTGATGGCGGAAGCGGCCGGGTTCATCAGCCTTTTCCTGGGCCTGGAGATCCTGTCCATATCGCTGTACACGATGTCGGCATACCACCGCCGCCGGGCGGCCTCGGGCGAGGCCGGTCTCAAGTACTTCATCCTGGGCTCGTTCTCCTCTGCGATCTTTATCTACGGGGCCGCCCTAATTTACGGGGCCACCGGTTCGACTCAGTTCGTCGAGATATTCAGCTTCCTCGTCGCCAACACCCTGGTGCACAGCGGGGTCCTATTGGCCGGGATGGGCCTGGTGATAGTAGGCCTGGGCTTCAAGGTCGCCGCCGTTCCCTTCCATTTCTGGTCACCCGACGTCTACCAGGGAGCACCCACGCCTTTCGTCGGTTATATGGCCGCCGTGGCCAAGGCCGGCGGCTTCGCCGCCCTGGTCCGGGTGCTCATGCTGGCACTGCCCACCGAAGCCAGCAACTGGCGGCCCGTCATCTGGGTACTGGCCGCGGCGTCGGTGCTCGTCGGCTCTGTGCTCGCCCTGGTCCAGTCCGACCTGAAGCGCATGCTGGCTTATTCGTCGGTGAGCCAGGTCGGCTACGTCCTCATCGCCCTCCAGGCGGGGACCACCCAGGGCATGACGGCAGTGTGCTTCTACCTGTTCACGTACACCTTCATGGTGATCGGCACCTTTGCCGTCGTGAGCGTCCTTCAGGGCCGAGGCGAGACCCGCAACGACCTGAGCTCGGTACGGGGCCTGGCGTCGCGCAGCCCATGGCTGGCCGGGGCCATGCTGGTCCTCCTCCTGGGGCAAGCCGGCATCCCCCTTACCAGCGGCTTCCTCGGGAAATGGGTCGTGATATCGGCCGCCATCGCCAAAGGGCAGTACGTGCTGGGCTTGATCGGCATGCTGGGCGCCGCCATTGCCGCCTTCTTCTACCTCCGGGTCGCCCTGTTGATGTACATGCCGGCCGCCACAGGGTCGCCCGCCGTGACGACGGGAGGCTCGGGGGACGAGAGCGAAGACGGGTACGGAGGCTCCGACCTCGCGGCCATGGCGAGCGCGGGCCTGTCAGGCCGTGACTCCGCCGTGGCGCTACGAGCGCCGTCCACGACCCGGCTGCGGGTACCGGGGGCCACGACCGCCGTGCTGGCTATCTGCGTGGCGTTCACGATCTTCGCCGGCGTGTCCACGCCGGTCCTGTCCCTGGCCCACACGATCACCCTTCCCTGGATGCCCTAAGCGGCCGTCCCCAGATCGCCTAGCCCTCCGGCGAGGAAGGATCCGTCAGCTGGGCCTCGAAGATCACCGCCCCGGTGGCGTTGTCCCGCACCAGGAACAGGAACGGGTGGTCGAAGACGATCGTGACGGGCGGAGGAGCGGGCATGGCCGTGGGCGTCAGGCCCCCTCCCGTGGCTGCCGACGCTTCCGTCCCCTTCTCGCTCACGTTCATCTGAGCGTCGTGGACCACGAAGGACAGGTCCAACGACCGCGGAGATAGGGCAGAGAAGTCGGCCTCCGGGGTGAATGCCTGGCCCATGCCCATGTCGCTCAGCACCTGGTTGAGCCGGAGCGAGGTCGCCAGCCTGAACCTCGGCAGCTTGATGTCAGCCCGTTCCTGTTGCAGCGCCAAGACTGTCGCGCTCAACCCGGCCGGGGTCAGCTGGCTTTCGAACCTGCCCAGTCGCCCGATCGGCGGCATGAGCACGACCGCCGACATATCGTCGCCCTTGTAGGGCAGTTCCGCCGCGTCCAGGTCGGCCGTGGCGGAGACGGGTACGTCCAGCGGCTGGGAGGTCGACATCATCGGGACGTTCGTCGTGCTCCCGGGGGCGACATGGAACGGTGCGGACGTGGTCAGAGAGGGATCGAAGGGCGTCTGCCACGGGGCGTCCATATAGACGGCGTCCACCATTACGGCCACCACGTCCTGAAGCTCCGACGCCGTCAGCAAATTCGTTATATGGCCGGCCGTACGGGTGGCGACCCAGCTGTCGATGGCGCGGGCCGACCCCGCCGGGTCGCTGTCCAGGTCCTGCTCCTTGACCCCGGCAGCGAAGTCCGCGGCCAGTAGCGCCAGGTAGGAGGAGCGCACCGGGAACCCGCTCTGGAGCCACAGTTCGTTGGCCGTGCCCAGCACCACGTGGTCGGAAGCGGCCTGGCGGCTTAGCGTGTTGTTCAATGAACGCCAGGCCAGGGCCTGCTGTTGGGGGGACATGGCCCCCGAACCCAGGGCCTGCGCTATGCCAGCCTCGGTTGGCCCGGCGGCCCCTGGTTCCAGCATGGCCAGCAGGGTGGCGATGCTCGAAGGGGACAGCACCAGGTTGGGCCGTCCCGGCGCCAGCCGGTGCAGCAGGTCAAGTGCGAACGCCTGCTCGGCGCCGCTGAGGGCGGGGACAGGCGCGCCAGCCGGTGCCCCGCCCGCGGGGCTGCTCAGGCCGGTCACGGCCACGGCCGCGGCGAGTACCGCCGCCGCACCGGACCGAGCTGTGCGGCGCCCGGTCCGCCTGGAGGTCGACCACCAATGCACCGCCCGAAGCCTACGTGGCGCAGTCGTCTACCCGCCGGCCGCGGCGGCCAACTTCGCCAAGTTCGTAGGACCGGCTCCTAATGGCCGGGCTCAGCCGCCGCGGGATCCAGCTGACGTGGGAACTAGCTGGCAACCTTCCCGGCCCCGGCCGCCTCCACCTGGCGCTGAGCTGAGGGCACCAGGAACCGGCCGATGAGCGGCAGTTCCCAGATGGACTCGGCCCGGGCCACGGCGACTGCTATCGGCAGGGCGTGCTCAGGGGAGTCGTAGACCGCATAACGGGGTTGCCAGTCGGGGTCGAACTTGGCGTTGAACCGCCACAAAGACTCGATCTGCATCGAACCGCCCATGCGCCGCACCAACCAGGCCTGGGCCCTTTGGGGCAGGCCGTCGCCCGCTTCTCCGGCCAGGACAGCCCTCATCGTGGCGAAGTTCAACCCGAGGCCCTTGTAACCCCGTTCCCGTAGGTAGCGGATGGTCTCGACGATGGCGAAATCTATGAGACCGTTGGGATGTTCGGCGTTGTCGCGGCGCATTAAGTCGAGCGAGAAACCCTCTATGGCCGGCGCCGGGACGTACTGGCAGAAGGCCACCGCCGGCCCCGGCCCGGGCCCGTCCTCGCCCACCGGCCCGTGGACGACGGCCAGCAGCAGGCCCGTGTCGCGCGGGTCGAATATGCGTCCCAAGGTCATGGAAAAGCCGCGCTCGACCCCACCCCGACGGCTCTTGGTCATGACCTCTTCCAGCTCCCGAGCCAGGCCCGGGGCCACGTGCGCCGGGTCATGGAAGCTGATCGTGTAGCCGTTGCGAGCCACCCGGTTGACGGCTTGGCGCAAGCCCTTGGACTTCCCCCCTCCGAGGGCGAACCGCTCCGTACGAACGACGGCCTCGTCGCCCACGTACAGGTCATGCATGCCCGTGGACCGGTAGATGGGCAACCAGTCTTCCGAGGCCCCGAGCAGGCCCAGGCTCCAGCCCCGAGAATCGGCGAACTCGCGGAAGCTCCGCCAGGCACCCTCACGCTCCGCCGGCGGGCCGACGGGGTCGGGCGAAACCAGGCAAACGCCGCTGTAGACGGCGTAAGCCACAACTGTCCCGCCCCAGAAATAAAACTCCTTGTCAGAGCGCAGCGTGAAGTAATCGAGGGTCCCGGCTCCGTACCGCCTGACGACCTCCCGGGCCCGTTCGAGCCCTCCACTACCGTGGCGGGGCCAGCGCGCCACGACGGGCCGGAACACCATCCAGGCCGCGACCAGCACCAGGCCGGCCGTCACCGAGAACATGGCGGGAGAAAAGAAGTCGTCCAGACGGTCGGGCAAGGCGACGTGCTTCACCCCGACCATGCGCTCGACGGTGGCCTGAAAGGCTTGTACCCACCCGATCCGGGCGGACCGGCGGTGGTGCACTGTAGTGGTGACCCAGGAGGTGCCCTCCAGCGCCAGGGCCCCGGCCACGATCGCCGTCACGGCCAGGCCAACCAGGCGAGCGAGGGCCCGGCCGACCGGAGGCGCGTCGCTGCCGGCCCGGAACGAGTCGCGCCGGAGCCACAGGAACGCGGCGACGCCTAGCGCTATGACGGCGCCGGTGACGCTGCCCCCGCCTAGCAGGTGCAAGGTGGCGACCGCCACCAGGGTGGCCTGGCACACAAGATAGGCCCGGCGTTGGCCGCGTCGGATCCCGCGGGCCAACATGAGCAGCCCCAACCCGCCTAGTGCCGCCAGTGCCCCCGCGGCCTGGGGAACGGCCAGGGGCAGGAGCTGGCGCAAGACGTTGAGGTGGTGGGCGACCGGTGCCGACAGGTCCGACACCAAGGAAAGGAAGCCGGCAGCGGCGACGACCAGCGCGGCCAAGCGCCGTGAGCGCCGGTGCGGTACGACGCGTCCGGGCACGGCCGGCCAGGGCCGCCCATTCGGGAAACTGGCCACGACCACGGGGTGCGGCAGTAGCGGCGGTCGCGTCAGGGCCCGTTCGGCCCAGGTCGCCCCCGGCCCCAGGACCTGCCCGAAAAGAAGCCGGGCGTGCAGTTCGGTCCCCGTCTCCAGTTCGATCCAGGCCAACTGACGGGTGGCCAGGAAAGCGGACGGCAGGCCGAGAGTGGCGCCACGCGCCGTGTACTCGCTCACGACATCTCCGCAACAACCGGCGTTGGCGTAAAAGCCGGTGCCCACCGGGCTCAGCTCCGCCCGGCTGGTGGCGCCGGTGACCAGGCCGGCCCAGCCCGTGCTGGCCAGCTCCCGGCCGGCGGCCCGGGCCGCCTCGTTCAAGTCGTGCGGGTCGCCGGCGCGCCCGGAGAAGGCCAACCAGATCTGGCGCAGGGAGACCAGGGCCAGGGCCAACAGGACCGCCGACTCCACCACCGCGGCGCCCAGGGTCGTGGCCAGCAAAATGCCCGAGACGTGGCGAGCGGGCCGCAAGAACGCCACCGGGAGGCGCAGTAGGAGGGCTAGCAGGACAGGCACGGCGAGAAGCCAGGCGCGCCGGCCCAGCTGGCGGTAAACCAGGCGCGAAGCGATGAAGCGGCTGGCCGCACCCGGGTCGTCGAGCTGGCCGAGCCCGGCCAACCATCCGCTGGTGCTGCCCCGCCACAACCCGGGCAAGACATCGGCCAGACGCTGGCGGCCCACGTCGGGCGGACCGCCAGGTCCCGACGGTACGGGCGGGCCAGCTTCGAGGCGGTCCCCCGGCTCAATGCGGACCTTGCGGACGCCACCGGCCGTGACCAGGTCAGCCACCACCGCGGAGGCAACCTCTGCCCCAATGCTCGCCCTCAAGGCGGCAACTGCGCCGGGCTGGGCCAGCCAGGCGTCGCGTTTGCCGGGGAGGACCACGGTCCGCCGGCCCGGGACGGCGGCAAAGTCCCGCAGAGCGTCGCGTAGGACGGCGTGAGCGTCGAGCGCGCCGGCCATGTCGTCCTGCTCGGCCGCCAGCTCGAAGGACCCCCCTGCCAGCACCACGGCTCCCGGTCCGCTCCAGTAACTGATGGCCCGGGCGATCTCGGTGGCAGCCAAGCTGGAAGCGGGCGTTGCCGTAGACGAGAGGTGGAGGTTGGCGAAAATCAGCAGCCGGGCACCTAGTGGCAGCGGGAACACCAGGTCGTCTGCCACCAACCTATTCTGACGCCATGGAAAGGGCCACAGCCGGTAAGCAAGCGCCCGGGCCGCCCGAAGACGTCGGCCGCGCCTCGTGGACCTGGCACAACGGGCCCGCAGAAGGGGCGGCGGTGGTTTTCGACCTCGATGGTGTGCTCTCTAACGCCGCCGCTCGCCAGCACTACATAAAGGCGCCTCGCCCTGACTGGGAGTCGTTCTTCTCGGCCTCGGCCGAGGACCCCCTTGTTGACGAGGTCGCCGCCCTGCTCGGGCTGTTGGCGCCGGATTTGGCCGTCGTGTTGTTGACGGCCCGGCCCGCCCGCATCAGCCGGCTCACTGTCGACTGGTTGGCTCGGCACGACTTGCGCTGGGACCTACTGGTAATGCGGCGAGACGGCGATTACCGGCCGGCGCGGCACTTCAAACAGGAAGCCCTGAACGACATCCGCAGCCGCCGCTTCGTCCTCAAGCTCTGCCTCGAGGACGACGTGCGAAATGTGGAGATGTTCCGGGCCGAGGGTGTCCCCTGCCTCTATATCCATTCCGGGTACTACGACTGAGGGGCTGCTCAGCGGACTTTCAGCTGCACTATGTACATTGGTTCACAGAGGTGTGAACACATGAACCGCAACAACATTAAGACCACCGTCCTGTTGGCCCTGCTGGGTGCGCTGTGCCTCGGCATAGGAGCCTTTTGGGGCGAGGGGGGCCTGATCATCGGCTTGGTCGTCGGGCTCGTTTTCGTCGGCGGCTCCTATTGGTTCTCCGACACGATCGCCATCAAAGCCGCCCGCGCCGTTCCCGTGTCGGAAGCTCAGATGCCCCAGTACTACGAGATCATGCGGGACCTTACGACCCGGGCCAAGTTGCCCATGCCCAAGCTTTACGTCTCGCCTGAGGCCCAACCCAACGCCTTCGCCACGGGCCGCAACCCTAAGCACGCCGCTGTAGCCGTCACGCAGGGCATCCTGCAGATCTGCACCTGGTCCGAGCTGCGGGGAGTACTGGCCCACGAGATCAGCCATGTCCGTAACCGCGACATCCTGACCTCCTCGGTGGCCGCCTCCATCGCCATGGGCATCACCTTCTTGGCCCGGATGGCCGCGTGGAGCAGTCTGTTCATGGGCGGCCTGGGCGGCGCAGGAGGAGGCCGGCGCAACAACGACGAAAACATCTTCGGCTTCCTGGCCATGATCATCCTGGCGCCCCTGGCCGCCACGATCCTGCAACTGGCCCTGTCCAGGAGCCGGGAGTACGAGGCCGACCGGGACGGCGCCCGTTTGATCGGCGACGGTGAGCCCCTGGCCTCGGCCCTGGCAAAGCTCGACGCCACGTCCAGGCGCGTCCCGATGAACGTGCCCCGCGAGATGGCCGCCCTGTACATCGTCAACCCCCTGGCCGGCCGGCGCGTGAGCTTTGCCAAGTGGTTCAGCGACCACCCTCCTACCGACCAGAGGATTGCCCGGCTGCGGTCCCACGAGTGGGCGCACCGCTTCTGAGCGTCCCCCCTCTCGGGGCGTCCGCCCGCTCGGCCTGTCAGTCCCTGAAGTTCTCGAACTGGAGCGGGATCCCGAAGTCGTGCTCCCTCAGGGCGGTGATCGTCGCTTGCAGGTCATCGCGCTTCTTGGCCGTCACCCGCACCTGGTCGCCCTGGTTGGACGAGGACACGCCTTTGGGGCCGTTTTCCTTGATGAACTTGTTGATGGCCCGGGACTGGTCGGCATTGATCCCGGCCTTGAGGGTCACGGTCTGGCGGACGGTGCCCTTGGCCGCCTCTTCGAGCTTCCCGTAGTCGAGAGCCTTGAGGGACACCTTCCGGCGGACGAGTTTCTCTTCCAGTACCTGTAGGACAGCCTTCAGGCGGTCCTCCGTGGCCGAGCGCAGCGCCAGTTCATGGCCGGACAACTCGATGCTCGAACTCGTAGCCCGGAAGTCGAAGCGCGTCTCTACTTCCCGCGCCGCCTGGTCCACGGCGTTGCGCACTTCCTGCATGTCGACCTGCGAGACAACGTCAAACGTAGGCATGCCCAACACGCTAGCCTTGCATCTCTTGAGGGCCTCACATCCCTCGAGGGTCGGTGCCCGAGTGGACAATGGGAGCAGACTGTAAATCTGCCGGCTGACGCCTACGGGGGTTCAAATCCCTCCCGGCCCACGGTTGCACCGCCGGCGGTTGTCCCACCGGCGGTGCGCGACGCGATCGTCGTCAGCGCTTCAGGGCGTCTTTGACCTTCTCGCCGGCCTGTTTCAGGTTGCCCGCTACGCGGTCAGCCTTACCGTCGGCTTCCAGCCCGCGGTCGTCGGTGGCCCGGCCCACCTTGGTCTTGGCCTCACCCCTGACCACTTGCGCCTTGTCCTTCATCTTGTCGGTCGCGCTCATCAGATTGCCTCCTTGGGCCCCGCCTCGAGAGCAACCCGGGGCTGTTACTTGACATACCCTCAGAGGTCTCCGACCATGCCGGCAGGGCCCTGACGCGTCCCGCAGGACGGCGACCGGAGGACGGCGACCGCAGGACGGCGGCGGGCGCGGCTTACGGCCCGGGGCCCATGTAGTCCCAGGACGTGGGCCCGGGCGCGCCTCCGGACCGCCCGGGCGACTGGCCCCACGGCGCGTGGCCGCCGGCGGCCGCCCTTGCACCGGCCCCGTAAGGATCCCATCCGTACGCCCCCGAGCGGCCCCCGGACTGGCGCCCGCGTTCGGCCTCCTCCAGCCGTACCTCTATGGGCCACTTCGAGAATGCAAAGACGAGGAACATCACAAAGTTGACCACCGGGACCAGGGAGATCAGGATCCACCAGCCGGAGTAGCCGGCCTTGGAGATGACCTTCACCCCGGCGACGATGCTGAGCACGCAGATGCTCAAATCGACCGCCAGCAGCACCAGCAGCACGAGGTACCCCATCCATTTCCTCCTTCTTCGGGGTGGCTATAAGGCCTATCGTCACTTGTGACGCTCGCTTGACGGTCAGAGAGGATCCTGTGTGGATGGTGACAGCCAAGCGTGAACTGCCGGCCGGGCCCCAGGCGGCGCCAGGACCGCTGCCCCATCGCGGACGGTACGTCCCGAAGGTGGCGGTGGAGGTCGCCGCTTTCGGTGCTTTCCTGGCCTTTCTCGACTCCACGGTCGTCAATGTGGCGTTCCCCAACCTTGAGGCCGCGTTCCCTTCCGCCGGCATCAACACCCTCTCGTGGGCCCTGAACGGGTACAACATCATCTTCGCCGGGCTGCTCGTGCTTTTCGGCCGCTTCGCCGACCTCATCGGCCGGCGTCGCCTGTTCCGCATCGGCTTGGCCGTCTTTACGGTGGCGTCGGGACTATGCGCAGCTTCTACGTCCGTGCCGATGCTCGTCGCGCTGCGAGTGGTCCAGGGGGCCGCAGCGGCCATGCTCGTACCGGCGTCGCTCGGCATCGTAGTCCACGCCTCCTCGTCGGAGCACCGAGCTCACTCGCTCAGCCTTTGGGCGGCAGCCGGAGCCCTGGCGGCCGGCCTTGGCCCTCCGGTCGGCGGGGCGTTGGTAGAGGCCTACAACTGGCGGCTCGTCTTCCTTGTCAACGTCCCCCTCGGGTGCGCCGCCTGGTTCCTCGGGCGGCACTGCATCGTGGAGAGCCGCGCTCCGGGCCGGCGCGTGATGCCCGACCTACGCGGTGCGCTGCTTCTCTCCGCCTCTGTCGCCCTGCTGACCCTTGGGGTCGTCCAGGGGACCTCCTGGGTTTGGGACAGCCCGGCGACCCTGGGCGCCTTCGCGGCTGCTCTGGTCGGGACCGCCCTCACCGTTCGCAGCTCACTGCGCCACCCATCGCCCGTGCTCGACCCGGTCCTGTTGCGTATGCGGGCGTTCGGCGTCAGCAACCTGGTCACGCTGGTGGCCGGGCTCGGCCTTTACACCTACCTCCTGGCCCACATCCTCTGGCTGCACTACGTCTGGGGTTACTCCCTGCTGGTCTCCGGCCTGGCCGTGGCGCCCGGGGCGATTGTGGCCGCCTTGGTGGCCCGACCGTGCGGCAAGCTCGCTGACCGTTTTAGCCCCCGTGCCGTGGTCGTCCCCGGTGCGCTGGTGTGGGCGGCCGCCTTCGTCTGGTACGCCGCGAAGGTAGGCGTCCGTCCGGACTTTCTTGGCCAGTGGTTACCGGCCCAGATCGCCAGTGGGATAGGGGCCGGCTCCACGCTGGTGGTGGCGGCCGGCGGCGGGCTGGCCACGGTACCGGCGGGTCGCTACGCCACCGCGTCGGCCGTCAACTCGAGCGCCCGCCAGCTGGGCGGTGTGCTTGGCATCGCCATCCTCACCGTCTTGCTCTCCCACCCTTCGAAGGCTTCCCTACCGGTGGCCGCTTCCTTGTGCCTCCCCGGGCTGTTCCCACCCCAAAGGCTCGACGGGCGTGTGCTGGTGGACGGGAGCCTGACCGACAACTGCCCGACGGCCGCCTTTGCCGGGGTCTTCGAAGGGCCCGTGCTAGCGGTACGGGTCAGCGCCGCGTCTTCGCCGCCGCCCGGGCCGGACCTGCCATCCCTCGGTGAGACACTGGTGCGCGTCATGGAGATGGGCGAAGGGCCCGACCAGGAACGGGCCGAATGGGTGGTCCCCACAGTCACCGTCACCCCGGACACCAGCGGGGTCGGTCTCCTCGAGTTCCACCAGATCGAACGGGCGCGCGAAGCCGGTCTGCACGCCGGCCGGGCCGCGGTCGCAGCTCTTTACGAGTTAGCGGTCCCATGACAGGCGTCGCCCCGGCACCCGTCGTTTCGGCTGCGATGGTCCAGGAGGCCGCCGAGCGCATCACGGGGCGGGCGCGGCGCACTCCGGTCATCGATTGGTCAGTCCGCGCCGAGGGCAGCCGGGTCGAAGTGACCCTGAAGTTGGAACTGCTCCAGCACGTGGGGTCGTTCAAACCGAGAGGGGCGTTCAACCGGATCCTTTCCGCGCCGGCCCTACCTGAGCTCGTGGTCGCCGCCTCTGGTGGCAACCACGGCCTGGCCGTTGCCTACGCCGCACGTGAGCTTGGCATCCGGGCCGCGGTATACGTGCCCGTGACGGCGCCAAAGGTGAAGGTCGACGGCATCCGGGGCCTTGGAGCGGCAACGGTGCTGGTCGGCAACTCCTACGCCGACGCGGCCGAGGCCAGCTACGAGCGCGCCGGCGAGCCCGGAGCTCTGTATGTACATCCCTACGACCAGAACGAGGTCGTCGCCGGACAGGGCACGGTGGGCCTGGAGCTCGACCAGCAGGCGCCGGAGCTGACCACGGTCCTCGTGGCGACCGGGGGTGGTGGCCTGATCGGCGGTATTGCCGCCTGGTTTGGACGAAGGGCGCAGGTCGTTTCGGTGGAGCCTCACGGTTCGCCCACCATGTACGCGGCCCTCGCCGCCGGTGCCCCAGTGGACGTCGAGGTCGGCGGGTTGGCGTCCGACGCGCTCGGCGCTCGCCGGATCGGGGTACACGGGTTCCTCAGCGCCCAGGCCGCGAACGTGAAGGCCGTGCTCGTGAGCGAAGCCGCCATCGTCGAAGCCCGCCGGCTGCTCTGGGACGACCTGCGCGTCGCTGCCGAACCGGGGGGAGCGACCGCGCTAGCCGCCCTGCTCGAAGGCGCCTACCGGCCCTCCCCGTCGGAGCGCGTCGCCGTCGTCGTCTGCGGTGGCAACGCCGACCCGTGCGACTTGGTGGTGGCCGGGACGGACCTGCGTAGTCCTCAGGCACGCCGGCCGCCGGCCGATGGGCCGGCACCTCGAGGCGTCCGACGGGCCAAGGGCGAGCTAAGGGCGAGCTGATTGGAGCCGTCGCCCGGCTCGCGAAGTTTCGGCACAGCTAACATTCGGTATGGCTAACGGGCCGCGCGTACGCCGGGCCGCTGCGGGGGCAACAGCGGGGGTGCTCCTCGTGCTGGGCGGACAAGGACAGATCCTCTCTCGACCCCGCCGTCGACCTGACCGCTCGACGGCCCGTACCGGCCGGGGCCCCGGCGCCAGGAAGGTAAGCGAAGATGACAGGCGCGACCAAGTCGACCACCACGGAACTTCGAGCGGCGCAGCTCCTCAAAGGCAAGCAGGTGTGGGCGTTCCCCCTTGGCGTCGGTTCGGTGCTGGTGGTGCTGATGACCCTCTTCTATTTCGGGTCTATCGTCGACCCGACAGCACACCTGCACGGCCTGCCGGTGATCGTCGTCGACCAGGACGTCGGTGCCACCACGACCTCGGGGCGGGTGGATCTCGGCGACCAGGTGGTCGGCGCCCTCACCAAGACGCCGGCGGTGACCGACCGGCTGGAGGTAAGGGCCCTGTCCCTTTCGGACGCCGAAGCGGAAATGGACAAGGGTGCCGCCTACGCGTCCGTTGTCGTCCCGTCCGACTTCACGGCCTCGGTCTTGGCCCTGGCTGGCGGGCCCAAGACGGCCTCCTCGTCGGCATCGCTGCCCACGGTCGAACTGATGGCCAACACGCGCGCCGGCACCCTCGGCGTCAGCCTGGCCGAAGGAGTTTTGGGACCGGCGCTCGCCGATGTCTCACGTTCGGTCGGCAAGCACCTGGAGGCCGAGGCAGCCCCCGGCGGCCCCGGCACCGCGCTGCTGGCCGACCCGGTCACGGTGTTGGCCGAAACTTACCGGCCGCTGCCTGCCCATGCCGGCCTCGGTTTGAGCGCCTTTTACATCTCCCTGCTCATCATGATGTGCGGGTTCCTCGGCGCCACCATCGTGAACACCGCCGTCGACTCCACCCTCGGCTACGCCGCGAGCGAGATCGGGCCGCGCTGGAGCCAGAAACTACCCCGCAAGATCACGCGCTGGCAGACCCTGGTGGCCAAATGGGTGATCGCCGTACCGGCGACCTTGTTGTTCACCGGGCTGCTGATGGGGATGGCGGCCGGACTGCTGAGGATGGACGCGCCCCATTGGCTCGAGCTGTGGATGTACGGCTGGTTCGCCGCCGCCGTGGTCGGCATCGGGACGCTGGCTCTCTTCGCCGTGCTGGGGGCCCTCGGCCAGTTGCTCGCCCTCATAGTGTTCGTCTACCTCGCGCTGGCGTCGTCGGGCGGCACGGTGCCTCTCCAGGCGCTCCCCGGTTTCTTCCGTTTCGTGGCCAGCTTCGAGCCGCTGCGCCAGATCGTCGGCGCGGTACGGGCGGTCCTCTATTTCAACGGCGCGGGCGACGCCGGCCTGGACAGGGGCCTGCTCCTCACGTCCATAGGGCTCGTGTTCTGGGTCGCCGTCGGCGCCGCCGTGACCATGTGGTACGACAAAAAGGGCTTTCACCGCCTCCGGCCCGAGTTGGTCGAGCTCATCGAGGCGTCGGCGCACGCCTACCGGGACCGAAGCCCGGGCGTCGGCGCGACAAAGCCGCCGGCCGGCTCACCAGCCGCCGGGGCCACCGGCGTGGAGGCGTAGTAGCGCGCCGCGGCGGTTTATGGCACTACGAGCACCGGACGGCGGCCCGTGGTCAGTAGCTTCCTGGGTACACCACCAAGGTGTAGGGCAGGGTGGTGGGAGCGCCCCACCACTATCACGTCAGCAAGGCAGCTTTGGGCCAGTTCTTCGAGCTCATGGGCTACGTCGCCTTTGACATAGGTGAAGTCGCCTTTTACGCCGGCCTGGCTCAGCTCTTTGACCACATCTCGCCCCAAATCGCCGCCGTCGTCGCCGTCGACAAAGGCCGTGACCGGCACGGCGAAGACGGCCAGGTCCGCGGACGGCGGCACATGTAAGACAAAGCAGGCATGCACGCGAGCTTCGTACCTCATGGCGATACCGACGGCCATGGAAAAGGCGCGCCAACTCGTCGTCGAGCCGTCGATGCCGACAACGAGGTCCCTCACGATGGCCACCCCGTCCCGCTGCCGGCCCGTAGTTTTGGGGACCGCCTAGTACTTGCGCGCTCCATATGGCCGGGCTCTCAGTGGCGACGCCCGTGCGCGCTGCCACCGGGATGACGCACCCGCTCACGCAACAACCTGTGCGGGCGAGGCTTGGCTGCCGACAATGGCACTGGGCTGGCGGCAAAGGCGTCGGTCAACGTGTGCGCGGGCGTACCATCGCCGGGTACTTGTTGGGGCACCCGGCGGCCTGGGCTGACCGTGGCAGTCGCCGAAGCCGCAGGTACCGCGGCGACCGCGGCGCCGCCGCCGTTGGGCGAGGGCGCAATTCCCGAGGTGAGCAGCGCCTTTTGGTCCCTCGACTCGTCGTCCTCGTGGATGAACTTCTGGCCTCGCAGTACAGAAGCGAGTGCCGCGATGACGCTCATGACCGCGGCGAAGGTCAGGATGATCACCAAGCCATGCTTGAACGAGGGCCCGATCAGTTGCGGGAAGAAGGCCCTACTGGTCAGGGCAGCGGCCTGCGCTGGGGCCAGGTGCCCCAGAACTGCCGGCCCGAGAAGGCTTTTCAGCGGGTTGAGGCCCAAGAAAGCCGCAAAGAGGTAACCGAGCGGGGGAAGGTGGGCCAATTGCGTGGCGTTGGCTGCGGGGACCCCATGGGCGACCAGGCCTTGGTACATCGCCCCGGGCACCTTGGAGTTAAGACCGAACACGAGCAGCGTGAAGAAAAGCCCCATCGAGAGCGGCATCCCGACTTGGGCGAACGTCACCCGCATCCCCGAAGCCGCTCCCCGGTGACGAGCGGGGACCGAGTTCATGATCGAGGCGGTGTTCGGAGAGGCGAACAGGCCTCCGCCGATCCCAGAGACGAACATCACCGCCGCGAAGGGCCAGTAGGAGAAGTCGGCCGGGAAGGCCATCATCGCCAAGTACATGAGGGCGGAGACCAGCATCCCGCTCGTAGCGAAGGGCCGAGCGCCATACCGGTCCGACAGCTTGCCCGAAATGGGCCCAGCGATCGCAAAACCGAGCATGAAGGGCAACATGTAGATCCCCGCCCACAGCGGCGTCCTCGTGAAGCTGTAGCCGTGCTGGGGCAGCCAGATGCCCTGGAACCAGATCATCAACATAAACTGCAAGCCACCGCGCCCGATCGCCCCGAGGAACGACGCGGCGTTGCCGGCGGTGAACGCTCGGATGCGGAACAGCGACAGGCGGAACATCGGTTCTGCCACCTTGTTCTCTACGACGACAAAGATGACGAGCAGAGCCAAGCCCCCAAAGATCATCTCCAGCACGAAGGGGTCGCCCCAGCCGGTGAGCGCGTGCCCGTAGGGCTTGATGCCATAGGTCACCCCGGTGAGGACCATGGCCAGGCCCCCGGCGAAGGCGACGTTGCCCAGCCAATCGATCTTGGCTTTTATACGGACGCCGATCTCCTTCAGCTTCAAGTAGGCCCAGATAGTGCCGAAGACCCCGACCGGCACGTTCGCCAGGAACACCCAGCGCCACCCGATCTGGGACAGGAACCCGCCGGCGAGGATGCCCAAGAAAGAGCCAAGGATGCCGGCGACCATGTTCATCCCG
>Ga0302196_10001695_pt1 | contig 20879 bp, 18 predicted proteins | sample II_Bog_N1_3_FD_198794 | JGI IMG/M metagenome (GOLD analysis project Ga0302196, IMG submission 198794) | Peat permafrost microbial communities from Stordalen Mire near Abisko, Sweden - II_Bog_N1_3 | ecosystem: Environmental > Terrestrial > Soil > Wetlands > Peat | place: Sweden: Abisko...
GCCGACGACTTCGCCTCCATGGCGGAGACGCTCCGGCGCCGATTCGCCCGTCATCTCCGTGCCGTCCAGGAGGAGGTGGACGGCGACATCCCGGTCGCCGATCCCGACGGCAGCAACGGCGCGGAGGCCCGCATCGATCCGGATGCCGGCCATGGGAATGGCGCCGCTGCCGGCCCGGCCCGCCGGGGGAGGGCCCGCCCCGAGGAGAGCTTTGCGGCGCTCCCCGACCTCCTGCTCATCGACGGCGGCAAGGGTCAGCTCGGCGCGGCCCGGGGCGTCCTCCTCGAGCTGGGGCTGGGCGCCGTGCCCGTCTTTGGCCTGGCCAAGCGCAACGAGGAGCTCTTCCGTCCGGACGACCCCGAGCCGATCGTGCTGCCCCGGGAGTCGCCCACCCTCTTCCTGGTGCAGCGGGTCCGCGACGAGGCCCACCGCTTCGCCATCACCCAGCACCGCGCCCGGCGGGCCAGGTCGGCGCTTCGCTCCCGGCTGGACGTCGTACCCGGCCTCGGACCGGTGCGCAAGCGCGCCCTGCTCCGCCGCTTCGGCACCGTCGAGGCCATCGGACAGGCGAGCGTCGAGGAGCTGTCCGAGGTCGTGCCCGAGGTCGTCGCCCAGCGCATCAAGGAGCTGGTCTGAGCCGGACGGCCGCGCCGGGTGGGGCGGTTCCGGCACCGGCGAAGAGGGGGCGCGCCTGCCCGTCCCCCCCTACAATCGCGGCGAGATGACTGCTGAGATGGGGAAGCCCGAGGTCTGGGTCCTGACCGGCCAGAGCGGTGCCGGAAAAGCGACCGCGGTCCGCGCCCTGGAGGCGGCCGGGGTGGACGTCGTCGACAACCTGAGCCTCGATCTCCTCTCGGCATGGGCCTCCGTGGCCCGGGCAGGCCCCGCGGCGGCGGTGGTCGACGCCCGCCAGGGCGAGGCGACCGCCGGCCTGATCCTCCCCGCCGGGGTGCGGGTCGTCTACCTCACCGCCTCCGACCCGGTGCTCTTGAGGCGCCTTGCCGAGAGCACCCGTCCCCATCCGTGCAGCGCAGCCGGCGGCCCCGCGGCGGCGGTGCGGCGCGAACAGGAGCTGCTCACCGGCCTCCGCGCCGCGGCCGACACCGTCATCGACACCAGCGAGCTGAGCCCCGAGGAGCTGGGCCAGCGCGTGGTCGAGCTGGTGGCCCCGGTGGGCCGTGAGGCTCCGCTCCGGGTCGCGGTCTCCTCCTTCGGGTATAAGTTCGGGCCCCAGGTGGAGGCCGACTGGGTCGTCGACGTCCGCTTTCTCCGCAACCCCTTCTGGGATCCCGAGCTGCGGCCCCGGAACGGGCTGGACGCCGGGGTGCGCGACTACGTCCTCGCCGATCCGCACACCGACGAGCTGTGCGATCGCCTGAGCGAGCTGCTCTCCTGGGCGTCGACCCACTACGCGGCCAAGGGCCGGCGCCACCTTGCCGTCGCGGTCGGGTGCACCGGTGGCCGGCACCGCTCGGTGGTCGTCGCCGAGGAGTTGGCCCGGAGGCTCCGTGCGGAGAACCTCGAGGTGACCGTCCGCCATCGCGACGTCGGCAAGCCCGACCCGCGCTGACCTGGATCGGCGGGTGGCGGTTCCGCGGTCCGGGCCCGAGACGGTGCGGCAGCAGCTCCCCGGCCGGCCGGTGCGAGATCACCCGGCTGCCCTGCGCGGCGCCTCGTTCACCGAGCGGATCGTCGCCGAGCTGGCGCCGCACGTCCCCCCGCTCCCGTGCTGCCGCGCTGCCCTGATCGAGGGGATGGCCCTCGCCGGCGAGGGTGGGGCGCCCGTCACCACCCGCCGGGTGGCCGCCCGGGCGGCCCTCGCCGTCCTGCACGCCGATGCGATCCCGGCCTCGGTGGAGCGGCTCGCCACCGCGCGCCGGCACCGCTACCGGGTCACGGTCCGACCCCCGGCTGCGGCGGGCGGTCCCGACGCACCGGCCGCCGCCGCCCCGCCCGCCCCGGTCGCGGCCGCGGCGCCGCCCGTCGCCTCGGCCAACCTCTGCTGCTCCCGCTCCCGGCTGCGCGGGGTCTTCCTCGCCTGCGGCTCCCTCAGCCGGGGCGATGGGCCGCCCCAGCTCGAACTGCTGGTGGGGTCGGAGACGGCGGCCGCGCGTGTGGTGGCCGACCTGGAGCGGCTCGACATCCCGTCCTCGACCCTGCGGCGCCGGGGACGGCCGGTCGTGGCGGTGCGCTCCCAGGCGGGGGTGGCCACCCTGCTCAGCTCCATCGGCGCCCACCTGGGCCGGCTGGAGTTCGAGTCGGGCCGGGTGGTTCGCGAGGTGCGTTCCGGGGTCAACCGGCGGCTCAATGCCGAGACCGCGAACCTTCGCCGCAGCGTCTCCGCCGCCCTCTCCCAGCTCGAGGCCATCGACCGTCTGGAGCGGGATCGGAGCCGGTGGGAGCGGCTGCCACCCGCCCTCCGCGAGGCGGCCGTGCTGCGCCGGCGCCGGCCCGGGGACAGTCTGGAGATGCTCGCGGAAGCCGCGGGCTGCAGCCGGCCGGCGATGGCCGGTCGACTGCACCGCCTGGTGGCCATCGGCGGGGTCTCCGAGGAAGGCTGAACTCCCCGTCTGCGTCCGGGGCTATCGCAGCGTGGCGACGGGACCGTCGGCCCTGGCGATCGGAGCTCTCTCCGGTCATCATCAATGGTGTCCAAAGGCGCGGTGAGCAGCCCTCTTGCTACTCTCCGATTGGATCTCCAGTGCCCCCAAACCCTGAGGAGAGTTCATGGCTGTCAAGGTCGGCATCAACGGCTTCGGCCGCATCGGACGCAACATCCTGCGCGCCGCTCGTCAGCAGGGAGCGGACATCGAGATCGTCGCTGTCAACGACATCACAACTCCGGCGACGCTCGCTCATCTGCTCAAGTACGACACCATCCTCGGGCCCTTCCCCGGCACCGTGTCGGTGGACGGCGACGTCCTCACCGTCGACGGCCGGAAGATCAAGGTGCTCGCTGAGCGCGATCCCGGCAAGCTCCCGTGGGGCGACCTGGGCGTCGACATCGTCGTCGAGTCGACGGGTCTGTTCACCGACGCCGAGAAGGCCAAGGCGCACATCGCCGCCGGTGCGCGCAAGGTCATCATCTCCGCGCCCGCCAAGAACGAGGACCTCACCGTCGTGATCGGGGTCAACGAGAAGTCGTACGACCCGGCCAAGCACAACATCCTCTCCAACGCCTCGTGCACCACCAACTGCCTTGCCCCGGTGGCCAAGGTCCTCAACGATTCGTTTGGAATCGAGACGGGTCTGATGACCACGGTGCACGCGTTCACCAACGACCAGGTGGTCCTCGACGGCCCTCACAAGGACCTTCGCCGGGCGCGTGCCGCGTCACAGGCGATCATCCCCACAACCACCGGCGCCGCCAAGGCGGTGGCCCTGGTCCTGCCCGAGCTCAAGGGTAAGTTCCACGGCATGGCGCTGCGCGTGCCGGTGCCCGACGTGTCGCTGGTCGACCTCACCGTCAACCTCTCCAAGGCGACCACTGTCGAGGCCATCAACGCGGCCATGCGCGCTGCCGCCGATGGTCCGCTCAAGGGCATCCTCGGGGTGAGCGACGAGCCGCTCGTCTCCGCCGACTACCTGCACGACTCGCGCTCCTCCATCTTCGACGCGCTGTCGACCATGGGCGTGGGCGACAAGTTCTTCAAGGTGCTCGCCTGGTACGACAACGAGTGGGGCTACAGCTGCCGCGTCGTCGACCTCGTCGGCTACATCTCGAAGTCCCTCTAGCACGCTGCGCGCGCTGTAGAAGTTCTGGGCCAGTTCAGGGGATCGCATATGAAGGCGACCATTGACGACGTCGACGTGCACGGCAAACGAGTGCTGGTGAGGGTCGACTTCAACGTCCCCATGAAAGAGGGCCGGATCGTCGACGACCGGCGCATCCGGGCCGCGCTGCCCACCCTCCGTGCACTCCGTGAGCGGGGTGCTCGGATCATCGTCGCCACCCATCTCGGACGTCCCAAGGGAAAGGTCAATCCCGCGCTGACCACCGCACCCCTGGCGGCTCGCCTCGGCGAGCTGCTGGGGACGGCGGTGGAGCAGTTGCCGGCGGTGGTCGGCCCCGAGGTCGAGGCCGCCGTCAACCGTCTCGCCGACGGTGAAGTGGCAATGCTCGAAAACGTCCGCTGGGAGCCGGGCGAGGAGGCCAACGACGAGGCGTTCGTCGAGAAGCTGACCCGTCTCGCCGATGTCTACGTCAATGACGCCTTCGGCACCGCCCACCGTGCTCACGCCTCCACCGAGGGCATCGCCCACCACCTCCCCGCGGTGGCCGGCTACCTGATGGCGCGCGAGCTCGAGGCGCTGAGCGGAGTGCTGGAGAACCCGCGGCGGCCGCTGGTGGCGATCATCGGCGGCGCCAAGATCTCAACCAAGATCGCGGTGGTCGAGAATCTCCTCGCCAAGGTCGACACCCTCTGGATCGGTGGCGCCATGGCGTGCACCTTCTACCGGGCCCTCGGCAAGGAGGTTGGGAAATCCCTGGTGGAGGAGGAGTGGGTCGAGACCGCCTCCAAGCTCCTCGCGGCCCAGGGGGAGGGGAAGGGCAAGATCAAGCTCCCCATCGATGTCGTGGTCACCTCCGAGCCGGTCGCCGGGTCGCCGACCACGGTCGTCGCCTGGACCGCGATCCCCGCCGACCAGATGGTGGTGGACGCGGGCCCGGAGACCTGCGAGCAGATCGCCGAGGAATGCCGGACCGCGGGCACCGTGGTCTGGAACGGCCCGCTCGGGATCTACGAGATCGAGGACTTCGCCCGTGGCACCCGCCGTGTCGCCGAGGCCCTGGGTGCCTCCTCCGCCACCAGCGTGGTGGGCGGAGGCGACCTCGCCGCAGCCCTCGACCAGGCCGGGGTCGCCGACAAGATCAGCCATGTTTCGACCGGTGGTGGCGCCACTCTCGAATACCTCGAGGGGAAGGAGCTGCCCGGGGTCGCCGCACTCCAGGAGAAGGTGGCGCTGTGAGCTCCCGACGTCCGACCCGGCTGGTCGCCGGCAACTGGAAGATGAACACCTCCGTCGCTGACGGACTGGATTTGGCCCGCGCCCTGCGGGCCGAGCTGGACGGCAGCGGGGTGGAGGTGGAGGTGCTGCCGCCCTTCACCCACCTGGTCGGCGTCCGGGACGTGCTCCGGGGGAGCTCGCTGCGCCTCGGTGCCCAGAACTGCTACGCCGAGGACAAGGGCGCCTTCACCGGCGAGATCTCGCCCGTGATGCTCGCCGACATCTGCGACGACGTGCTCCTCGGGCACTCGGAGCGCCGCCACGTCCTGGGGGAGAGCGACGAGCTGATCGCCCGCAAAGTGGTCGCCGCCCGGCGTCACGGCCTCCGGGTCATCCTCGCGGTTGGCGAGACCGAGTCGGAGCGTCTCGAGGACACCACCATGGCGGTCATCGATCGCCAGCTCCGGAGCGCCCTCGAGAACCTGGACGACATCGCCGACGGCGAGCTGGTCCTTGCCTACGAGCCGGTGTGGGCGATCGGCACCGGCCGGACCGCGACCCCGGCCCAGGCCGAGGAGGTCTGCGTCCACATCGTCACCCGCCTCGACCAGCTCCTCGGTGAGGTGGCCAGCAGCGTTCCCGTCCTCTACGGGGGCAGCGTGACCGCCGACAACGCCGCCGAGCTCTTCGGCCAGGCGCACATCCACGGCGCCCTGGTGGGCGGCGCGAGCCTCAAGGTCGACACCTTCACCGCCATCGTCCGCGCTGCCGAGGTGGCCGCTGCCGCCGCGGAGCAGCGGTGACGTCCGGGCCACGTCCCCTCGTCCTGGTCGTCATCGACGGCTGGGGATACACCACCAACGAGTTCGGCAACGCGATCGCGGCCGCCCGGACCCCGTACTGGGACGAGATGTGGGCCACGTCGCCCCACACCCTGGCCGCCGCCAGCGGCGAGGCGGTGGGCCTGCCTCCTGGCCAGCAGGGAAACTCCGAGGTCGGTCACCTGACCATCGGTGCCGGCAGGGTCATCTACCAGCCGCTCACCAGGATCAATCGCGCGGTCTCCGATCGCAGCCTCCTGGAGAACCCGGCCCTGGTCGAGGCGGTCGATGCGGCGCTCACCCGGGGCACCAGCCTTCACCTGCTCGGCCTGGTCTCGCCGGGCGGCGTCCACAGCCACCAGGACCACGCCGTCGCCATCTGCGAGCTGGCCAAGCGCCGGGGGCTCGACCGCGTCTACATCCACGCCTTCACTGACGGCCGCGACGAGCTGCCCGACAGCGGCGCCGGTTTCATGGAGAAGTTCGTCGCCGACCTCCAGCGCGTCGGGGTGGGCCGGGTCGTCTCGGTGGGCGGCCGCTACTACGCCATGGACCGCGACAAGCGCTGGGACCGCATCCAGCGGGCCTACGAGATCGTCGCCGGCAACGGCGAGGCACGTGCCGCCGATCCCGTCGCCTACATTCGCTCGCAGTACGAGATCGGGATCACCGACGAGTTCCTGCCGCCGGTCAGCATCTGCGCCGAGGGGGAGCAGCCGGTGCGGATCGCCGATCGGGACGCCGTGATCTTCTTCAACTTCCGGCCCGACCGGGCGCGCCAGCTCACCCACGCCCTCCTCGACCAGGACTTCGCGCAGTTCGAGCGGAGCCGTGTCCCCCACGGTCTGACCTACGTCACCATGACCGAGTACGAGAGCGGGCTGCCGGTGCGGATCGCCTACCCGCCGGAGGAGGTCCGCAACTCTCTCGCAGAGGTGGTGAGCAAGAGCGGCGGGCACCAGTTCCACGTCGCCGAGACCGAGAAGTACGCCCACGTCACGTACTTCATCAATGGCGGCCAGGAGCGCCCCTTCGAGGGCGAGGATCGGAAGCTGATCCAGTCGCCCAAGACCGCCACCTACGACACCGTGCCCGCGATGAGCGCGGTCGCGGTCACCGACGAGGTGATCGAGCGGATCGAGGCGGGACAGGAGACGCTCATCATCGTCAACTACGCCAACCCCGACATGGTTGGGCACACCGGCGACTTCGTGGCGACGGTGCAGGCCTGCGAGACGGTCGACACCTGCCTTCACCGGGTGGTCACCGCGGCGCTCGAGGCGGGCGGGGCGGTGCTGATCACCGCCGACCACGGCAACGCCGAGCACAAGATCGACCCCGTCACCAACGATCCGCTGACCGCCCATACCACCAACCCGGTTCCGGTGGTGCTCATCGGATCGTCAGCGACCGCTCTCCGCGATGGGGGCGGGCTCTGCGACGTGGCCCCCACCGTGCTCCAGGTGCTCGGCTTTCCCCAGCCTCCGGAGATGACCGGCCACAGCCTGATCAGCGCCTGACGGCTGGGCCGCCGCGGCTCAGCTGTGTGAGCGCGCCACGGTGAAGTTTGCGCAGGCCTCGCAGACGGTGGGGGGGATGATCCCCACCCGCATCAGGACGTTGAAGACCTGGCAGCCGAGGCAGAAGGCGAAGACGGATTCGAGGGTCGCGGCCACTCCGATGAAGGCGACCAGGATGAGGGCGGGCACTTCGAGCCCGAAGCCGAACCAGAGGATGGTCGCCGCCGCCGTGAAGACCGCTCCGATTCCCTGGGCAAACCGCTTGGGGGGGCCCGGGATGAGCTTGGCCTTGAACGGAAGGTGGGGGACGAGCACGCGGGTCACGATCTGCCCCCAGGGGCTGAGCGTCGGTCCGCTCGCCAGGCGCGCGATGAAGCCGTATGCGAGGAAGGGGAGGAGCCACGGCCATTGGGTGCCCACGGTGATCCAGGCGACCACCGCCGCCCCTCCGGCGACCAGCCGGGCGGAGACCTCGTTGACGGGGTTTGGGAAGCTGAAGACGTCACTCATGGCCATGGCCTGAAAGTATATCGAGTTAGTCGGGTTTGGCGTGGGGGCTCCGCTCCCGACCAAGCCGTATACTGGCGGCCGGTCAATCTCGGAGGCGCGTTTGCGTGCTACAAAACGTTCTCATCGGCGCACAGGTGGTGCTGGCGATCCTCGTGATCCTTGGCATCTTGCTCCAGACCCCGAAGGCGACAGGCCTGGGCGGCGTCATCGGTGGTGGTGGCGACTCCGGCGGCGGCTACCGCCGGCGGAGGGGGCTGGAAGCTGGGCTCCTCCGCATGAGCGCCGTCTTCATCGGCCTCTTCGTGATCGTCGCCGCGATCAACGTCTGGATCAACAACAGCTGATCCGCCGGCCGGTTCGCCGGCTGGAGATCGGCGCGGCCCTGGCCCTGTTGGCGGTCGCTCTCTCGGTCACCGGGGTGGCCGTGGTGGGGCACTTCCGGACCGCGGCGGAGGAGGCGATCCCCTCCGCGGACTACCGGGCCGCGGTGCTCACCGCTCACCTCCCCCTCTCGCTCAACCCCCTGATCGACTCGGAGGACCCGGCGGTCGCGGCCATCACCCCGCTCCTCTACCGCTGCCTGCTCCAGCTCAACGCCACCGCCTACCCGGCACCCGATCTCGCCTCCCAGCTCACCATCAGCCCGAACGGGCTCACCTACACACTGCCCCTGCGCCCCGACCTCCACTGGTCGAACGGGAGCCCGATCACGGCGCAGGACGCCATGGCCACGATCCGATGGGTCCAATCCGCCGCCTTCCCCGACGCCGCCTTCGCGACCGCCTGGAGAGGGGTGGCAGCCGGCATCTCCGGTCAGGCGCTCGTGCTCACCCTCGGCACGGCGCGAGCGTCGTTCGCCGTCACGCTGACCGAGCTCCCGATCCTCCCCCTCGGGGGCATGTCGTCCGCCGCGCTGGCCGGCCTGGCCGGCCGTTCGGCGTCGCCGCTGCCCACCTCGGGACCGTATGAGGTGGCGTCCCGGCGGTCCGGCGTCCTCATCCTGAGTGCCAATCCGCATGCGGCGGTGGCGCCCCGCCTGAGCCCCGTCCAGATCCAGCCCGTGACCACCTTCGCGGCGGCGGCGCAGGCCTTTGCGGCGGGTTCGGTGCAGGTCGTCCTGGCCACCACGCCGGCTCAGCAGGCAGAGCTGATGAAGCGGCATGGGGCCGTCGAGCGCGACGCCCTCACCTTTGGTTTCGTCGATCTCCTCTTCAACGAGACGGCGCCCGGGCTGAGCGACGCTGCGGTCCGCCAGGCAGTCGCCGACACCATCGACCGCGCCGCCCTCGTGCGCGGGCCGCTGGACGAGCTCGGGGCAAGTCAGTACGGTCCGATCCCGGCCGGCATCGGCTGGCTGGAGGCCGCCGACAGCCCGGCCGCGGCGCCCGATCCCGGCGGGGCCGCCACCGGCCTCGAGGATGCCGGGTGGCTGCCCACCCCGGAGGGCTTCCGCTCCCAGGGTCAGGTGGCGCTCCGCTTCACGCTGAGCGTCCCCGACGCGGCGCCGCTCCCTGCCGTGGCCACGATGGTCGCCGGCCAGCTTGACGCGCTGGGGATCGCGGTCACTGTCTCGGTGGACCCGAGTGCGACCTTCCTGAGCCACGTGCTGGACACCGGAGACTTCCAGCTCGCGATCGCCTCCTGGGACGCCGGTGCCGACCCTGACCTGACCCCCTTCTGGAGCTCCACCTCGACCCCGCCGCACGGGTACTACGTCTCGGGCGGTCCCGCCGATCCGTTCCTGGACCAGGACCTGGCCACCCTCGCCACCGTGACCGACCCGGACCAGAGCATCGCCGCCGCCACCCTGGTGATCCAGCAGATGGAGCAGGACGCGCCCGCCGTCTTCCTCTACGCGCCCGCCGAGGGCCTGGTGGTCGACGGCAAGTCGCTCTCCAACGTCGTGGTCCCCGCGGCGGGCGACCCCTTCAGCCAGGCGGCGCTCTGGGAGCGTTGAGCCCAGCGGGCCGCGCCTGCTACGATCGATCCCCCCCAACGTGCCGGGGTGGTGGAACTGGTAGACACGCAGCGTTCAGGGCGCTGTGAGCGTCAGCTCGTAAGGGTTCGATTCCCTTTCCCGGCACCACAAATCGAACACGAAGCGGGCCTCGCGGCGCCGGTTTGACCTGGCGCCGCCCCCCAACCGATGAGTGGGTCGGGGCGGTAGCGGAAACCAATCCTGCCCCGTCCACCAGTAGTTGGTGTCCGGCGAGCGAAGGGCGCTCTCGGGAGCGGCGTCGGCCACGTTTGTCCATGCTTCCCCGTCCCACCACCAGGCCCCATCGCTCGAGACCGTGAAGGAGGGGGCTCGGCTGTGGAGGATGGCCTGCTTGACCGCGCGGAGCGAGGAGACGCGGGCGAGGATCAGGCAGATGGCGAACGCGACCGGTCCGAACAGCCCGATGTAGGAGATCAGCGGAGAGCTCGCCAGTGGCGAGGAGAACTGGCCGGCGGAGCGGAGTGTCCAGCCCGCCACGAAAGATCCGGCGAGGGGAAGGATGTAGGCCAGGCCCAGCCACACCTTGGCGGCTGGGCTGTCGCCCAGTCCCCAGTCGCGCAGCATCAGCCTGACCCGCGGCCGGCGGGCGGTGGCGATGATCGCCAGCCCGTAGCCCACGCCAACGGCGCAGATGACGAGAGGTGTTAGGGCGGCAGCCCAGGGGATGCCCGGTGCCAATGCCAGCATTGCCCCGGCCATCGAGTAGACGTAGAGGGAGACCAGGACGCCGAGCATGGCGAGAATGCGCCCCGAGCTCGCGTGCCGCCCCTCCGGCGCCGACCGCGGCGGTCTGCACCACACTGCCGCTCGCCCGGTCGAGGGCGGAAGGTCGGCCCCCACCACCGTCATGCGCGGAGCATAGCCGCCGCGTCCGGCCGCGTCCATGGCGCTCGGGGGTGCAGAGGGCCCTCCCGACCCGCAAGAAACACACCGCTTCCCTCGGGGCACCCCCGCTCGACTCCGCGACGCATCTCCGCACGGATAGGATCGTCGTCGTGCTCGCCTGGATGGACCTCGAAATGACCGGGCTCGACCCCGCCCGCCACGTGATCGTCGAGATCGCGACGCTCATCACCGACGACGAACTCGCCGTGGTGGCGGAGGGCCCGGACCTGGTCGTCCAGGCGAGCGGCGATGAGCTGGGCGAGATGGACCATCACGTCCGGGTCATGCACACCCGCTCGGGGCTGCTCGAGGCGATCAATGCCTCGCCGATCTCCCTCCAGGAGGCCGGCCGGCAGACCCTCGAGTTCCTCCGGGAGCACATCCCCGAGGTCCGGACCGTGCCCCTCTGCGGCAACTCGATCGGGACCGACCGGCGCTTCCTCTCGACGCAGCTCCCCGAGATCGAGGGCTTCCTCCATTACCGGTCGATCGACGTCTCCAGCATCAAGGAGCTCTGCCGGCGCTGGTACCCGGAGATCCTCGCCGCGGCTCCGCCCAAGGTCGAGGCGCACCGGGCCCTCGACGACATCCGGGAGTCGATCGCCGAGCTGGCCTACTACCGCTCGACCATCTTCGCGCCAGGCCCCCGCTGATCCCCGACCCGGCCACCCGGGTCGCATCCTTCCGGCGCCGTCTCACGGACGACAGGGCGGGCGACCGGCCCGGCGATCACGGTGCGCAGTACGCGGCCGGCGACTCGGCCATGCATGACGCCCCGTCCGCCCAGGGCCGGTGCCCAGCCTTGGCGATCAGGTCACTCCCCGACGATCTGCACCCGGACAGTCCGCTCGCGGGTGCGCGAATGGTCGAAATCCGCGAAGTAGATGCGGCCGAACTCACCGAGGGTCAGCGCGCCGTCCACCACCGGCACCGACTGGGAGCGGCCGAGGATGACCGAGCGCAGATGGGCGTCGGTGTTGAGGGACCACGCTGCCTCCTCGCCGCGCCCTGCCCCGGCCTTGATGTGCAGAGGCCCCGGGTGGTTGTACTGACCCTCTGTCTCACAGGTCGGTGTGATCTGCGCGAGGGCGGTGACCAGGTCCTGCATCAGCAGCTCGGTGCCCCAGTAGTTGACGTCGTCGGACGCCTCCTGGATCAGCACGCTGCAGGTGGTGTGCTGCGAGAAGACGACCAGGATGCCCTGGTGGATACCCGACCTGCCGAGGATGGCTTGGACCTCGGCTGTGACATCCCGGAAGCTGGGCGCTCGCTGGGGTGGCATGGTGAAGACTTCGTGGTGGACGGTCATGCTGTCACTGCTCCTTGGGGTCGAGCGTCCCAGGCCTGCCGGGTCGCCCTGATCATCTCGGTGAGCATCCGCTCGGGATCGGTGGCGGTGAAAATGGCGCTGCTCGAGCCGCTCCCCTGGGCGCCGGCGGCGATCACGTCGTAGACGTCCTGGGCGCTGCTGATGCCGGCGGCGTGGAGGACGCGGATCGCGGGATCGACACGCCAGATGCCGTGGTCGGCGTCGGCGATGGAGGCCTGCGTGGTGTGCCCCCCCGTGCTCGATCCGATGAGGGCGGGTTCCTCGACGATGATGGCGTCCGGGGCGAGGCTGGCGATGTCAGCTGCGTCGTCGGCGTCGTTGGCGCAGACGATGGTGGCGAGGCCCACCTCGCCGGCCCGCCAGATGCAGCGGGCCAGCTCGTCGCGGAGCAGCGGGCGCTCGGAGTGGTTGAGGAGGACACCGGAGGCGCCCGCTTCCACGAGCGCCTCCGGGAGGACCGAGCCCACACCCCGTCCGGGCATCAGCGAGTCCATGTGCTGGGCAAAGACGAGCACCCGCTTCACCTCCCGGGCGACCGCGGGGATGTCCGTGTATTGAGGGGTGAGGATGATCTGCACCCCGTACTCCGCGCTCAGCCGGTCAGCGCACACCGCCAGGCGGACGAGCTCGCGGCCGTAGGCGTAGGCCTTGGGCCCGACCTCGAAGAAGGGTGGTGTGATCTCGACGACCGCAGGCACGCGGGTGGCTCCTTAGACGACGACCGCTTCGATCCCGAGCATCTTGGCGAGTTCCAGCAGCTGCGGCGTCCAGGACCCGCGGGCCGCCCCCATGTGGTGGGGAGCGCCGGCACGGAGCCAGCCATTGCACCACTCGTCGACGGCCAGCGTGTGGTGCCGGAAGAGGGTCTGGGGTGCCGAGATCGGCCGCGCCTCCGTCGGCAGCAGCTCACCTTCGGAGATGACGAAACGCCAGCGGTTGCCGCCCACCGTGACGAGGGCAAGGTTGGTGATCGGCCCGGGCTCGTAGACAAACTCGAAGCCGGCACCGTAGCCGTGCACGCCGGTGTAGTAGATCGAGTGCTTCACCGAGACGGCGCCGGGCGTGCCGAGCGCCGGGTTGCCGTGGCCGTCGTGGGAGAACATCACCGCGTCGTTGTCGAAGTCGATGACGTAGTTCTCGAGGGTGGTCGCCTGGCCCGCCAGCTCCTGCATGACAAGCTGGGCGATGGCGGTGGTGCAGTCGCCCTCGGGCGCCGTCGGGATGCCCAGCTCGCAGAGCCGGCCGGTGCCGTACGAGGGGATGATGCCGACGCGCGGATCGGAGAGCCACACCTGGTCAAAGGCGGTGAAGGCGTCGAGCTTCTGCTCACGCACCACCGACTCCAGCGCCAGCGCGAGGCGCACCGAGCGCTCGAAGGATTCCTCCTTCATGTCGACGCTGTAGCGGGCCTTCTCCGATGCGACCAGCTCGTCGACCTCCTTCTGGGGGATCTCGCCGAAGCGCACCGCGACGGCCTCCGGCTCCACCGGCCAGACCGCCGGCCCGACCACCTGACGCAGCCCGAGCCCGTCGAACATCAGGTCGGTCATCCCCTCGAAGGGGTGGCCCACCAGGCCCACCTTGGCACTGCGCAGGCGGCGCCGCACCCCGGCGGCCGCGATCACGCAGCCGATCTTGTCCCGACCCTGAGGGTCGTCGAAGCGCGAGGTGACCAGGGCGAACTCGCGGCCGGTGCGGATCAGCCCAGCGGTCAGCTCGGGCATGCCGGCCATCCCCGAGTTGAGCATGATCACGTCGAAGCCGTCCCCCTCCTTGAGGCGCCCGATCTGCTGCGTGTTCCACACCAGCACCGGGGCGGTGGTGTCGAGGAAGCAGCGGGCCGGTACCAGCCCCTTGGTGTAGGCGAGCTCGACGGCGACGATGATGTCGACGCCCTCCGCGTTGAACTGGCGTGCCGCCGCGGCGGCCTGCTCCTCGTCCTCGACGAGGCCGGGGTGCACGACCGTGCCGTACTGCTCCAGCGCCCGGGCGATGCTGCGGGCGGTCTCGGTTGCGGCGGGGCGCATGTGCGCCGTCTTGTTGTACGCATCCTCGAGCAGCGCCATGGTGAGTACGCCGATCTTGGTATCTGCGGTCACGTCATATCCTCCCGAAGTCATTGCTCAGAGGGGCCGGGCATGGGTGTTACCTCCGACCCGAGGGGCGGCCGCTCGGCCCATCGAAACAGCGGCCGGATGGTGTCGAAGAGCTCGATGTAGCGCCGGTAGGCGACCTCATACGCGGCTGCGGTGGCGCGGTCCGGTTCAAAACGTGCCTCCGGGTGCAGGGCGGCCCGGCAGGCCTGGTCGAGGTCGGTGAAGGCCCCGGTGGCGACCCCGGCGAGCAGGGCGTCGCCGCGCACTGCCGCCTCGGTCCCCTGCAGGGTCACGACCGGCAGCGAGCAGACGTCCGCCTTGATCTGGTTCCAGAGCGCGCTGCGGGCGCCGCCGCCGTGGGAGCGGACCTCGGCGGCGCTCGCGCCGATGCCCTGGAGCAGCTCGATGTTGCGCCGGAGCATGAAGGCGACCGCCTCCAGGATCGCCCGGACGAAGTGCTCGCGCCCGTGGCCGAGCGTGATGCCAAAGAAGACGCCCGTGGCAGCCGGCTCGTACTCCGGGCTGAAGGCGCCGGAGAGGTGCGGCAGCATGGTCAGCCCCTCGGCCCCCGCCGGGACGGTGGCGGCCAGCTCGGTCAGGAGGTCGTAGGCGCTGAACCCGGGCTGACCGGCGGCACGGGCGACCTCGCCCTCTCCGAAGCGATCCCGGAACCAGGTCAGCGCCATCCCGCCGGTCGGGCAGACCGGGCAGTAGAGGTAGGAGGCGGGGGCCGAATGCACGTAGACGGGGGTCTGCCGGCTGCTGTCCCCGTCCGCCCGGTCGATCGACGCCTGCACGGTGAGGGCGCCGCCGGTGCTCTCCGAGAGCACCCCGGCGGCGATGTTGCCCACCCCGACCGCGCCCGCCGACTGGTCCATGCCGCCGGCCACCACGCGGACGGTGGCCGGGAGCCCGAGGGCCTCGGCGGCATCCGCTCGCAGCGATCCCACCACCGTCCCCGGCAGCACCAGTTCTCCCAGCCGGCTTGCGGAGAGGTCGATGAGATCGAGCATCGGCTGCCACCAGGTGTGCCGGACGATGTCGTAGAGGAGCGAGGTCGATTGCACCCCCGCTTCCGTCACGAAGCGCCCGGTCAGGCGGTGGAGGAGGAATTCCTCCACCAGCAGGAAGTGGGCGGCTTCCCCGAAGAGCGCGGGATCGTGGTGCCGCCACCACAGCAGCTTGCAGGCGGTCCAGGTGGGAACGATGGTGGGCACCCCGGTTGCCGCGTAGAGGGTGGGCACGTCGATCTGCTCGGCGAGCTCCGCGGCCTCCTCGGTCGCACGGTTGTCCAGCCAGACCATCGCGGGCGCGAGCGCCGCGCCCGCCGCCGACACCGGGATCACCGTCTCTCCCTGGCTGGAGACGGCGAGCGCCAGGACGTCGGAGCCCCGCGTCCCCGCATCCGCGAGGACGCGGCGCACTCCGCGGACCAGGGCGTTCCAGTAGAGATCGGGGTCCAGCTCGACGCGGGACGGCTCGGGCGTCTGCAGCACGTACTGCAGCTCCGACGTCGCCAACTCCGCGCCGTCGCCGTCGAAGAGGCCCACCTTGATCGAGGTGGTCCCGGCGTCGACCCCGATCAGGAGGCCCATCAGCCGGCTACAGCCTCGCCCAGACCGTGGTGCGCGGCCGCCGCATCGGCGGAGACCCCGTCCTTGACCACCGAGAGGAGCGCGGCGAGAAACTTCTGGGGGTCGCGGGCCTGGATCACGTTGCGGCCAAAGACCACACCGCGGGCTCCCGAGGCGACCGCCTCGGCGGCGAGCTCCAGGGCGTCGCGCTCCCGGGGGAGCTTGCGCGAGCCGAGGGCGAGCACGGGGACGGGGGTCGCGGCCACGATCTCGGCGAAGCGCTCCCCGGTGTGGAAGGTCTTGACCAGGTCGACTCCCAGCTCGGCCACCACGCGGCAGCCGACCGCGATCTGCTCGTGGCGCTCGTCGGGGGAGAGGTCCTCATGACCCGCGGGGTAGACCTCGCCGACCAGGGGGACGCCGGCGATGCGCTTCTCGCTCACGGCTCGCGCCACCACCTCGATATTCTCGGCGTCGACGGCCTCGGAGCCGGTCTTGATCGACATCCCGACCAGGACGATGTCGGCGCCCAGGGCAACGGCCTCGGAGGCCGAGAGGACGGGGACGCTCCGACTCTCGTGGTATTGCCACTGGGTCGCGTACTGGGTGCCCCAGTTGAGCCGGACGATCATCGCCGGCGCTCCCCGGTGGGCGAAGACGTGGCCCACGTGGGAGGCCATCCCCGGGCTCACCAGGATCGCGTCAGCGGCATCGAGACGTCCGAGGGTCGCCGCCAGGTTGTTCAGGCCGGGCACGGGACCGTTGTAAAGGCCATGGTCCACCGCTACGACCACCGCGTTGCGGCCACCGTCGAACAGCCGTCCGAGCCGGATATCCTCTCCCGTGGTCATCCAAGAAACCTCCGCCGAATCGGGTGGCAGCGTCGAGACTCTATGCGCCCGGCAGCCGGACGGATGGGAGACCTCGCGCCTTTCTTCGTTTTTACGTGCAGTTTACTTCGGAAGCTCATGGGTTAACCATCCCCATGACGCCGTGAACGGTAGCCGACTTGCCCCGATGTTGCAAGTTCGAATTTGCACGGACCGGTCGTCCCGGCTTCGAAAGGCCTCTGAAGAAGCTACGAAAAGTGGCCGCTTGACCTTCGTGCTGCGTATGGCTAGGATTCCCCCTCGTCCGATGGTAGGGCATCCGAAATGCATAACCGAAGCAAAACCGAAGCAATGGCGGAGGGAGAGCGGTGAGTGAGGAGCCTCGAGAAGGGGTGGGCAGCGCGCCCACGCCGGCTGCGCTGGACCCGGCCCGCTCGTCCGAGGTGGCGGCGAAGCTCGACCGGGTGCGCTCCTGGCTGGACGCCTCCCCCTACACGGCCGCCCTCTTCACCAGCCAGGCGGGGGTCGCCTGGGTCACCGCCGGTCTGGAGGACCGCGTCAGCCGCAACGAAGAGCCCGGGGCGGTCTGGGCGCTGGTTGACCAGGAAGGGGCCCACCTCATCACCAGCAACGTGGAGGAGCCCCGCCTGATCGCCGAGGGCGGCCTCACCGGGCTTGGCTTTGAGCTGCACGTGACCCCCTGGTACCAGCCGGAGGGTCTCGCCGGAGTGTGCGACGAGCTCGCGGGACGAGGGCGTCTGGCCAACGACGGCAACGGCCCCGGCACCCCGGTCGCCGGCGATCTCGGCGGCCTGCGGCTTCCCTTGACCCCCCAGGAGGGTGACCGGCTCGCGGCCCTCGGCCCGGAGTGCGCCCTGGCTCTGGAGGGGGCGTTGCGGGACTGGGTGCCCTCGGAGCGCGAGTGCGAGCTGGCGGCGCGGATCGCGGCCGCCCTCGAGGAGCGCAGCATCCTCGCCTCCCTCATCCTGGTCGGCGGGGCCGAGCGGCGGCGCAGATTCCGGCATCCGATCCCGACCCAGGCCGTCACCGGTGGCGACGCGCTTGCCGTCATCGTGGGCATGCGCGGCGGGCTCAACATCTCCTGTTCGCGGAGCGTCTCCGCCGGCGCCCCCGCGGCCGACCTCGAGGCACGGCACCGGGCGGCCTGCAGCGTGGACGCGGCGATGATCGCGGCCACCCGGCCGGGAAGGACGTGGGAGAGCGTGTTCGGCGCTGCCGAGGTGGCCTACGCCGCGGCCGGCTTCCCCGGAGAATGGCGCGCCCATCTCCAGGGCGGACCGGTCGGCTACCTCTCCCGCGAGTTCGACGTCGTTCCCGGCACCGCCGCGGCGGCGACGGAGATCACCCTCGGCGCCGGGTTCGCCTGGAACCCATCGGTGCAGGGGGCGAAGTCCGAGGACACCTTCCTCGTCACCGCCACCGGAGCCCGGTCCGTCTCCAATACCGACAGCTGGCCGTCGCTCGTCCTCGACACCCCGTCGGGGCCAATCGCGCGACCGGCGATCCTCCAGCGCTAGGGAACAGAAGGGGCATCGACAGCCGCCATGAGAAGAAGAGACCAGGCACACAGAAAAGAGGTAGTACAACGATGAGCATGGATCCGCCCACCCCTCCCAGCGACGCGGGTGCCGTCGGGCTGAGACCGAAATCGGTCGGTCTCGGTGGCGACTGGATCGTGTCGATCACCAACGTGGCCCCGACCGCCGCCACCACCCTCACATTCGGGGCCCTGATCGGTGCGGCCGGCCTCGGCGCTCCCCTGGCGCTGATCATCGCGGGAGCCTCGATGCTCTGCTGCGCCGTCGCCTACCACCGGCTGAACCGCTGGGAGGCTTCGGCAGCCGGTCCCGTGCGCTGGGTGTCCCACGGGCTCTCGCCGGTCATCGGTTTTGCCGTCGGCATCATGGTGCTGATGACCGCCCTCACGTCAAACATCGGCAACATCACGCTGCTCGGGTCGACCGTCCTCAGCCTGGTGGCGCCCAGCCAGGAGTCCAACAAGCCCCTCACCTTCGTGGTCGCGGTCCTCGTCTGCGCGATCGTGGCTGCGATCGCGGTGCGGGGAGTCCGCGCCACCGTCAAGTTCCAGGGCTGGATCGTGCTCTGTGAGTACGTGATCATCGGCTCGCTGGCGGTCTGGGGGCTCATCACCGAGCTGACCTCGCACGCCGCCGGGATCACCCACCCGACCTGGGCGTGGTTCACCTCCACCAGCGCGCCCGGTGGCTTCACCGGCATCCTCGCCGGCGCCGTCATCGCCACCTTCCTCCTGGGCGGATGGGACGCGCCGATCTACCTCGGCGACGAGCAGAACAAGCCCAAGGACCCGGGACGCTCGGTGCTGATCTCGATCACCTTCTGCACCCTCTGGGTGGTCATGCTCTTCGTCTGCCTCGAGGGCCTGGCACCCGCGTCGGCGATCACCGCCCACGCGAGCAACGTGCTGCCGTACCTGGGCGGCCGCCTCACCGGAAAGTGGTTCGTCGACCTGATCGCCCTCGCGGTCATCTCCTCCTTCGCCACCACCACCCAGTCGCAGATCGTCGACGGCAGCAGGATGATGTTCGGCATGGCCCGCGAGCGGGTCCTGCCGAAGTCCCTGCGCGAGGTGCACCCCGAGTGGCGCACCCCGATCGCCGGGCTGCTCATCATGGCCGTGATCCCGGTGGTCGCACTCGCCCTCTACCTGCTGAGCAGCAGCCTCCAGACGACCATCATCTACATCGACTCGACCGGGGGACTGCTCTTCGCGGGGTACTACATCGTCATCGCGCTCTTCAGCATCTGGTACTACCGCAGCATCGTCTTCCGCGACATCAAGGAGTTTTTCCTCGGCCTGCTCCTGCCCCTGGTGGGCGCGGGGGTGCTCTCCTACGTGATCTTCAGGTCCATCCCCGGTACCTCCGGCGTGGTCCTCGTCCTCGCCGTGTGCCTCTTCCTGGTGGGCATCCCACTGGCTCTGCTTTCCAAGTACATCACCAAGGCACCGTTCTTCCGGATCAAGCGCGAGCAGTACCACGACGACGGTACGGGCGAGCCCGTCGCTCCGGCGGACGCCATCAGCTGACCCATCCCCAATGGCCGACGGAGTGTGTGGGCGCCCCCTAGGGGGCGCCCACCCTCCGCCTGACCCAGATCACAGCCCGCTCGGGTGACTATGCTTGTCGGCGCAAGATGCCGGACGGAGTTGGAGGCCTCGGCTCACGGTGACAACGGCACAGGCGCGGCGCGACTGCATCGCCAAGATGGTCGAGGAGCGCGATACTCTCAGTGTCACCGAACTGATGACTCAGTTCGGGGTCACCGACACCTCGATTCGCCACGACCTCACCCTGCTCGAGGACGCCGGTAAGCTTCGGCGGGTTCGCGGCGGCGCGGTGAGCCGGGCCAGCGCGCGGCTCACCGGCTTCTTCCCGGCCCGGGACCGGGAGCACCCGCTCGAGAAGCGGCGCATCGGCCTCGCCGCGGCCGGCCTGGTCCAGGCCGGCAACGTGGTTCTCTTCGATTCCGGCACCACGGTGACCGAGATCGCCGCTCACATCCCCGGGGTGTTGCGCGCCCCGCACAGCATCACCATGGTCACCAGCTCGCTGCCCGTCATCCAGGAGGTCGGGACCTGGGAGCAGCCCCATCTCATCTGCCTTGGTGGCCTCTACCTCCCCGACTACCAGGCCTCGGTCGGCCCGGTGACCTTGGGCAACCTGCGCGAGCTCTCCGCCGATCTCGCCTTCCTGGGCTGCGACGGGCTGACCGTCGAGGGCGGCCTGAGCACCCCCCACATGCTGATGGCCGAGGTCGGTGCCGCCATGGCGGCGCGGGCACGCCGGGTGGTGGCGGTGGCGGACTCGTCCAAGCTGGGTCGGGCGGGGTTCACCCCCATCGTTGGTCTGGACGCGATCAACGTGCTGGTCACGGACGACGGTGCCGACGCCGAGCTGGTCGCCCAGATCCGCGAGCTCGGCATCGAGGTGGTGCTGGCGTAGTCCGACCGGTGCCGGGGGCGGTCGCGACCCTCGGATCGGGAGCTGGCGCCGATAATCGGCTCATGGCGTCGGATGGTTCCGGTTGGGGCGCCCCCGCGGTGCTCCGGCACTCGCTCCTCTGGGCATCGCGGCGACGCGGCGTGCAGCGGGTCGTCTCCCGGGCGCCGCTCACCCGACGCCTGGTCCACCGCTTCGTGGCCGGCGAGAACCTGGCCGGCGCGGTCCCGGCGGTCCGGCGGCTGACCGGCCGGGGCCTCTCCGTGACCGTCGATCACCTCGGCGAGGACACCCACGACGCTGCCGGCGCCAGGGCGGCGGTCGCGGTGCACCGCGCGCTGATCGCGCAGCTCGCGGCCGAGG
>Ga0302196_10001699_pt1 | contig 20870 bp, 18 predicted proteins | sample II_Bog_N1_3_FD_198794 | JGI IMG/M metagenome (GOLD analysis project Ga0302196, IMG submission 198794) | Peat permafrost microbial communities from Stordalen Mire near Abisko, Sweden - II_Bog_N1_3 | ecosystem: Environmental > Terrestrial > Soil > Wetlands > Peat | place: Sweden: Abisko...
AGGCTTCAGGCACTCGACGGATCGTTCGATGAACGCCAGGCCGTGCTCGATCGATCCCAGGTGCTCGAAGGCGCAGGCCGACCAGCAGAAATCGAAGCCGCTGAGATCCGCCGGTATATGGTTCATGTCGCAGGGGCGGAACGCGACATTGCGCTCGAACTGGTCGTCGGGACAAAGCTGCGAATTGCGAAGCGTTTGAAGGCCCGCCGCATTCTGGGCGCTCTCGATCCAGCCGAGATCGACGCCGCGCTCGGCGTCAGCGTCGGTGGCCATGATCTGGCAATCCTGCGCCGCGAAATAGGCTGCCAGCGGCTCGCGCCCGACGCCGAACCCCAGCCCCTTCGCGCCCGGCCGGATGGCGCCCCGCTCCCAAAGCGCCTGACAGATATAGACATATTCCCAGAGCTTGCGGTGATAGCGCAGGTCCTGGCCCAGCTGGCGGGTCCAATAGGAGAAAGCCTCCGACTGGAAACTGTCCTGCCGGCAGAGGGTCGAACGGGGAAACACGTTTTCCTCCGGTCGCCCCTCCCGCAGGGACAGCCGCCCTTGCCAGAGTTCCGTCGGCGGCAGGCTCATCCGCGCGAGCACCAAAAGGACTTCGCGCTGCATCTGCTCCAGCCGTTCGATCCGGCCGGCGTTCACGCGCTGAAGCTGGATGATTCGAGCAAGCGGATTGAGCACGCGCCAGACTGTGGACAGGCGCGATCTCATCCCCAACGGAACACCCCACGGTTGTTCGAGCGACCGTTCGTCCGCCCGAAGTCCTGCGTCATTTCCGCGACCGGCGTCGCCGCGTCAACCCACGATCGACCATGAGGTCAGGAAAGCCGAACCACTCGCTTCAACCGATCGATCAGCCGCGCGCGATCGGCGCTGAAATCGCCGTCGACCCATTCGGCCTCAAGCCCGCGCAAGACCTCGCCGATGGCCGGACCCTTTGCCCGCCCTTCGGCCATGACGTCCTCACCGGTCAGCGGAAAGCTCGGGCGCGGCCATGTGCGAGCCAGGGTGATGAGCGCGGCCCATGGGGCGGAACCGGTGATCGGCGTCGCCTGCGCCCACGCCAGCATCACCCGATCGCAAAACGTGTCGCCACCGAGGCGGTAAATGGCTCGCCGGGCCTCGGGCGGGGTCATGTCCCCGCTGATGGGTCCGTCCGCCGTCAGCGCCGCGACAAGGCGGTCGCGCTGAGCGTTGGACAGGCGCAGGCGCCCGGCGGTGGCGGCCGCGGCCGCCGGATCGTCGGGCAGGAGGGCGGCGAGGCGCAGAAGGGGATCAGGGGGGATGTGCTCTTCAGACTCGATCCCGACCAGGCGTTCGAACCGAGATAGATCGGCAGCTTGGTTAATGCGCCGCGGGGATGAACGGTCCACCTCGGCCGCCACCTCGCCTAGGACGCCAATGTCGGCCATCAAACGCACCGCCGCCCGCGGGTCTTGAGCGGCGAGCAACTTGAGGAGCTCCTTGGCGATCCGTTCCGCCGACAGCTGCGCGATGTGGTCCTTCATGTCCGCGCAGGCCGCCAATGCAGCCGCGTCCGGCGCGCCGCGACCGAACCAAGCCAGAAAGCGAAAGAAACGCAGGATACGCAGGCCGTCCTCGGCGATGCGGGTCGCCGGCTCGCCGACGAAGACGATGCGGCCGGCCAGGGCGTCTTCCACCCCGGCGCCGGTCGGATCGTAGATCGCGCCGGCCGGATCGGCGTAGAGCGCGTTCAGGCGAAAATCGCGTCGCTGCGCGTCCTGGCTCCAATCGTCGGTGAAGGCCACCACGGCGCGTCGGCCGTCGGTTTCGACGTCTCGGCGCAGGGTGGTGATCTCGAACGGCGTCCCGTACGCCACCGCCGTCACCGTGCCGTGGGCGATCCCGGTCGGGACCGACTTCAGGCCCGCGGCCTTCAAGGCGGCGATCACCTGGTCCGGCGTCAGCGGGGTGGCGATGTCGATGTCGTCGACCGGCTGGCCGATCAGGGCGTTACGAACGCACCCCCCGACGAAGCGCGCGCAGCCGGGGCCGCCGGCGGCCTCCAGCGCGGCGATCACCGCAAGGCTCGTCGGCGCGGTCCGCCACGGCGCGTCGGCCAGCAGGGAGACGCTCACGCGGCCCTCGCCCCATAGAGCCGTTCATAGAGCGCGCGCAGCATGCCCGCCGTGGCGCCCCAGATCTGCCGCTCCTGATAGTTCATGGCGTAGAAAAAGCGGCGGGCGCCGTCGGCGACTTCGAAGAACTGCTGGGCGTGGTTGTCCGGATCCATCAGGAAGGCGAACGGAGCCTCGAAGATGTCGGCCACCTCGTGCGGATTGGGAGACAGGGCGCAGCCCGGCGGCACGAAGCCGACCACTGGGGTGATGTCGAAGCCGGAGCCGGTCTGATAGGCCGAGGACAGACCCGCCAGGGTCACCAGGGCCGGATCCAGGCCGATCTCCTCCTGGGCTTCGCGCAGGGCGGTCCGCCAGGGCGTCTCGCCCGGCTCGCAGCGACCGCCCGGAAAGGCCACCTGGCCCTGGTGGCTGCGTAGGGTGTCGGCGCGGCGGGTCAGCAGCACGGTCACCCCCGGCTCGTGCTCGACCAGGGCGATCAGCACCGCCGCCGGCGCCAGGACCCCTGGGCGGCGCGCCAGATGCGGGTTCAGGTCGTAGTCGGAGCTCACCCGTCGCAGCGACGGATCATAGGTCTCGATCGGATCCAGGCGCGCGGCGATCCAGGCGCGCAATTCCGCGCCGTTCACGGCCCCGCCTCCGCGCCCAGGTCGAACCAGACGCCGTTCGAGGCCACGCCCAGCCGGTCGCCCAGCGGCGTCGCCTGCGCCTGCGCCATCGCCGCAAGCTCATAGAACACAGGACGGCTGATCAGGGCCTCAAGCCCGGCCCGGACATGGACATAGGGGCGCGGCGTCCCCGAGGCGGCGTCGATCGCCACGCGGATCGGATGGTCGGGGCCCGCCTCGACCACGTCACCGACATTGGTGGTGAAGCGCAGCGCGTCGCCGACCTCGTCGACCGCCACGGCGACGAAGGGCGCGTCCTCGACGGTGATCCGCAGCTTCTCGGCCGGGGTGACCAGGTGGAAGCCGTCCGGGTCCCGGCGCAGCACGGTGGAGAACAGCCGCACCAGCGCCTCGCGCCCGATACGACGACCTTCATGGCGCCAGGATCCGTCGCGGGCGATGACGATGTCGATCTCGCCGCAATGGGGCGGGTTCCACAGATGCACCGGCGGCAGACCGCGCGCGGAGGCCTGTCCGGCCGCGGCGATGACACGGTCAAAACCAGAGGCGCTGTCGGGCGTCGAGGGGGTCATGGCGCCAAGTCTAATGCGGTTTTGAGCCGGCGCACGGGAAAACGCGCGTAGGGGACCCGAGACTAGGCGGGGCGCACAGGCCCCGACAGGGTGGCCGCCGCGCCCGGCGCCGGACCCTTGGCCAGGACGCGGCGCGGGTCGACGGGCCCCGGCATGCCGATGCGGCCCGCCGGCACGGTCTCGAAGCCCAATGGGATGAAGAACGGCGCGTCGCCGACCAGCAGAATCAGGTCATGCCCCGCGGCCCACACCGCCTCGCAGGCCCGTTCGATCAGGGCCGCGCCCAGGCCGTGCCGGCGCCACTGCGGCTCGACCACGATCGGGCCAAGGAAGATCACAGCGCGCTCGCCGACCTTAGCGGTCCATTGGCGCACGCAGCCAGCCAGGGCGTCCCCGTCCCAGGCGGCGAAGGACAGGTCCAGCCGCGGCTGGCGGCCCTCGCGCAGGCGCTCGGCGGCCTTGACCAAGCGGCCGGGGCCGAACGCCGCGTCGATCAGGGCCTCGACTCGGTCATGATCCTGCGGCCGCTCATTGGCGATCGGCGGCAGGGCGGGATGCAGGGCGTTGACGGAAATCGGCGCGGTCATGCTGGGGGCTCGGGTTGCGGACACGGTTTGATCCCGAATCGTGAAGCCTGTGCGAAAATCCGCGCAGGATTCCGGCGTCGCGCCGCAACAGCGCGCACAAAAGGCGGGTGGCGATAGGGCCAATTGCGGCGCCCGTCAATGGTCCGCTCGGTGCGATGTCGCGAGCGGCCGATAAATCGGGCCTTGCCGATTGCGGGGCGCGGGCTCAGGCCCCAATTAGCCCGTCGATGGATGCTTCACAGTCGCCCACCGTCGCCAAGGGCGACAGTCTGCTTCGGCAAAACGCGTTCGTCGCCTTTTGGGCGGCGCGGTTCGTCAGCGTACTCGGCAACCAGGTCCAGGGCGTGGCCCTGGCCTGGCAGATCTACGCCATCTCACGCCGGCACAATGACATTCGCCACGCGGCCTTCGCCGTCGGCATGATCGGCCTGGCCCAGTTCGCCCCTCTGTTCCTGCTGAGCCTGACCGCCGGCGAGACCGCCGACCGCCACGATCGCAAGACGATCGCCCTGATCTGCCTGGGCGTCGAGGTGGCCACCGGGGTCGCCCTGACGGTCCTGGCCTTGCTCAATCTCAACGACATTTGGCCGATCTATCTGGTGGCCGTGGCGTTCGGCGCCTCGCGCGCGTTCCAGAGCCCGGCGCTGAGCGCGCTCGGCCCCATGCTGGTGCCCCCTGCCCTGCTGCCGCGCTCGATCGCCTGGAATTCCCTGTCCTGGCAGATCGGCTCGATCCTCGGCCCGGCCATCGGGGGCCTGCTCTGCATTGTCTCTCCCACCGCGGCCTATGCGGTGTCGGCCGCCCTGTTCGCCGTCGGCGCCCTGGCGCTGCTGAGGATCCGCCGCGATACACGGCCGGTGGTCCAGGCCGGGTCGCGCTGGGCGCTGGTCAAGGAGGGGCTGGTCTATGTCTGGTCGAGCAAGCTGGTGTTGGGCGCCATCTCACTGGACCTGTTCGCGGTGCTGCTGGGCGGGGCCACGGCGCTGTTGCCGGTGTTCGCCCGCGATGTGCTGGCCGTCGGCGCCGAGGGCTTCGGCGTGCTGCGCGCCGCGCCGGCGATCGGGGCGGCGGGCGTGGCGCTGATGCTGGCCTGGCGGCCGATCCGGCACAAGGCGGGTCTGTTCATGTTCGCCGGCGTAGCCGCCTTCGGCGTCGCCACGGTGGTCTTTGCGCTGTCCCGCAACCTGGCCCTCTCGGTCGGCGCCCTGATCGTGCTCGGCGGCGCCGACATGCTCAGCGTGTTCGTGCGCCAGACACTGATCCAGGTGGTCACGCCCGGCGCCATGCGCGGTCGGGTCGGCGCCGTCGCCATGCTGTTCGTCGGCGCCTCTAATGAGTTGGGCGAGTTCGAGAGCGGTGTCACCGCCCGGCTGATGGGCGCGGTGGGCGCCACCCTGTTTGGAGGAATCGGCGCCTTGATCGTCACCGGCGCCTGGGCGGCGATGTTCCCGACACTGCGGAAAGCCGACCGGCTGGCCTGAGCTGCCCTTACGGCGCCTGCGCCTCGAAAGTCGCAGGTGGGAAGAAACCGGTTCAGCGGCGCGATGTGACGCAGGGGAACGGGTTGAGTTGTCCGCTGATCGGACGCAGGCTCGCCCGCAATAACGACCAAAAAACGAGGAAACGTGCCCATGTGTAATCGGCTCACCGCCGCCCTGCTGGCGGCGTGCGCGACAGCGGCCTTTGTGGCGCCCAGCGCAGCCAATGCGGCGGGCTTCTATGTCCAGGAACAATCCGTCCGGGGCCTCAGCCGCGCCTATTCCGGCGAGGCCTCCGACAGCGGCGTCGATTCGCTGTGGTGGAATCCCGCGGCGATCGGCGGCGACACCGACAGCCAGCTCTATCTGGGCCTGCAGGTGATCGACCTCAGCGTCAAGGCCGACGACGCCGGCTCGACCATCACCCGGCCGTTCCAGCCGACCGGCGGCGTGGGCGGCGCCCCCAACCAAAGCAATCCGGTGCAGACCGGCTATGTGCCCAACCTGGCCGGGGCCTGGCGGATCAACGACCAGTGGTCGCTGGGGCTAGCGGTCACCGCGCCATTCGATTTCACCACCAAATACGCGCCTGACAGCTGGGCCCGCTACGGCGCCCTGACCTCGCGCCTGACCGACATCGACCTCCAGCCGACCCTGGCCTGGAGCCCGAACAAGATGGTCAGCCTGGGCCTGGGCCTGGACGCTCAGTATCTCAGCGCCGACCTGACCAACGCCGTGCCCAACCTCTCGCCCCTGCTGCCGGACGGCGCTTCCAGCCTGCATGGGAACGGCTGGAACTATGGCTGGGACATCGGCGTCCAGCTGCATCCGGATGAGCGCCTGACCATCGCCGCCAGCTATCGCTCCCAGATCGACCACCGGCTCACCGGCCAGGTCGCCGTCGCCGGCCTGCTTGGGCCGTTGGCGGGGAATAACTTCACCGTGCCAGGCTCGGCCAGGTTCGACACGCCGTCGATGATCACCCTGGGCGCGCGTTGGAAGGTCAATGATCGCTGGACCGTCGACGGCCAGGTCCAGCACTTCGGCTGGAGCGCCTTCAACGCGATCAACATCACCTATCTGGGCCAGACCGCGCCGACGCCGGAGAACTATCGCGACACCACCACCGAGGCGGTCGGGGCGGAATACGCCTGGTCGCCGGTTCTGACCCTGCGCGCCGGCGTGCAGCTGGATCCGACCCCGACCAACAACAATGGCCGCTCGGCGCGGGTGCCGGACGGGGATCGGGTGCTGATCGGCTTCGGCGCCGGCTACAAGGCCTGCAAGCACCTGACCCTGGACCTGTCGGCGGCCTATCTCGAATTCTCCGACAGCCACGTGAACAACAACGCCACCGCGTTCGCCGGCACGCCGGTGGTCACGCCTGTCTCGCTACAGGGCGACATCAGCGCCAGCGGTCTGCTGGTGGCGGTGGGGGCCAAATACGGATTCTAGGAGCAGTTCACGCCCCAACTCGTCGAGGAGGCGAGCCAGGACGTTGAGATAGTCGGCGCCCCTATCCCCCGCCCGTCCGGCGCGGCAGAAGGGTGGGATGAAGCGACTCGCCTACCTCGCCCTGACCGCCGCAGGCCTGTTCTGGGGAACCGGATTCGCGCTGGGTAAGGTGGCGCTGCGCCAGACCGACGCCGTGCACATGGTGCTGCTGCGCCTGCTGTCGGCCGCGGTGGTCGCCGCGCCGTTCGCCCTGCGAAACCGCCAGGCGCGGGCGCTGTTCCGCTCGCCGGTGATGTGGCTGTGCGGACTGCTGTATGGCGCGGCCTTCGTGATCCAGTTCGAGGGCCTGGCCCTGACCACCGTCACCTTTTCGTCGCTGATGGTCGGGGCCATGCCGGCCCTGATCGCCATTGGCGCGCGCCTGCTCGGCGACAAGGTCAGCCGCCTGTCCTGGGCCGGGGTGGCCGCGGCCACGCTGGGCGCCGCCCTGATCGCCGGCCGGCCCGCCGGCGCCGGCACGCCCCTGGGCGCGGCCCTGGCCTTCGGTTCGCTGCTGCTGTTCCTCGCCTGGCTGTTTCTGCTGCGCCGGGCGCCGAGGCCGCCGGACGTGCTGGCCGCGCCGGCGGCGACCATGATCATCGCCGCCCTGACCGTGCTGCCGGTGGTGCTGGTCGTCTACGGCCCGCCGAGGCTCGATCTGAGCCCTGTCACCTGGACGGCGATCCTGGTCCAGGGGGCCATCTGCACCTTCCTGGCCACGGCGGCCTGGCAGTTCGGCCAGGCCCATGTCGGCAGCGCCAACGCCGGGGTGTTCATCAATATCGAGCCGCTGATGGGCTCGATCATTGGCGTGGCCCTGTTCGGCGACCACCTGACCGCGGCCCTGGCGACCGGCGGCGCCCTGATCGTCGCCGGCAGCTTCACCGTGGTCTGGGGCGAGCGCGGCGCGCCGCTGTCGGTGGGGTGAAGGGCGGTTCGGCCGAGCAAGGCGCGCCTTGGTCCCCGAACGGATCAAGCGCCCTCCCACCGAGTCTATAGCCAAGGCTGCAGCGACCAGGCATGGTCGCCCTCAACAAGACGATTGGTCCATTGGGGGGACTTATGACGACGGAAGCAATCGGCTCGGGTTTTGACATGGGCCGCGTGTTGCGCCGCACCGTAGAAACAGTTCGCGCCAATCTTCTGACCTTTGGCCTGATCGCGCTGGTGCTTAATGCGCTGCCGCAGGCGATTAGCGCGACGATCCAGCTGGGAATCCAGCGATCCCAAGAAAATATTGGCGTCGTTGCATTATTGGGCCTGCTGTCGCTGGTCATTTTTATCGTGACCATTGGGGCAAGCCTCGTCTCTATATGCGCCCTTACCTTTGGTTCGTTGGCCTCGCTCAACGGCAAACCGCTCTCGATCCCACAGTGTATCAGGGGCGGTGCGCCCCATTGGTGGCGGGTCCTGCTGATCTTCCTGCTGCAAGGACTGTTGATTGTCCTTGGCTTGCTGGTGTTGGTCGTCCCCGGCTTGATACTGATGATGCGTTGGTACGTGGCGATGCCGGTGCAGATCGCGGAGGGACTGGGCGCGCGCGCGTCGATGGGGCGCAGCGCCAGGCTCACCGATGGACGGCGTTGGCCGCTGTTCGGTTTGAGTCTGGCGATTGGCGTCGCGTTTCTGACGCTTGAGCTGGTTCTGCTCGGCTTGGCCGGCGGCTTCACTGGCGCCTTCACCGGCATGTTCAGCGGACCCGCCGCGAGCTTGGTGGTCCTGCCGTTGATTCAGCTGATAGCCGCGCCCGTTAACGCAGCCCTCTATGCCAGCGTCTATTTCGAACTCACCGGCGGCGCGGCGGGGTCTCGGCCAAACGTCGTCGCTGCGGTGTTCGACTGACCGTTGGGCGGGCGAGCCGGACGCCCGATGGCGTCCGTGGTCATGATGACGCCTCTTCGGCGACGCCGAAGATCCTGGCCACGCGCTGCTGCGACCGCGCCGCAAAGCTCTGCGCCGCGTCATTGAGCGGGATCGCCACCCCCGCCCGCACCAGGGCAACCGGCCGCGCCCAGGGGGCGGGCAGCGTCACGGCCTGGCCGCCGTCGAATACCGTGTCGGTCCAAAAATCGCACCACCGCGTCCCCGCCGGCAGATAGACCTCACGCTCAGTAACCCCCGGCGCCACCACCGGCGCGACCAGCAGGTCCGGCCCCAGCATGAAATCGTCGCACTCGCGCCAGCAGGCGGGGTCGTGTGGAAAATCCAGGAAGGTTGGCCGCAGCACCGGGGCGTAGCTGTCGCGATAGCGCTGCAGCAGCGCCGCCAGATAGGGGATCAGCCGGTAGCGCAGCTTGATCAGCGCTCGGATCGTCGCCGTCGCCTGCGGGTGCATCCAGGGCGCATTGACCGTGCCGTCGTCGTTCCACGAGTGGATCGAGAACCGGGGCAGAAACACCCCCAGCTGCACCCAGCGCACAAGAAGCTCGGCGTCCGGGGCCGGGCCGGAAAAGCCGCCGATGTCGTGGCCCAGGTTGGAGACGCCGCTCAGAGCCAGACCCAGACCCATCCTGATGTTGTATTTCAGGCTATCCCACGAGGTGAAATTGTCTCCCGACCAGGTCTGCACATAGCGCTGCATCCCCATGCCGCCGGACCGCGAGACCAGGAAGGGCGTCTCATCCGGCGCGTGCTCCAGTTGAGCCTCGCGCGAGGCCCGCAACATCAGCAGGGTTTGCAGCGGCTTCAGTTCGCGCGCCGGTCGCGGGGCGCCGAAACCGGCGGCGATCGCCTTGGGCGACCAGACCTCGTATTCGTTATTGTCGTTCCAGGTGGCGGCCACACCCAGATCCAGCAGGCTCTCCCTCACCCGCGCCTTCCACCAGGCGGCCGCGCCGGGCGCGGTGAAGTCGATATAGCAGCCCGGCCCATCCCAGAACTGCACCCACGCCGGGGCGCCGTCAGCCTCGCACAGCAGAATTCCCAACGCATGCGCCTGCGCGAAACGGGGATTGTCGGCCAGCAGACAGGGCTTGATATTGGCGCACAGACGCACGCCCCTGTCAGCGTAGCTTTGGACGAAGCCGGCGGGATCGGGGAACTTGTCCAGGTTCCAGTGGAACACGTGCCGCCGCGCGCCGATCGAGGTGTAGCCGCTCGACAGGTGAAAGCTGTCGCACAGGATGTCGTGGGTCTCGCAGTCCGCAAGGAACCCGGCCATCTGGGCCTGGGCGTCGGGGGCGTCGGTATAGGCCATGGACGAGCCGGAATAGCCCAGCCCCCAGGCGGGCGTCGCCGCCGGCCGGCCGGTCAGCCAGGTCAGGCGCTTGACCACCGCCTCCAGCTGCGGTCCGGCGATCAGGTAATAGTCAAGATCGCCGTGGTCGGCGACCATGGATCGAAAAGGGCCGTGATAGTTGTCCAGCTCCTGGCCGAAATCGAAGGTCGCGTCGGACAGGGTGTCATAGAGCAGGGCGAAGGCCGGGGGCGCGCCATTGCGCTCGTCACCGCGAAGGCGGGGGTCTAGGGGATCGCCCGCAGCCCGAGACGGGGGCCCTGGGTCCCCGCCTTCGCGGGGATGAGCGGCTGTTGTAGGCCCAACCGTGATATAGACCGGAAAATGCTTGTAGAGCGGATCGCTGGTGCGCGCGTCATAGCCCATGGCGTCGATGTTGCAGAGCCGCAGGCGTCGCCCGGCCCGGTCCATGTCGCCGCTGCGCTCGCCCAAGCCGAAATAGCGCTCGCCGGGCGCGCGGGCGAGGTGGTGATAGACCTTCTCGTCCCAATAACCGAAATTATAGGCCTGGGTCGGCCGGTCGCGCGCGACCTCGCACCAGACCTCGCCGTCGCGGATGGCCCAGGCGCAGAACAGGCCCGCCAGGGTCACGGTCAGGCGAATGGCCGCCGTCTCCAGCCTCAGGGTGTCGGCGTCCACGGCGAGCGTGAGGGCCGGCAGGCTGAAGCCGCTGAGGTCGAACCGGTCACGTCCCTCCCAGGGAACATCGTCCAGTCCTGGGGCGATCGACCAGGTGCGCGGCTGATCCAGCGCGCCGCCGGGCAGCACCATCACCCGGACGATGTCGTCCTCGAGCACGAAGATATGCACCACAGCGCCGCCCTCGGCGGTGAGGGTCAGCCGGCCCGGCGCCTGGTCGGTGAGGGAAAAGCGCGGCGGATCGGCGATCGACACGCCGGTCTTACCAATTGTGCAGGGTCCCGTCCTCCAGCCGGTTCACCGGCAGGCTGGCGGGACGATAGGGGAAGCGGGCGGCGAGGGCCTCGTCGATCTCCACCCCGTGACCTGGCGCCTCACCCGGATGCAAAGCGCCATCGGCGAAGGTGTAGGCATGCGGGAACACCGCGTCGGTTTCGGCGGTGTGACGCATATATTCCTGCACCCCGAAGTTGGGGACCCACAGGTCAAAGTGCAGGGCCGCGCCCATGCACACCGGCGACAGGTCGGTGGCCCCGTGGCAGCCGGTCCGCACGCCATAGAGCTCAGCCAGGCTGGCGATGCGCCGCAGATGGGTGATCCCCCCGGCATGGACCACGGTGGCGCGGATGTAGTCGATCAGCTGGTTCTGGATCAGGTCCTTACAGTCCCAGATGGTGTTGAACACCTCGCCCACGGCGATCGGAGTGGTGGTGTGCTGGCGGATCAGCCTGAACGCCTCCTGGTTCTCGGCCGGGGTCGGATCCTCGATCCAGAACGGGCGGTAGGGCTCCAGATCCTTGCCCAGACGGGCGGCCTCTATCGGGGTCAGCCGGTGGTGGACGTCGTGCAGCAGATGAACGTCCCAGCCCAGGGCGTCGCGCGCGGCTTCGAACAGGCGCGGCGCGGTGGGCAGGTACTTGACCGTCGACCACAGGTTCTCGGTCGGCAGGGCGGCGTCGGCCGGCTCATAGAACAGCTTGTCCTTGGACACCCCATAGGTCGAGGCCAGGCCCGGCACGCCCGTCTGCAGACGGATGGCCTTGTAGCCCATGGCCTGGTAACGGCGCGCCTCGGCGATGGTTTCATCCTGCGTGGCGCCGTTGGCGTGGCCATAGACCATCACGCCTGTGCGGCTCGCCCCGCCGAGCAGCTGATAGAGCGGCAGGCCGGCCCGCTTGCCCTTGAGGTCCCACAGGGCGGTGTCCACCGCGGCTATGGCGGCCATGGTCACCGGCCCCCGCCGCCAATAGGCGCCGCGATAGAAATATTGCCAGATATCCTCGATCTGGTCGGCGTCGCGGCCGATCAGCGCCGGGATCAGGTGGTCAGTCAGATAGCTGGCCACGGCCAGTTCGCGGCCGTTCAACGTCGCATCGCCCAGGCCGCTGTCGCCGCCCTTGGTGTCGATCTTCAGGGTCACGAAGTTGCGCCCTGGGCAGGTGACGATGACCCGCGCGGCGGTGATCACAGCCATTACATCATCCTTGGATGAGAAATATCGACCGGCGCGATCGCGCCGCGCCAGGTGCAGACCCGCGAGGCCACCGCCAGCCCGGCCTGCGCCGCCTGGTCAGGCGCTGCGCCGGACAGTCGCGCGGCCAGATAGCCGCCATTAAACGAATCCCCCGCCCCGGAGGTGTCGCGCACCGTGGTCGGCGGGGCCGGCAGCACGGTCTCGCGGCCGTGCTCGTCGACCAGCACGCAGCCCTCGGCGTCGCGGGTCAAGACCAGCTCACGCACCCCGGCGGCGCGCAGGGCGGCGATCTGGCCGCTGGTCGATGTCTCGCCGAACAGCCAGGCGGCGTCGTCACGACTGGCCCGGACGATGTCGGCGCCGGCCAACATTGGGGCCATGGCGGCCCGCGCCTCGTCGGCTCCCCGCCAAAGCGAGGCGCGGATATTGGTGTCGAAGGCGATCAGGCCCGCCCGGCCGCGCAGGGCGCCGATCAGCGCCCCGGCCCGAACGCGGTCCTCATCGCTGAGGATGGCCAAGGAGATGCCCGAGAGGAACACCAGGTCAGCGCCCGCCAGCCGCTCAGCGCCGCCGTCGCGGCTCAGCGCGCCCAGCCAATCGCGCGCCGGCGAAGCCGAGCGCCAGTAGTGAAAACTGCGGTCGCCGGCTGCGTTCAGCTCGATCAGATAGAGCCCCGGCTCGGCGCCCGGCAGGGCGTAGGCCAGGTCGCCGTCGATCCCCTGCTCGGCCCAGGCCGCGCGCATGGCGCCGCTCATCGAGCCCTCGCCGGTGGCGGTGAGGAACGACACGGCGAGGTGCGGCGCCGAGCGCTTCAGATAGACGGCGGTGTTGTAGGCGTCGCCGGCGAAGCCGCGGCCGAACAGGCCGTCGCCGGCGTCGCGCAGTTCGACCATGCACTCGCCGATGCAGATGGCGCGCATCAGGCCGACTCGACGGAGAGGAGCGAGTGATTCATGCGCGGCATTGAGACTAGGCCGGCGCGACGCGGTCAATGGGGATATGACTGTTTGGCGAGCGCGACGGTTAGCCCGCTGCACAGGCCCGAGAATCCTGCTTCACTGTTGCGGTGGACCGGTCGCCGCCCAGCCTCGCGCCCTTCGCCGCCATCGCCCTGGCCCTGGCCCTGACCGGCTGCGCCTCGCAAGGCGAGCGTGAGGCGGCGCGGTTCAATGCTGACGGCCTGACCCAGCTGAACCTCAACCTGTTCGGCCGACCGGAGCAGGGCTGGGCGGTCTACGCCCCAGCGGTGCAGGCGACGGTCCGCACCAAGGCGGACCCCGACTCGACCCGCTTCGCTGCGGCGGTGGCGCGGTGGAAGGCGCAGCAGGGCCTGGCCTCCAACGGCGTGGTCGACGCCGCCACCCTCATTGCGCTGAAGGCCGATTGGCAGGCGCGCCGCCCGTTCGTCGCCTTGCGCGCCAGGGGGATCTGCCCCGATCCGCCGCCGGACGACGTGCTGGCGATCGCCGCCCCGCAAGAGACGCTTGGCGGCAAGCCGATCCCGCTGCGCCAGCGGGCGCTGTGGGCCTATCGGCGGATGGTGCAGGCCGCGCGCCGGGCCGGCGTGACCCAGGGCGATCCGAGCTTGCTGGCCCTGTTCTCCGGCTATCGCGATCCGGCCGCAGACGCCGCGCGCTGCGCGGCTGAGGGCAATTGTCAGGGGATCGTTCGGGCCGCCTGCTCGGCCCATCGGACCGGCCTGGCCCTCGATCTGAACCTCGGCTCAGCGCCCGGCCTGATGGTCGACAATTCCAGCGACGCCAATCGCCTCTACCAGACCCGCACCCCGGCCTATCGATGGCTGGTTCGCAACGCCGCCCGCTTCGGCTTCGTCAATTACGTGTTCGAGCCCTGGCACTGGGAGTGGACTGGCGAAGCGCCGTGAGGCCTCATCTGAACCGCCGCGGGATCGACGCCAGCGCCCTAAGCCGGCAGAGGCAGCCGCACCACCGCCGCCAGTCCGACGAGCCTGGGCTCCAGCGCCAGCTCGCCCCCATGGGCGCGGGCGATCGAGCGCGCGACAGCCAGGCCGAGACCTACGCCGCCCGAATCGAGGTTGCGCGAGCGTTCCGCCCGGTAGAAGGGGTCAAACACCCGCTCTAGCTCCTCCGCCGCCAGTCCCGGCCCCTCATCGGTGACCCGGACCACCGCTTCGCCCGCCTCGACGGCCAGGCTGACCCGCGCGCCGCCGGCATATTTGACCGCGTTGTCGATCAGGTTGCCGAACAGCCGCTGCAGCGCCAGGGCGTCGGCGTCGACCACCACCGGGCTGGCCTCGTCCATCACCACCGCCGCGCCGATCAGGGCGGCGGCGTCGACCTCGCATTCGAGCAGAGATAACAGGTCAAGACGCTCGCGCTGGGCCTGTGCGTTGGCGTCGCGGATGAACACCAGCACCGCGCTGATCATCGCCTCCATCTGGCTGACGTCGGCCAGCACCGCCGCGCGCAGCGCCGGGTCGGCCCCCTCGACTTTGAAGCGTATCCGGGTCAGGGGCGTGCGAAGGTCGTGGGAGATGGCCCCGACCATGGCGGTGCGATCATTGACGTAGCGCTTGATCCGCACCTGCATCTCGTTGAACGCGCGGGCCGCCACGCCCAGCTCCGCTGGCCCGCTCAGGGCCAGGGGCGGGCCTTGCGGATCGCGGCCCAGCTGTTCGGCGGCGCGGGCGAAGGCGCTGATCGGGGCGGTCATCCGTCGCGCGAACAGCCAGGCGGCGACGGCGAACACCGCCAGCCAGCCGGCGAACCACAGAATGATCCGGGTCTGCCAGCCGTTGGGAAACGGCTCCGGTTGCGGCCGAACGGTGATCCATTGGCCGTCCGGCGCCTGGGCGGCGGCGACGAACCCCCCGACCAGCGGCCTTTGCCCAGGATCAAGCCGACCCCAGCCAGGACGCGGCGGCTCCGGCGGATAGGGCGGCTCACCGGAGGGCGGCGGGGGCGGCGGCGGCCCTTGCGGAGGACCCCGCGGCGACTGAGGCGGACCCAGGCGGCGCAGCGGACGCACCGAAAGGCTCCATCGCGGCGCATCGGGCAGCCACAGCCGAACCTTGGTTTCAGGCAGTCCCAGCAATTGGGCGAGTTCGCGCCGGTTGAGCTGTTCGCGCCGGCCAGGGCCAAACCCCTGGCGCCAGGGTCCCGGCGGCCCCTCCGGCCTAGCCGCGCTTCGCCGCAACCGAGCCACAAGATCGCTCAGCCGGAACATGGCCGGCTGCGTCGGTTCAGCACCGACCGAACGGATCAGGGGACGACCGAGCCGCGACTGCAATGATCGACCCTGCAGCGCGGCGGCCACCTCGCCCAGCTGATAGATGGGCGGCGTCGGCGGCGGGGCCAGCAGCACGATGGCCAGATTGACCGCCTGGGCCAGCATCAGGCCGGCGATCAGAAACACCACGATCTGAACGGCGATCGGCGCGCCCCGACCGCCGGTCTTGGCGCTCAAGAGCGCCGGACCTTGGCGGTGAACATGTAACCGCTGCCGCGCATGGTGCGGATGATGTCCCCGTCGTCTCCGCCGCCGAGCTTGCGGCGCAGCCGGCTGATCTGGACGTCGACCGCCCGGTCGAAGACTTCGGCCTCCACGCCCCTGGACTGCTCGATCAGCGCGTCGCGTGACAGGATCCGGCCGGGGTTGTCGAGGAAGCAGGTGAGCAGCCCGAACTCGCCCTCGGTGAGCAGCACCGTCTCGCCCTTGGGCGCGCGCATTTGGCGGCGCAGGACGTCGAGGTGATAGCCGGCGAATTCATAGTCGCGTCCGCCGCGGCCATGTTTTTCGCGCTCGTCTCCCCGGCGCAACACCGATCGGATCCGCGCGAGCAGCTCGCGTGGGCTGCACGGCTTGGGCAGATAGTCGTCGGCGCCTAGTTCGAGCCCGACGATCCGGTCGGTCTCCCCGCCCATGGCGCTCATCATGATGATCGGCGGCCCGCCCGCCTGCGACAGCCGATGACAGGCGGCCAGGCCGTCTTCGCCCGGCATCATCACGTCCAGAATCACCAGCTGGATCGAATGGGCGCGCAGCACCGGGTCGATCTCGGCGGCGTTGCGCGCCAGATGCACCTTCAGGCCGTGTTCGGACAGATAGTCGTGGATCTGCTCGCGCAGCCCGGCGTCATCATCGACCAGCAGGATGTTGGGTGTGGCATAGGCGGCGCCGGGGTGCATGGAAGCTACCTTTCAGCCAATTGTGGCGATCCGATCGCACAGACGTCACAATTACCAAACTTTCGCCAAGCGCGCGCCGTTACCGAACTGTCGCAAAATCGTGGTCAAGCATTGATGATGCGCGCCCTGACCAACTTTCACCCCGACGCCTTCATCGACACCCTGACCTCGCTCGCCGCCGCCTTCGGGCTGGGCGGGCTGATCGGCTTCGAGCGGCAGTTTCGCCAGCGCAATGCGGGCCTGCGGACCAATGTGCTGGTCTGTGTCGGCGCGGCGGCCTTCGTGGACCTGGCCGGATCGATCTCTGGCCCCGACGGAGTGACGCGGGTGGTGGCCTATGTGGTCTCTGGCATCGGCTTTCTGGGCGCAGGGGTGATCATGAAGGAGGGCGCCCACGTGCGCGGCCTTAACACCGCCGCCACGCTCTGGTGCTCGGCCGCGGTGGGCGCCTGCGCCGGCGCGGGGTTCCTGGCCCAGGCGGCGGCCATCACCGCCTTCGTCCTGGCCGGCAACACCCTGCTGCGCCCCCTGGTCAACGCCATCAACCGGCTGCCGATCACCGCCGGTGAGACCGAAGCCCTCTACCGGGTGCACGTGATCTGCCACCCCGCCGACGTCTCCGAAGGCCGTGACCTGTTGTTCGAAAAGCTGGAGGCCGCCGGCTATCCGATCCAGTCGATCGACACCCTGTCCGAAGGCGAAGAACAGGTCGAGCTGGCCGCCGTCCTCACCCTCAGCACCGCCGACCCCGCCGTGCTCGACGCGATCACCAATGATCTGGAACGATCCGACGAGGTGATCAGCGCCACCTGGACAGTGAGCACGACCAACTAGCGCGCCGCGGCCCGCAAAATCTCCTGGGCCAGTTGCGACAACGGCGCGATGCGGTCGACGCAGCCCAGGGCGATGGCTTCCTTGGGCATGCCGAACACCACTGACGTAGCCTCATCCTGGGCGATGGTGCGGGCGCCGGCCTGCTTCATCTCAGCCATACCGCGCGCGCCGTCGTCGCCCATGCCGGTCATGATCACCCCCACGGCGTTGGAGCCGACCGACCGCGCCGCCGAGCGAAACAGCACGTCGACCGACGGACGATGGCGGGTGACCAGCGGGCCTTCGCGGACGGAGACGCGGTAGGTGGCCCCGCTGCGCTCGATCATCGTGTGCAGGTTGCCGGGGGCGATCAGCACCCGGCCGCGCAGGACCGAGTCGCCATCTGAGGCCTCCTTGACGTCCACCTCGCACAGGGTGTTGAGCCGCGCGGCGAAGGAGGCGGTGAACTTTTCGGGCATGTGCTGGACGATGACGATGCCGGGGGCGTTGGCCGGCAGGGCCTGGAGCACCAGGCGCAGGGATTCGGTGCCGCCGGTGGAGGCGCCGATACAGACGATGCTTTCGGTGGTGCGGGCCATGGCCCGGCCGCTGGGCGGCGGCAGCATGGCGTCGGCGCTCAGCTTTTTGGCCGGCGCGGCCGCTCCCGCGAACGGCGCCGGATCTCGCCGGCCCTTGACCCGACAGCCGGCCGCGGCCTTGACCGCGTCGCAGATGCGGATGCGCGATTCCGCCAGGTGCTCGGCGACGCCCATCTTGGGCTTGAGGATCACGTCGACGGCGCCGGCTTCCAGCGCCTGCATCAGCGTCTCCGATCCCGCCTCGATCAGCGACGAGCACATCACCACCGGGATCGGATGCTGGGCCATCAGCTTGCGTAGGAAGGTGATGCCGTCCATCCGCGGCATCTCGACGTCCAGGGTGATCACGTCCGGCAGTTCGTCGCGGATGCGTTGGGCGGCGACATAGGGGTCGGAGGCGACGCCGATCACCTCGATCTGCGGATCGCTCTCCAGCACCGCGGCCAGGGTCTGGCGCACGGTGGCGGAGTCATCGACGATCAGCACCCGGATCTTGCGCGTGGGGGACTGGGCGTTCATGGCCGGACAAACACGGTGTTGGCGACCTGGGTCACCGGCAGGTTCAGGCCGACGATGGTCTCCGAATGGCCGATGAACAGATAGCCGCCTGGCCGCAGGTGGCCGCACAGCCGGCCAAGCACCTGGCCCTGGGTCGCCTTGTCGAAATAGATCAGGATGTTGCGACAGAAGATCACGTCCATGTCCCGGTCGACCGGATAGGCCTCGTCCATCAGGTTGAGCCGGGCGAAGCGCAGCTTGGCGCGCAGCGAAGGGCTGATTCGAACCTCGCCCAGGGCGGCGTCGCGGCCGCGCAGCAGATAGCGGCGGCGCAGATCGGGGTCGACCGGATCGATCATCGCCTTCGGATACTTGCCCGCCAGGGCCTGGGACAGCACCTCGGTCGACAGGTCCGTGCACAGAATGGAATAGTCCTGGCGGGGATGGGCGCGGCGGTTCTCCTCCAGCACCATGGCCAGGCTGTAGGGTTCGGCCCCGATCGAACAGGCCGCGCTCCAGGCCTTGAAATCGCGCCGACCGCTTTCGGTGAAGGCCGGCAGCACGGTCGAACGGATGAAATCAAAATGGATCGGCTCGCGGAAAAAGTCGGTCTTGTTGGTGGTCACCGCATCCATCAGATGGATCAGCTCCGATTGGAGCCCATCCTCGTCGAACAGATAGCGGCAATAGCTATCCAGGGTGTCGGCCGCCACCGCGCGCAGCCGGCGGCGCAGACGCCCCTCCAGCATGGTGCGCTTGCTGGAGGGCATCTTGATGCCGCTGTAGCTGTGGATCAGCTCGGCCAGGCGGTTGAAATCACGGTCGCTGAGCTCATCAGCGACGGGAGCGTCATAGACGGCGGCGACGGACAAAGGCGGTTTCCTCAGGGTGCAGACACGGTCGGTGCGGAAGGTCGGGGCGATCGCCCCCGCCCGAGCTAAATTCCTACTATTCGCCAAATCTTCCGCTCATCCCCGCGAAGGCGGGGAACCAGGGCGGTGCGCATCGGCGACTGGGGCTCCTGTATCCCCGCCTTCGCGGGGATGAGCGGGGATGAGAGGCGAAACAGAGGTCAACAATTATGAGAACGCCTTAGGCCGCCTGCTCGGTCGGCAGGGCGGCGGCTTCCTGGCTGGTCAGCAGGCGGGCCATGTCGAACAGGACCACAAAACTGTCCTGGCGACGGAACACGCCCTGGATATAGTCCGATCGCCAGCGCACCCCGATGTCGGGTGGCGCGTCCATATCCTCCTCGCGGATGGTGATCACCTCGATCACCCGATCGGCGACCAGGCCGAGCGACAGCACCCGGCCCTCGATCGGCACGTCGAGCACCAGGATGCGCGTGGCCAGGGTCGGAGCCACCGCCGGCAGGCCGAGCTTGAGCCGCAGATCAAGCGTGGGCGTCGCCCGCCCGCGCACATCGGTCAGGCCCAGCAGATAGGCGGGCCCCTCCGGAATGGCGAAGGGCGGTTTGAAGTCGAGGATCTCCCGCACGAAGCGGACCGGGACGGCGAACACCTCGCCGCCAAGGCCGAGGGTGACCAGTTGGGTGTCGGTTGCGGGCGCGGCCATCAGGCGTATTCCTTGAAGTTGGCGTCATCGGCGTCCGGACCGCCTTGGGCCAGGTCGAGGGCGAAGCCGCGGGCGCGGGCCTGTTGGGCGGCGACGCCCTTGCTCGCGACACCCTTGCCAGCGGCGGGTTTGCGGGCGGGGGTCGTCCGGGTGGTGATCCGCGGCGGGGCGGCTGGCGCGCGGCGGGTCGCAGCGGCGGGGCGGCGAGCCTGGCCGTCCTCATCGGTGCGAAAATAGGCGATCGAAGCCTGCAGCTCCTCTGCCTGGGCGGCCAATTCCTCAGAGGTCGCCGACATCTCTTCCGAGGCCCCGGCGTTCTGCTGGGTGACCTTGTCGAGCTGCTGGATCGCCTCATTGATCTGCGACGCGCCGATGTCCTGCTCGCGGCAGGCGGCGCTGATCTCGGCGACCAGTTCCGCCGTCTTACGGATGTCCGGCACCAGGCTGGTCAGCATGTCGCCGGCCTGCTGCGCGGCCTTGACCGTCTGGGACGAGACGGCGCTGATCTCGGTCGCCGCGGTCTGGCTGCGTTCAGCGAGCTTACGCACTTCGGAGGCCACCACCGCGAAGCCGCGGCCATGTTCGCCGGCCCTCGCCGCTTCGACCGCCGCGTTCAGCGCCAGAAGGTCGGTCTGGCGGGCGATCTCCTGCACGATGACGATCTTCTCGGCGATGGTCTGCATGGCGTCGACGGCCTTGCGAACCGCCTCGCCGCTGATCTCCGCGTCCTTGGCCGACTGACGGGCGATCTTTTCCGTCTGGGCGGCGTTGTCGGCGTTCTGTTTGATGTTGGCGGCCATCTGCTCCATCGAGGCCGAGGCCTCTTCGGCGGCGGACGCCTGTTCGGTGGCGCCCTGGCTGACCTGCTCGGAGGCTGAGGACAGCTGCTGGCTGCCGACCGAGACATTGTCGGAGGCCACATTGGCGTCGCCGATCACGCCGCGAAGACGCTCGATCATCAGGTTGACGTTCTTCAGCATGTCGCTGATTTCGTCGCGGGTGGTGATGG
>Ga0302196_10001702_pt1 | contig 20864 bp, 19 predicted proteins | sample II_Bog_N1_3_FD_198794 | JGI IMG/M metagenome (GOLD analysis project Ga0302196, IMG submission 198794) | Peat permafrost microbial communities from Stordalen Mire near Abisko, Sweden - II_Bog_N1_3 | ecosystem: Environmental > Terrestrial > Soil > Wetlands > Peat | place: Sweden: Abisko...
CGGCCGCAGACCAGGTGGCTGGCGCCCGCGGCCAGGGCCTCGGCGGGCGTGGCTGCGCGCGCTTGATCGTCGGCGCCGGACCAGGCTGGCCGCACGCCGGGGGTCACCACCAGGAAGTCCGGACCACCAATTCTGCGCGCTAGGGCCGCTTCGTGCGGGCTGGCGATCACCCCGTCAGCGCCGGCGTCCAGCGCCTGGCGGATGCGGCGTTCGACCAGGGCCGCGACGCCCTCGCCGTAGCCGATCTGTTTCAGGTCGGCCTCGGATAGGCTGGTCAGGACCGTCACACCGAGAATCTTCGCTTCAACCGCGCCTGCGCGCCCCCGCACCGCCGCCGCCAGGACCTGCGGCTCGCCATGCACGGTCAGGAAGTCGCAGGCGCCAGTGGCGACAATCGCCGCGGTGGCCTTTTCCACCGTCGCGCCGATGTCGTGCAGCTTCCAGTCGAGGAAAATCCGATGGCCGTGGGTCTTCAGGTCCTTGGCCAGGCCCATGCCGCCCGTAGCCAGCAGTTGCAGACCGATCTTGTAGAAGCTGACGCTGTCGCCCAGCCGTTCGACCATGGCCTCGGCGTCCGCCACAGTCGGCAGGTCCAGCGGGATGATCAGGCGCGGATCGGCCGCAACGTGGGATTCGGTTTCCTCGCGGACGAGTTGGGCGGCGACGGCCATGGCGGCTCCTTTAGGTTTAGGCGCGCAAAAACGCGCGCGGGCGGCGCGAAATCCAGTGATTTAGGCTAAGACGGCAAAATGAGCCTGGCCGAGCTATCCGTCAACTTCTTCGTCGCCCTGTTCGCCTTGATCGACCCGATCGGCAATGTGGCCCTGTTCGCGGCGGCGACGGTGGGCGCCACAGCTGCTGGGCGACGCCGGCTGGCCTTCTATATCAGCTTGTTTTCTCTCGGATTCCTGGCTTTTTTCTTCGTTAGCGGCCTCGCCCTACTGCAGTTTTTCGGCGTCTCCCTGCCGGCGTTTCGCATCGCCGGCGGCATCCTGCTCTTCCTGTTGGGTCTGGACATGGCCCGCGGCGATTTCGTGGCGGCCATGGCCGAAGAGGCCCAAGCGGGCGAGGCGGTTTCCACGCGGGTTTATGCGCGGCAAGGCTTCGCGCGCCTGGTCGTGCCGTTCGCCATGCCGCTGCTGATTGGGCCGGGCGCGATATCGACAGTGGTGATCTACGCCAGCGAGACCAAACGTTTCGGCTGGACCGGCTTCGGCGCCGGTCTGGGGGTGATCACGGTGGTTTCGTTGACCATCGTGGTGGCGTTTTGGATGACCGGCCTGATCTCGCGGGTGCTCGGCCGGATCGGCATGACCATCGTGGTGCGGGTGCTGGGCCTGATCCTCTGCGCCATGGCGGTGCAGATCATCATCACCGGTATCGCCGCCTCGACCCACGGCCTCATCCGCCACGACACTGTCGCGCCCTATCCCTCGGTGTCTGGCGCGACCTAGACCCTAGAGCTTCGAGCGCCGGTCCCGCTTGGCCGCCACGCGCAGTCTCAGGGCGTTCAGCTTGATGAATCCGGCCGCGTCGCGGTGGTCGTAGGCGACCTTGCCTTCCTCGAAGGTGACCAGGTCCTGGTCGTACAGCGAATAGGGGCTTTCGCGGCCGATCACCGTGACATTGCCCTTATAGAGCTTGATCCGCACCCGGCCGGTGACCTGCTCCTGGCTCTTGTCGATCAGCGCCTGCAGCATGTAGCGCTCGGGCGCGAACCAGAAACCGTTATAGATCAGGCTCGCATAGCGCGGCATGAGCTCGTCTTTGAGGTGCATGGCGCCCCCGTCCAGGGTGATGGACTCGATCCCCCGGTGCGCGGCCAAAAGGATGGTGCCGCCTGGTGTTTCATAGACCCCGCGCGACTTCATGCCGACGAAGCGGTTCTCCACCAGATCCAGCCGGCCGACGCCGTTGTCGTGGCCCAGCTGGTTCAGCCTGGTCAAAAGCGACGCCGGCGACAGGCGCTCGCCATCGATGGCGACCGGATCGCCACCCTCAAAATCCATTGTGAACACGGTGGGTTTATCCGGCGCGTCCTCCGGGGCGATGGTCCGCTGATAGACGAACTCCGGCGCCTCGACCGCGGGGTCTTCCAGCACTTTTCCTTCGGAGGACGAGTGCAACAGGTTGGCGTCGACCGAAAACGGCGCCTCGCCGCGTTTGTCCTTGGCGATCGGGATCTGGTGTTTTTCGGCGTAGTCCAGCAGGGCCTCGCGGCTGGCGAAGCTCCATTCGCGCCAGGGCGCGATCACGTGGATGTCCGGCTCCAGCGCGTAATAGGCCACTTCGTAGCGAACCTGGTCGTTGCCCTTGCCGGTCGAGCCGTGGGAGACCGCGTCGGCCCCCACCTTGCGGGCGATATCGATCTGGGTCTTGGCGATCAGCGGCCGGGCGATCGAGGTGCCCAAGAGATAGACGCCCTCATAAAGCGCATTGGCGCGGAACATCGGGAACACATAGTCGCGGACGAATTCCTCGCGCAGGTCCTCGATGAAGATGTTCTCCGACTTCACGCCCAGCATCAGGGCCTTTTCGCGCGCCGGCGCCAGCTCCTCGCCCTGGCCGAGGTCGGCGGTGAAGGTCACCACCTCGCAGCCGTAGGTCTCCTGCAGCCATTTCAGGATGATCGAGGTGTCGAGGCCGCCGGAATAGGCGAGAACGACTTTTTTCACGGGCGGCAGATCGGCCATGGAGTTCTCTTCGAGACGTTGGCGCGCGATGGCCGGCGAAACCGGCTTCCGCTTCTGGCGATCGCGCTAGGAAAAGGTTCGCCGCCTTAAAGGCGGTTGTGGCGCGGGTTTCAAGCCTAGCTTGGAGTATTCGCCGCGATCAGACCGAAACCTGGGTGCCCAGCTCGACCACGCGGCCGGGCGGGATCTTGAAAAACTCGGTCGGATTGGCCCCGTTCTTCATCAGGGCGATGAACAGCTTGTCCTGCCACAGCGGCATGCCGGACTGGGCTGAGGCCACCACGGTGCGCCGGCCCAGGAAGAAGCTGGTCGACATAATATCGAACTTCAGCCCCTGTTTTTTGCATAGCTGCAGCGCCTTGGGCAGGTTGGGGCTTTCCATGAAACCGTAGCGGATCTGGACCTTCTTGAAGTCGTCATTGACGATTTCAACGTGAATCCGGTCGGCGTCGGCCACCGTCGGCGTCTCGACCGTCTTGATGGTCAGGATGACGTTCTTCTGATGCAGCATCTTGTTGTGTTTCAGATTGTGCATCAGCGCGACCGGGGCGACATCCGGGTCCGAGGTCAGGAACATGGCCGTGCCGGGCGCGCGATAGGGCGGCCGCGCATGCAGCATCTCGATCAGGTCGACCAGGGACAGGCTGTCACGGCGGGTCTTTTCCGTCAGAATCTGCACGCCGCGCGACCAGGTCCACATGATGATCATCAGTCCGCCGCCGATCAGCAACGGCAGCCAGGCGCCGTCCGGCACCTTCAAGAGGTTCGAGGTGATGAAGACCAGGTCTCCGGCCACGATCGGGACCAACAGGCAAGCCGCCTGCCACAGCGGCCACTTCCACATCCGCCGAATGATCACATAGGCCAGCAGGGTGTCGACGAACATGGCGCCGGTGACCGCCAACCCGTAGGCCGAGGCCAGATGGCTGGAGGTGCGGAACACCAGGAGCAGCAGCAGGACCCCGATCATCAGCAGGGTGTTGACCGTCGGCACGAAAATCTGGCCGGCCTGGGTTTCCGAGGTTCGCTTGATCTCCAGCCGGGGCAACAGGCCCAGCTGCACCGCCTGCTGGGTCATCGAAAACGCGCCGGTGATCACGGCCTGGCTGGCGATCACCGTCGCCGCGCCGGCCAGGATGAGGATCGGCCAGTAGATGTAGGTCACATGCGGGGCCATGGCCCAGAACGGATTGTCCCGATGTCTCGGCGCGTGCAGCAACAGGGCGCCTTGGCCGAGATAGTTCAGCGCCAGGCAGGGGAAGACCAGCACCAGCCAGGCGGCGCGGATCGGCGCCTTGCCGAAATGACCCATGTCGGCATACAGCGCCTCGGCCCCAGTCACGGCCAAAAAGACGCTGCCCAGGATGACGAAGCCGACGAAGCCGTTCTTGTACAGAAATAGCAGGCCGTAGAACGGATTGAGGCTGCGGAAGATCGACAGGTCGTCGCCTAGGTGGCTCAGGCCCATCAGGCCGATGACCAGGAACCAGAGCGCGGTGATCGGCCCAAACACGAAGGCGACCCGGTGGGTGCCCCGGGTCTGGGCCATGAACAGGCCGACCAGTATGCCCGCCGCGATCGGCAGGACGTAGGGCCGCAGGATGTGGCCGATGTCCGGCGCGCCGCGCACCCCCTCGACCGCCGACAGAACCGAGATGGCCGGCGTGATCAGACCGTCGCCGTAAAACAGCGCGGCGCCAGCGACGCCCAGGATGAACACCGTGGCGGTGCGCCGGCCGATCGCTCGCTGGGCCAGGGCCATCAGGGCGACCGTGCCGCCCTCGCCGCGATTGTCCGCGCGCATCAGGACGAAGATATATTTGACCGTGACGATCAGGATCAGCGCCCAAAGCACCAGCGACACTACCCCGACCACGGTCAGGGGATCGGTCCCCTTGTCCGTCGCATGCGCCAGGGCTTCGCGCATGGCGTAGAGCGGGCTGGTGCCGATGTCGCCGAAGACCACCCCGACGGACCCCAGAGCCAGGGCGAAGAATCCCTGGCCACGCGCCGCCGTGGACGCGCCGCCGACGGTTTCGGACGAGATTGGAATCGTGGTGGCGGGCGTCTCGCGGTCAGCGGACGCGTCCGCGCCCGATACGGTCGTCCCGGGGACTTCCCCTGACATGCAAGACCTCCGGGAGAGCGTCGCGCGAATGCCCCGGCGGCTCGGTCCCACAATGCAGAGCGCGCGCGATAAACCCTTTCTGGCCCCGGTTCAACAGCCACAGCGTCGCGGGCCGGCTTGCGCCGCTCGCCGGTTGCGTGTGAAGCTGTGCGCTATGTCCGACTTCCTGGCCGTCCCCGTGGCTTCGGCCGAGCTCGCCGGCGAAGCGAGTGCACGCCGGATCATGCTGGTGACCGACGCCTGGGAGCCCCAGGTGAACGGGGTGGTGCGAACCTTGATGCGCCTGGTCGCCGAATTGCGGGCGATCGGTTGCGAGGTCGAGGTGGTCTCGCCCAATGACGGCTACCGCACCATTCCGCTGGTGACCTACAGCGAAATCCGCCTGGCCTTGGGCGCGCGCGCGGACATCGAGGAGCGGTTCACCGCCTTCGCGCCCGATGCCGTGCACATCGCCACCGAAGGCACGCTGGGCTGGGACGCCCGGGCGGTGTGCCTGAAGCACAACTTCCCCTTCACCACCTGCTACCACACCCAGTATCCGGAATACGTCACGGCGCGCTTTCCCTTCGTCCCCCTGGCCGCAGGCTATCGGGTGATGCGGGCCTTCCACGACAAGAGCGACCGCGTCCTGGTCTCGCTGCCGTCGATGAAGGCGCTGCTGGAGGCGCGCGGCTTCACTAACATCACCGCCTGGAGCCGGGGCGTGGACGTCGAGCTGTTCCACCCCTCCCACCGCGCGGCCGATGGCGGCGTCTACCGGGATCTGCCGCACCCGATCTTCCTCTGCGTCGGCCGGGTGGCCGTGGAGAAAAACCTCGACGCGTTTTTGAGTCTGGATCTGCCGGGAACCAAGGTGGTGGTCGGCGACGGACCGGCGCGGGCGGCGCTGGAGGCGAAATATCCGGACGCGGTGTTCACCGGGGCCAAGTTCGGCGAGGACCTGGCGCGCCACTACGCTGACGCAGACGTCTTCGTCTTCCCCAGCCTGACCGAGACCTGGGGCGGGGTGGCGATCGAGGCCATGGCCTCGGGCGTCCCGGTCGCCGGCTTCAACGCACCGGGTCCCAAGGACCTGATCCCCGGCGCCGGGGTGGGCGCGGTGAACGACGATCTGCGGACGGCGTGCCTGGAGGCCCTGGGTTGCGACCGCGCGGTTTGCCGCGAATTCGCCGAGCAGTTCTCCTGGCGGCGCTGCGCGGAGGAATTCCTGCGCAACCTGGAACCGCTGCCGCGCCCACGAAAGAAGCGGTTCTGGCGCCGCTTGCGCGCGCTGCGCCGTTTACGCCGGACGCCGTTGGCGGCTTGAAGCCCTTATAATTCAAAGGCTTTCGAAACCGACCCCACTTCCTCATCCTGAGGTGCTCGCCGCTTGGCGAGCCTCGAAGGGCCTATTTCGGGGCCGCCCAGCGTCCTTCGAGGCCCGCTTCGCGGGCGCCTCAGGATGAGGAGTCAGGGGAAAATCTAAACCCTTACCGCACCCAAAACCGCCGGTGCGGAAAGTCCACGGTGATACACAGCCCCTCCCAGGCCGGGCCGCCGATCACGCCGCCATAGGCGGCGTCGGCGTCGTCCGGGCGAGTGTCGTCGTCCAGATTGGCTTCCGGCCCCAGGATGCGGGTTCCCGCGACTTCCAACAGGTCGATCCGGGTCTTGCGGTTCAAGGTGGCGCCCGCCACGCCCAGGCCCTGGCCTTCGTAGCCGCTGGCGTCCGGAAAGCTGGCGCGGGCGAAAGGGCGCCAGAATTCCAGCGCGGTGTTGGAGCCGGTGTCGATCTGAAACTCCGCCTCAGCCGCGCGCGCGCCTCGGCCGACCCGGGCCAGCACGAACGGCGTGCGGCCCAGCCGCATCCGCGCGGCGCCCTGGGGCGGAGTCACGGTTTCCGGCGCGCGCAGGGCGACGCGGCGCCGGCGATAGTCCAGCTCGACGACGAACTGGCTCAGGAAATCATCGCCCAATATGCCGTCCAGCCGCTGGCCCATGCCGCTCGCCACGGCCGACAGGTCCGCGACGGTGGGATCGATCAGTCCGGACTGGCCGCCGGGCAGACGCAGGTGAACATCTTCGCCCTGCCGCGCGTCACGCGCGCCGCCGCCGCCGCGCAGCGTCAAGGGATCACCCAGCTTGACGTGGGTCGCGGCGGCGTAGCGGGCGTCGATCACGCTCTCGCCGGCGCCGGTGTCGAGAAGGAAAACGCCCTCCGGCCCGTCACCGACCGTGGCGCGGACAAAGATCAGCCCCTGCCGAAAGCTGGCCGGGGTTTCGCCGACCGCCGGTTCGCCCCCGCTCGTCAAGGCCGACGCGCCCACCGCGGCGCCGGCCGCCAGGGCGAGGCCCCAGATCGCGAGGCCCCAGATCGCTAGGCCCAAGAACGAGGTGCGGCGGTTCAGTGGCGGAACACCCGAACGCCGGTGAAGGCCATGGCGATCCCCGCCGCGTCGGCCGCCGCGATCACCTCGTCGTCGCGGATCGATCCGCCCGGCTGGATCACCGCGGTCGCCCCGGCCTCAATCGCCTGGATCAGGCCGTCGGCGAAGGGGAAGAAGGCGTCGGAGGCGCAGGCCGATCCCTTGGCCAGGGATTGCGGCAAGCCCGCCGCCTCGGCGGCCTCGGCCGCGCGCATCGCCGCGATCCGCGCGGAGTCGCGGCGGTTCATCTGGCCGGCGCCGATGCCGGCGGTCTGGCCGTCCTTGGCGTAGATCACCGCGTTGGACTTAGTGTGCTTGGCGATGGTGAAGGCGAACAGCATGTCCTCGACCTCGCGCGCGGTCGGCGCCCTTTTCGTGACGATCTTCAGGTCGGCGGCGGTGATGTGGGCGTCGTCGCGCGACTGGACCAGAAAACCGCCGGAGACTGACTTGAAGGTTTCCCCCGCCGCGCGCGGGTCGGGCAGGCCGCCGGTCAACAGCAGGCGCAGGTTCTTCCTTTTGGCGAACACCGCGATGGCGCCCTCGTCGGCGTCCGGGGCGATCACCACCTCGGTGAAGATCTCGACGATCGCCCGCGCGGCTTCGGCGTCCAGCCGGCGATTGACCGCGATGATGCCGCCAAAGGCCGAGACCGGATCGCACTCCAGCGCGCGCAGATAGGCGGCCTTCAGATCCGCGCCCAGGGCCACGCCACAGGGATTGGCGTGCTTGATGATGGCCACGGCGGCGGATTCGGCCGGATTGAACTCGGCGACCAGCTCGAAGGCCGCATCGGTGTCGTTGATGTTGTTGTAGCTCAGTTCCTTGCCCTGCAGCTGGCGGGCGGCGGCCACGCCAACGCGGCGCGGCTGGGCGAACCCGTAAAACGCCGCGCTCTGGTGCGCGTTTTCGCCGTAGCGGGTGGTCTGGATCAGCGAGCCGGTGAAGGTTTTGCGGATGGGGGCCGTATCGTCGACAGCCTTGGCGAACCAGGCGGCGATGGCGGCGTCATAGGCGGCGGTGCGGGCGTAGGCGCGGGCCGCCAGACGCTTGCGCAGGGCCAGCGAGGTCGCGCCGTCGGCTTGCAGCGCCGCCAACACCTCGGCCAGGTCTTCCGGCGCGGTGCAGACGCAGACATAGCCGTGGTTCTTGGCCGCCGAACGGATCATCGCCGGGCCGCCGATGTCGATGTTTTCGACGCAGGCCGCGAAATCCCCGCCCGCCGCGACCGTCTCCTCGAACGGATAGAGGTTCACGTACAGCAGATCGATGCCGCCGATGCCGTGCTCGCCCATGGCGCGGGCGTGTTCGGGCGCGTCGCGAACACCCAGCAGGCCGCCATGCACCACCGGATGCAGCGTCTTGACCCGCCCATCCATCATCTCGGGAAAGCCGGTCAGGTCGGACACGTCTTTCACGGGCAAACCTGCGCCCGCGATCGCGGCGCGGGTCCCGCCGGTGGAGACCAGTTCGACCCCCAGCGCGGCCAGGGCGCGGGCGGCGTCGATCAGGCCGGTCTTGTCGGAAACCGAGATCAGCGCGCGCTTGATCGGCGCGAGGTCGGCGGCGGGGGGAAAGGCGGGTGCGGCGTTGGCCAAGGCGATCTCCTGATTTGAGAACATGCCCAGGCGAGCGGCTAGAAACCTTCGCGCTCCCCGGTGGTCTCCCACCTTCATCGCCAGTCACGCAAGGCAGGGTCGCGATAGGCGCATGACCGCGAGGTGTCAACGGGCGTGGGGGGTTTTGAGGTGTGTAGATCGAGACAGTCACCCCGACTGAAACTCCGGCACCAGCGCCTTCAGCGCCGCCAGCACTGTCGCCTCGTCCCGCGCCGCCGCCGCCGCCAGCATAGCCTCGACCGGACCCTGCAACTCCGACCAGGGCCGCACTGGCGCCCGCGCGGCCAAAACGCCGTCGGCGGCGGTGGGGCGGACGTCCTCGGCGGCGTAGAAGATTTCCTCGAACAGTTTTTCGCCGGGGCGCAGACCGGTGTGGATGATCTGGATGTCCTTGTCGGGGCGCAGACCGTGCAGGCGGATCATCTGGCGCGCCAGATCCTCCATCTTCACCGGCTCGCCCATGTCCAGCACATAGACCCCGGCTTCTCCCGGCGAGGCGGGCAGGGCGGCGGCCTGCAGCACCAGGTTGGCGGCCTCCTGGATGGTCATGAAGTAGCGCTCGATACGCGGATCGGTGACGGTCACCGGCCCGCCCCGGGCGATCTGACGCTCGAACAGCGGCGCGACCGAGCCGGACGAGCCCAGCACATTGCCGAACCGCACCACGGCGGCGTGGGCCTGGCTCTGGGTGGTCAGGGCCTGGACGATCTGTTCGGCCACCCGCTTGGTCGCGCCCATCACATTGGTCGGATTGACCGCCTTGTCGGTCGAGATGAACACCAGGGCCTGGGCATGGGCCGCCGCCAGTTCGGCCACGTTCATCGCCCCGCCGATATTGGTCAGCACCGCCTCGATCGGGTTCAGTTCCATCAGGGGCACGTGTTTCAGGGCGGCGGCGTGCAGCACCACATCGGGTCGTTCGCGCTCGAACAGGTCGCGCAGGCGGGCGCGGTCGCGCACATCGCCCAGCTCCGCGCGCCAGCGGCCGGGAACCCGCGCCTCGCGCAGGGTCTGGTCGATCGAATAGAGGTTGAACTCGGACATATCGAACAGGATCAGCCGTTCGGGCTCCAGCTTGGCGATCTGCAGGGTCAGTTCGCCGCCGATGGTGCCCCCGGCGCCGGTGATCAGCACCCGCTTGCCGGCGATCAGCGCCCGCGCGGCGGCCAGGTTCAGGGCGCGGGGCGGTCGGCCCAGCAGATCGGCCGCCCCGACTGGCGCCAGCGCCGCGCCCTCGCCATTGAGCGCGCGGCCCCGCGCCACGGTCGCGCCGGCCTCGGCGGCGGCGGCGACTACGAGTTCCAATAGGGCGCGATCCGGCCGGGGCTCGGCGACGATGACCGAGGCCGGCGCCGGGCCTCGGGCGCTGGCCGCCTTCAGCACGTCGCCGAGGTCGTTCAGCCCTCCCAGGATACGCACGCCGCGGATGGTCCGGCCGGCTTCGGGCAGGTCCAGGGTCACGATGCCGGCAATACGGTATCGAGCCTCATGCGAGCGATGCGCGGCGCCGACAAACAGATCGGCGGCGCCGGCCGAGCCGACCACGATCGCCAGCGGCAGCGAACGATCCTCCAGTCGAAACGCCTGGCGAAAGTCGCCGCCCGCCCAGGCTCGCGCCAAGATCCGGCCCAGGCAGAGCAGGGCGAAGGTCGCGGCCATCGACATGGCAATGGTGGAACGGGGAAAGTCGTCCAGCCGGTTGATCAGGAACAGCAGGGGCAGGAAGATCAGATTGGCTGCGATGGCCGCGCGGGCGCAGCGCAGGATGTCGTTCAGCGCCGTGAACCGCCAGACGCCGCGCTGCAGTCGCACGACCGGAAACACCACCGCGCAGACCAAAACAAACAGCCCGGTGGCGAGGCCCCCGGCCGCGTACGGGGTCGGCTTGGCTTCGAAATGATAGCGCAGCAGAAACGAGCCGCCCATGGCCAAGCCGGCCGCCATGAGGTCATGGGCGAAGATGGCTAGCGGGGCCAGCAGTCGGCGGCGCGCGGAGGGTTCAGGCTTCATACGGTGGTTGGCTCCGCCAGCGCCAGTTTCCAACGCACCCGCCCGCCCCGGTCCGCCCGCAGCCGGCCGCGCAGCACCACCTGACTGCATCGGCGCGGGTGACCGTCGACGAAATGCACCGAGGGCTCGACCACCACCTCGGCGGCGTCGTTGCGCAGCCACCAGCCGATATTGGAGGCGCCGCGCAGCAGCACGCTGCGCTGGTCGCGGGCCAGCGATGCCTTGGCGTCGGGATGGACGTGAAAGCGGATGTCGACCGGCGTCAGCCGCTCCGTCGCATTGGGCGCCGGGATGAACCGGTCCTCGCCGCGCAGCTCGCCCTTGGCGTGATCCAGAAACAGTCGGCGCTCGTGGGTCAGGCCGAACCGCGCGACCCAGCCGTCATGCTCCATATCGACCCAGACCCCGGCCTCGCCCTCGCGGCGGTGAACCACGAATTTCGAGGCGCCGCCCTCGAGCCGGGCTCCAAAGGCGCGGGCCAGGAACCCGGTCATCGGCGCCCCGACCGAACCGCCGCCGAGCGAGGCCGTCGAACCGCCCTCCGCCAGGCGCAGCGCCTGAGGACCCACCGCGTCGGCGCTCCAGCCACAGTTGGTGATCAGCCGGTCGCGGCCGCAGACCACCTCGATCGCCAGCGGCTGGCCGCAGGCGGACAGACCGAACGGCCCGCTCGCGGGCGCGCCGGCGTCGGCGATGACCTGCAACGCCGGTCCGTCCAGGCGCTGGTAGCCGGCGTGGGGCGCCTCGCGCAACGGCGCCACGGGGATCGCCGCGTCGTCGTCGCGGGTTTGGGCGGCGGCGATGCGGGCCGGGGCGCCTTCTTCGCCGCCTTGGAAACAGGCCAACCGGCCATCGGCGAGGGTGAAAAAGCGCAAGGCCGCGGTCAGCCGGTCGATCGCCCGCGACAGGCTCTCCGGCGGCGGATGCCCCCGCTGCGACAGGCCGTCGTCCAGGGTTAGCAGGTCGAACAACAGTTCCAGGCCCGCCTGAGGCGAGCGCGTGGCGTGGCCGCCGTCGGGCAGGACCGTGCGCTCCAGCGCCGACCCGAGCCGGGTCAGGGCCGCGCTCGTCAACCGTTCGCCGCAGACCCCGCCCAGGGCGGCGCCGGCGACACCGACGGCCGCCAGCCGCTCCGCTACGCGCTGGGGCCGCGCCGACAGCGCCAGCAAGTGCAGCGCCTGCCGCGCCAGCAGGGTGGCCAGGCTCGCGGCCTCCGCATCGGAAGCCATGGTCGCCATGGATCGCCCGGCGCAGGCCAGGTTCAGCACCCGCCGCTCCAGGATGTCCGGGCTCCAGGCGAATCCGTTCCACCGGCCGAACACGCGGCGCCATTCCAGAGTCAGGCGCAGACCTTCGCGCAGGCCCGGCTCGCCGGTCGCAATCAGATCGCGCAGCCAGTCGAACCGGTGCAGCCGGGCCGCGAACCGTCGGCTGGGGCTGGGTAGATTCCACGGATCACTGGGCGGCGGCACGCGCAGGATCTGGTCGTCCAACATGAAGACCCCGGCTAGCAGATCCTTGCCGGCGACCGGATTGATCGGCCGGGAGTCTCTGGGCGCGGCGGCGAAACCCTCGCCGGCCGGCCGGTTCAGCAGCCAAAGGTGCAGCGGCGTCCCGTACCATTCGGTGCGCAGGCGCCCAGCCAGCCGGACGCCCACGGCCGAGACCAGCAGGCCCGTCCGCGTTCCGGCGCGCGCCAGGGCCGGCAAGGGGGAGCCGGGCATGGCGCCGCTCGCGCTCAGACGCCCTTCAGGGCGCGGATGTTGTCGGCATATCGCTCGGCGCCGCCGCGGAACACCGCGGTGCCGGCGACCAGGGCGGTGGCGCCAGCCGCAACGCATAGCGCGGCGGTCTCGGGGGTCACCCCGCCATCGACCTCCAGGATGATGTCGAGACCGGATCGGTCGATCATGCCGCGCAGGCGCTCGATCTTTTTCAGCTGGGAATGCAGAAAGCTTTGGCCGCCGAAGCCGGGATTGACCGTCATCACCAGGATCAGGTCGATATCGTCCATGATCCATTCGATGAAGTCCGGCGGCGTGGAGGGATTGAACACCACCCCCGCCTTGGCGCCCAGGCTTCGAATATGTTGCAGCGAGCGGTCCAGATGCGGCCCCGCCTCCGGATGGATGCTGATGCGGTCCGCGCCCGCCTTGCGAAACGCCTCCAGATAGGGGTCGGCGGGGGCGATCATCAGGTGGCAGTCGAACGGAATGCCTACGTGCGGCCGCAGGGCTTTGACCACGTCGGGGCCGATGGTGATGTTGGGCACGAAATGCCCGTCCATCACGTCGATATGCAGCCAGTCCGCGCCCGCCGCTTCGAGCGCTCGGGCCTCCTCTCCCAGCCGCGCGAAGTCCGAGGCCAGGATCGAGGGGGCGATGATGGGTGGGCTTTGAGTCATGGCGCGAGTTAGCGCTGTCGGGGTTTGGCGCGCAAGCGTGAGCAAACCGGCGGCTTTCAGCGCGGCCTTTTCAATGAGGCGGTCGCGATGCCTTTTCCTCGATCCCCGAGCGGCCTTCGCGCGCTTCCAGCTTGGCGGCGACTGCGTCCAGGCTGACCCCGCAGGCGGTCAGCAGCACCAGCCAGTGATAGATCAGATCGGCGCTTTCGGCGGCGACGGCGTCGGGATCGGCCTGCACGGCGGCCAACGCGGTCTCGATCGCCTCCTCGCCAAACTTCTTCGCCGCCAGGGGCGGACCACCGGCCAGCAGCTTGGCGGTGTAGGACGAGGCCGGGTCGGCGCCGTGCCGGGCGTCGATCGTAGCCTGCAGGCGCGCCAGGATTTCGGAAAACCGGGTCATGTCGCCTAGCTCATCCTCATCGGCAGCCCGGCGGCGGCCATGGTCCGTTTGGCCTCGGCGATGGTGACCTCGCCGAAGTGGAAGATCGAGGCGGCCAGCACCGCGTCCGCGCCGCCCTCGGTCACCGCATGGACCAGGTCCCGCGCCGACCCCGCCCCGCCCGACGCGATCACCGGCACGCCGACCGCGTCGGTCACCGCCCGAAGCAACGCCGTGTCATAGCCGGTCTTGGCGCCGTCCTGGTCCATCGAGGTCAGCAGAATCTCGCCCGCGCCGTATTCCACAGCCTGAACGGCATAGGCGACCACGTCCAGGCCGGTGGCCCTGCGGCCGCCATAGGTGAATACCTGCCAGCCGTCGTTGCGGCCCTTGGCCATTGAGCGGGTTGGGCCGTGGCGCGCGTCGATCGCCACCACCACGCACTGGGAGCCGAAGGCGTCGGCGCAGCGGCGGATCAGATCGGGGTCCTCGACGGCGGCGGTGTTGATCGACACCTTGTCGGCGCCGGCGCGCAGCAGAACCCGCGCATCCTCCACCGAGCGCACGCCGCCGCCCACGCCCACCGGCATGAAACAGACCTCGGCGGTGCGGGCCACCACGTCCAGGATCGCGCCGCGCCCCTCGTGGCTGGCGGTGATGTCGAGAAACATCAGCTCGTCCGCGCCGGCCGCATCATAGGCCGAGGCCTGTTCCACCGGATCGCCGGCATCGCGCAGCTGGACGAAGTTGACGCCCTTGACCACCCGGCCGTCCTTGACGTCCAGACAGGGGATGACGCGGACCTTCAGCACGGTTCAGGCGGCCTTGCGGTTGGCGGCGGCGATGATCTCCGCGGGGTCGATGGCGCCGTTATAGAGCGCGCGGCCCAGCACCGCGCCGGCGATCCTCGCGCCGGGCCGCGCCTGCAAATTCTGGATATCGAGCACCGAGGCCACGCCGCCGGAAGCGATCACCGGAATGGTCACCGCGTCGGCCACCGCGCCCACGCCCTCCACATTGACGCCGGTCATGGCGCCGTCGCGGCTGATGTCGGTCACGATTAAAGCCGCCACGCCGGCGTCCTCGAACCGTTTGGCCAGGGTGATCGGGTCGAGGTCCGAGGCGCCGGTCCAACCGTCTACCGCCACCTTGCCATCGCGTACGTCGATCGCCACGGCGATCTGTTCGGGCCAGTTTCGCGCCGCCCGCTTGACTAGGCCTGGATCACGCACCGCGACCGTGCCCAGGATCACCCGGCTCACCCCGGCTTCGATCCAGGCCTCGACCGACTCCAGGGTGCGGATGCCGCCTCCCAGCTGAACCGGCACCGAGACGGTGGTCAAGATCGCCTTGACCGCGTCGGCGTTCATCGACTGGCCCTCGATGGCCCCGTTCAGATCGACCACGTGCAGCCAGCTGAAACCGCTCTCGACGAAACGCGCGGCCTGGTCGGCGGGCGAGGTGTTGAACACCGTCGCCTCGTTCATGTCGCCGCGCAGCAGCCGCACGCACTGGCCGTCCTTCAGGTCGATGGCCGGAAAAAGGATCACGGACGCCACTCCAGGAAGTTGGCGAGCAGCTTGAGGCCCGCGGTTTGGGATTTTTCGGGGTGAAACTGTACGCCGGCGAGATTGTCTCGCGCCACGGCCGCGGGAAACCGGCCGCCATGGTCGACCAAGGCCGCCACGTGCGCCGCGTCGCTGGGGTGAAACGCGAAGGAGTGGGTGAAATACATGTGCGAGCCTTCCGGCACATCCTTGAACAGCGGGTGATCGCCCACCGCTTCCAGCGCGTTCCAGCCCATATGCGGCACCTTGAACAGCCGATCGGACGGCTCCAGCCGCCGCACTTCGCCCGCGATCCAGTCGAAGCCGGGCGTGCGCCCGAATTCAAGTCCGGCGCTGGCCAGAAGCTGCATGCCGACGCAGACGCCCAGAAAAGTCGCGCCCCGGATCCGGACCGCCTCGTCGATGGCCTCGCGCAGACCGTCATGCGCGTCGATCGCGCCCATGCAGGCGGCGAAGGCCCCGACGCCGGGCAGAACAATCCCATCGGCGCGGGCGATCACGTCCGGATCGGCGGTGGTCTGGATCGCGCAGGCGTTCGCCAAGGTCCCGCCGGCCTTCAGCAGGGCCTTTTCGGCCGAGCGCAGATTGCCCGACCCATAATCGATCAGGGCGATGCTCCGCATGAAAACCTCAGAGCACGCCCTTGGTGGAGGGAGCATGGCCGCCCGTCTTGGGGTCCAGCTCCACCGCCTGGCGCAGCGCCCGCGCCAGGGCCTTGAACCCGCTCTCGGCGATATGGTGGCTGTTTTCGCCGTAGAGGGTCTCAAGATGCAGGCAGGCCCCGGCGTTCATCGCGAAGGCGTGGTGGAATTCCTTGAACAGCTCGGTGTCCATCTCGCCGACCTTGGGCCGGGAGAAGACGACCTTCCAGATCAGATAGGGCCGGTTGGACAGGTCCAGCGCACAGCGGGTCAGGGTCTCGTCCATCGGGATATAGGCGTGGCCGAACCGGCGGATGCCCTTGAAGCCGTCCAACGCCTTGTTGACCGCCTGGCCGATGACGATGCCGGTGTCCTCGACCGTGTGGTGCATGTCGATATGCAGGTCGCCCTTGGTCTCGACCTTCAGGTCGAACCCGCCGTGCCGCGCGAAGCTTTCCAGCATGTGGTCGAAGAAGCCGATGCCGGTGCTGATCTCGGACACGCCGGTCCCGTCCAGATCGACGCGGACGCGGATCTGGGTCTCCTTGGTCTCGCGGACCACCTCGGCGGTGCGGTTGGCGGCCATGGCCGTTCCTTTTAGAGTCCGTGAGCCGTGGCCAGGTCGCGCAGCGAGACCTGAGGGCGGGGTCCGTAGTGGGCGATCACTTCGCTGGCGGCCAGGGATCCGACCCGGCCGCAATGGTCGAGCGAACGGCCCTGGGCCAGGGCGAAGAGAAATCCCGCCGCGTATTGGTCGCCCGCGCCGGTCGTGTCCACGATTTTCTCCACGGGGACGGCATCGATGTGGTGGATGTCGTCGCCCGCGACGATGGTCGAGCCCTTGGCCCCGCGCGTCACCGCCGCCATTTTCGCGCGGCCCCGCACCGCCCGCACGGCGGCGTCGAAGTCGTCGACCTGGAACAGAGCGGTGATCTCGGCCTCGTTGGCGAAGACGATATCGACCTCGGAATCGATGAAGCCCAGCAGCGCCTCGCGGTGCCGCTCGACCACGAAGGAGTCCGACAGGCTGAGCGCGATCAGCCGGCTGGAGGCGCGCGCCAGGCCGGTCGCCTTGGCGAAGGCGCGGCGTGCGTCGAGGGGATCGAACAGATAGCCTTCCAGATAGACGATCTTGGCCGCCTCGATGATCGCCGGATTGACGTCGGCGGGGGTCAACTGGGCGGCGGCGCCCAGATAGGTGCACATGGTCCGCTCGCCGTCGGGGGTGACATTGATCAGGCAGCGCCCGGTGCCCGCGCCGCCGACCAGCCGCTCGCCGTCGAAGGTTCCGCCGATCGCCTGGATGTCATGGGCGAAGACGTCGCCCAGGGTGTCTTGCGCCACCTTGCCAATGAACGCGCCGCGCCCGCCCAGGCTGGCCACACCGGCTATGGTGTTGCCGGCCGAGCCGCCGGAGGCCTCCTCCGCCGCCGCCATGACGCCATAGAGGCTTGAGGCGCGATCGTCGTCGATCAGCATCATCGAGCCCTTGACCAGGCCTTGATCGGCCAGGAACTGGTCGCTGGCTGGGGCGATCACATCGACAATGGCGTTGCCGATCGCGGCGACGTCGTAAAGCGTGGTCATGAAGGGAGTCCGTTCTGGAAAGGCCGGCTAAGTATAGGGATCGGCCCGCTTAGGCAATTGGCGCGGGTTTCAGATCAACGGCGCGGCCAGATCCTCGGCGGCGAATGCGGCCTGAACCGCCGGGCGCGCCAGCACGCGGGCGGCATGGGCGCCGATCTCGGGGATGTCGCGGGCCGGGCGGGGTAGGGTGCGGCCCCAGCGCGTCAGCATCAGCAGATAGAGGTCGGCGGCGCTGAAGGTTTCCCCCAGCAGCCACGGCCCCGTCCCCAACTGCTCGGCGATCCGGTCGAAGGCGAGCATCATCCTTAGCCCCGAGGCCTCTTTGGCCGTCTCGATCGCCGACGGATCGACCACCGCCTCATGCGGATAGAACCAGGTGCGGAACCCGGCCTGGACCACGTTGCTCAGATGAACCATCCATTTGTAGTAGCCGCCGCGCGGCGCCGATCCGACCGGCGGGGCTAGACGCGCCTCGGAGTACTTGTCGGCCAGGTAGAGCCCGATCGCGGCGGTCTCGAAAATCACCTGATCTGCGTCGACCAGCACCGGGATCAGGCCATTGGGGTTGAGCCGCAGATAGTCCGCGCTCTTTTGGGCGTTCACCGAACGGTCGACCAGCTTGAGCTCGAACGGCGCGCCGATCTCGCGCAGCAGCATGTGTGGGAACAGGCTGGCGTTGCCGGGATAGTAGTGGAGTTGAATCATGCCGTTGGCTCCAGTCGGCTAGAGAAACAGGTCTCGCGAGGGACACAGGTCGGAGACCGCGCAGATATCGCATTTGGGTTTGCGCGCCACGCAGACATAGCGGCCGTGCAGGATCAGCCAGTGATGGGCGCGGGTCTGATAGGGCTTCGGCGTGATCGCCATCAAGTCCTGTTCGACCTGATCCGGCGTCTTGCCCGCCGACAGCTTCAGCCGGTGAGAGACGCGGAACACGTGGGTGTCGACGGCGATGGCCGGCTCGATGTTCAGCTCGTTCAGCACCACGCTGGCGGTCTTGCGCCCGACGCCGGGCAGGGACTGCAAGGCTTCGCGGTTCAACGGCGCCTCGCCGCCATAGCGCTCGATCAGGATGCGCGACAGGGCGATGACGTTCTTCGCCTTGGTCCGAAAAAGCCCGATCGAGGCGATATAGGGGATCAGGCCGGCCTCGCCCAGGGCCAGCATCTTTTGCGGCGTATCGGCCACGGCGAACAGTTTCGCGGTGGCTTTGTTGACGGATACGTCGGTCGCCTGGGCCGACAGCGCCACGGCGACGACCAGGGTGAACGGGCTGTCGAACCTCAGCTCGGTGCGTGGATCGGCGGTCACCGCGGCGAACCGGTCGAACAGGGTCTGGATGCGGGTCTTTTCCGCGGGCGAGAGACGCCGGCGCGGCGGCTTGGCTTTGGGTTTGACGGGCATGGCGCGACCATGCCGCGCGTCGCGGTGTTCGCCAAGCGGGCCTCGCCTATACGCCACATCCTCGCCTATGCTCAAGACCATGTCCGCGACGCTTTACATGGATGCGGTGATCCGGCCGAACCGGTCGCTATCGATGCGCGGCTTCTATTGGCTGATCGGCGTGCTGGTGTTTTTCAACCTGGCCGTGGCGGGGCTGATGATCGCATTGGGCGCCTTTCCGGTGCCGATCTTCCTGGGGGTGGATGTCCTGGCGGTGATCCTGGCCTTCCGCGCCAGCTATCGCAGCGGCGGCATGGCCGAGCGGGTCCAGGTCTCCGCCGCCGAGGTCCGCGTGCTGCACCAGGCCGGCGGGCGCAGCCACACCGTCTGGTCCTCCCCCACCGCCTTCACCCGCGTGGCTGTCGAGCAGCCGGGAGAGCCCGAGACCCGTGTCCGCCTGCACCTCTCCGGTCGCGCCCTGACCGTCGCCCACGCGCTCAGTCCCGGCGAACGCGCCGGCTTCGCCGAGGCCCTGCAACGGGCGATCCGGCAGGCGAACGCAGAGCGGTATTGAGGGGGCGCCGCTCTACAAAATAAACCGCGACAAATCCGCGTTTTGCGACAGGGCCTCGACCCGTTGGCGGACATAGTCGCCGTCGATGGTCACGGTTTCGCCGGAGCGGTCGCCGGCGGTGAAGCTGATCTCCTCGCAGACCTTTTCCAGCACGGTCTGCAGCCGCCGCGCCCCAATATTCTCCACCGCGCCGTTCACGGCCACGGCGGCGTCGGCCAGGGCGTCGATGGCGTCGGGGGTGAAGGTGACGGTCAGGCCCTCGGTGGCCATCAGGGCCTGGGTCTGGCGGATCAGATTGGCCTCGGGCTCGGTCAGGATGCGGTGGAGGTCGTCGCGGGTCAGGGCCTTCAGCTCGACCCGGATCGGCAGGCGGCCCTGCAGTTCGGGCAAGAGGTCCGATGGCTTGGCCACGTGAAAGGCGCCCGAGGCGATGAACAGCACATGGTCGGTCTTTACCGGCCCGTACTTGGTCGACACCGTCGTGCCCTCGATCAGCGGCAGCAGGTCGCGCTGGACACCCTCGCGGCTGACGTCGGCGCCGGCGCGGTCGGAGCGCGAGGCCACCTTGTCGATCTCGTCGATGAAGACGATGCCGCTGGATTCCGCCAGGGCCAGGGCCTCCTGGGTCAGGGCCTCCTGGTCGAGCAGCTTGTCGCTTTCCTCGGCAATGAGTGGCGCATAGGCCCCGGCGACGGTGGTCTTGTGGGTCTTGGTGCGCCCGCCAAAGGCCTTGGACATCATTTCCGACAGGTTCATCACCCCGACCGAGCCGCCGGGCTGACCGGGAATGTCGAACCCCTGCATCGGCGAGGCGGTGTCGGCCAGGGTCAGCTCGACCTCCTTGTCGTCCAGTTCGCTGGCGCGCAGCTTCTTGCGGAAACTGTCGCGGGTCGCGGCTTGCGCCCCTGGTCCGACCAGGGCGTCGAGAATCCGGTCCTCAGCGGCGGCCTCGGCGCGAGCCCGCACGGCGGCGCGGCGCTTGTCACGCACCATGGCCATCGCGGATTCGACCAGGTCGCGCATGATCTGGTCGACGTCGCGGCCGACATAGCCGACCTCGGTGAACTTGGTGGCCTCGACCTTCAGGAACGGCGCCTGAGCCAGCTTGGCCAACCGGCGGGCGATCTCGGTCTTGCCGACGCCGGTCGGGCCGATCATCAGGATGTTCTTCGGGGTGATCTCGTCCTGCAGGTCGGCGGGCGTGCGCCGGCGGCGCCAACGGTTGCGCAGGGCCACGGCGACGGCCCGCTTGGCCTCGGGATGGCCGACGATGAAGCGGTCAAGTTCGGAGACGATCTCGCGCGGGGAAAACTCGGTCATCAGCTTTCGAGGCTTTCCACGGTCAGCGATCCGTTGGTGTAGACGCAGATGTCGCCGGCTATGCCCATTGCGCGGCGGGCGATCTCTTCGGCGGTCAGGTCGAAGTCCAGCAGGGCGCGGGCCGCCGCCAGGGCGAACTGGCCGCCGGAGCCG
>Ga0302196_10001703_pt1 | contig 20854 bp, 22 predicted proteins | sample II_Bog_N1_3_FD_198794 | JGI IMG/M metagenome (GOLD analysis project Ga0302196, IMG submission 198794) | Peat permafrost microbial communities from Stordalen Mire near Abisko, Sweden - II_Bog_N1_3 | ecosystem: Environmental > Terrestrial > Soil > Wetlands > Peat | place: Sweden: Abisko...
GGTCACGCAGCGCGGCGGCGATGTCCGCGGCTGTCGGCATGTCGGGAAGCTGGGGGCGCGGCGCCGCCGGTCGGCGGGTGCACGGCGCGCGGCCAACCGGCATGCGAAAGAAATCCTGCACAATGACTTCCGGCAGGGGGCGGCGCACCAGCTTGGCTTCCAGTGCGCCCGCCAGTTCCAGGCCGCGGGTGATCCGTGCCAGGATCAGCGCGATATCGCGGGTGCCGAAATGCAGCGCGACGGTGAGCAGGGTCGCGGCGGCCGGGCTCTGCTGCAGGGCGCAGGCAAGTTCCAGGCCATATTCAATAAGCTTACGCAACAAACCGAGCAGGCGGCTGGTGCGGGACTGTTCCCGCATGGAGCCGGCGGCCGGATCCGGGGTCGGATCGGGGCGGTTCGGTGGCTCTGTCGTGGCGAACGCGGCGGACATGACAGGATAAAAACATGGCTGAGAGGCCGCGTCAAGGACTATTTTCCACAAAACTCAAGCGGCGCGCACGCTGACCAGGAATTCGTCCACATCGTGCCGCAACGTCGCCGACTGCCGCGACAAATCGCCCGCCGCCCCAAGAAGCTGCGTTGCCGCCGCACCCGTGTCGCTTGCGGCGCGTCCGACACCCTCGATATTGCTGGCGATTTCGCTGGTGCCTTGCGCGGCCTGCTGCACGTTGGCAGCGATTTCGCGCGTCGCGGCGCCCTGTTCCTCGACCGCCGAGGCGATGGTGGCGGCGATTTCGTTCATCTGGCCAATCGTGTCGCCGATCCGGCGGATCGCATCCACGGTCTGGCCCGTCGCGGACTGGATGTCGTCGATCTGCGTCTTGATGTCGCTGGTCGCCTTGGCGGTCTGGTTGGCGAGCGATTTGACCTCGCTGGCGACGACGGCGAAGCCCTTGCCGGCATCGCCGGCGCGCGCGGCCTCGATCGTCGCGTTCAGCGCCAGAAGGTTGGTCTGGTTGGCGATGGTCTGGATCAGTTGCACCACCTCGCCGATGCGCTGCGCGGTCTTGCTCAGACCTTCGACGACGGTGTTGGTGCGCGCCGCCTCGTCCACCGCCTGATGGGCGATCTTGGACGATTGTTCCATCTGCCGGCCGATTTCCAGCACCGAGGATGACAGTTCCTCCGCCGAACTGGCAACCGACTGGACGTTGGCCGATGCCTGTTCCACCGCGGCCGCAACGGCGGTGGCCTGGTGCGATGCCTGCTGTGCGGCGCTTGCCAGGGTTGTCGCGGCGGATTGCATTTCGGTTGCCTGCGAGGCAACGATTTGCACCACGCCCTTGATGCCGGATTCGAACGTGTCGGCCAGGCTCAGCATCCCGGCCTTGCGTTCGGCCTCCAACGCGGCTTTTTGCTGGTCGTGCGCCGCCCGCTGCAGCTCCGCCTCGATCATGGTGTTCTTGAAGACCTGCACGGTGCCCGCCATCTGGCCGACCTCATCGCGCCGGCCAACGCCGGGGATCGCAATGGTCTTGTCGCCGGCGGCCAGCGCGCGCATCGCGGTGCAAAGACGCACAACCGGTCCGGCGATGCCGCGCCCGATCAGCCAGGCCAACACGGCGCCGAGCAGCATGCCGCCGGCTGACAAGGCAACCAGCATGGTGGCGGTGTGATCCATGTTGGCGAGGGTCGCCCGTTCCTCGTTCATTTCATCATCGATGCCGCTGGCCTTGATCGCCTCGGCTTCGGTCTGCACCTGTCCGGCCAGGCCGGTCATGGTGCCATTGACGAGGCCGGCGATCTCGCCGCGCAGCGCCAGGACCTTGTGGAAGGTGTCATGATAGGCCGGAACGCCGGCCCGCAATTCCTCGAAATCCTTGCGGTAGGCTGCATCTTTCGTCGCGGGGTCGAGACCCTGCAGGGTCGTGGCGAGTTCGGAGAAGGTCTTCTCGGCAGCCTCTGCCAAGGCCGCATCGTGCCGTCCCAGTGCCTTGTTGACGCCGAGCCGCGCGGCCATGAACTGCTCCAGGCCCTTGTTGGCCAGAACCGTGACCGTTGTGTCGCCGCCGTTGGCGGTTGCGGCGATCAGCGCATCGAAATGCTCGCGCTGCGCGAGGCCCTGCGGGTCCAGGCTGCCCTGCTCCAGCTTGGTCAAATCCTGGGTTTGCGCCACAACCTTGTCGAAATCCGCCAGGTAGGAGTCGGTCAGGCTGGCGATATGCTCGATCCGCTGGTGCCGGTCGGGATTTTTGCTCGCCGTCAGGCCCTGTCGCAGCAGCCCGCGCACGGTGACCGCCTCCTGCCGCGCCGAGTCGATATTGCTTTCCACACCGGTATAGGCGTACTCCCGGACGAAGCGGCGCAGGTTGAGGAAGCTGCGATCAAGATCGCGCGCGATGCCGACCACCATCACCCGCTGGGCGTAGGTTGTGAAACCGTCCGCGGACGACTGGAAGGAGAAGTAGGCCTGGCTGGACGCAATCGCGAGGATTGCCAGAACGCAGGCGAAGCCAAGACTGATCTTGGTGGCGATAGACCGGTCCTCGAAGAGGGCCGCAAGGCTGAAGCGATGCTGCGACATGATCCTGCTCCTGACACGGCGGGTCCGGATATCCGCCCGCCGCGGGGGATGGTCCGGACAGCGTTGCGATCGCAATCACCCCAATCCGGGTTTGTGCCAAACGTGGGGTTACGCCGGTTCGAATTAACAAAGCGTTTACGGCGCGGACGAAATCGGTGCGGCCAGCGGTTTTTTTCGTGGCGCGACGACGCGGTTGGCCCGCTCGCGGCGGGCCGCCGCCGATCTCAGGCCTCCGGCGCCGGGGCCCGCCGCAGACGGCGCATTTCAAGGTACTGCCACAGCAGAAGGATCGGCACCCCCACTGTCAGGTCGCGCGCTCGGCGGATGATCGACACACCCAGCGACAATTCGGGCGGCACGCCGAAGATGGCGCCCAGGCCGGCGTACCCCGCCTCCTGCACCCCGGCATTCACCGGCACCAGAAATGCGACGGCGGTGGCGGCCGCCAGCAGCGCCTCGATCGCCAGCGCATCGTCGAAGTCGATCGGCACCCCCAGCGCGTGATAGCCGATCCAGCCGGCGACCCCGGTGCCCAGCCAACCGATCAGATGCACCAGGAAGCCCAGCACCAGCCGGGTTGTGTGGCCATAGATCAGGCCGAGTTCCGCCTGCAGCACCGCCACCCGCTCCTGCGCGTCGGCGAACCAGCGCCCGGCGATGCGGCGGCTGATGCGGGCGAAGATCGGCGCGGCCCCCTGCTGCAGCCAGACGAAGGCGAAGCAGGCCATGACGGCCAAAGCCAGACCCACCTCCAGCGGCACCGCCAGCGACGATGCGGGCGCGCGCGCCAGCAGGATCGCCAGACCGATCCCGGCGAAGGCGATCTGCGCCAGGAACTCCGCCGTCACGTCGACCACGGTGGAAGCGGTGGCGGTGTGCCATTCGACCCCTTGCAAGGTGACGGCCCGCACCCCGAACACGAAGCCGCCGACCTGCGAGAAGGGCAGGCAGTTGGCCGAGGCGTCGCGCACCATCCGTCCCCACACCTGCACCCAGGGGCGGCGTGCATAGCGGGCGGGCATGATGACGTCCCAGGCGAGGCCCAGAATGACGAACAGCACGAGTTGCCAGCCCAGGATCAGGCCAAACTCCGGCCAGCCGATCCGGCTGACCGCGGCGGCGACGTTGCCGAAGCCGAACCAGGCCACCAGCAGCAGCGCGATCAACACGCCCGCGAGGGCCAGGATATAGGGCAGACGTTTCATGCCGCGGCTTCTGCCCGCTGCGCGCCGCAGCGACAAGCCCGCGGATGGGTTTCCCCCCGCGGTCCGACTCGGGTATGCATCGCGCCCATGATGGTTCAGACTCCATGACGACTCTGGTCACCGGTGCGACCGGGTTTGTCGGTTCCGCGGTTTCTCGGGCTTTGGCGGCGCGTGGCCATGCGCTGCGGCTGCTGACCCGGCCCTCCAGCGACCGGCGCAACCTGGCGGGCCTGGACGCCGAGATCGTGGTCGGCGACCTGACCGATCCGGCCTCCCTGGCGCGGGCGGCTGACGGCTGCCGCTATGTGTTCCATGTGGCTGCCGACTACCGGTTCTGGGTTCCCGACCCCGATTCGATGCTGCGGACCAATGTCGCCGGATCGCTGGCGATGCTGCGGGCGGCGATGGACGCGGGCGCCGAACGGATCGTCTATTGCAGTTCGGTCGCCGCGTTGGGCCAGTTCGGCGACGGGCGGCTGGCCGACGAGTCGACCCCGACAAACGAGGCGGATTTCATCGGCATCTACAAGCGCTCGAAATACCTGGCGGAGCGGGCGGTGCTGGAGATGGCGCAGCGCGAGGGCGCGCCGGTGGTGGTGGTGAACCCCGCCGCGCCGGTGGGGCCGCGCGACATCAAGCCGACTCCGACCGGCAAGATGATCCTGGACGCCGCGGCCGGGCGGATGCCGGCCTATATCGATACCGGCCTGAACATCGTGCATGTCGATGACGTGGCCGAGGGCCATGTGCTGGCGCTGGAACGCGGGCGCATCGGCGAACGCTACGTCCTGGGCGGGGCCAATATGACCTTGCTGGCGATTCTGACGTTGGTGGCCGAGGTGTCCGGCCAGCGCCCGCCCTTCATCCGCCTTCCCGAGGCGGTGGTCTGGCCCGTTGCCGTCGTGATGGAAGGCCTGGCTCGTCTGATCCATTTCGAGCCGATGATGACCCGAGCGCATCTGAAGATGGCGCGGAAGAAGATGTACTACAGTTCGGCGAAGGCGGAGACGGAACTGGGCTACCGGGCCCGTCCGGCCCGAACGGCGGTCGAGGATGCGGTCGCCTGGTTCCGCGCCAATGGCATGCTGCGGCGATGACCGCGCTGGCTGTGCTGTCGGTGCTGGTGTGGACGTATCTGCTGCTGGGCCATGGGCGCTTTTGGCAGAGCGGGCCGGTGCTGGAGGCAGGGGCGGAGTTTCAAACTCCCCCTCCCCTTGAGGGAGGGGGTTGGGGGGATGGGGCTTCGCCAGACGAAGCTCCGACTTCACAGGCCACCTCCGGCCACCCCCTCCCCCCAACCCCGTCCCTCAAGGGGAGGGGGAGTCTTTTGGCGGCCGTCTCCCACCCGCCGGTCGCCGTCGTCATCCCCGCGCGCGACGAGGCGCCGGTGATCGAAGCCACCATCCGGTCCCTGCTGGCGCAGGACTACCCCGGCCCGTTCCGCGTCATCCTGGTCGATGACGGCAGCACAGACGGCACCGGCGCCATCGCCCGCCGCCTGACCGACCCGCGCCTGACGGTGCTGACCGGCACGCCGCGGCCGGCGGGCTGGAGCGGCAAGCTCTGGGCGGTCGCCCAAGGCATCGCCGAAGCGGGCGACCCGGCGTTCGTATTGCTGACCGACGCCGATATCATCCACCAGCCCGAACATCTGCGCGCCCTGGTGGCGCAGGCCGAAGCGGGCGACCGCGACCTCGTTTCGGAAATGGTCGCGCTGGCCTGCGACAGCCTGGCGGAGCGTGCGCTGGTACCCGCATTCGTGTTTTTCTTCCAGTTGTTATATCCCTTTGCCTGGGTTAACGACCCGATGCGCGAGACGGCGGCGGCCGCGGGCGGCACGATTCTGCTGCGCCGGCGCGCCTTGACGAGGATCGGCGGGATAGCAGCGGTGAGAGGCGCCTTGATCGACGATGTCGCGCTGGCCGCGGCGGTGAAAACCGGCGGGCGCATATGGCTGGGCCATGCCACACTGGCGCGGTCGGTGCGGCCGTACCCGGGTGTGGCGGACATCTGGCGCATGGTCGCGCGCACCGCCTATGTGCAGCTCCGTTTTTCACCGCTGCTGCTGGCCGGCACCACCTTGGGCATGGCGCTGATCTGGCTGGTGCCGCCGGTCGTGGCGCTGTCCGGCCATGGCGTGGCCTGCCTGTGCGGATGGGTCGCCTGGGCGATGCTGGCGGGCAGCTATTGGCCCACCCTGCGCCGCTTCGGCCGCATTTGGCTTTGGGCACCATTCCTGCCATTGGTCGCGGCGTTCTATATGGCCGCGACGATCGGATCGGCGGTCAATCATTACACCGGCCGCGGCGTTTCCTGGAAGGGCAGAGCCTACCGGGGAGCCGCGGCATGAGCGGTGGCGTGGCGGCGATGCCGCCGAATGTCGAGACCTGGTCGGGCAAGGATCGCGGCGACGAGAACTTTCCCGTCGGCTCCTGGCTGATCCGCCGACCATTGCGGCCGCATATGCACGCCTATTACGCCTTCGCGCGCAATGCCGACGACATCGCCGATTCGCCGGCCCTGCCGGCGGCCGATAAGATCGCCCGCCTGGATGTCATGGAAGCGGTGCTGCTGGGCCAGCGCGAGGACGGCTCGCCCAGCGCGCAACGGCTGCGGCGGAGCCTGGCGGAGACCGGCGTTTCGGCGGTGCACGCGACCGACCTGCTGATCGCCTTCCGCGGCGACGCGATCAAGCGGCGGTATGACACGATCGACGAGCTGTACAATTATTGTCGTTATTCGGCAGTCCCGGTCGGCCGCTACGTGCTGGATTTGCACCACGAGAGCCACGATTGCTACTCGCCGTCCGATGCCCTGTGCATCTCGTTGCAGGTGTTGAACCACCTGCAGGATTGCAGCCAGGATCTGGCGGCGCTGGATCGCTGCTATCTGCCGCAGGCGTTGCTGGACCATTTCGGCGTCTCGGTGGCGGATTTGCGCGCGCCCCGGGAAACGCCGGGCCTGCGGCGGGTGTTCGTGACATTGCTGGACCGGGTGGACCGGCTGAACCAGGCGGCGGCGGAGTTGCCGGAAATCGCCAAGGACCGGCGGTTGAAGCTGGAAACCGGGGTGATCCTGGGTCTGGCTCGTCGGCTGGCGCGGCGGCTGGCCTATGGCGATCCGCTGGCGCGTCGGGTCAGGCTGACCCGGCGCGACGCGGCGGCGAGTGTGCTGGCTGCTTTCCGGTTCCTGATTTGACCGCCTCGGCGAGCACCCCGCTGGGCGCCGCGCAGGCGGACCTGGACGCGGTCGAAAGCATTGTCCGGCGGGCCGGAACGTCATTCTATCACGGCATGCGCGTGCTGCCGCCGGACCGGCGGCACGCGATGTATGCGATCTATGGCTTCTGCCGGATCGTGGACGACATCGCCGATGCGGACGGCAGCCCTCTGCCGGTGCGGCTGGCTGAACTGGACGCCTGGCGGGCTCGGGTTCAGGCTTTATACCGTGGCGAAACGGACGGGCCGGTGACCCGGGTTCTGGCAGCCGCCGTGCCACGCTTCGATCTGCGGGCCGGTGACTTCATCGACATGATCGACGGCATGCAGATGGATTGCCAGACCGCCATCGTCGCGCCCGATCTGCCAACCCTGGAATTGTATTGCGACCGGGTGGCGACCTCGGTCGGGCGGTTGTCGGTGCGCGCCTTCGGCGATGCCTCGCCGGCCGCCGACCGGGTCGCACAGGCCTTGGGGCGGGCGCTGCAACTGACGAATATCCTGCGCGACCTGAAGGAGGACGCCGGCCGGGGGCGGCTGTATTTGCCGCGTGAGGTGCTGGATCCGGCCGGTGTGCCACGGGACCCCATGGCCGCGTTGACCGCGGCGAACCTGCCGCAAGCCTGCGCGGCGCTGGCCGCTCGGGCGCAGGGGTATTTCCGGACGGCCCGGGCCGAGATGCGCGCCTGCGACCGGCGGGCGATGCGGCCGGCACGATTGATGGCGGCGACGTACGCCGCGATCCTGACCCGCCTGACGGGGCGCGGGTGGCGGAACCTGGACGAACGGGTCGGATTGCCGGTCTGGCAGAAACTGTGGCTGCTCTGCCGCTATGGACTGGTTTAAGCGCGCCGGCCTGGCGTCCGCGATAAAATCGCTTGCGTCCGGACTGGTGATGTTGGACAATGTTGTCAGTCGTTTATGGCGCCTTCCTCGCCGCGACTATTAATATCCCGTTAACACCTCTCTTCCCGGAGCAACCCCCGTGACCACCTCGCGCATCCGCCTGTTCGCCGCGTTGGCATTTGTATTGCCGGTCGCGGCCCTGGTCGCCGCCCCTGCGATGGCGGCAACCCATACCAAGACGAAGACCCACCACTCCGCGTCCGTCCATAAGACGAGCAGCCACAAGACCAGCCACAAGTCCAAGTCCGCCGGCTAGACCGGCCCGACGCCCTCGGCCTGGTGCGCCGCATCTGGCCGGGGCGGGCTGCATTGGCGTCAGGAAAAGCCGGCCACGCCGCACAAAGTGGCCGCTCCACCGTCATGGCCGGCCATCTGTTGCAGCACCGGGTTGTCACAGATCGCCGGCCATGACGGTGGGGTAGTGCCAGTCCGGGACAGATTCTGTCTCGTGTCCCGGCGATGGCTGTCCTGGACCGACACAAACCCGCAACGAAGAATCGCGGCGACGATAAATCTGCCCGGCTTGTTGCCCCGTCCGCCGCGGCCCATTCTGTCCGCTGCAAGTCCCGGCCGGATGGAGTGAATGACCGAAACGACCCTGCACGACGGCCTGCCGCCCAACACGCGGTGGGTGGCGATGCTCGCCTTGTCCATCTCGATCAGCATGTCGGTGCTGGTCGGCTCGATCGCCAACGTCGCACTGCCGACCATCGCCCGCGACCTGGGCGTCACCCCCGCCGACTCGATCTGGGTGGTCAACGCCTACCAGCTCGCCGTCACCGTCAGCCTGATGCCGCTCGCCTCGCTGGGCGACGTCTATGGACACCGGCGGGTCTATTGCCTGGGGGTCGCGCTCTACACGGCGGCCTCGCTGTTTTGCGCCATCGCCCCGTCTTTGCCCGTCCTGGTCGGTGCCCGCGTGCTGCAAGGTCTCGGCGGCGCCGGCATCATGAGCGTCAACGGCGCCCTGGTCCGCTTCATCTTCCCCCGGTCTGCGCTGGGCCGCGGCATCGGCTACAATTCGCTGGTCGTCGCCGCATCCTCCGCCGCCGGGCCATCGATCGCCGCGGCGATCATGTCGGTCGCGTCCTGGCCCTGGCTGTTTGCCGTGCAGGTGCCGCTGGGCGTGGTTGCGCTGCTGCTGTCGTTGCGCTTCCTGCCGCGCTCGCCCATCACCGGACACCGGTTCGACCCGGTCAGCGCGGTGCTGAACGCCTTCACCCTGGGCCTGTTCATCTCCGGCCTCGACGGCGTCGGCCGCGGCGCAGGCACTGCGCTGGCCTGGGTCGAAATGGCCGTGGGTGCGGCGTTCGGCGTCGTGTTCGTCCGCCGCCAGCTCGGGCTGCGCGCGCCGATGCTGCCGGTCGATCTGTTCCGCCGCCCGGTGTTCGCGCTGTCGGTCGCCGGCGCGTCCTGCGCCCACGCGGCACAGATGACGGTGATGATCGCCCTGCCGTTCTACTTCCAATACGTCCACGGCATGACCCCGATCGAGATCGGCGTGCTGATCACCCCCTGGCCGGCGGTGCTGGTGATCGTCGCCCCCCTCGCCGGCCGGCTGTCGGACCGCTACCCCGCCGGCTTGCTGGGAGGCTGCGGCCTGTCGGTGATGACCATCGGGCTGTTGCTGCTGCTGTTCATGCCGGCGGACGCCTCGCGCCTGGACATCGCCTGGCGGTTCATGGTCTGCGGCACCGGATTCGGTTTCTTCCAGTCACCCAACAACCGGCTGATCATCGGCAGCGCCCCGCCCGACCGGGTCGGCGTCGGCAGCGGCATGGTCTCCACCGCGCGGCTGTTCGGGCAGACCACCGCAGGCGCGCTGGTCGCGGTGATCTTCGGCATGACCCACAACGCCGCCAACGCGGTGTCGCTGGGCACCCATATCGCGCTTGGCATGGCCGCCGGACTGGCGGGCCTGGCGATGACCCTGAGCTGGCTGCGCCTTCGCCCCGACCGTCCGGCCTTGCAACCGATCGGATAGGGCCCTACCCTATCCGCATGACCCACACCCTGCGCGAAAAGCAGAAACTCCTGGCCCGCATCCGCCGCATCCGCGGCCAGGTCGAGGCGATCGAACGAGCCCTGGAAGCCGAGGGCGACTGCGAGCAGGTCATGCATCTGCTGGCCGGCACCCGCGGCGCGCTGTCCGGCCTGATGGCCGAAGTGGTCGAGCAGCACGTGCGCACCCATCTGGTTGATGAAACTTCCCATCCCGGCGCGCTGAACGCCGAGGCCGCGGAACAACTGCTCGACGTCGTCCGCACCTACTTGCGCTGAGGAGGGCCGCATGAGCGACACGATGCCCCTTCACAGCCACGTCTTCCTGGGCGGCGGGCACGACCGGAACGAGGCCAGGACCTGGACGGTGATCGGCCTGTGCGCGGTCATGATGGCAGCCGAGATCGCCGGCGGCTTGCTGTTCGGGTCGGTGGCGCTGGTCGCCGACGGGCTGCACATGTCCACCCATGCCGGCGCTTTGCTGCTCGCGGCGCTGGCCTACCGCTATGCCCGCCGGCACGCCGAGGACGCGCGCTTCACCTTCGGCACCGGCAAGCTGGGGGATCTGGCCGGCTTCGCCAGCGCGATCATCCTGGCGATGATCGCCCTGCTGATCGGCTACGAGGCCGTGCTGCGCCTGCTGGCGCCGGTGACGATCGATTACCAGGAGGCGGTGGCGATTGCCGTCCTCGGCCTGATGGTGAATGTCGCAAGCGCCTGGTTGCTGGGTGGCGACGAGCACGGGCATCACCACCATCATCATGCCGCGCCCGGCGAGGCGGCCGGACTGTCCATTTTCGAGGATGGCGTGCCGCCGCGGTTCCGCCTGCGCGGCGGCCAGGCGGTGGCATCCGGGCCGGTCACGATCGAAACCGAACGGCCGGACGGGGCCCGCCAGGTCTTTGCGATGCGGGATGCCGGTGGATATTGGGAGTCGGCGGACGAGATCCCCGAACCGCACGCTTTCACCGCCTCGGTTTGGCTTGGCGGCCAGCCGGGCGAGCGGGTCGTGTTCGCGGAGCACCATCATGCCGATGCGAAGGCGCATCGCGACAACAACATGCGGGCGGCGCTGGTGCATGTGATCGCCGATGCGGCGGTCTCGGTGCTGGTGATCGGCGGGCTGTCGCTCGCCTGGGGGTTCGGCTGGGTGTGGATGGACCCGCTGGCGGGGATCATCGGCGCGGGGGTGATCGCCAACTGGTCGTATGGGCTGCTGCGCGACACCGGCGCCATCCTGCTGGACATGAACCCCGACCAGACGGTGACGCGCCGCATCCGCGAGGCGATCGAGGCCGATGGCAGCCGGCTTGCCGATCTGCATCTGTGGCGGCTGGGACCGGGGCACCTCGGCGCGATCGTCTCGGTGGTGGCGGACAAGCCGCACAGTCCGGACGAGTATCGCGCCCGGCTCGCGCATCTGCCGGCGCTGTCGCATGTGACGGTGGAAGTGTTGATCGGGTGACGGAAGGGGGGCAGGCTATTTATTCCCCCTCCCCTTGAGGGAGGGGTTAGGGGGAGGGGTCGGTGGGAGGTAGCCTGAGACGACGGCGCTTCTCCTGGCGGAGCCCCCTCCCCCCAACCCCCTCCCTCAAGCGGAGGGGGAGTCCACCATTATTACGGCCCGGCCACGATCCGGCGCGCCAGCAACGACCCGATCTCGTCCGAACCGTAGCCGTGTTCCGCCAGCACCGCCCGTGTGTGTTCGCCCACCGTCGGCGCATGGGCGCGTTTGGTGCCGCTTTGCAGCGGTGGCAGGCCGGGAATGTTGGGCATCGGCATCAGGCCCTGCACGCCGGGCTGTTGCAGGTAGGCCATGATGCCGGTCGCCGCCACCTGCGCCTCCTGCAGGAACTGGCTGTAGGTGTTGACGTGCCCGTTCATGATCCCGCGCGCGGTCAGGCGTTCGGCGAACCACGCCGTCGGCCGCGACGCAAAAATCGCCCGCACCACGGCGTAGAGTTCGTCCAGATTCGCCCCGCGCGCGGCGTGGTTGGCGAAACGCGGGTCGGTCGCCAGGTCCGGCCGCTCGATCGCCTCGCAAAACGGCGCCCAGTCGGTGGGGCGCACCATCGTCACGTTCAACTGCCCGTCGGCGGTGTCGAACACCGCGTTCGGCATGGCGGTGCGCTGCGCCGGTCCACCCTCCAGATAGTGCGCGATCAGGCGGATCGCCGCCAGCGTCGCCCCGCCCTGCATCAGGCTGAGTTCGAGATAGCGCCCCTGCTTCACCGTCTGCTCCCGCCGCGCATAGAGCGAGGTGGCGATCGCCTGGAAGCCCAGCAGGCCGGAGAACATGTCGATCACGGAAATACCGATCCGATGCGGGTGCTGGTCGCGCTCCCCGCGGTTTTCATCGACGATGCCGGTGAAGGCCTGCAGCACCGGGTCCATCGCCGGGCGAGCCGCCAGCGGGCCGGTCTGGCCGAAGCCGGAGACGGAATAATACAAAATGCCCGGCACCTTGGCGCTGACCCCGTCGTAGCCGAAGCCGTAACGTTGGATCGTGCCGGGGCGGAAGCCCTCGATGAAGACGTCCGCACCTTCGACCAGGCGCCAGAGGATCTGCTTGCCTTCCTCGGTTTTCAGATCGACCGCGAGGCTGCGCTTGCCCAGCGTGCCATACAGCGAATAGGCGGAATGGTCCTGATGGCGCCGGCCCAGGATGCGCGACCAGTCGCCGCCGTTGTGCGGGGTTTCCACCTTGATCACGTCCGCGCCGTGCTGGGCGAGCATCATGGCGCAGGACGGCCCCGCGATGCCGCCGCTGAGATCTATCACTTTCAGCCCGGTAAAGGCCGCGTCGTAGCTCATGGATGGTCCTCCGGATCGTGTCCACGCGAATAATAGAGTGTCCGGCCCGGCGCTGGCTATCCCAATCTGGTCAGGAAATGAAGCGGCACCTTGCCCGGTGCCGCCGCATCCTGTGATGTGCGTCACTGACAGTCATACCGGTCCCGTTCATAGTCGGCGGGACCGCCGGGCGATCCGGCGCTGTCGGAACGACACGACCATCCACGGGGGGGACTATGGCGATTGCGCGCGCCGCACTGCTGGGACTGCTGCTCCTGGCTGCCGTCGTGACAGGGGCCGGCCGCAACCGGGCCTTTGCCGCGGATCTGGATATCGACCCGATCGCACAGCAGACCCCGGAGTGGTGCTGGGCGGCCGCGGCGGAAATGGTGTTGTCGCATTACGGGTTTCCCAACCTCAATCCAGGCGGGAACTTTCAGTGCGGCGTCGTCGGCGCGCAGGGTGGCCCCTGCGCGATGAATTGCGGGTTTTGCCTGGGTGCCGGCGGCACGACGCAGCGCATCGCCGTGGTGATCGCCACCTATGCCCGGGTCGCCGCGGCGGTGACGGGCTTCGAGAGCGACGGGTTCCACCCGAGGGCGCGGGGCATTATGTCCCCGGGGCAGATCATCGCCGCGATCGACGACGACGCGCCCGTTCTCGCGGGCATCACCCCGAGCGGGGTGCCGTATCCGCCGGGATCGGGATTCAGCCAGCATGCGGTTGTCATTGTGGGCTATGAGGGCGATGAAAGTGCCCTCGATGTCATCATCAATGACCCGTATCCGTATCCACCATCGATGATCCCCTATGTCCACGCCGGCGCCCAAATGCTGCAACCCGGACAATACCGGGTTCCCTATCCGATGTTCGTCGGGGTTTTTCATTACGGGAACTCGATCACGTTCGACTGAATCGGCGCCGGTCACGGGATCGGGCACCGAACTTCACAATGCCGGAGGCTGACATGGCAGACGAAATGCCGTTGCAAAATGGTCCCGATGCCGTCGTTGCGATGCTGCGCAGCCATGAAGCGAGGATTGCAAAACTGGAGGCCGCCGACCAGACGACCACCCTGAAACGCCTGACCACGAGCGCGACGACAAGCGCGTTGATTTTTGGCTTGATTCTGACGATTGCATCGCTGTGGGATGTCTTCGTCAGCAAGCCGGAGGCCGACCGCATCGCTCGGATCAGCCAGTTCAATCAGGCGGTCAACTCGGCTGCCAAAACCCGACAGGAACTCGCGCAGGCGCTAAACCAGAGCGCGGACCCGAATTACCAGTTGGCGGTTCAAAGCGCCGCGACGCCGCGGATTCTGACCGACGTTTCGACCGCTCGGGCGATGTTGCGCGACCTGACCGACGCCGATGTGGGAATTCCGCAACTGATCGTCCTGATTTCGGAGTCATTCACCACGGGCGACATGGTTGCGGCGAAGGATTTTGTCGGTCGCGCTGTCGGCAAGACGGATGCCACGCCGTATCTTCGCTCCGAGGCAAAACGATACGAAGGAAAGTTAAATTTCGCGACCGGCAGCCCGGGGGCCGGCCGGCAGTCGTACCAGGAGGCACTCAATTTGCTGGGTACGACGCCAGGCGCTGAAGGTCAGGTCGCTTACGACCGGGGCGACCTCGCGCTCGCGGAATTCTTCGCCGGCAGTTGTGATAACGCAACAGCCGATTTCACCAGTTTCGTAGCGGCCGTGCACGCGCCGGGCGTGGGTCTGCAGGTTCGCAGGCAACTGGCGGCCACCGCGAGCAATCAGTTGGGGCAAATGCAAGGGTCGAAGTGCCCGTTACCCCCAAATCTGAGCGCGCTGCTCGCGGATTGAACGACGATCGCGGGCCGCACGGACCAACCATCAGCTCATCACTTCTTCGACCCGATCAATTCATCCCACTTGCGAAACGCAACCACCATCCGGTCCGGCGGCAACGGCAGTTCGATCGGGTTGTCCGCGATCAGCGCGGCGTACTCGGGCCGGCCGTATTCCGCGATCAGCGCCTGGCTTTTCGCCGGCGCCAGCGACAGCGGGACGTTCTTCACCGCCGGACCCGGATACAGATACCCGCTGTCATACAGCACCGCCTGCTGCGCCGGTTGCAGCAGGAACTGGATCAGCGCCAGCAGCACCGACAGTTTCGCCGCCGGCACGCCCAGCGGGACCGTCACGAAAAACGCGTCGCTGACCCAGTGAAAGCCCTGCAACGTGCCGATCGCAGCCTCCTTCGGCACCACGCCCAGCGCCCGCGGGTTGATATCCCATCCGGTGGTTGAAACGATCATGTCGCGGGAGCCTTCACCGAGCTCCTTCATCGTCGCCCCCGTGCCGGCCGGGTAATATTCGATCGCCGGGTTCAGCGCCGTCAGATAGGCCCAGGTCTTGTCCCACCCGCCCACCGGGTCCTTCGGGTCCTTGTCCCCCAGCAGATACGGCAGCCCCATCATAAACGTCCGCCCCGGCCCGGAGTTCGCCGGCCGCGCATACATGAAGCGGCCCGGATGTGCGCGGGCCCAGCCGAGCAGGTCCTCGGCCGTCGCCGGCGGCGTCTTCACCCGGTCGGGCAGGTATTCCAGCAGCGGACCGGAGGGATAATACGCCACCACCATCCCAAAGCCCTGCCCCTGTGCCCGCAGCAGGTTCAGCGCGGCGGGTTCGTAATTCGCCTCCAGGTTCGGGAACTGGCCGGCGTGATCCGGCAGCAGCTTCACCCAGGCGCCCTGCGCCAGCCCCGCCGCCAGCCCGTCGCTGCCGGTCAGCACCAGATCGATATCCACCCGCCCCGCGGCCTGCTGCGCCTTCAGCTTCGCCCCCAGCTCCGGCGCCGGCGCCTGGCTGAACACGATGCGCGACACCAGATCGGGCCGAGCGGTCGCGAAGGCCTCGATGGCGGACTGGATCAGTTGCAGGGCGCCGCCGACATCCAGCACCGAGATCGTGACCGGTTCGGCCCTCGCCCCGTGGCTGGCCAGGATTGTGGCCGCACCGGTGAGCAGGCTGCGGCGGGCGAGTGTGGCGATCGGCATTCTGGCGGTTTCCCTGCAACGACGCGCTGCGCCGACGGCGGCAGGTTACAAGGCCGGCGCGGTTCGGTCACGCCCCCTTTGGCTCATGGTGGCTCGCCGGCCGTCAGGGCCAGTTGCCACGACACGCCCGGCCCGATCTGGAACGACAACCGCGGCCGGTCCGCCGGGCACGCGTGCCCCAGTGCCGGCGCCCCGCACCACGCCAGCGGCGACTGGCTGCTCGGCTCGCCGAAGCGCTCCAGCATGGCGGCCTGGACCTGCTTTGCCTCCGCGACCCCTCGGCTGCCCACGCGATACAGGACGCTGTTGACCCGGGCCTCGCGCGCGGCCGTCTCCGGCGGCGGGTCGGCGAGGGTGATGGTCAGCATCCCGTCGATGGTCTTGGCGACGATCCGGGTCTGGCAGCGCGGGGTATGGTCGTCCGCACAGAGGCGGTCACGGTCCTGCACCGCGGCCCCCTGCTCCGCCAGGCGCGTCATCATTTCGGCCTCGCCCATGCCCAAATGAAGGCGCAGGATATCGGCATCCCGTGGATCCAGGGCCGCGGCCGGCCGGAGGGCCATGACCAGGCAACAGGCGGCAAGAAGCGGGGTCCAGCGTGTGGTCAAGTTTCGTGCCCTGTAGGAACCGGGCGACAGCATGGCCCGAAAAGGTTACTGAACCGCTAACGACGCAGACAAAACCGGCCCATAGGTTCGGAGGCAACGATGATCGAGGGACTCAGTGCCATCACCCTGGCCACGCGGGACATGCCACGGGCCGTTTCATTCTACACGGCGTTGGGCTTCCGGCTGAAATATGGCGGGCCGGACGCTCACTTCACCAGCTTCCATGCCGGTCCCGGCTACCTGAACCTGATAGCCGAGGCGCCCGAGGGACAGGGGTCCTGGTGGGGCCGCGCGATCTTCCATGTCGATGACGTGGACGCAACCCATGCGCGCGCGCTGGCGGCCGGGCTGATCCCGTCCTTCGCGCCGCGCGATGCCATGTGGGGCGAGCGGTATTTCCACATCACCGATCCCGATGGCCACGAACTCAGCTTCGCGCGACCGCTTCAAGGTGTCGGAACGGGGTAGGGTTCGGCTTTGACCAGGCTTGGCAGGCGGGGTTGCGGGGCAGAGCGCGAATACCCTCGCCCTGTGCATCCCCCGACCCCGACCTTCCGGACCCGCCATGGCGAAGACCCGGCGCGGCGTTGCGACAGGCGCGCTGATGCCCCGCTCAGGGCGGCGCGCCGAGGAAGTCGCGCTTGCCGATCTCCACCCCGCGATGGCGCAGGATGTTGTATGCGGTCGTCACAAAGAAGTAAAAATTCGGCAGCGCGAACCATTGCAGATAAGCCTGCCCCTTGAACGACATCTGCCGCGACCCGGCGGTCCAGGCGATTTCCTTGTCCTCGGTGCCGTCGATCTGTTGGGGCGTGAGGCTCTTGACGAAGGCCAGCGACCGTTCGACCCGCGCTTTGGCGTCGGCGAACGTGGTGTCATCGGTCGCCGCATAGTCGGTCGGCACGATCCCGGCGAGCCGGCCCGGCGTGTTGCGGCCGAACTCCGCCGCCCCGCGGATTTGCCGGGCGAGGCAGAACATGTCGGGGTAGAGACGGTCGGTCAGCAGGACGGATTCCTCGATCTTCTTCGCCGCGCAATGCGCCGCGGCCTTGTCGATGATGCCGGCCAGAGCGCCCAGTTGCTGCGCGCAGTACGGCACGGACGCGTTGTACATGGACATCGCCATCGGATGTTCCTCCTTTTGTGGTGGCGGGCCGAGGTCTGGCCCGCGCCGCAAGGTGTGAAGCGATCGGCGGCGGCGTCAAGGGGCGGGCGCCGAATGCTTGCCGCAGAACGGCCCATATGATATGGACCATCTTGGAGGTTCGTCATGCCGCTGGACCGGGACGACACAACCACCATTGCCGTGACCGCGTTTAAGGGCCGCTGCCTTGCTGTGATCGACGACGTCGCGCAGGACAAAACCGGTTCGGTGGTGGTGATGAAGCGCAACCGTCCCGTCGCCGCGATCGTGCCGATCGACGACGACCCGCCTGACCTGTGGGGCGCGATGCGCGGCAGCGTGACCGTGGCGCCGGATACCGACCTGGCTGCCCCCACCGGCGAAGTCTGGGACGCCGAGGTGTAGAAGCGGGCGATCTTGGCGGATCGCCCGATCCTGCTGGATACCTGTGCGGCCATTTGGCTGATGAATGGCGTGCCGATGTCTCCGGATAGCCGCGAGGCGCAAAAGGCCCATCGCGGGGTGTTTGTGTCGCCGATCACCGCTTGGGAGATCGGCACGTTGCTGCGCAAGAATGGCATCCAGCTCAACCGGCCGCCCGAAGTGTGGTTCGACACGCTGCTGCGCCTGCCGGGGATGCGGTTGGCGGAAATGCCGCCGTCGGTGCTGATCGCCTCGGCGCTGCTGCCGGGCGACCCGCCGCGCGATCCGGCGGACCGGATCATTGCGGCGACGGCTCGCGCCTTTGGCTTTACCGTGATCACACGGGATGGCGCGTTGATTCCCTACGCTGCGGCTGGGCACATTCAGGTGGTGACGTGCTGAGGGAAGGCGCAACACGGGCATTGAGAAATCGCTCTTTTCGTTCAGGACCGCGGCGCTGACCCCTCACCCCCTCGAAGTGTTCGGCCCGCTGCCGGAATTCGCTGGTTGACCGCCGCCGGCGCCGCGCCCCACGGTCCCACCCGCCAATCCGGGTCGTCGCGCAGGTTCCAGGTCACGATCAACGAGGCGCCCGCGGCCAGTCCCGCTGCGAAGACGTGGCAGTCATTGGCGTCCGGCAGCGTGATCCCTGACAGCCGGTCCTGGTAGCCCTTCACCATGGCGTCCGGCAGAACCGCGTTCATCAGGTCGCGGGCCGCGTGAACCTTTCCGATCGGTATTGCGGGATTGTTGGCGGTCAGACTGCGGATCCACTCGGCATGGATTTCGTCGGTCCATCGCGCGTGCACCAACCGCTCGACGGCGCCGAGCGGACCGGCTGCTTCGCGGTCCGGGTCGGACAGCGCGACAAATTGCAGCACCTGCGTGGTCATGGCCGGTTCCTTTCCGCCTGCATGATGGGAAGCGACGCGGCTGATCGCAACCGCAGCGTGGCAACCTCGGGCCGGCGCCGCGGACCCACCATGCAAGACCACCCCCGCATCGCGCTTGACCCCGCTCAGTTGTCCGGCAAGCCGGTCATTTGCGGCACCCGCCTCGCCGTCGAATTCATCGTCGGCCTCCTGGCCGAGGGGTGGAGCGAGGCCGATATCCTGGCGAACTACCCGGCCATCACGCGCGACGATATCCTCGCCTGCCTGGCCTATGCCCGCGCCGCCCTGCAATCCGAACGGGTCTTCCCCAGCGCGGCTGAGGCCAGCTACCGGAAAAACACCAGACTCAGCACCGCGAACAGCGGCAGCAGCAACGCTCCGGCGCGCAGCATGTAGCCGGTGAAGCCCGGCATCCGCACCCCCCGGTGCGCGGCTACCGCGCGCAGCATCAGGTTGGGCGCGTTTCCGATATAGGTCAGCCCGCCGAAGAACACCGCCCCGGCGGAGATCGCCGTCAGGGTCCGCTCTGCCGCCCCCGCCAGACGGTCCGGACGGATCCCGGCGAGGTCGAAGAACACCAGGTAGGTCGGCGCATTGTCCAGGAAGGCCGACAGCAGCCCGCCCAGCCAGAAATAAACGACCGGCGGCGCGCCCCGGGTCAGGGCCATCAGCGGGCCGTCCGTCCCGGCTTGCAGCATCGCCGAGACCGGCTCCAGCGTCACGAAGATGCCGGCGAACAGCACCGCGACCTCGGCCATCGGGTGCCAGGTGAAATCGTTGGCCTGGCGCACCGCGCTCGGCGTGATCAGCAGCGACAGGCCGGCGGCGGCCACCGCCATGCCAATGCCGGCCAACCGCCCGGCGCCCACACTCTGCCCAAGCAGGACAACGTCCGGCAGGGGCAGGCCCTGCGCCAGGACGCTGAGGCCCAGCAGCGCGATCAGCCCCAGGTTGCCCCAGCCGCGGATACGCGGCGGACCGGTCGGCGGGGCGGGCGGCTCGTCGTGCGCCCAATGGCGGTCGAGGATATAGAACACCGCCAGCAGCCCGCCCGACAGCAGCAGGTACGGCCCCAGCAAATGGTGCAGCGGCCAGGCGAAAGGCACGCCGCGCAGCAGGCCGGCGAACAGCGGCGGATTGCCCAGCGGCGTCAGCGCGCCGCTGACATTGGCCACCAGCACGATCAGGAACAGCACCAGGTGCATCTTGTGCTGCCGGTGCGCGTTGGCGGCCAGCAGCGGCTGGATCAGCACCATCGCCGCACCGGTCGGTCCCATCACCAGCCCCAGCGCCAATCCGAACGCCAATGTCGCGGTATTGCCCGCCGGCGTCCCACGCGGGCCGCCGCTCAGCAGGACCCCGCCTGCCGCGACGTACAGCGCGCCCAGCAGCGTCACGAAAGGCAGATAATCGATCAACAACGCGTGCCAGGCAGCCGCCTCGGCCACGCGCGGCCCAGCCAGGAGCGCTTGCGCCAGCAGCAGCGCGGCGCTCCAGCCCAGCGCCACCCAGCCCATGTGGCGCAGCCAGAACCGCGGCGCCAGCCCCGGCAGCAGTGCGATCGACAGCAACAGGCCGACGAAGGGCAGGGCCAGCAGCAGGGTCACGAGGTCTCCGGTTCGGTCGGTTGCACGGCATGGGCCCTGCCAGTAACCTCCGCCGCGCGCAACGGGGGGCACTTCGGATGGATATGACCGGCGAGCGGCGGATTGCCGCGCCACGGCGGATCGTGTGGGAGGGTCTGAACGACCCCGAGGTGCTGAAATCCAGCATCCCCGGCTGCCAGTCGCTGGACAAGCTGTCGGACACCCAGATGAAGGCCGTCGCCGCGGTGAAGATCGGCCCGATCTCGGCCCGCTTCACCGGCAACGTGGAACTGACCGATCTGGACCCGCCGAACGGCTATTCGATTGGCGGCGAGGGCCAGGGCGGCGTCGCCGGCTTCGCCAAGGGGGGCGCCAAGGTGATGCTGACCGACGACGGCGACGGCACGATGCTGCGCTACGAGGTCCATGCCCAGGTCGGCGGCAAGATCGCGCAGCTTGGAGCCCGGCTGATCGATGCGACGGCGAAGCAGATGGCCGACCAGTTCTTCGACCGGTTCTCGGCCAGGGTGACGGAGATGGTGCC
>Ga0302196_10001715_pt1 | contig 20782 bp, 17 predicted proteins | sample II_Bog_N1_3_FD_198794 | JGI IMG/M metagenome (GOLD analysis project Ga0302196, IMG submission 198794) | Peat permafrost microbial communities from Stordalen Mire near Abisko, Sweden - II_Bog_N1_3 | ecosystem: Environmental > Terrestrial > Soil > Wetlands > Peat | place: Sweden: Abisko...
TGCGGTTCGCTGTAGGGGCACCGGGGCCCAGCAGTCCTAGAAGGGATCCTTCCCCACGGCCTCTTCGATCCGGTCGAGGAAAGGTTGCCGCAGCTCCGCCAGCGTGAGCTTCGGCTGGATCTTGCTCACGTCGACTGCCGCGATGGGCTTCTGCACGCGGCCTACGATCGTCACCTCTCCTATCGTGATGACGTTGCCGCCGCCCTTGGAGCGGGCCGAGCACAGGGGGTCGCCGGGCGTGCACTCCGCCCGGGCGAACCCACCCCAGAGGAGAGCCACGCACGCCACGGCTCCGATGCTCAGCGCTCTCATTGGGCCATTGTGGATCACTCTGGCCCCTCTGCACAGCCGCTGGTCCGCGCACCGGTTTTGCTTTCCCGGGCAACCGGCCCCTTCTACGCTCGGGCGAGATGACCACCGGCACCGAGAGTCTCGTCGCCCTCGGCGTGCCGAGCCCGCTCGTCGTCGAGCTCTCGGCTCGGATCGCGCAGCCGCCCGAAGGCCTGTTCGATCCCGCCGAGGCGACCCGCCCGACGATGGACCGACTCGCTCTACTCGGGGCGCTCGTCGCCGCATTGGAGCCGCGCCGCTTCGAAGCCGCGCTGGCGCCGCTCGTGGACCACCTCGTTCGCTGCGAGCGCGATCTGCCACCCTTCGACGCCGCCCGCGCCTGTCATGTACGAGCGCTCGCGGCATGGCGCGGAGGTGACTCGTTCTTCCGCGCGACCCGTCTCCTGAACACGGCCATCCGCCTGCTTCGCGAGGCGGGCTCGCCGAGCGCCGCCCGTGCGTATCTCCCGCGTGTACACGACACGCTCGGACAGATGCTCCACCAGCGCGGGATGCTGAGCGACGCCCGAGGCGAGCTCGAGGTGGCGCTCCGGCTCCGGGAGCGCGAGCACGACGAGCAGGGGGTCGCGATCACCCTCGGTAACCTGGGTCGCCTATGCCTGGACCTTGGCGACTTCAAGGCCGCCCAGGACTACCTGGAAGCCGACATCGCGCTCGTCGAGAAGCTCACCCCGGGGCGCACGGCACTCCTGGCGCAGCTCTCTTGCCACCTTGGCCAGTGCGCGCTCGCGTCGCGCGACGTCGCGCTCGCCGGCGCCTCGTTCGACCGGAGCGTGCGGCTCGCCCGGGACGCGGGAGACGAGGTCGGCGTCGCGTTCGCGTCCGTGGGAAAGGGCCGTCTTGCGCTCGAGTCGGGAGACGCGATCACCGCGCTAGCCGCGGCGACGGGGCTCGTGGCGAGCACCGAGAGTCTCGAGATGCCCGTGGCTCTCCGCAGCAGCCTCCGCGCGCAGGCCCTCGGGTTGCTCGGGGACGCGCAGCGGGCTCGGGCCGACCTCTTGCCCGCGATCGCGAGCTACGGCCGTGCGATCGAGGAGCTTGCGCATGCGAAGGTCGCCTCTCCGCTCCTGCGCGCGGAGATCCTGTGCGGTCTGTCGAGCGCAGAGGCGATGCGCGGACGGCGCGACGAGTCCGCGCGCCTGCTACGGGAGGCCCTGCGGGATCTCGACGCAACGGCGGCGCGTGCCGTGCGCGAGCGGGTCGAGAGCCAGCTGAAGGCCGCGTCTCTCGACTCGTGGCTGTTGCACGCGGCGGGGCGCTTCCTGGGCCAGCGTCAGATCGATCATCTCCTCGAGGAGGCGGGACACGAGGGCTTTCGCGGCGAGCACCGGGAGGTCGTCGTCCTCTTCTCGGACATTCGCGGCTTCACGACGCTGTCCGAACAGCTCGATCCGGACGCCCTCGTCGCGTTCCTCAACGACTTCTTGACCCGGATGACACGCTGCATCGACCACTTCGGCGGCGTCGTCGACAAGTTCATCGGTGACGCGGTCATGGCGGTTTTCCCGGGAGCGAACGGCACCGACGACGCCCTGCGCGCCGCGGCGGCCATGCGCGATGAGCTCGAGAGCTTCAACCGGCGTACCGACTTACGGGAGCCGCTCGCTATCGGTGTCGGGCTGCATGCAGGCCGCGTCGTGGCGGGGCTCATCGGATCGCCGCAGAAGCGGGAGCTCACCGTCCTGGGAGACGTCGTCAACACGGCCTCGCGCCTCGAGGGGATGACGAAGCAGCTCGGGGCTTCCATCCTGGTCTCGGAGGCGCTCGTCCGCGGCCTCCGTGAGCCCGATCGATGGCTCCTTCGTCCGCTGGGATGCTTCGCCCCCAAGGGCCGGCGCGCGGGCGTCACCGTGTTCGACGTCATGGGCGAGCGTGATCAAGGCCCGATGGCCGGCGAGGCAGAGGCCGAGATCGAGCGCGCGCGCGCCGCACTCCAGCTCCTGACGTCCCGCGACTTCGACGGAGCCAGCAAGCTCTACGCGGAGCTCGGTACCGCACCCGAGCCCCGTTCTCATGGCTACGCGCTGCTCCATCGGACGGCGCGGGAGCTCGCCGGGACGCCTCCTCCCGCAGAATGGCGCGGCGAGATCGTGCTGTCCCACAAGTGAGGCGCCCGTGAGCGCAGACGTACTCCTCGCCGCCCACGCCACGTTCGTGATCGTGACCCTCGAGCACGACCGCCTCGGGCACGGCGCGTCCTCCACCGCGGACCCCCTGCTCCCGGACTGGAAGCCGTGGTGGTCTCGCCTGGACGCCGATGGCATCGAGCGGGCCAAGAGCGATGCAGGGTTCTTTCTCGAGTACGTGCGGGGCGTGGTCGCGCCAGAGGTGGCCCCCACGCCGGGCCCAAACCAGGGTGCACTTCACCTCACGCTCGCCCGGGAGCGACTGGCGCCGATCGGCAATCTCGAGCTCGTGACACGTCACGGTGCCGAACGCCCGCCGACGGGTCTTCGACTCGTCTCCGTCGACCTGATCCTCTACCCCACGGGGGTAGGCTTCCTCGTTCTCAAGGTGGAGCTGGCGGGCGAGCCGACGCTGGGCGCGCTCATCGAGGCGAACGGTCACCTTCGAACCCTGCGGGCCCCATCCACCACGTGGGCACTTGCCGTGCTGCGCGCGAAGGGGGCCGGCGCGGCAACGGAGCAGACGATGGCGGAGCTACTGGAGTCCCTCGCCAAGGGCGTCGGGCGGCTCGCGCTCTCCGGCGAGCCCCGCGCTCAGCTCGTGTGCTTTGCGTGCGCCGAGGTGCCCGCCTCGGGCGAGCGTGGGGCATTCCCGAGCCCGCACGACCGGCTGCTCTACGAGCTCACGACCTGCGTAGGTTTGGACCGGACGCTGACCGACCCCACGTGGGCCCCCGGCGCCGACCAGGTGGACGTCATGATGAAGTCGCTCCGCTACGCACCATGGCGAGCATGGCGGGCGCTCTGCTTGAAGGAGATGTTCGGCGTGCTCGCCACGGAGGTCGTCGGGTTCACGACCGGCGCCCTTCCGCGCGTCCTCGAAGGGGTCTACCTGCCTCTCTACCTCTACGCGCTCCACCAGCGCGCGATGCTGGGCCGCTTCTCGCGCGAGCTCGTGGCGAGGGTGGCATCCGGCAGGCTCGGCGTTCATGAGGTTCGGCGTCACGTCGACGCCTACCAGGACTTTCGGCACCGCTACTGGCTCTCGGAGGTGACGGGAAGACCGATGGGGGGCGAGCTGTACCGCAAGCTCCAGGATGGCCTGGAGCTGGGGGCGCTTCACGGGCTCGCAGCGCAGGCTACGCAGGAGGTGCGAGCTTTCCACGAGGAGCGCAGGAGCCGCCGGCTCTCGCTGCTGCTCGGGGTGCTCACGTTTGCGTTCGGCCCCTTTGGAACCGCCGTGCAGATCGCCAATTTCGCCGTGCCTGACGCGAGCAACGGCCACAACCGTGCCCGCGTGACCGCCCTGGCGCTCGTGGCCATCTGGGCCCTCCTCGGTGTTCTGTGGCTCCGAACGAGGCCCCGGCGCTGACGGGAGGCTTCCGTCGGAAGTCCTTCCACGCCGCTGCCAGCGGTCGAACAATCCGCGTAGACTCCGCCGAGGATGGAGGCCTCTTCCCAGATGCGTGCAGCGGCCGCGGCCCGCCTGGCGCAGCCGCTCCCGCTCCCCATCGCGGTGCTCGTGCTGGAGGCGCGAAACCGAATCCAGCGAGAGCCCACGCGCGCACACCTGTGCGCGTACTTCGCATGGGAAGCGTCGGTGCGCCTGTCCGTCGCCGTGGAGCCGCCGGCAGACGCGGCTTCCCTGGCAATGCCATCGATCGGCGATCTCGTCCGAGCGATCCCGCCGAGCGCGGCGACGTTCACCCGCCCCGAGCTGCTCGCCGTCGTCGCCCTCCTGACGGGCTCCGAGACGCCGCCGAAGAGCACGACGAGGGCCCGCCTCCTCGAATTCTTGCCCAAGTACCGCAACGAGCATTTCCACGGGGGGATCTCCGGGGTCGCGGCGGATGGGACCGCGGCGCGCGTTCTCTTGGCCGGTGTGGACGCAGCGTGGCAGGAGGGCGTGTTCTGGCCCTCCTCCGCTGCACTGGTGTTCGTCGAAGCCGTGGAGATTGACTCGTCGGGCCGCCGGCGCGCGCACGTGTTCGGTCTCGAGGGGCTCGCCTCCCAGGCCGAGATCCCCGACGATGCGCTCCACTCGGTCGAGAGCGAGGTGCTGCCGGGCCGCGTGTACCTGCGCTCCGAGACCCGATACCGCTCGCTGCACCCGTGGCTCGTGTACGACGACGGGCGGGTCCTGTTCTTCAACGGGATGAAGGGTAAGGGCGGCCGTTATCTCGACTATGCCAAGAACGATCACGTGACGACGAAGGCGCTCGCCGCCAAGTCGCCGACGCTCGACGACGATCTGCGCGGTCTCTTCGGTGGGAAAGGAGGGCCCCACCGAAGCGCGGGAAATGTCGCCGAGGCCCCGAGCCCCGTCCCGACGGAGCCGACGACCGTTCGTTCACCGACGGCGCGCGGGCCGGCGACCCGAGCGCGGAGCCTCGCGCTCCTGACGGGCGCCGCCCTTCTTGTCGCCATAGGAGCGTGGCTGGCCGGGACGCACGCGCGCGGCCGCGTGGCGACCGGCGGGGAGCCAGCGGCCTCCGCAGACTCGTCGGCGTCGGCCCTGGCCGGGGCGCGGGCAGGCGCCGCGGACGACGGCGATCTGCCGAAAATATCGTCGAGGGCGGACGTCCAGAAGGAGTTCCGGCGCGGGGTGGAGGCATACCTCGCGGCCGACATCGAGGCCGCCGAGCGGGCATTTGCCGTGGCGGCGAACGAGGAGCCCAAGCAGCCCTGGCCGCACCTGGGCCGTGCCCTGACCCTGGGGCTGGAGCGTCGCTACGCCGAGACCCAGCGCGAGCGCTCCAAGGCAACGGAGGCAGTCTTGCGCGATCAGGTCGGTGACGCACGCGACCAGGAGCTCGTCCGGCTCCTCGACAAGAAAGGCGACGGCTACGTGACGGGGTACGCCGAATACCACTCCAAGTACCCCCACTACGTCCTGGGACTGCAGGCGCTCGCGTACTACGGCACGCAGAACGGCCCACCAGACGTACGGGTCCACCGGTTCGACGACGTGCTCGCGGCGGAGCCGGGGCACGCCATCACCTACTTGACCAAGTCTCAAGCTCTCCTGAGCCTCGACCAGAGAGACGCCGCCAAGGCGGTGCTGGACGAGGGCCTGCGACGGCGCGCGAGCGCCCCGTGGCTGCTGGACCAGCGCGGGGTGCTCCTCCTGGCCCAGGGAAAGAACGCCGATGCCCAGCAAGACTTCCGCGCGGCCCTCGCCAACGGGAGACCCGGCGACGCGCCTCTCCACTACGCGGTCGCGCTCCTGCGATCGGGAGCGCCGGGCGATGCGAAGCTGAGCGACGAGCGCGCGGGCGAGCTCGCGTCCATCGACGACGCCGAGCAGCGCGCCCAAGCCTTGTGCGCCTACGTGATGGCACTGAGCGCGCGGGGCCGGCTAACGGATTCCGAGCATCTGCTCGACGCTGCCCTCCAGGCCAGGCCTGGCGCGGGAAGCGCCCTACCCGGAACGGTAGCTCGCTGCCTCGTGCCTCCGATCTGGGTGGACATCGCGCTCGGCCGGCTGTCCGCCGCGGACCGCAAGCTCGATCAGCTCGCTGCGGTCTTCGCGAACCCCAGCATCGACGAGGACGACGTCCGCTACGTGCAGCTGAACGTCACCGCGCTCCGGGGCATCGTGCGGGCGGAAGGGGGGCGGGTCACGGAGGCCGAGGCAGCGCTCCGTGTGCTCGAGGATGTCCCGCCTTCGAGCTCCCCCGTCATCTACGAGTCGCTTCACTCCGAGCTCGATGGGCGCATCAAGCTCGCGAAACACGCTCCCGTCGAGGTCCAGGATCCACCGTCCGGGGCATCGATTGCTACGCGTGCGCGGAGAGCTCACCTGAGGGGCGACGTTGCCCTCGGCGCGAAGGACTTGGCTGGCGCAGAAAAGGCGTACGCGTCTCTGCAGCCTCTCGCCGAGGAGTGCGAAAACGTTCAGCTCGCGTACGAGCTCGTGTGCGCGGGGTACGTCGCCGACGGTCTCTCCAAGCTGGCGATCTTGCAGCGAGACCAGGGGCGGACGGCAGACGTGCGGCAGATCATCGTCAGCTTCGACACTTTGTGGCCCAGGCCCGACGGCGATCTCGAGCCGGCGAAGGTCGTGAGGGCCCTCCAGGCGAAGCTTCCCCGCTGAGATCGATGCGCGTTTGCGCTCAAGGGCCCATCGAGCGTCAGCGATAATAGACGTCTACGCTGGTCGCCGTAACGGATGTGGGCTGCTTGGTGCCGCGCGCACGCACCTCACGCAGATACCAGCGAGCGGCCTCGCCCTTCCAGTCTTACGCGGTGTCCGAGGCATTCAGGCGTCGATCCCACAGCAGGGCAATGAACAGCCCAGCACCCGCGGCTCGTGACCATGCTCATCCGAGCTGGCGGGCACATGCAGTGCACTGGAATCTCCCCATGGCGGCGCTGAGCCGTCGGAGATCTCCATGCACACTACGAGATTTCTCCCCATGCTCTACCTGGTCGCGGCGCTTTCGTTGACGAGCACGGCGCGCGCGCAAGACACGAGGCTCGCTGCCATGCGCGAGGCAACTCGAGAGCTCGCCGCTCGCGCCACGTCGGTTCGTGCCCGCGCGGAGCGGGCCGATCCCCGCGTTCGTCGCGAGTCCGAGCGCATCCTCGGCATCGTCGAGGAGAAGGGCGCCTCGATCGCCGTGCGCCTCGATCTCATCGAGCTGCTCGGGCGAGACGACCCGATCGAGGAGTCCACGATCCACGAGATCGAGACCGCGTACCGCTCGGCCCACACGCTCCTGCGGACGGTGGAGGCCTGGTACGCGGCGCACTAGTGACTAGTCTAACTGCGTCCTCGACCCCGGGTCTTCTCCACCACCGAGCGCGCCTCGGAGCAGCCGATCAGGCCCGGAGCGGCTCAGCCTCTCCCGAACCGAGCCACCGCGTCACGACGTCAAGGAAGCGATCCGGCACCTGGAGCGGGGGCACATGGCCGACCCCTTCCATGATCTCGGTCTTCCACCTGGGGCAGAGGCGCGCGGCGGCGAGCGCAAAGCCGAGCGGAACGAGCCTATCTCTCGTGCCATGGACGAGGAGAGTCGGGCAGCGCACGTCGCGGAGCAGGCTCCGGTAACGCCCCGCGTGGAGCGCGGTCCAGTCCCCTACCGAGCGCGCGGCGTCGAGGAAGGCACGATCGGCCCAGTCGGTCGTCCGGCGGTACTCGACGAGCTCGACCATTGCTTCGATGATGGAGGGCGCCAGGCTCGTCGAGTCGACGCCGCAGATGGTGAGGGTCGCGTCGAGGTACCGCCGAGCGGACCAGCCCCGGCGCGAACGCATCATGAGCGGCCCGAGTACCGGCGTCATGTAGGCGAGCAGCGTGAGCGTCACGATCGGGTCGAAGCTCACCCCGGGGACGACCGGCAGCGCGGGGTTGACCAGCACCAGGCGCGAGACCTTCGCCGGCTGCTGGGCGGCGAGGCCGAGAGAGATCATCCCGCCCATCGAGTTGCCGAACAGGGTGCACGGCCCGCCGGCCACCCGGTCGACGAAACGGCCCACGGTGGCGATCTGCGCCTCGACGGACACGGAACGGCCCGCGGGGGGCGTCCGACCAAAGCCGGGCAGGTCCAGGGCGAGCACGCGGGCGGACCGCGTCAGGCCCGGGGCGATCGCCATCCAGTTGGTGAGCGAGCCGCCGAGCCCGTGGACGAGGACGGCCGGTGGCCCGTCCCCCCCCCAGTCGGCATAGTGAACCGGTCCGTCCAGGTCGATGGTGAGGTTACGCACGAAGAGGACTCTACCTCGACACGGCGCAGCGGCGCACGGGGAGTGGTGGAGGACGAGCCGTCTCGGGATGTCGAGGCCGCTACTTGCTCTCCGCGATCCGCGCCTTGACCAACTTCCTCACCAACGCGGCCGGCAGCGGCTCCTCCGTCCGGAAGTGCAGCGAGCTCTTCGTACCTTCGTACCCCCCGAGGTCCGCGGACAGCGTCCGCAGCGTGCGCCCGCTGAAGGGAAAGTACGAGCAGCCCTTCGCCGTGGCGCTGAACCCGGCGACGACCCTTCCGTCGAGCCGAAAGGCTGGCATGCGGTAGCTGATGCACTCCTCGGCGCGGGGGACGATCGACCGGATGGTCTTCCGGAGCTTCTCGAGCACGACGCGCTTCGCGTCTGGAACGCTGGCGAGGTACTCGTCAATCGAGGAGAACGCCGCCGTGGGGCGTGCCTTCTTCTTTGCAGACCGCTTGGTTGCCATGGCCCCCATTCTACTCGAACCGGACGGCCCATGATGTCCTCGGTACCCCGGCTTCACCTCCCTGTACCCGGGTACGACCGCCCCCCGCTGCCGGGCTCCTCCCAGCGGCAGGCGGCCACGCGGCGGTCGCAACCACGTACGTCGGCCAGTGTGGGCTCCACCGCGAGCACGGCCCCGTTGTCCCCTTCCCTGCAAGGCAGCACGTGCACCGGCGAAGCCCCCGCCACGGCTCGGCTACGCGCGCAGAGGAATGCCGCGCAGACCAAGGCCCGCGGGGTGCTGTACAAGTGGGAGGTCAGCCCGCATGCGCCATCGAGTCCTCGCCGTTGCCATCTGCCTCGCGATCGTCTGCCCTGCCCGGGTCCAGGCCGCGTCGCCGGCCGATGTGCAAGCTGCGGACGGCCTCTTTCGGAGCGGCAAGGCGGCCCTCGAGTCCGGCGACCTTGCGACGGCGTGTGCGCGGTTCACCGAGAGCCAGCGTCTCGATCCGGCGCCGGGCACGCTGCTCAATCTGGCCGAGTGCGAGCAGCGGTCGGGAAAGGTCGCGACCGCGCTGGCCCATGCCAGGGAGGCGCGGGCGGAGCTTGCTCCGGCCGACTTCCGCGTCGCCTTCGCCGACGCCAAGATCACGGAGCTCGCCCGGCGCGCTCCGCGGTTGACGCTCAAGCTGGGCGGGCCAGACGTGGGGGCGAAGGTCCTGCGCGACGGCGCGAACGTCCCCGCGACCTCGTTCGGCAAGGCCATCCCGATCGATCCGGGACGCCATCTCCTCGTGGTTCGAGCGCTGGGGCACGCGGACGCCCGGGTCGAGGTCGCGCTCAAGGAGAAGGACGACCGGACGGTGGAACTGACGCCTGGGCCAGCCCTGTCTGGCGACGACGCGGGGGTCGAGTCCCAGCCCGGATCGCTCCGGCGGACCGGCGGAATCGTGGCGGGCGGCGTGGGGCTGGCAGGGCTCGCGGTCGGCGCCGTCATGGCATTCGTGGCGAAGGAAACGTACGACGGCGCGCTCGCTCACTGCCCGAACGGGCCGAATTCGTGCGACGCGAAGGGAGTGCAAGGCGGAACGAGCGCCCATGGCCAGGCGGCGGCCTCGACCACCGCCTTCGCCGCCGGCGGCATCCTCCTGGCTGGCGGCGTGGCCCTGTACCTGACGGCGCCGGCGGTGGGAGCCGTCGCGCTTGCGCCAGCGATGGGGCCGACCGGCGCGGGGGTCTCGTTGTCTGGAGCCTGGTGAGATGCGACGACGAACGCGTGCGCTCGCAGCCCTCGGGAGCTGGGCGCTCGCCTCCGGTAGCATCGCGTGCGCGCGCGTCTGGGGCTTCGACGATCTGACGCTCGCGGCCTCGACCGACGGCGGCCTGGGCGACGGGACCACGATCCACGATAGTGCCGTGGAGGCCCGGACGGACGGAGGCATGCCGGCGTGCGCGTCCGACGCCGCATGCGCGGCCGCCTGCGACGGAGGGGCGTCGTGCGCGGGCTGGACGGTCCAGGCCAACCCGGTGCGCGCAGATCCGGGCGGCACCAACAACTACAACGCGGTCTGGGGCAGCGGACCGGGAGACGTTAACACCGTGTGGGGCAGCAGCAGCACGGACGTCTACGTCGCGGGCACGGGCGTCATCCTTCGCGGCCCTTGAGGCGCCCGGCGCTCCACGCCTCCGGCGGCGGCCCCGGCCGGCGCGCGCAAAGGGCGGTCAGCCCAACGTCTGACGAATCTGCGCGAGCGCGGCCTCGATGCGCGTCTCCGGCTCGGCTCCGATTCCCACCCGGACGAAGCCATCCGTGCTGGCGCCGTAGTGACGCCCGGGGACGACCGCGATCGAGCGCTCGCGCAGGAGTCGCTCCGCGTACGTCTCCGAGTCCAGACCGGACGCCTTGATGTCGACCATGAAGTAGAACGTGGACGAGCCGTTCATGACCCGAAGGCCGAGGCGGTCCATCGCGCCGCGCAGCCGCTCGCGCTTTTCCACCACGGCGCGCACCTGGGGAGCCACGCAGCGGCGGATGTCCTCGAAGTACGTGTCGCAGTACATCTGCAGCACCGTGGGGGCGCAGGTGATGAGGTGCTGATTCACCTTCAAGATGTCCTCGAGGAGTCGCTCGTGCGTGAGGACGTACCCCAGCCGCCACCCCGACATCCCCATGTTCTTCGAGAGCGAGTTGACGACGACCACGTTCTCGAGCGACGGGTCGACGCGGCCGCCGGAGACGAACGAGCCGTCCAGGCAGAAGTCGCTGTACGCCTCGTCCACCAGCAAGGTGGCGCCGTGCCTGCGGCAGAGCGCAAGGACATGGGAGAGAGCGCCCTCGGACCACACGCTCCCCGCGGGGTTGTTCGGGTTGTTCAGGATGACAACCTTGGTCCTCGGCGTGAACCACTCCTCGAAGCCGGCCGCCTGCGTCCAGTGTGGAATCGCCACGGGAACGCCTCCCGCGAGCCTGACCTGCGCCGGGTAGCTGAGCCAGTACGGCTCCTGGACGAGCACCTCGTCCCCCGGAGCCAGGAGCGCCAGCAGCGCCAGGTAGATGCAGGTCTTCGAGCCCGTGGAGACGAGCGCGTTCCTGTCGGGGTCGGCCTTCACGCCGTAGCGCTCGGCGTAGTAGTCGGTGATGCGGCGCCGGAGCGACGGGATGCCGCGGCTGTCCGAGTAGTGATACCCCAGCGTGAAGTCGAGCTTGCCGAGGTCGAACATCGGAATGTCGAAGAAGGCCTCCCCGAGGGAGAGCACGGTGACGTCCTTGCCGGCCCGCCTGAGGTCGGCGACCTCCTGGTTGATGCGGATCGAGCCTGCCTGCGAGATGCCGTCGACGATTCGAGTCATCGCGATTCACCCTTGGATGGCCAGACGAGGAGGGATAGCGCCGTCACCACGAGCAAGCCCGAGGCGGCACGCATCGAGAACGTCATGCCTCTCGCCTCGGCGATCTCGCCCCAGAGCGAGCTGCTCGCGGCGAGAACGCCGTAGAAGCAGATGAAGTAGATGGATATCGCGCGCGCCCGGATCTCCGGCGGGAACATCGCCTGCGCCGTGGCATTGAAGAGCGAGACCAGCATCGCGTAGGAGACGCCGAGCCCGAGGGCGATGGGCACAGCCAGAGCCATCCCCGACACGAACGTGAGCGCGCACAGGGAGGCCGCGAACAGGAACGCCGCGAAGACGATGAGCCGGTCGAGTGCGAACCGTCGCTTGAGGTTCGGGAGCGACAGGGCCGCGAGCACCGCGCCGCTGCCGAGCGCGCCCATCATGGATCCGAACCCGGTGGAGCCCACGTGGAGCACGCTGCGCGAGAAGATGGGAAAGAGACACCAGAACGCGTTGGTACAGAAGTAGACGATGGTGATGCGCGCCAGGAGCCCCCGGAAGCGGGGGTTCGCGAGGCAGCGAACGAAGGCCTCGCGGATGCGCGCCGCGAGGTTCAGGGGGCCGCCCGTCTTCCGGGTGTCTCCGCCCGCGCGGTGCCAGCGGTAGTAGACGACCGAGAGTCCGAACGCAGACGCCGCATTCAGCGCGAACACCGGGAAGGCGCCGACACGCCCCAGCAAGAACCCCGCGAGCGCAGGCCCCAGCGCACGACCCAGGTTGAAGCTCAGGTTGTTGAGGCTCGCGACCGTCGGGATGTCGTCCTTGTCCACCACCTCCGAGAGCGCGGCCTGCGATGCCGGCAGGTCGATCGCGTTGGCCACGCCGAGGAGAAAGACGGCCAGCATGAGCGTGTACGGGTTGAGCCACGACGTCACGGCGAGCACCGCGATCCCGAGCCCGAACACGCCGCGCGCGGCCTGCACCCGGTAGAGCAGCTTCGACCGATCCGTCGCGTCCGCCAGCGCACCGGACGGCAGCGCGAGCAGGAACATGGGGAGCGTCGTGGACGCCTGGATGCACGTATTGAGCAGCGGCGAGATGGAGAGGTCCGTCATCGTCCAGGACGCGCCGACGGAGTTCATCCAGTAGCCGAAGTCGGACGCCAGGTTCGCGAGCCACAGCGCCCGGAAGAGCCTGTTCGTGAACAGCGGCCCCCAGCTCGTCGCGAGCGCGCCCGCGGTGCGGCTACTGGAGGCGGCCATCGGCCCAGCGCGTGTTTTGCTCGAACCACTCCTGCAGGCTCAGGATTCTTCGCGTGAGCTCTGGCTCGTCGGGCCCGAGGAGCAAGAAGCTCGCGAGCTCGTCGTCGCTCATCGTCATCGCGTGGTACTCGGCGTTCGGACGGCCACGCGTCCTGTACTCGAGGACGTAGCTCTCCTTGCACTCCGTCGGGATGGAGAGGAGCCGCCCTTCGCGCGGCGAGATGAGCAGGCGCCCCGCGAGCCGGTCTGAAAGGCCCTTCGGCGCCGTCCGGACGTCGCCAGCCTTCAGGCCGATGAGCTGCGAGCGCAGCCACTCGATCTTCATGTCCACGCCGTACGAGAGCCGCACCTCCTCGTTGATCCCGTTGCCGCCCAGGCGGCAGGCGACCTCGCAGAGCACGATCTCTCCCCGAGGCGCGAGGAAGCACTCCAGGTGGAAGATGCACTCCGGCGGCGAGGGAAAGGCCGCCATCACGCGGGTGGCGAACGTGGCGAGCCGCTCCCGATCGGGGTTGTCCGGCCCCATCACGTAGCTGCCGAGGAAGCTCTGATCGCGAACGTACTCCAGCGCGGTGTGGATGAAGCGCGACGGGCTGACCACCTGCATGCGGCCACCCAGGAGGAGGCCGTTGACGTGGCAGAGCGCGCCCTCCACGAACTTCTCCGCCAAGAGGTGCGGCAGGCCGAGGTTGCTCCCGAAGGGCCGCTTGTCGGCGAAGAGCGCCAGGTCCACGTCGGAGCGGAGGACGCGCGTCTCGGCCGAGCCCATGCCGCGGACCGGCTTCACCACGATGGGGTATTTCACCTCGCGCACGAAGCGTACGATGTCGGTCATCGTCTGGACCTCGACGTGCCGCGCGACGGGGATCCCGGCAGCGATCGCCCGCTGCTTCATGATGACCTTGTCGCGGAAGACGAGGACGTCCGCGGACGACGGGCCGGGAAGGCCGAACAGCTCGCGCATGCGCGCCGCGCGGAAGAGGTCGTCCTCGCCGGTCGCGACGACGCGGGAGAAGGGCGCCTTGCCGTGGAGCGCGATCGCTTCGAGCTCGGCGCGATCGTTCGTGCCGAGGTCGTCGAAGAAGTGAATCGACGCGAACACGTCCGACAGATCGGCCCTCGTGCGCGCGCGGTGCTCCTCGCTCCCCGTGTACGTGAAGAGAACCGCCGGCTCGCGAATCAGCTCTTGCCACTGCTGGCGAGAGATGGACCCGAGGAGCCTAGGAGGTATGAGGAGTAGCGTCGACATGAAGGTCTTTCTCGGTCCTGCGACGAAGCTCTTCGACGACGTGCGCGGCGACACGGTCGGCCTTCTCGACGTTGAGGTCCAGCGTGCTCGTGAAGAGGTGCGTTCCGCAGGTGAGGTTGCCGAGCGCGAACAGGCTGGGATCGAGGCGCCCCTCCGCGCCGAGCACGCGGAACGATTCGAAGTCCACGTGTGCGCCGCCGCACGCGTGCGGCGCGATGGTGCCCTGCCCGACCAGCGCCTCGAGGAGCGGGGAGTCGCTCTCGTGGAGGTAGCGGGGCGTGCCCGTCGCGTTGATGACGCAGTCGACCTCCACGCTTCGATCCTCGAACGCCAGACAGAAGCCTTCGCCGTTTCGTGTCACCTGGCCGAGGCCGCGCGCGACCTCGAGCTTGCCGTCCCGGAGCAACCCGAGGACCCGCCTCGCCGTGACGAGCGGCATCGGAACCCAGTGGGCCATGAACCGGCTGCGGTAGCGGTCCAGAAATAGACGCCTGTCCCCGTCGTCCAGGTGATGCCAGAGGACGTCCATCATGGGGTTCAAGGCCTCACCGATCGACTGCCAGAGGCGCGCGCCGCTCGACGCTGCCCCGACCTCGCTCGCGAGGTGATCCTTCGCATCGGCCCAGGCGGGAAAATCCCGGTCCCACGAGACCTCGAGGCCGTGGTGCTCCACCTCCTGCTCGAGCCAGCGAAGGACCGTCGCCCACCGGAGCGGCCGCCGTCCCTGGTCGGTGGCGCGCGCCACGCTGGAGCGCGTCACGTGAAGGAGCTCGTGGTCGTGAAGCGGACCTCGTACCCGCGGGAGCATGCCGCTGCGCGAGGCCATGGTGACGGATCCCTCATGCCCGGCGCCAAAGAGGGCGAGCGCCGCGTCGATGGCGCTGAGGCCGGTTCCCAGGACGGCTACGCTCGCGCGCGGGGGAACGCGCGTTCGCAAGGCGTCGCTCGGATACGGGGACGGGAAGAAACCGGGGCCTCTGAGCTCCCGAAACCCGTTGCTCGGGACGTTTCCGACCGCGAGCACGACCACGTCGGCGTCGACCGGCGCATGGCCGCGCGTGACGACGCGGTAGCCGCCGAGCGCCCGCGGCGTGAGCGCCGCCACCTCGTCTCGCACGGTGGTCACGCCGATGCCGCGTCGCCGCGCCTTCTCGAGCGACCGCGCGAAGCAGTCTTCGACGTAGTCGCCGAAGCGCTCACGGGCGCAGAAGTGCTCGCCCTCGCCCTTGGGCGCGAGCCCGCGCTGCTCGAGCCACTGGAAGAAGTCCGCTCGCCGGCCGGGGACGAGCGACATCGTCTGCGCGGTCGTGTTGAGTAGGTAGGGCGAGCCGTCCCTCGCGTACGCGAGCCCTCGGCCCACGTGCTCCGACTTCTCGAACAGCACGACGCGCGGCTTCGCTCTACCCCACGGCTGCGTGGGCGAGAGTCTCTCGGTCAAGAGGCCAACGAGCGCCGCCCCGAGCGCGCCGCCTCCGACGATGGCAACCGTGGGCGCGTTCGCGTTCACGACCTTCGAGCTCGCGGATCCACTGGCCTGCCCATCGGCCCGGGGTATAGCCGTCGCCCACGCGCCCCGGAAGCGCCATTCGCCCGCGAAGGCCTCTGGACGCTAGATCCCGAACGGCTGCACGGCAATTGTGCGACATCGCTGTCCTGGCGCGACGAGGGGACTCTGAACCGGGCCGGCGCTCATGCCTTCAATACCGCGCGCAGGTACGACATCGCGAGGTGGTCCAGCATCAGGTGGACGTCTTCGATGAGCCCGTAGTCACCGGACGCGACGACCACCGCGATGTCCACGAGCGTGGCGACGCGCGAGGGCTTTACGGGCTCAGCGCCATGGCGACGAACCCGTATGCGTGCGTCGCGTCGACGACGTGTGGGGAGGTCCAGGTCCAGGTCGACTCGTCCGTCAGGCGCGTGTGGGCAAGGGAGGACGACGCGTCGATGTACGCGAGCTCGAGGACCGCCCCCGCCGCGCCGGCCGTCAGGGAGAGGACCTGCGGCGTCTGGTCCATGAAAGGGGCCGTCGTGAGCGGCGAGACGCCGGGCGCGGCAGTGAACGCGCTCCACGCCATGCCGTCGAAGAAGCCGACCTTCACCGCGTTGCCCTCCGCCAGGTAGGCGAACGCGACGCGACCGTCGGGGAGCGCTGCCATCGAGAGCTGCGAGATGGACGCGATGCCGATCGCGTCCGAGGCGAGGAGCTCTGCCGGGGACGACCAGACGCCGGCCCCGAACGTGGACCAGCCCAGGGTGTACTCGGGGCCGTTGGCCGACGAGCCATTGACGAAGACGGCGACCACCTGGTCGGCGCCGACCCTCTTCCTGGCGACGACGGCGGGTGTCGCGTTGAAGACGCTCTCCTGGCCAGGCACGTACGCCGGCTGCGTCCACGTTCCCGCGCTCTCTTCTGCCCACATGTACTCTTGCGAGGACGCGTTGCCGTTGTTCACGGAGAAGAGGACGACGGGATCGTCCTGCGCGTCGAGGACGAGCGCAGGGACGCACGAGATGCCCGACTGCGTGTAGCTGTCGAAGTCGGTCTGCTGCGAGGACCAGGCGGAGGCGGCGTCGTCGAACGTGCCCAGGACCAGGCCGCCTTCGTACTGGAACGCCAGGAGCGCACCCGACGGCGACGGGATCGGCGCGCCGACGGAGAGGGGGTCTACGCCGATCGGCGTGAGCGCTGACCACGAGCCGGACCACGTCGCGCTGCTTCCGTTCAACGCGGCGACCGCGTGCCCGCTCGGCACGAACGCCACGCCGCCGCCCGGCATCGCGCCCGCGGCGCCGTCCGACCCGATCGCGGAGAGCGTGCTCCATGCGCCTGCCTGGTACGCGGCGCTGAAGGCCGTGGGGGCCGATGCGTCCACATCCGCCGCGGCGTCCGCGGGCTCGGCCGTGGTGATGGCGGTCATGAGGAGGGTGGCGCTGGCCGCGTCGGACGCGCTCCCGCCGTCGCCGGCGTCTGCCCGTGAGGAGTCACCCGTCGCGTCCGCCGGGCCGCCGGACGGGCCGTCGGGCGGGTTGGCAGAGGCGTCGAGCGTGACGTCCGGAAGGACGTCCGACGTCGCATCCGCGGGAGTGCCAGGTGAGCTTTCCATGGCTGCATCGGAAGACGCCGCGCCGTCGGGCGTCGACCCATCGACGCTCGCCCCGTTCGCCGCGGACGCGCCGCCGCACGCCACGAGAGGGCCGGCGGCAACGGTCGCGCACAGCACGGCAAGCAGGGCACTCTTCATGGGAGCGGTATACGGCCGGTGGGCCGTGAGCCTTCCCTCGGCGCCACCGGGCATGTTTCCTGCGGCTTTTCACCGCTGTCATGAGCGTCTCCAAGGCCGCGACGGCCTTCCTCGTCGCCACTGTCACGTTTGGGCTTGGCTGCACCCCGTGGACCAACAACGGCAGCACCCCGAGCCAGGGAACGCCTACGAGGGCCCCGGGCAGGACCCCGTTGACCGCCGCCCCTGAGCTCCCCGCGGGCATCACCACGACCACGATGGCAGCGACGCCGCAGAATCCGGAGAGCACGACCCCCACGTCGAGCGCGGATGTGCCGGGTCTCTCGATGTCGCCCGCACCTGCGGGCGCGACCTGCAGTACCTCGGCGCTGTCGGACGCTCAGATCGCCGAGATCGCCGACGAAGCCGACCGCGCCGCGGTGGAGCAGGGCCGATACGCCGCGCTCCGCGCGAGGGATCCGCGGGTGAGAGCGTTCGCCCAGCAAGTGGTCGCGACCCACTCCTACAACCGCCAGAGGATGACCTCCCTTCTCCGGACGGAGCACCTCGTCCCCGCGGAATCGGCGATCAGCACGAAGATGGCGGCGGATGACGACGGCACGTTCAGGGCGCTGAAATCGAGCACCGTTGCCGAGCTCGATAGGGCCTACATCGACGTGCAGGTGAAGGCCTACCAGGACCTGCTCGACACGCTCGACAACGAGCTCATCCCCAACGCAAGGGACCGGGAGCTCAAGTCCCAGCTGCAGGCGCTGCGACCCCTCGTCGCCGAGCAACTGCGGGAGGCCAAGGAGATCCAGGGGACCACGAGGGTCGTCCCCTAGCCCCAGGCGCCTGCCGGTCACAGGACCCGCTCCCGCTCCTGCTCCCGCTCCCTCCCCTGCACCCTCCCCTCCGCTCGGGTGTGCGGCCCGACGCCGCGCGGGCGGCGCGGGGAGCGGGAGCGGGAGCGGGACGGGGAGCGGGAGCGGGTCCTCCGTCACCTGGAACCGGAACGACAGACTCGACGCCGCGTACGAGGCCGTGGCCGAACCCGAAGCGCAGGACAAAAAGAGAAGAGCGGGGAGCGCGTTCGTCTTTCGACGGCAGCGCCCCCGCTCTCCTTGCTACCTGCCGGGCTACTGCCCGGTCGGCGGTTTCGGCGCCGACCCGCTCGGGACTGCCGTCGAGACGCCATGGCTGGCGCTCACCGTCTGTCCCATGTCCACGCTGGGTGCAGGCGCCGCGCTCTCTACCTGCGCGGATCCCGCCGGAGCGGCGATCGTGATCGTCGCGGGGATGGTCCCCTTGACGAGCTTTCGCTGCTCCGTGCCCATCGTGTTCCGCTCCTTCCTCGTCGCCAGCCGTTTGGCCGTCGCGAGGACCTTGGTCACGGGCGACTTGGTCGCAGTCGATTTCTTCTGCGCCAGGCCGAACGTGGCAAGCTTGTCCGGAGCGTTCTCGAACCACACGCGGAGCTGCGTCGTGAGGGCCGATACGAAGGCCTTCGTGGACGCAATCTCCTGCTCTTCCGCCTGTGCTGCCGCCGTCGCCGCCGCCTTCGCGGTCGCCGACGCCGTCGCCTTGGCGATCCTGGTTTGCAGGACCGTCAGGGCCTGGGCGACCGTGTAGGTCTGACCCAGGATCAGCAAGGTGGGGAGCCCCGCCTGGTTCTGCGTCAGGCCGGACACGATCTTCGTGTCGGCGGCCAGACGCCCGCTGCTGCTGTTGGATGTACTCATTTTCGTTTCACCTCCTCTCGATCGAGCACTGTGAAGGGGAAGGATTTGAAAGGCGCTTCGTTCCGCGCCCGTTGAGGAGCGACGGCGTGACTGCGACTCCGAATCGAACCCGCGGCTGGGACTGGCGGCTCACGGTCACCGTGAGACGACTTGGTCCCTTCACAGTGGGAGGCCGGGGGGATCGGCCGATTCTGGATCGACTTTTCTATTTTGGTGGGAGGAGGTGTGTCGCAGCCGGCGGCCCGTCTGACCACGCCATGTTCTTGTCGCGGGAACTCGCTACGAGTCCGCAAGGCGTCAGGCCCCGCTCCCGCTCCCGCTCCCGCACCCGCTCCCTCCCCTGCCCCCCTCTCCGCACGGCGTTGCGGCCCGACGCCGCGTGGGCGGCGCCGGGCAGGAGTGCCTACCGTATGAGCCCTGTGAGGAGCCCATAGAGCCTGCTCGCGATGGGCAGGCACCGCTGGACGTCGGCTTCCTCCGCGTCTCCGGCGAGTGCCGCGGTCTCGAGTGCCGCGAAGGCTTCGAGTCCTTCGCCGCGTGCGATGTGCGCGACCGGGCGTGGCCGACCAACCGAGGCCGACGAGCGCCCATGGAGGATCGACAACGCGACGCCCGCATGATCACCCGTGGACTCCGGAGCAGCCCTTTCGATTGCCGCCCTCGCCGATGGAGTGGCTCTTCGAGGAGCCCTGCTCCTGCTCCCGCTCCTGCTCCCTACCCTGCACCCGCCCCTCCGCTCGGCGCGGCCCTCCCCATCTGCGACCGCCCCTCGCACCGCCTGGTGCGGGAGCGGGTATGGGAGCAGGAGCGGGAGCGGGAGCGGGAGCGGGAGCGGGAGCGGGAGCGGGAGCAGGAGCAGGAGCAGGAGCGGGAGCGGCGGGTCCTAGCGGAGCCCCTTCTTGCGCTTCCTCGCGAGGTACTCTTCCGCGTCTTCGTCGTACACGAGCCACTCGACGACAGCGTTCCCCTCCATGCGGGCCCGATTCAGGCCTTTGGCATAGCGGATGAGGGCCTTCCCGATCTGCGTCCGTTCCTCGGCAGTTCGAGCGGGGTCCTCCGCCACCTGGCGCCACGACGACTCGATGCGCCGTACGGTCTCCACGATCTCGTAGCCGACGGCGATCCTCGGCGGCTTGCCCGCCAGGGAGCCACAGAACCGCATCCAGCTCGCGAGGTCATGCAATCCCGTCGGCCTGGGAAAGACTTCGGGGCCCTCGACGAAGCGGCGAGACAACCGGGTATCGCCCGTCCCGATCGGCTCTGTACCGGCCACGTAGGTACGGCAGAGACACGCATCGGCGAGCTCGTGGTCGTGCAGACGACCGACGCCGTCGCCCATGCTGCGGACGGCGAAGTCGAACTGGTCGAGAGCGTCGAGCGCGTCGAGCACCATCCGGACTTCGTTCTCCAGGAAGGTGTCTGGTGCCTGGAGGTTGATCAGCCGGCGTAGCCGCGCGGCGCGGGTGGGCAGGCACTGGTAAGCGTCCTTGCCGACGTACCTCGCGCGCGTGGCGAAGGTGCGGGAGAGGGCGAGGAGCCGCTCTCCCTTCGGCGTCTTCCGCAGCGGGCTTCGCGCGAGGGCGCCGATGTCCGCGAGCGCCTTTACCAGGACCGCCGGGTCGAGCCATGTCTGCCTGGCGTCGCGGAGGCGCGCGTAGGCCGCCCGCCGCGATCGCTCGAAGTCGCGGAGGGCCGTGCCGTCTCCGGTGGAGAGGGCGACGGCGAGGAGGCCTTCCAGCTCGCGGAGGACTACGGGATCGACGATGAGGGCGCGGTGGATCTCGGAGGGCATGGGACAGCGAGCGGTGACTGGAGGGAAAGAGCTGGAGCGAAGCGA
>Ga0302196_10001720_pt1 | contig 20753 bp, 17 predicted proteins | sample II_Bog_N1_3_FD_198794 | JGI IMG/M metagenome (GOLD analysis project Ga0302196, IMG submission 198794) | Peat permafrost microbial communities from Stordalen Mire near Abisko, Sweden - II_Bog_N1_3 | ecosystem: Environmental > Terrestrial > Soil > Wetlands > Peat | place: Sweden: Abisko...
GTTGCTGCTGACGCGCGCGGGCGGATGGCGGCCGGTCGACATGATCAGCGCGCCGGACGCGCCGCTCGGCGAATCGGCGCAACGACTCGCCGCCGCGGCGGCGCGACGACTCGCGGGCGAGCCGCTTTCGCGCATCCTGGGGACACGCGAGTTCTGGAGCCTCGAGTTCGCGATCTCTCCCGACGTGCTCGACCCGCGCGCCGACACCGAGACCCTGGTCGAGGCGGCGCGGACCTCGATGCGGGTGCGTCGGGACGAGACGCTGCGGATTCTCGATTTCGGGACCGGTTCAGGCGCGCTTCTCTGCGCGCTGCTCGGCGAATTCCCGCGGGCGACCGGGATCGGCGTCGATCTCTCTCCCGCCGCCGCGGAAATCGCGCGCGCGAACGTCGCCGCCTTGGGGCTCGGCGCCCGCGCGACGATCCGAATCGGCGACTGGGGGCAGGGGCTGGACGGCCCGTTCGACCTCATCGTCTCGAACCCTCCTTATATTCCCGCCGCCGACATCGCCGGCCTCGACCGCGAGGTGCGCGAGCACGATCCCCGCCTCGCGCTCGACGGCGGCGCCGACGGTCTCGACGCCTATCGCGCGCTGGCGCCGGAATTGACGCGCTTGCTGGAGCCGAAGCACGGGCGCTTCTTCCTGGAATTCGGGCTCGGCCAGGCGGAGGCGGTGCGCGCGATCCTGGAACGCGGCGGGTTGATCGTGGACGCCACTCTGAACGACCTCGGCGGCCATATTCGCGCGATTTCGGGCCGCTCGGCTTGACGCTGGCGGCGCTCCGCCGCCACATGGTCGCCAGATCGCAACCCGGAGGGAACCCTCTTGCCTCAGCCCGACGCCGCCGCCGATCGCCCTCGCGGCGAACTCACTGTCCGCCTGATCGCGATGCCGGCCGACGCCAACGCCAACGGCGACATCTTCGGCGGCTGGGTGCTCAGCCAGATGGATCAGGCCGGCGGCATCGCGGCGGTCGAGCGCGCGCAAGGTCGCGTCGTGACGATCGCCGTGGAGGCGATGACGTTCATCCGTCCGGTCAACATCGGCGACGTGCTCTGCGTCTACACGCACGTCGATCATGTCGGCCGCAGCTCGATGAAAATTCATATCGAGGCGTGGTCGAAACGCTTTCGCACCAATGTCCGCGAGAAGGTGACCGTCGGCAAGTTCACCTTCGTCGCCATCGACGAAAACGGCCGTCCCCGGCCCGTGCCGCCGAACGCGCCGGAGGCCTGAGCGCCGGCTAGGCAAGCCTCGGCCGATGGGCTAAGTCAACGATTTAACGCGCTTCGAGCGCGAGGGAGGAATGTCATGCGCCCTGTCGCCGTCGCCGTCGCCATCACCGGGTCCGTGCCACGCAAGAAGGACAATCCCGCGGTGCCGACGACGCCCGCCGAGCAGATCGAATCGACGCACCAGGCGTTCGAGGCCGGCGCGACGATCGCGCATATCCATGTCCGCAATCCCGACGAAAGCTCCTCGTCCGACCCAGCCCTGTTCGCGCAGGTTCAGGAGGGCCTGCGCAAGCATTGTCCCGGCATGATCGTGCAGTTCTCGACCGGCGGGCGCGGACGCGATCAAGCCGCGCGCGGGTCGGCGCTGTATCTGAAGCCCGACATGGCTTCGCTTTCCACCGGCTCGGTCAATTTCCCCACCATCGTCTACGAAAACGCGCCGGCGCTCGTCGTCGATCTCGCGAGCAAGATGCAGGAATTCCACATCCGTCCGGAAATCGAGATTTTCGATCTCTCGCATATTCATGCCGCGCGCCGGCTGATCGACGCCGGGTTGATGCACGAGGCGCCGCATGTGCAATTCGTGATGGGCGTCAAGAACGCGATGCCGGCCGACGAGCATCTGCTCGATATCCTGCTCGCCGAGACCCGCCGCATATTGCCCAAGGCGACCTGGACGGCGGCGGGCATCGGCGTCAACCAGAGCCGCGTGATGGGATGGGCGCTCACCCGCGGCGCCGACGCCGTGCGCACCGGCCTCGAGGACAACGTGCGCGTCAACAAGGACCGGCTCGCGGCGAGCAACGCCGAGCTGGTCGAGATCGCCGTGGCGCTGATGGCCGAGCACGGCGCCCGGCCGGCGAACGCCGCCGAGGCGCGCGCGGCGTTGCGGATCATCAACTAGGCTTCGCCGCTCGGGGCGACGACGCCGCTGGGCCTTAGAGCCAGCCCTTGACCGTCGACCAGATCGATTTGGCGGGCGCGGGCTGCGCGGGCGCTTTCGGATCGAGCGAAGGCAACGTCGCCGCCTTCTTGGACGCCGCCTCAGGCGCGGCGCTCGCCGTCACTTGCGCCGCGCTGATCTGACCCGCGAAAGCCGGGATCTTGATTAGGGTGTTCGGGCCCGCGATGCCATCGGCTTCGAGACCATGCGCCGATTGGAAAGCCAGCACGGCCTTCTCCGTCGCCGGCCCAAACTGACCGTCGGCGGGAACGCCGAGCGCTTCTTGCAGCTTCTTCACGGTCGCGCCCGTGGTGCCCAGAGCGAGCAGGACGAGTTCGCCCAACCCCAGGCTCGTGAAAGTGTCGGGACCGGCGACGCCGTCTACGGCGAGACCATTTTTCTGCTGAAACGCTTTCAGCGCCGCTTCCGTCGCGGGACCAAACTGACTGTCGGCGGGAACGCCGAGTTTGACTTGAAGCAGCCGGACCGGCTCGCCGGAGACACCATTTCGCAAATATGACATGTGAAATACCCCCTTGTTCAGACCGCATCGCGGCCGCGACCGACGCATAACGCGCTCGCATGTTCGGCCGATGACGCACAGGACATCGCGCCGATGCGCGCGGATATCCCAATCGCACATTGTCCTAAGAAAATCGAGCGGGGCGAAGTGGATATTAGATCCGCCCCGCCCGCCGCCGGTCAAGCCATGGCGCGCAGGGGCGCTCGCGGAGCGCATGCGGCGGGAGAATGGGGCCGCGCGCGCCGTGCAAGTCGTGCGGGATTTCGTTGGGCCGCCCTGAGGCGAATTTCTCCTTCCCCCTCCGCACGGCGAGGCGTTAGGTGTGGGGCATGCGCGAATTCCCCGACGCCCTTCCCATCGACGACGCGCTGCCGCGTCTCCTCGACGCCTTGCGCGCGGGAACCCGCGCCGTGCTGGTCGCGCCGCCGGGCGCGGGCAAGACCACGCGCGTTCCGCTCGCGCTGCTCGACGAGGCTTTCGCGAAAGCCGGCAAGATCATCGTGCTGGAGCCTCGCCGCCTCGCCGCCCGCGCCGCCGCCGCGCGCATGGCGTCGAGCTTAAACGAGAAAGTCGGCGATACCATCGGTTTGCGCGTGCGGCTGCAGAGCCTCGTCAGCGCCCGCACCCGCATCGAGATCGTCACCGAAGGCGTGTTCGCGCGGATGATCCTCGACGATCCCGGGTTGGACGGCGTGAGCGCGGTGCTGTTCGACGAATTCCACGAGCGCTCGCTCGACGCCGATCTCGGCCTCGCCCTCGCGCTCGACGCGCAAGAGGGCCTGCGCGAGGATCTGCGGCTGCTGGTGATGTCGGCGACGCTGGACGGCGCGCGCGTGGCGCGGCTGATGTCGGGCGCCGCGCAAGTCGAGAGCGCGGGCCGCGCCTTTCCCGTCGAGACGATCTATCTCGGGCGCAATCCCGCGCTGCGCATCGAGGACGAGATCGTCCGCGCGACGCTCGACGCGCTCGCCGATCAGCGCGGCTCGATGCTGATCTTTCTGCCCGGGCAGGGCGAGATCACGCGCGTCGCGGCGATGCTCGCCGAGCGCGTCAAGAACCCCCATGTTGACGTCGCGCCGCTCTACGGCGCCATGGAGGCGCGCGCGCAGGATCTGGCGGTGGCGCCCGCCGCGCCGGGGCGGCGCAAGATCGTGCTCGCGACCTCGATCGCGGAGACCTCGCTGACGATTCAAGGCGTGCGCGTCGTCATCGACAGCGGTCTGACGCGCGTGCCGCGCTTCGAGCCCGACATCGGCCTGACCCGGCTGGAGACGGTGCGGGTGTCGCGCGCCAACGCCGATCAGCGCCGCGGACGCGCCGGCCGCGTCGAGCCGGGCGTCTGCTATCGCCTCTGGGAGGAGGCCGCGAACGGCGGCCTCGCGACTTACGCGCCGCCGGAGATTCTGAGCGCCGATCTGACCGGCTTCGCGCTCGATCTCGCGTCCTGGGGCGTCGCCGATCCCGCGACGCTGAAATTTCTCGACCCGCCGCCGCGCGCGGCGATGGCCGAGGCGCGCGCGCTGCTGACGAATCTCAGCGCGCTCGACCCGGAGGGGCGCATCACCGACGAAGGCCGCGCGATCGCCAAGCTCGCGCTGGCGCCGCGGCTCGCGCGCATGCTGATCGATTCCGCCCGCGTCGGTCGCGCTGAGCTGGCGGCGGATATCGCGGTGCTGCTGACCGAGCGCGGCCTCGGCGGCGACGCGGTCGATCTCACGCATCGGCTGACCGGCTTTCGCCGTGATCGCTCGCCCCGCGCCGAGGACGCGCGCCGGCTCGCGCGGCAACTCGCCACGCGGGCCAAAGGCCTCGCGCCCGCGGCGGGGCCGGAGGGCGACGCCACGCCCGGCGCCTGGCTCGCCGCCGCTTTTCCCGATCGCATCGCGATGGCGCGGGGCAAGCGCGGCGAGTTTCTGATGGCGAACGGGCGCGCCGCGACGGTCGAACCGCACGACGCCCTGGCGGGCGAGCCGTTCCTGGCGATCGGCGAGATCGTCGGCCGCGCCGCCGCCGCGCGCATCCTCACCGCCGCGCCGCTGGCGCGCGAGGAGATCGAAACGATCGCGGGCGGATCGATCACGAACGCCGATGAACTGAGCTTCGACCGCTCCGCCGCCGCCTTGCGCGCGCGCCGGCGGCGGCGTCTGGGCGCGCTCATCCTCGCCGAACAGACGCTTGCCGCGCCCAAGGACGAAGCGAGCGCGCTGGCGCTCGCGCGCGGCGTGCTGAGCCTCGGTGTGGCGCGCCTGCCCTGGTCGAAGGGTCTCCAGCAATGGCGGGATCGGGTGCTGTTTCTGCGCCGCGCCGACGAAGGCGCATGGCCGGATCTCTCCGACGAGACGCTGGCGGCCTCGCCCGATTGGCTCGCGCCTTATCTCGTCGGCAAGACTTCGCTCGCCGACATCGGCGCCGATGATCTCGCTCAGGCTCTGCACGCGCAAATCGATTACGTCCGGGCCCGGCGCCTGGAGAACGAAGCCCCGACCCATTTCGCCGCCCCGACCGGGACCGCGGCGGCCGTGGATTATGAAGCCGAAGGCGGACCCAGCATTTCGCTGCGAGTGCAGGAACTGTTCGGGCTCTCCACGCATCCCGCGCTCGCCGGCGGCCGCGTGCCGCTGACTCTGCATCTCCTGTCCCCGGCCTATCGGCCGATTCAGATCACCCGCGATCTGCCGGGGTTCTGGAAGGGCTCCTGGGCGGCCGTGCGCGCGGATTTGCGAGGCCGCTATCCCCGCCATTCCTGGCCCGAAAATCCCGCCGAGGCCGCGCCGACGACTCGCGCCAAGCCGAGGGGGACGTGATGACGGCCCGCGGGCCTCGGGTCAAAACACAAAAAATTTGTCTTACAATTATTTGTTAATTCGTTTTTATTTATTGTGCGTCATCGAAGTGGCGAATAAAATAGCCATTGTTTAGGCGGCAAGGGTTTCGCAATTCATTTCCGCGCGTGTGTGTGGGGGGGGGCGGGCTGGTCGCGGGTATGGGACCATGAGGCCACATGATGCTCGATAAGGAAACCTATTCGGCGTCGAGCCACGCGCGGGCTCACGCGGACCGCGCGGATCCGCTGCTGGCGCGCGCCGCCGGCTTCCGCGAAGCCCCTGGATTTCCCGAGGCGGTGCGCGTCTTCGCGGAATCGATGGCGAATTTCCGTCTCCACGGCCCGAAGTTGATCAACAAGCTGCTCGGACAGGACGTTCGTTTCCGGATCGTCTGCTTCACGCTTTATCTCCACTACGAAGACGCGGAGGGCGAGGTCGACGCCGGCGCGACCTATTCCCGCGTGCTCGATCTGATCTCGCGAACGGTTGGAGGCGGACATCGGGTCGTCGAGACGACCTTGGATCTGATGTCGGTCATGGGGCTCGTGGTCGCCGAGCGCGGAACGGTCGATCGCAGGCTGAAACTCTATCGGCCGACCGATCCGCTGATGCGCTTGCTCAGAATCTGGCTGGAGGGATGCTTCGTTCCCCTCGACTTGGTTGATCCGGAAGGCGGGCGAATGGCGCGATTGCGCCAAGGCGACGAGATCGTGAGGCAATTCATGCTGGGGGTCGGCCGGGGGCTGCGCGCGAGAGAGATTCTTACGCGGCGCATGCCGCGATTTTCGTGTTTCTTCGACCGCGACGGCGGCTGGCCCTTTCTGGCGATCATCATGGCGGAGGCGCTCGCGGGTCGTCCGCTGCCGAGCCGCTCCGAGATCGCCTCGCGATTCGGCGTTTCGAAATCGCAAATCGCCGTGGTCGCAACCGAGGCCGCGCGGCTCGGCTTCCTGCAAGCCGACGAGCGCGGCGTCTGGGTGACGCCCGACCTGATGTCCGAATTCGAGCGCTGGGTCTCGATCAACCTCGCGTTCTTCGCGGCGGCGACGGAGCCCGCGATCTAGCGCTTCTCGCCGTCCTCGGGCGCGAGGCCATAGGGCGCGACCAGCGCCCAGACGTGTCCGGGGATCATCGACTTCATGCGTTTGGGCTCGGCGCGCCTGAGATGCAGCACCGTCTCGATCGCCTTCATCTCCAGCCGCGCGCGCGCGAATTCCAGACCGCGCGGACCGACCTTCGGCATCAGCCAGCCCATGATGCGGCGCATGAAACCGGGCATCCGCCGCAGCGGCAGACCGCCCGCCGCGCGCGCTGTGTTGAGCATGAAGCCCTTCACCGGACCCTGCCGCTTGCCGGCGCTGCGCACGGGCGCGGTCTTCAATTCGTCGCCGAGCAGCGCCACCAACTCCTCGCCGCGAGCATTGCGCACGATGAGCCATTGCTCGCCCTCGCCCGCCATGTAGCCGACAGTCACGTCGGCGAGGGCGTTGGTGTAATCCACGCAGGTGCGGCAGGTGAGCGGGAAGAAATCGCCAGGCAAGTCGGCGAGCGGCAGACGCAGGAACGGGATCTCCTGCTTGCGGCCGTCGGAGAAACGCAGCTCGACGTGATAGTCGGCGCGAAACTCGAGATAGGTGATCGTCTCGGGCTGCTTCGACAACAGGCCGAGAAATGTGTGGAAGTTCTCCGTCGTCGTGTTGTCCGAGCAGGGCGTGCCGATCACGTAGAGCCGCTCGAAGCCGAGTTCGCGCTCCAGCGCGCGCAACGCGTAGACTTGGCAAGGAATGCCGATCATCGCGATTCGCCTGAAGCCGCGCGCGCGGGCGGGCTCCAACAGCGCGAGCAGTGGCGCGTAACCCATGCGCATGCCGCGCGCGCCCGCCATGTCTTCGGCCTTGGTGATCAGCACCGGCATCGGCCGCCAGCGATCGGCCGGATCGGGCGCGACCGCGAGCACGGCGTCGACCGCGCCGGTCTCCAGCAGGCGCTCGCCGATGCGGCTGGCGATGCCGGTCCATTGCGCGCCGGGCCGCGGCGGCGCGAGCGAGGCGCGCGTCATGCGGCGATACGGACCGAAGAAGGTCTCCTCGGCCCGCGCCGCGTCGCGCGCGCGGCCGTGAACTTGCGTCTCCAGCCTGGGATAGTCGGGCGCGATGAACTGGCAAGCGCGGCCGCATCGCTTCGGGTCCTCGCTGCGCGAAATCCCGCAATCGGTGCAGAGCCCGCGCGGCGCGGCGGCGGGAAGGTCTGGCGCGTCGAACGGCGATGTCATGGCCGCCACAGAACAGGAGCGCGCGCGCGAGCGCAACCCGCAAGATGACGCGCCCTCACGCGCGCGGATGCGCCGCCCGGTAGGCCTCAATCAGCCGCGCGCCGTCCACCGCCGTGTAGATCTGCGTCGTCGACAGCGAGGCGTGGCCGAGCAGTTCCTGAATGGTGCGCAGATCGCCGCCGCGGGCGAGCAAATGCGTCGCGAAGGAATGGCGCAGCGCGTGCGGCGTCGCGCTGTCGGGCAGGCCGAGCGCGCCGCGCATCCGCTCCATCGCGTATTGCACGATGCGCGGCGACAGCGGGCCGCCCTTGGCGCCGACGAACAGCGGCCCATCGGCTTTAAGCACGTAGGGGCAGCCCGCGAGATAGTCGGCGACCGCCGCGCGCACGACGGGGATCACCGGCGCGACACGCGTCTTGCCGCCCTTGCCGATGATCCGGACCTGATCGACATCGCCGACCGGCGCCGCGTCGCGACGGATCGACAGCGCCTCGCTGATGCGAAGTCCCGCGCCGTAGCAGAGCGCCAGCACGGCGGCGTCGCGCGCGAGAATCCAGGGATCGCGCGCCTCGCCGTCGCGGATCGCCGTCGTGGAGACCGCGCGCGCGTCGGCGACGGCCAGCGGGCGGGGCAATCGCCGCCCGGCGCGCGGCGAGCGCAGCGCGCTGAAGGCCGAGGCGCGCCCGGCGCCGACGCGTTCGAGATAGCGCGCGAGCGAACGCAGCGCCGACAGCGCGCGCTGCAATGAGCGCGGGTCGATTTCGTCCGCGCGCCGCCGCGCGAGGAAGCTCCGGAGATCGGCGGGCAGCAGGCCGGTGAAACCGGCGACGCCTGCCGGCTCACCGAAGCGCTCGGCGAGAAACAGCAGGAACTGTCGTACGTCGCGCCCGTAGGCCTCCAGCGTCTTGGCCGCGAGCCGGCGTTCGTCGCGCAAGCCGGCGAGCCAAGCGGTCACGCGGACCGCGAGGTCAGGCGCCGCGGAGAGGGCGAGTTGAGACGTCGAGGTCAATTCGGCTTGGGGGTCGGCTTCGGCGTCGGGGTGGGCTTGGGCTTCTTCGGCTTGTGCTTCTTGGCGTGCGGCTTCTTCACATCCGTGATGGCGCCGGTCGTGTCGTTGTCGATCTGCACGGGCTCGGTCGCGACGGTCGGGCTCGGCGCGACGACGGGCGCCGGGTCCGCCTTGACGGGCGCGGGAGCCGCCGGCGCCGGGCTGGGCTTGACCGGCGGGGCGGGCGCCACGAGCGCGGCGATCTCTTGCCCGGCGTGAGAAGGCGCCGGACCGAAATGGCCGCGCAGGCCGAAAACGGAAAGCGCGACGAAGGCCAGACCCAGGCCCGCCATGCGCTTGGCGTCCAAATCTCCGAAGAAGTCGCGGATCGGCGACATCGCTCGCGGCGCCGCCGCTTGCGCTAGCGAGGGGACGCGGCGGATCGGCTCGAAAAGCTCGGCAAGAGTGACTCGCGACACGACGCAACTCCCAATGCTACAAATATAATGAATAAGGTGATACCTCCTTTGCGTTAACGGTTGTTTACCTAATGTGGTTAACAATAAACGCTCCATGTCAGGATGCCTTTAATGCCTTCGGCGATGAAGAAATGCGATCCCGTTGTTATGATTCATGGCGCCTGGGCGGGGTCGTGGGTGTGGGATCGGCTGACGCCGCTGTTGCAAGACGCCGGCCTGACATGTTGGGCGATCGATCTGCCCGGGAACGGCTCCGACGGCGTCGATCCCGTGACCGTGCGCTTCGACGACTATCTGGAAAGCCTGGAACGCGTCGCCGGGCCGGGGCCGGTCAGCCTGATCGCCCATTCCGGCGGCGGCAATGTCGCCTCGGCCTTCGCCGAACGCTGGCCCGAGCGCGTGGCGCGCATCGTCTATGTCGCCGGCATCATGTTGCCCGACGGCCTCAGCTTCGTAGACATCGTCCAGCGGGCGGTGAAGACCGATCCGACGGCGGTCGGCGTCAACCCGGCGACGATCTATTCGCGGGACGGCCGCATATCCGAAGTGCCGCCCGAGGCCGCGCGCGCTTATTTCTTCCATGATTGCTCGGCCGAGGACGCCCTCGCCGCCGGGCTGCGTTTGACGCCACAGGGCGAGGGCGGCCGGGAGGTGACGATGCGCGTGACGCCCGAACGCTTCGGCCGAATCCCGCGTCTCTATGTCGAGGCGCTGCACGACAAGTCCGTCACGCCGTCGGTGCAGCGTCTGGTGCGCGAACTCACGCCCGGCGCCGAGGTGGTCTCGCTGCCCACCGGCCACGCCCCGCAATACTCCGCGCCGGACTTGCTCGCGCGGGCGATCCTGCCCTTTTTGACGAGGGGGCGTAGTTGATGTCGCGTCCCCTGCCGTCATTGCGAGAAGCGAAGCGACGAAGCCATCCAGAAGCCATACCACGCCGCTTCTGGATTGCCTCACTTCGTTCGCAATGACGGTTGGTCCTGCTATTCCGCCGGCTTCTCGAACATCTTTCTCAACTGATATTTGAGGATTTTGCCGGTCGCGTTGCGCGGCAGCGCGGGGATCGTCTCCAACCGGCGCGGCAGCTTGAATCTCGCGAGCGACTCGCCCGCGAACTCGCGCAGCGCCTCGATGGTGAGCGACTGCCCGGCTTTCAGCGCCACGATAGCGACGATGCTCTCGCCCCATTTCGGATCAGGCTCGCCGATCACCGCGACCTCGGCGATGGCGGGATGGCGCATCAGCGCGCTCTCGACCTCGGCGGGATAGACGTTCTCGCCGCCGCTGATGATCATGTCCTTGATGCGGTCGCTGATGGTGAGGAATCCTTCCTCGTCGAAAAAAGCGGCGTCGCCGGTGTGGAACCAACCGTCCGCGTCGATCGCCAGCTTCGTCGCCAACGGAAGGCCCCAATAGCCGGGCGTGACGTTGGGCCCGCGCACCAGCACCTCGCCTTGCTTGCGCGGTTCGGTGATCTCGACGCCCTGCGCGTCGGCGAGCCTTACCTCGGTGAACATCGGCGCCTTGCCTGACGAGCCAACCTTTTCGAACCCGAATTCCGGCGCCAGGATCGTCACCATCGGCGCGGTTTCGGTCAGGCCGTAGCCCTGTTGCATGCGGACGCCGCGCGCCTCGTAGGTCTTGAGGATCGGCAGCGGGCAGGGCGCGCCGCCGACGATGAGGCCGCGCACCGAACTCAGGTCGGTCGTCGCGAAATCGGGATGCTGCGCCATGAACAGGAACATCGCCGGTACGCCGAACATCGTCGTCACGCGATGCTCGGCGATGGCGGCGAGCGCGCGGCCGGGATCGAAGGCGCGTTGCAGGATGACCTGCCCACCCTTTTGCAACGTCACCAGCGTCGTGACGTTGAGGCCGCCGATATGAAAGATCGGCGCCGCCGTCAGCGTAATGTCGTCCTGCAGCATGTCGGTCATGAGCAGACTGTTGATGTTGTTCCACCAGAAATTGCCATGCGTGAGCATCGCGCCTTTCGGGCGGCCGGTGGTGCCCGAGGTGTACATGATCATCGCGACGTCATCGTCGTCGTTGGCGATTTCCGGCGAGGGCGGCGCTTCGCCGACGACCCAGTTCGCCTCGTCCTCGGCGGAAAGGAACGCCTTCACCGATTTCAATTGAGGGCGCACCGGCGTGATCACCGGCGTCAGATGCGCATCGACGATCAACGCGGCGGCGCCGCAATCCTCGATCATGAACGCGAGTTCGGGGCCGGTGAGGCGGAAGTTGAGCGGCACGAAGATCGCGCCGAGCCGCGCGGCCGCGAACATCGAAAAGAAGAACATCGGTTGGTTGAGGCCGAGGAACGCGACGCGGTCGCCCTTGCCGATTCCCAGCGCTCGCAGGCGCGCCGCGCACGCCTCTATCTCGTCCTGCATTTCGCCGAAGGTCCAGGTTCTGCCTTCGAAGTGCAATGCCTTGCGCTCGGGCGTGCGCAGCGCGCGCTGCGCGAACCAATGGCTCAATCCGATTTGCGGCTTCATGCGGACCTCACTGGCAAGGCGCTCGTGGGACCGCCGGCTTGCGCCTGCTTGGCGCGCGCGAAAGCGGGGCGGGCGGCGAGACGATCGAAATAAAGGCTCAACGCTTCAGGAACCTCGGCGCCGAGGCCGATCGCGCGGCTGAGCATGACGGCGTAGGCGATCGAGATATCCGCCATCGTGAAGCGCCCGGCGCAGACGTACTCCGCGTCCGCCATCAATGTGACCAGCGCTTTCATGCGCGCGAGCGTCCAGCGAGAATAGTCAGTCACGGCCTGCGGCAGCCGCCGCTCCGCCGGCTCCAGCGCGCCGTAGCGCAGCACGATCGTCTGAGGAAACGTCAGCGTCGCCTCGCCGAAATGCAGCGCGTTGAGATAGGCGCCGTAAGCGGGCTCGTCGCGCGCGACTCTGAGCGGCGGCGCGCCGTAGCGGTCGCCGAGATATTGGCAGATCGCGGCGGATTCCGTCATCCGCGTCTCGCCGTCGATCAACAACGGGATCGTGCCCAACGGATTGATGTCGAGATATTCACGCTTCAGGAACCGCGGCGGGAACGGCAGCAGCTCCAGTTGATAAGGAACGCCGACCTCCTCCAGCGCCCAGAGGGCGCGGAACGAGCGGGCGTCGGCGCAATGGTAGAGCTTGATCATGATTAGAGCCCCATCTGGCGGCTGGCGAGGTCCTTCATGATTTCCTCGGTGCCGCCGCCGATCGCGTTGACCTTCACTTCCCGGTAGATGCGCTCGACCTTGGCGCCGCGCATGTAGCCGGCGCCGCCAAAGATCTGCACGCCCTCGGACGCGCAGTAGGCGAGCGTCGTCGTCGCCTGGTTCTTCAGCATGCAGATCTCGGCGATCGGGTCTTCGCCCTGTTCGAGCCGCCATGTCAGCAATTCCAGCATCGATTGCGTCGCCTCGATGCGCATCGCCATGTCGACCAGTTTGTGACGAATGACCTGATGCTGACTGATCGGTTTGCCGAAAGTCTTGCGCTCACGCGCGTAAGCGGTCGCCTCGTCGAGACAGACCCGCGCGAAGGCCGCGCAGCTCCCCGCCATGCCGAGCCGCTCGTCGTTGAAGTTGAGCATGATGGTGCGGAAGCCCGAGTTTTCCTCGCCGATGAGATTGGCGACGGGCACGCGGCAGTTCTCGAAATACAGCGTCGCCGTGTCGGAGGCCCACCAACCCATCTTCTTCAGCGACGTGCGTTGCAGTCCGGGCGTGTCGCCCTCGATCAGCAACAGGCTGACCCCACCCATGCCCGGGCCGCCGGTGCGCACCGCGACGGTGATGTAGTCCGCGCGCATGCCGGAGGTGATGAAAGTCTTCGAGCCATCGACGATGTAGTGGTCGCCCTCGCGCCGCGCGCGTGTTTGCAGGTTCGCGACGTCCGAGCCGCCGCCGGGCTCCGTGATCGCCAGCGCGGAGATCTTCTGGCCAGACAGCACGCTCGGCAGCACGCGCGCCTTCAACTCGTCCGAGCCGCGACGCATGATCGGCGGGCAGCCGATGGTGTGGCTGAAGAGGCTGGCGGAAACGCCGCCCGAACCCGCGCGCGCGAATTCCTGCGTCGCAAGCAGCTTCGTGAAGCGATCACACGCGACCCCGCCGTATTCCTCGGGATAGCCGAGGCCGAGCAGGCCGATATCGGCGGCCTTGGCGTAGAGCTCGCGCGGAAAGCCGCCCGCTTCGTCCCAGGCGTCGACATGCGGTTCGACCTCGCGCTCGACGAAGCGCCGGATCGTCGCGCGAAACGCCTCGTGGTCGGCGTTGTAGAACAGGCTGCGGCGCTCAACCATGCGAGAGCCCCATGCCAATACGCGCTTCGTCGGAGGTGGCGATCTCGCGGCCCGCGGCGCGGGCGCTGGCGACGAGCGCGTCGATCAACTCGCCATTGCCGCGCGCGCGGCTGCCGTCTGGCAGATAGATCGTGTCCTCGAGGCCCGTGCGCAGATCGCCGCCGAGTTCCGCAGCGCGCCGATGCAACGGCCAGATTTCCGCCCGGCCGATCGCGGTGACGCTCCAGCGCGCGCCCTCCGCGATCAGCTTCAGCAGGATCGGCAACAGATCGGGATCGGTCGGCATGCCGGACTCGACGCCCATGACGAAATTGTATTTGGGGGCGCGCGCGAAACCGCCGAGCCGCGCGATCGCCGCCGCGGTGCGCACGATGCCGGTGTCGAAACATTCGAACTCGGGCGAGGAGCCCGACTGCTTCATCGCGGCGAGGAAAGCGTTGATCTTCTCCACGGGGTTGTCGAACAGCATCGGCGGCCAGGCCCAGCCGCCGTCTGATTTGGTCTTGAGATAATTGAGCGAGCCGGCGTTGAGCGCGGCGACCTCGGGCCGTACCGCTTGCAGGCAAGCGACCGGACCGGGAATGTCGGGGCCGACCGTTCCCGTTGTCTGATTGATCACCACGCCCGGGCAGGCGTCGCGGATCGCGGCGACGACGGCTTTCGCGACCTCGGGTTGCCATGACGGCAGGTGCCCCTGACCCGGCTCGAGTTGACGGAAATGCACGTGGATGACGCTGGCGCCGGCGTCGATTGCGGCCTTCGATTCGCGCGCCATTTGCTCCGGCGTCACCGGCGCGGGGTAAACGCGCGGATCGGTGAGGACGCCCGTGATCGCGCAGGTGACGATCGCCTTGTTCATGAGACGTCTCCCAAAGGCTGGATTTCAAACAGCAGGCCGCGCAACGGGATCTGAACGCCAGCGGCCGACGGCGCGGCGGCGATGATTCCGTCGATCGGCGCGAGGATGACATATTGCATCTTCATCGCTTCGACCGTCGCCAACGCCTGCCCGCGCTTCACCCTATCGCCCGTATGCGCATCGACGCCTACGAGCACGCCGCTGACGGGCGAGCGCACGCCGCCATCCGCAGAATCGTCGTCGAGCCGCGGCGGCGCGTAGGTGCGGTCGATGAAGTCGTAGCCGACCCCGTCCATATCGAGTTTCAGATGATCGCCCCAGCGCGCGTAGTTCGCGTGGCCGCCGCGACCCTCGTGGACGAAACGGATCTGGTTGTCGGCGCGGCTCGACAAGGTGAGGCTCACGGTCTCGCCGTCGATCGCGGCGGTCCAATCAGCGCCCGAGCGTTGGATCGAAAGTGCGACATTGGCGCCGCCGGTCTCCAGTAGCAGCGGCGTTCGCCGCCAAGCGGGAGACGGCGCGCCGGGGCCGTCGTTCTCGTCATAGAGCAGCGCGGCGAGAGCGAGCGCGAGCGCCGGCGGCGCCCCGGCGGCGCGCGCGGGCATCGCCGCGATGAAGCCGGTGGTGGCGGCGCCCTCGATGAAAGCGGGTTGCTGCAAGGCCTCGATCAGGAAATCGCGGTTGGAGACGACGCCCGCGAGCAATGTGTCCTTCAAGGCGGCGATCAACCGCCGCCGCGCCTGCTCGCGATCGTCGCCATGCGCGATGATCTTGGCGAGCAGCGAATCGTAATAGGGCGAAACCATTCCACCTTCGCGCAGGCCATGATCGACGCGCACGCCCTCGCCGGCGCCGGGACGCCACGCGACGATATCGCCCGTGCCCGGCGTGAAGTTGGCGCGCGCGTCCTCGGCGCAAAGCCGAGTCTCGATCGCGTGGCCGGTCCATCTGACGTCGGCCTGATGGAACGGCAGGGGTTTGCCCTGAGCGACCTGGAATTGCAGCCGTACGAGATCGAGGCCGGTCACCGCCTCGGTCACGGGATGCTCGACCTGGATGCGCGTGTTCATTTCGAGGAAATAGAACGAACCCGAGGCGTCGAGCAGGAACTCGACCGTGCCGGCGCCGACATAGCCGACCGCCGCCGCCGCGCGCACGGCGGCTTCGCCCATGCGCCCGCGCAACTCCGGCGAGACCGCGGGGGAGGGCGATTCCTCGATGACTTTCTGATGTCGGCGCTGGATCGAGCAATCTCGTTCGCCCAGATGCACGATCGCGCCGTGTTCGTCACCGAAAACCTGCACCTCGACATGGCGCGCGTCGATCAGCGCGCGCTCCAGCAACAACCTTCCGTCGCCGAACGCGCTTTGCGCTTCCGCGCTCGCGGCGCGCAGGGCGGCCTCCATCTCGGACGCGGCGCGAACGATGCGCATGCCGCGTCCGCCGCCGCCCGCGCTCGCCTTGATCATGACGGGATAGCCGACGCGGCCGGCTTCGGCGAGGAAACGCGCCGCGCTCTGGTCCTCGCCGTGGTAGCCGGGCGCGGTCGGCACGCCGGCCTCGACCATGCGCAGCTTCGCCGCGCTCTTGTCGCCCATCGCGCGCATGGTCGAGGGCGGCGGGCCGATCAAGATCAGCCCCGCGTCGAGGACGCTTTGCGCGAATTCGGCGTTTTCGGAGAGAAAGCCGTAGCCGGGATGAATCGCCTCGGCGCCCGACGCCTTCGCGGCGGCGATGATGTTGGCCCCGAGCAAATAGGACCGCGAGGGCGCCGCCGGGCCGATACGCATCGCGACGTCGGCAAGGCGCACATGCGGCGCGTCGGCGTCGGCGTCGCTATAAACCGCGACGACCCGGCAGCCTTCGGCGCGCGCCGCGCGGATCACGCGGCATGCGATCTCGCCGCGATTGGCGATCAGGACAGTTGAAAACCGCGAACCCATCACTTCGACCCCGCCCAGTTCGGCGCGCGTTTCTCGACGAAGGCGGCGATTCCCGCGCGGCCCTCGGACCCACGAAGACAGGCCGCGAAGCTGCGCGCGGCGTCCTCGATATAGGTGGGCGTCGCGCCGTCGCCGCAAGCCTGGATCAGACGCTTGGTGACCGCGTTGGCGCCCGGCGCGCAGCGGCCGATCTGTTTGATCAGCGTAGCCAGCGTCGCGTCACGCGCTTCATCCGTCTCGCAATAGTAGTCCGCGAGGCCGATCGCCGCCGCCTCGCGTCCGTCGATGCGCGCGCCGGTGAGCGCGAGCCGCCGCGTATGCCGCTCGCCGAGCCGCGCGACCAGATAGGGCGCGATCTGCGCGGGGGGCAGGCCGAGGCTCGTCTCCGCCAGCGCGAAGCGCGCGCGCGAGGTCGCGATGACGATGTCGGCGCAACACGCCATGCCCATGCCGCCGCCGACCGCCGCGCCGTCAACCAGCGCGATCAACGTGACGGGATGCGCGTTGAGCCGCGCGAAGAAGCGCCCGCCCGCACGGTTCTGCTCCTGCAAGGGATCGACGTCGCCGGCGGCGGGCGTATGCGCCAAGGCCTCGGACAGCGACTTGAGATCCGCGCCGGCGCTGAACACGCCGTTCGCGCCGGTGAGGACGACGCTGGAGAGGCCGCGCGAATCGTCGAGCGCCTTGTCGAGCTGAGCGACCATCTCGGGGGAGAGCGCGTTTTGCCGGCGCGCATCGTCGAGAATGATCGTCAGATGTGGGCCGTTTGTCTCGATGCGGATGAGGGGAGCGGACATCAGAACCTCGCGACGCCGAAGCTGTTGGGACGGGTCTTGCGCTCCTCGGCCTCGTGGCAGGTTTCCAGCGCGAAGGAGAGCACGGCGCGGCTGTCGCGCGGATCGATCAGGCCGTCGTCCCAGAGCCGCGCGGTGCCGAACAGAGCTGTCGATTGTTTGTCGTAGCCGGCGACGATGCGCGCCGCCTGCGCCTTCATTTTCTCGGCGTCGAACGGCAGGCCGCGACCGGCGGCGGATTCCTCGGCGACGATCGTCATCACCTTCGCCGCTTGCTCGCCGCCCATCACCGCGATGCGCGCGTTCGGCCAGGAGAACAGGAAGCGCGGCCCGAACGCGCGCCCGCACATGCCGTAGTGCCCGGCGCCGAAGGAGCCGCCGATCTGCAGCGTGATCTTCGGAACGTCGGCGTTGGTGACCGCCTGGATCATCTTCGAACCGTGTTTGACGATGCCCGAAGTCTCCGCCTCGACGCCGACGAGATAGCCGGTGGTGTTCTGCAAAAACACGATCGGCAGGCCGGCCTGACAGCAGAGCTGAATGAACTGGCCCGCCTTGGCCGAGCCCGCCGCGTCGATCGGGCCGTTGTTGCCGATGAAGCCGACGGGCCGTCCCTCGACGGCGGCATGACCGCAGACCGTCGCGCCGCCGTAGGAGGGCTTGAAGTCGAGGAAATCGGAGGCGTCGACCAACCGCGCGATCACCTCGCGCACGTCATAGGGCTTGCGATAATCGATCGGCACGACGCCGAGCAGTTCTTCCGAGTCGTACAGCGGCTTCGGCGCGGCGGGGCGCACCGAGGATTTGCCCCAACCCAGCTTGGCGAGAATTTCGCGCCCCAGACGCAAGGCGTCGGCGTCGCTCTCGGCGAGATATTCGCCCAGACCCGTGACGGAGGTGTGCAGTTCGGCGCCGCCGAGCGCCTCGTCGACCGCGATCTCGCCGGTCGCGGCTTTCAGCAGCGGCGGCCCGGCGAGAAACACTTTCGAGCGGCCGCGCACCATCACGACATAGTCGGCGAGGCCCGTCGCGTATGCGCCGCCCGCGGTCGATGAGCCGTGCACGATGGAGATGACGGGAATGCCCGCAGCGGAGAGCCGCGCCATATTGGCGAAGGTGGCGCCGCCGCGCACGAACATTTCGGCTTGCAGCAGCAGGTTGGCGCCCGCGCTTTCCACCAACTGCACATAGGGCAGCTTGTTCTGCAGCGCGATCTCTTGCGCGCGGATCGCTTTCTCCACGCCCATGGGATGCGCGGCGCCGCCCTTGATGCCGGAATCGTTGGCCGAGATCATGCAGCGCGCGCCCGAAATCATGCCGATGCCGGTGATCGAGCCGCCGCCGTAGACGTTGTCCTTGCCGTCGTCCTCATGCATGCCGAGGCCGCACAGCGAGGAGATTTGCAGGAACGGCGCGTCGCGATCGAGCAGCAGGTTGATGCGCTCGCTTGGCGGCAATTGGCCGCGCTGGCGGAACTTCGCGTCGGAGCGGTGCGAGGCCTCGCGCACCTTCTCCTCCAGCGCGCGGAATTCGGCGATCAATCGCAGATGCGCGTCGCGGTTGGCGCGATAAGCTTCGCTGTCGACGATGACGTTCGATCTCAACGCCGGCATGCGAACCCATCCTCCTCGTGACGCGCTTCTTTGAACGAGCGCTCCCAACCGAGAAGTGGACACGAAACGCATTCTGAGTCAAACTCATTTTGTGGGAGGAGGCTTGCGTCAATTGGCTGCGGGCGGAAAACAAGTGGCGGCAGCGCGCGGCAAGCCCCGCGCCTTGGTGCACAACCGCGACCGTGAGGCCGAGATCTTGCAAGCCGCGCGCGCGGTGTTCGAGCAGCGAGGATTCGACGCCGCCTCGGTCGCCGAAATCGCGCGCCGCTCCAGCGTCGCCGAGGGCACGATCTACCTCTATTGCGCCAACAAGCGCGACCTGCTGCAAAAAGTCGTCGCGCGCTGGTACGAGCAGTTGATCGCCGACGCGACGCCGGGCCTCGCCGAGCGAAGCGGCGCGCGAGAGAAGCTGCGCTTCTTCGCCGAGCGGCATCTCAACGCCCTGTTCGAGAACGCTGTCTTCGGGCGCTTGCTCGTCAGCGAATTGCGCAGCTCCGCCGATTATCCGGGATCGGCGCTCTACAAACTGAACGCCCGCTATGCGCGACGCCTCGTCGACATTTTGCGCGAAGGCGTCGCGGCGGGCGAGGTTCAGCCGGAAGCGCGGCTCGACGTCGCGCGCGACCTGTTCTTCGGCGCGCTGGAGCACATGGCGCTGAGCGGCGCCAGCGAGGCGTCGAAACGCGCGGGCGCGCTGGAGGCGTTCATGGGGCTGTTCTGGCGAGGGATCGCGAGGTGAAGCGGCCGCGTCGCCGGCCTCTCCCTCTCCCCTCGTGGGGGAGGGTCGGGGCGGGGGTGTTCTGCGAGGCGGAAACCGTTGATATTTCTCGGCTCACGATCATTTTCGCGGCCCACCCCCCTCCCTAACCCTCCCCCACAAGGGGGGAGGGAATAATCTCGAACCCCACCGGCAACCTTCCCAACTCCTTGCGCGCGATCTCCACCGCCGACGCCGGCACCGTCGCCGTCAGCAGCAACCCGCGGGCTTCGTGCGACGCCTTCAGTTCGAACGCGACGCCCGGCAGCGCCGCGGTAAGCAATTCCCGCGCGGCCTGTTCCGCCGCGATCTCGCGCAACCGCGGCTTGAAGATCTTGCCGACCGGCGTCACCGGCATTTCGTCGATCACCACGATCGATCGTGGCCGCGCGGGCGGCTCGGCAACGCCGTCGCGGACGAAATCGGCGAGCGCGGATTGATCGATCGACTTGCCGGGCGTCGGCGAGACGAACAGGATCGGCGTCTCGCCCGCATACGAATCCGGCCGCCCGACCGCCGCGGCGAGCCCGACGCCGGGGAAGTTCAGCGCGACGTCCTCTATGCCAGCGGGGTCGATGTTGTGGCCGCCGCGGATGATCATGTCCTTGGCGCGGCCAGTGACATAGACCTCGCCGTCCTCGCCGATATGGCCGAGATCGCCGCTGCGCAGCCAGCCCTCGTAGAAGCTCGCGCCGACCTGGGCGGGGTCGTGATAGCCTTTGAACATCTGCGGGCCTCGCCCCAGAATCTCGCCCGTCGGCGAAGGACCCTCATATAGGCGGCCGCCCGAGAGCACCGCGACCTCGGCGCCCGCGACGGGGACCCCGACCGAGCCGAAGCGCTGGCCGAGCGCGAGCGGCCCCTGCGTGATCGCGCCGGCGAACTCGGTCATGCCATAGACCTGACGCACGACGTCGCCCGGCCAGACGGTCAGAAACCGCCGCTCGATCTCGGGCGGGCAGACCGACGCGCCGGTGCCGAAGAAGCGCAGCGACGAAATGTCAGCGCCGTCGAGCGGGATCGCGGCGACCGCGCCGAGGCCGGTCGGCACCAGCGCGCCATGGGTGACGCGCTGCGCATCTACTATGCGCCAGAAGTTGGCGACCACGTCCGGGTTGCGAAACGCCGTCGCCGTGGGAAGGATCATCGTCGCGCCGCAGCCGAGCGCCGGCAGGCTGGAGCAGAACGCGCCGCCGACATGGAAGATCGGCAACGCGATCAGGAT
>Ga0302196_10001745_pt1 | contig 20647 bp, 16 predicted proteins | sample II_Bog_N1_3_FD_198794 | JGI IMG/M metagenome (GOLD analysis project Ga0302196, IMG submission 198794) | Peat permafrost microbial communities from Stordalen Mire near Abisko, Sweden - II_Bog_N1_3 | ecosystem: Environmental > Terrestrial > Soil > Wetlands > Peat | place: Sweden: Abisko...
CCAGCAACACATGGTGACAGGTGGTGCCCGAAATATTACGCGTGCCGCCAGACCCGGTCCCGGCGTCATCCAGCGCCTCGTGCATCGCCGCCAGCACCACCGGGTTCTGCCCCTGACCGACATAGTCGTTCGAGCACCAGACCACCACCTCGCGCTGGCCGCCGTCCTCCAGCGTCCAGCGCGCGCGCGGAAACTGGCCCCGATGCCGCTTCAGATCAGCGAACACCCGATAACGCCCCTCGCCCCGAACCTGCTCGACGGCGCCCTTGAATGCAGCCTTGTAATCCATGCGATCTAAGACTCCGCCGTTCGCCGACGTCGCGAACGGATGTTCATCCTGGCCTTTTGGCGCCTTGCACCCGGCGTGTCCATATTCGGCGCCTCCGCTGGGCCTTTCCGCCGCGGCCGCCCGATCGGTGTAGATTGGCCTTCGCAGCAGCCGGGACAAGGCCGGCGCGGGAGGTTAAGGGGAAGAGCACGGGACCCAGCCCGTCTTCGCCGGACCCAACGCCTGTTCATGACCGCCAGCCTAGCCCGCCTGACCATTGACCTGGACGCCCTGGCCGCTAACCACGCCCTGGCCCGACGCCAGGCTGGCGCGGCCGAAATCGCCCCGGTGGTCAAGGCCGACGCCTATGGCCTGGGCGTGGCCCCTATCGTCCGCCGTCTGCGCGCGGAAGGCGCCGAGCGTTTCTTCGTCGCACGCTTGGACGAGGGCGTCGCCCTGCGCCGGATCCTCGGGCCAGAGCCGACCCTCTACGTGTTCGACGGCTGCGCGCCCGGCGCGGCGCCCCGGCTGATGCAGGCGAGCCTGACCCCCGTCCTCAATAGCCTTGAGCAGATCGGAGACTGGACAGCCACGGGCGGCGGCGACGGCGCCCTGCATATCGACACGGGGATGAATCGCCTTGGGCTGCGAATGGAGGAAGCCGAAGCCCTAGCTCACGACCCCCGACGTCTGGGCGACCTGAGCGTCAGCCTGGTGATCAGCCACCTGGCCTGCGCCTCGACGCCGGACCATCCGATGACCCAGGTCCAGGCCGAGGCCTTTAGCCAAGCCCGCCGTTGGTTTCCCAACGCCCGCGCCAGCCTGGCCAATTCCGGCGGCCTGTTCCAGGATCCGGCCCTGGCCTTCGACCTGGGCCGTCCCGGCGTCTGCCTGTTCGGCGGCGGGCCGTTCGGTGAGCCCGATCCTCGGATCTCGCCCGTCGCCACACTCGAGGCGCCGATCCTGCAGATCCGCAGCGTGCCCGCCGGCGAAAGCATCGGCTATGGCGCGAGCTTCGTTGCGCCCCATTCTCTCAGCGTGGCGCTGATCGCCGCCGGTTACGCCGACGGCGTCTTGCGTAGCCAAAGCCCGGCTGGCTATGGGTGGCTGCGCGGCGCCCGCCGACGCATTCTGGGGCGAATCTCCATGGACCTGATCGCCATCGATGTCAGCGACGACCCGGCCGCCCGACCGGGCGACATGGTCGAGCTGCTCGGCCCCAATCTGTTGCTCGATGACGTCGCCCAGACGGGTGGCACGGTTGCGTATGAAATTCTTACTAGCCTCAATCGCCGTGTCGCCCGCCAATGGCGCGGAGCCGCCGGATGAAGCCGGTGCGCGCGGTCGGCCGCGTTTCGTTGGGCGTCCTGCAGCAGGTCGGGGCGGTGGCTCAGTTCGCGCTGCACGGCGTGGTGGCGGCTGTCACTCCACCCTGGTATTTTCGCCAGCTGGCCCGGCAGGTCATGGCCATCGGCTATCTGTCGCTGCCGGTGGTCGGGCTGACGGCGGTGTTCACGGGCGCGGCCCTTGCGCTGAACATCTATACCGGCGGCGGTCGATTCAACGCCGAGCAGATCATGCCGCAGATCGTGGCCCTGGGCATCACCCGCGAGCTGGGGCCGGTGCTGGCGGCGCTTATGCTGGCCGGCCGGGTCTCGGCGGCCATCGCCGCTGAGCTGGGCGCCATGCGGGCCACCGAACAGATCGACGCCATGCGAACCCTGTCGACCGATCCGATGCGCTATCTGGTTGGCCCCCGTATCCTGGCCGGGGTCATCTGCCTGCCCCTGCTGACCGCCGTGGCCGATACCATCGGCATCGCCGGCGGCTGGCTGGTGGCCACGCGAACCCTGGACTTCAATCCCAGCCTCTATCTTCGCAACACCGCCGACTTCCTGAATGGCTGGGACATCGAGTCCGGCCTGATCAAGGCCGCCGTGTTCGGCTTCATCGTCACCCTGATGGGCTGTTGGCACGGCTATAACGCCAGCGGCGGCGCGCGCGGGGTCGGCCGAGCGACGACCCTGGCGGTGGTCTCCGCCGCCATCCTGATCTTCCTGTCCGACTATCTGCTCACCACCTGGTTCAGCCGCGCATGACCGAGCCAGTCCCCAAACTTGAATGGCGCGATGTGGCCATCGCCTTTGGCGGTCACGCGGTGCTGGACGGCCTCGATCTCGCCGCCGCCGCCGGCCGCTCGCTGGTGATCATCGGCGCGTCTGGCCAGGGCAAGTCGGTGACTATCAAGCTGGCCCTGGGCCTGATGACCCCCGATCGCGGCCAGCTGCTGGTCGACGGCGTCGACACCACTCACGCCGATGGGCCGCAGCGGCGCGCCCTCTATCGGCGGTTCGGCATGCTGTTCCAGGGCGCGGCCCTGTTCGACAGCCTGACCGTCTGGGAGAATGTCGCCTTCCGCCTGCTCAACGCTGATCGCCTGGGCCGCGGCGCGGCGCGCGAGCGGGCGATCGAGGCCCTGACCAAGGTGCGGCTGGGCGCCGACGTCGCCCGCCTCTATCCGAGCGAGCTGTCCGGCGGCATGCAAAAGCGCGTCGGCCTGGCCCGCGCCATCGTCGGCGCGCCGGAGATCATGATCTTCGACGAGCCGACCACCGGCCTTGATCCGATCACAGCTGATGCGGTCAATGACTTGATTATCGAGCAGGTTCGCGGCCTGGGCTGCACCGCCGTGTCCATCACCCACGACCTGGCCTCGGCCCGCAAGATCGGCGACGACGTGGCCATGCTGCACGGCGGCAGGATCGTCTGGCGCGGGCCGGTGGCTGAGCTGGACCGGTCAGGCAATGCTTATGTCGAACAGTTCATCGCCGGGCGAGCGGACGGGCCGATCACCGCGGCGATTTAGCCTGATACGACCCGGCCTTAAGGCTGCCCCTCCGTTCGGTCCCTTTTCCTCGTCCTGGCCGGGCTTGTCCCGGCCATCCATGCCGTGAAAGCCCAGGGCTCATGGCAGATGGCGGCTCGTTCACGGCATGGTTCGCCGCGACAAGCGCGGCGATGACGAGGGGTTTGTCGCAACCGTGCTTTGTATAAGCCCTTCACCCAAAAAAGTGGAGAAGGGCACACCTTCACCCCACGATCTCGTCTTCGCTGAAGAACTGCGCGATCTCGATCGCCGCATTTTCCTCGCTGTCCGAGCCGTGCACCGAGTTTTCCCCGACCGAAACGGCGTAGAGCTTGCGGATCGTGCCGTCGGCCGCCTGGGCGGGATTGGTGGCGCCCATGACTTCGCGATAGCGGGCGACGGCGTTCTCGCCTTCCAGCACCTGGACCACGACCGGCTCGGAGATCATGAAATCAACCAGTTCGCCGAAGAACGGCCGCTCCTTGTGCACCTCATAGAATTGCTGGGCCTGGGCGAGGGTCAGGCGGATGCGCTTTTGCGCCACGATGCGCAGGCCGGCGTCCTCGATGACCGCATTGATCTTGCCCGTCAGGTTGCGGCGCGTGGCGTCGGGCTTGAGGATCGAAAAGGTGCGTTCGGTCATGATCGGATCTGGGCTCGCAAACTTAGGTTGGATCGAAAAGGTCGCGGGCTTATAGAGCGGCCAAGGCGAAAGTGGAAACCCGGTTTCGCGTTCGGCCCCGCCGCGCGGCGTTTTCGCCCGCCGGTGTGGCGAGAACGCTGATCGGCTGCTTGGCCGCAATGGCGCGCCTCCCCGGCGCCGCTCCCGCCCCCACCCTCCATAAGGTGTGTTTGTTCCGCGATGCTGCAGATCTCCGACCTGACCTTCGACGCCTGGGGACGCAGGTTCTTTGACGGGGCCAGCGTCAACCTGCCCGTCGGCTCCAAGACCGGCCTCGTCGGCCGCAATGGCGTCGGCAAGTCGACCCTGTTCAAGCTGATCCTCGGCCACCTGCATCCGGGCGGCGGCGAGATCAAGCTGCCCAAGGCCGCGCGCATCGCCTCGGTCGACCAGGAGCACCCCTCGACCCCGGTCAGCCTGATCGACACCGTGCTGGCCGCCGATGTCGAGCGTCACGCCCTGCTGACCGAACTGGACCACGCCCCGCCCGAGCGGCTGGGCGAGATCTATGGCCGGCTGATCGAGATCGACGCCGACCGCGCGCCGTCGCGGGCGGCGGAGATCCTGTCGGGCCTGGGCTTCTCCACCGCCGACCTGGCCCGGCCGATGTCGCACTTCTCCGGCGGCTGGCGGATGCGGGTGGCCCTGGCCGCGGCCCTGTTCGCCGAGCCGGACATGCTGCTGCTCGATGAGCCGACCAACTATCTCGACCTGGAAGGCGCGCTTTGGCTGGAGGCGCGGCTGAAGAAATACCCGCACTCGGCCCTGATCATCAGCCACGACCGCGAGCTTTTGAACAATTCGATCGGCTTCATCCTGCACGTGCGCGACGGCAAGCTGGATCTCTACACCGGCGGCTATGACAGTTTCGAGGAGCAGCGGGCGGAGAAGGCCAGGCTCGCCGACGCCATGCGCTCGAAGATCGAGGCCAAGCGCGCCCACATGCAGGCCTTCGTCGACCGCTTCCGCGCCAAGGCGTCCAAGGCCACCCAGGCCCAGTCGCGGTTGAAGATGCTGGCCAAGCTGCCGCCGGCGTCTGAGGTGCAGACCGAGCGCACCGCCCCCTTCACCCTGCCCTCGCCCACCCGGCCGCTGGCCCCGCCGCTGATCCGGCTGGAGGGGGTCAATGTCGGCTATGACGGGCCGCCGATCCTTAAAAAACTGAACCTGCGCCTGGACATCGACGATCGCATCGGCCTGTTGGGCGTCAATGGCGCCGGCAAGTCGACCTTCGCCAAGATGATCGCCGGGGCCCTGCCGATCACCTCCGGCCACATGCACCGCGACCGGCGCATCAAGGTCGGCTGGTTCCACCAGCACCAGATCGAGGCGCTGGACCCCACCGACACCCCGCTGGAGATCATCCGCCGCGCCCTGCCCGAATCCAGCGAGGCCCAGCGCCGCTCGAAGCTGGCGCAGTTCGGCCTGGGCTACGACAAGGCCGAGACCACGGTGGCCAATCTGTCGGGCGGCGAGCGGGCGCGGCTGCTGCTCAACCTGGTGGCCATGGAGGCCCCGCACCTGCTGATCCTCGATGAGCCGACCAACCACCTGGATATCGACAGCCGCCGCGCCCTGCTCGATGCGCTGAACGACTATGAGGGCGCGGTGATCCTGATCACCCACGACCGGTCCTTGATGGAGCTGGTCGCCGATCGGCTATGGCTGGCCGCCGACGGCATGATCACCCCGTTCGACGGCGACATGGAGGACTACGCCAGGTTCGTGCTGGATCGGGCCCGGGTCGCCGCCCGCGCCCCGACCCAGGTCGCCGCCGAGCCAGCCGCCAAGCCGGCGTCCAAGGCGCCGACCGTGGTGGCCGTCGGCCCGCTGAAACGCCGGCTGGAGGCGGCCGAGGCGGTGCTGGCCCGCGAGACCAAGGCGGCCGCGGAACTGGACCTGGCCCTCGCCGACCCCCGTCGCTTCGCCAAGGACCCCGGCGGCCTGGCCGAACTGACCCGCCGCCGCGCCAAGACCCAGGTGGCGCTGGACAAGGCCGAGGCGATTTGGATTGCGGCGGCGGAGGCGTACGAGGCGGCCAAGGCGATGGCGTGATCTTCCCTCTCTCCTTGCTGGAGAGAGGATTCAGGCGTTCGTCACTTCGCTTGTGTCGAGGGCTCCGGCGGCTTGACGTGCTCGGTGAGGACGATCGGCGCGATCTGCGCGGGCGTCAGCGGCTTTTTCCATGGGTTCATGCCGATGCAGTAGCCGGTCAGGTCGCCGCAGGCGCGAAGCTCCCCGGTGGCGCTGTCGATCACCACATAGATCGCCTGATCGTCGATCGGCCGGGCAGCCGGCGAATTGGCGGCCTGGGCTGTGTCGGCCAACTTGGTCCACTGCGTGCTGGGGCTGTAGATGCCCAATCCGACATATCGGCCTCGGTGGCCGCCGAACAGGCTCCAATCGCCGCCCGCGTCTGGCGCACTCACTTTATGGCAACCGCTCGCGGACACAGCTGCGAGGATGATGACGGATAGGATCCGGCTTTTCATGGACGTCCTCCGACCGGTCGGCGCCGCATGCTCACGGCGTGATCACGATTTCGTGATCCTGCGCCTCGGCCGGCGATCACGCAAGCGTGATCAGTGGCGGCTACCCTTTTCTGGTGAACGACTACCGGCCAAAACTCTCCGCTCATCCCCGCGAAAGCGGGGACCCAGGTTTTTTATGCTACTGACAGCGCTCAGAAAAAAACGCCTGGGTCCCCGCTTTCGCGGGGATGAGCGGAATTGAGAGGCCGGCAGCCTATCAAGCGCTACGCTTGGCCGCTGAGAGCACTTCAGCCACCGTCCCCTCGGCGCTCACCCCCAGCACGTGCCGGCTGTGCCACAGCGCGTAGAACACCAAACTCCACGCCGCCTGCGGCCGCAACGCCGCCTGGGACAGCACGGTCAGGGACAGCGCCGGCGCGATCACCGCCGCCAGGCCGGGCTGGTGGGCGATCAGCTCACGGACCGCCGGATCGCCCTCGGCGATCCAGGCGCCGACCGGGGGGTTGAAGCCCTTTTTCTTGGCGAAGGCGGCCGCTTCCGGCAGGGCCTTTGACAGCCATTGGCGCAACAGCCACTTGCCGAACCGCCGCCGCACCTTGGCGCGATCTGGTAGGCGAAAGGCGAAGTCGGCGACCACCGGATCGAGGAACGGCGTGCGGCCCTCGACCCCGTGGGCCATCAGGCAGCGGTCGGCCTTGACCAGCAGGTCGTTGGGCAGCCACTGGCCGCAATCCATCGCCTGCAGGCCCTGGATGGCGCTGCGCCCGCCGGCGTAGGCGGCGTCCTCGCCGGCGGCCAGGCCATCGCGCCAGCCGTCCAGGCCAGACGCGCGCCAGCGGTCGAACACTCCGTGATTGCGCGAGGTGCGGCGCAGGAGACCGAACCACCGGGCGCGGTGATAGCGGCCATAGCCGCCGAACATCTCATCGGCCCCCTCGCCGCTCAGCACCACCTTGAGCCGGCCCCGCGCCGCGCGGCCGAGCAGATAGGTCGGCAGGGCGGCGGCGTCGGTGGTCGGATCGTCGAGGCAGGCGGCGATGCGCGGCGCCTCGGACCAGAAATCCTGCGCGGTCATGGTCAGCACGTGGTGATCGGCGCCGACGGCCTTGGCCACCCGCTGGGCCTGGGCGGTCTCGTCGACGCCGCCGGGAAAGCCGGCGGTCAGGGCGACGATCGGCTGGGACCTCAGCCGGGCCATCACCGTGGCCAGCACCGCCGAATCGATACCGCCGGACAGGAACAGGCCATAGGGCACGTCGGAGCGCAGATGGTGCTCGACCGTGTCCATCAGCACTGTCTCCAGCTGGGCCAGCAGGTCCGGATCGCGCGCCTTGCGCGGCGGGCCGGGCGGCAGGGCGGCGCGGCGGCGGCGCTCGATGACGCGGCCATCCTCGATCACCAGGGTCTCGCCCGGTTCGACCCGGCGGATGTCGGGGAAAATGGTCGCGCCGCCGGTGGTGAACTTCAGCTGCAGCAGCTCGGCCCGCCGCGCCGGATCGATCGGCCCCAGGCCGAACCCGGCGGCCCGCAGCGCCTGGGGCTCGGAGGCGAAGGCCAGGGCGTCGCCTGCCTCGACATAGTAGAGCGGCTTGATGCCGAACGGATCGCGGGCCAGCAGCAGCCGGCCGGCGTTCGGATCGTGGATGGCGATCGCATACATGCCGCGCAGGGCGTCGGCGAAACCGGTCCCGTCACGGACATAGAGCTGCAGCGCCGATTCGCAGTCCGAGCCGGTGGCGAAGGCCGCCCCGGCCAGCTCGCGTCGAAGCTCCGGATCGTTATAGATCTCGCCATTGGCCACCAGCTGGCGGCCGCCCGGCTCGGTCAGCGGCTGATGGCCGGTAGCCAGGTCGATGATCGACAGCCGGGTGTGGCCCAGGCCGACAGCGCCTTCGATGTGCACGCCCTGATCGTCCGGCCCCCGGTGCGCCAGGGCGGCGACCATCTGCGACAGCCGCAGCGGATCGGCCGCCGCGCCGCCGCGCATCATCAGGCCGGCTATGCCGCACATCGGCGAAACCTATCCACAGGTGACCGACACCACGGTTCCGGTTCGGGCGTCGAACAGGATGTTGCTGCGGTCGGGACGCACATCGCCGGCGGCGGGACAGGAGGTGCAGGACACCCGCCATTTGGACGGATCGATGGCCACCGGGATGGCGGTGCGGGGCTTGCCCACCAGCCAGGCGAGGGACTTGGCCTCGCACAGCTGCGGCGCCGCCTTGGCCGTCACCGTTGGTGCGCTGCGGCAGCCGGCCAGCATCCACAGGGCGCACCCCGCCAGCACCGCCCAGCGCCTCACGCCTGCTTCTCCCAGCCGCGCTGCGCGCCTTCCTTCCAATAGGACACGGCCAGGCCGCGGCCCTTGAAATCGCGCCAGCGCAGCCGCGCCAGGGCCACCGCCGCCTCGTCGCGGCCGTCGAACAGCAGGATGCAGCGGCGATAGCCGGCCAAATCCGGCGGATCGGCCCCGTCGAGCAGGAACACCGCCTGCGCCCCGTTCAGGTTGTCAGCCCCGGTGGTCAGCAGCACCGGCTGGCGCGCGGCCATCGGCTCATCGGCCAGGCCATGGGCCAGGAAGCTGTCGTCGCGATAGCTCCACAGCCAGCCGTCCAGATGCTCGAGCCGTTCGGGGCCCGCCGCCCGGACCAGGGCCTTCCAGCCGCGGCCCAGGGTCTTTTCCAGCAGCTCCGGCAGGGCCTGGTCCAGGGGCGTGCGCTCCAGATGATAGAACCAGACCTCGCAGGACGGATCAGCCATGGGCGCGCGGTCAGTCCTCGTAGAAGTCGGCGACCAGCTGGTTGAGCAGGCGCACGCCAAAGCCGGTGGCGCCATCGGGAATCGTTGGCACGCTGGAGGGCTTCTTCCAGGCGGTGGACGCGATGTCCAGGTGAGCCCAGGGCGTCTGGTTCACAAAGCGCTGAAGGAACAGCGCCGCGGTGATCGAACCGGCCGGCCGGCCGCCGACGTTCTTGACGTCCGCCGCCATGCTGTCGATCTGCTTTTCGTAGGAGGCCGGCAGCGGCAGCCGCCAAAGCCCATCGCCGGACGCCTTAGACGCCGCCAGAAGATTCTCGGACAACTCATCGTTATTCGAGAACAAACCGGCGTAGTCATGACCTAATGCGATAATCACCGCGCCGGTGAGGGTCGCCAGGTCGATCATGAATTTCGGCTTGAACCGCTGCTGGCAGTACCAGAGAGCGTCGGCCAGCACCAGGCGGCCCTCAGCGTCGGTGTTGATCACCTCGATGGTCTGGCCGGACATGGAGGTGACGATGTCGCCGGGGCGCTGGGCCGCGCCATCGGGCATGTTCTCGACCAGGCCTAATATGCCGACCGCATTGACCTTGGCCTTGCGTGAGGCGAGCACATGCATCAGCCCGGCCACCGCGCCGGCCCCGCCCATGTCCCACTTCATGTCCTCCATGCCGTCGGCCGGCTTGATGCTGATCCCGCCTGAGTCAAAGCACACGCCCTTGCCGACGAAGGCCACCGGCTGGGCGGCGGGATCGGCGGCGCCGTTCCAGCGGATGATGGCCAGTTGGCTTTCGCGGACGCTGCCCTGGCCGACGCCGAGCAGCGAGCCCATGCCCAGGGCGGCCATCTCCGCCTCGCCCAGCACCTCGATCTCCAGGCCCAGGGGGGCGAGCGCCTTGACCCGCTCGGCGAAGGATTCCGGATAAAGGACATTGGCCGGCTCGGAGACCAGATCGCGGGTGAAGAACACCCCATCGGCCAGGGCCTGCAGCGGTGCGAACGCCGCCTGGGCCGCCGGGGCGTCATCGGTGACGACGCTCAGCGTGGCGATGGTCGGAATTTTTTCCGGTTTTTCCGTGGTGCGGTAGCGGCTGAACCGATAGGCGGCGAGCGAGGCGCCCAGCGCCGCCCGCGCCGAAAACGCCGTCGCGATCGCGCCAAGGTCCAGGGTCAGCCGCTCCACCCGCGCCAGCTTCAGCGCCTGATAGGCCTCCGCGCCAAAGGTCTCGGCCCGGGCCTCGTCGAACGCGTCCTCGGCGCCGACGCCGACGAGTTGCACGATCGCCGCCTCCAGGCCCTGGGGCGCCAGCACCTGGATCGATTTTCCGGCTGCGCCGGTGAAGGCCGCGGCGGCGACGGCGCGAGTCAGGGCGCCGCCCGCCAACTCGTCCAGCCGCCGCGCCGACGACGACAGCGACGGGCCGTCGAAGACCGGAACCGCCCAGGCGCCCGAGCGGGTCTGGCCCGGATCACCCGCGATGAATTCGACCTGCATGCGAAACTCCTGATCGGGCGCCGCAATCGCGCCAAGGGTTTTGGTCTACGGACTCAGGACGGGTGACGAAAGGCCGTCCGTCCGGCCCATAGCCGATTGTCTGTCTCCGGCTTAGTCCCGCCCACGACGGTTGGCGACTCCCATCTGGCGCGTATACAAGCGGTGCGCCTGGCTTCGGCGCGGACGCCGCGCGACGGGCGCCCGGACTTCATCCTATATAGGACCGATGTTGCTCATCGAACGCTACCTGCTTCGGCAAATGCTCGGTCCGGCGCTGCTGGCGGTCCTCGCCCTGAGCGCGGTGGCGGTGCTGAGCCAGAGTCTCGGGGCCCTCGACATCATCGTCAACCAGGGCCAAAGCCCTTTGGTGTTCGTTGAGGTGGTGCTGCTGGCCCTGCCCCAGCTGATCTCGATGGTGGTGCTGCCCGTGGCCCTGTTCGTCGCCGCCCTGGTGGCGTTGAACCGTCTGCAGACCGAGCAGGAGCTGGTGGTCTGCTTCGCCAGCGGCATGAGCCGGTGGCGGGTGGTCTCCCCCGCCGTTCGCCTGGCCGTCATCGCCGCCCTGATCAGCCTGGCCGCCAACCTGTGGATCGCACCGTTAGCCGACCGCGCCATGCGCCAGGAGCTGTTTCATGTGCGTACCGATCTGGCCGCCAGCCTGATCCACGTCGGCCAGTTCACCCAGCCGGCCCCGGGCCTGACCGTCTACGCGCAGGAGTCCGATCAGACAGGGACCTTCCACAATCTGTTCGTCTTCCAGGAGAAGGCCGACGGCGGCGACACAACCTATATCGCCGCGCGTGGCAAGATCGCCAAGCGCGGCGGCGTCCCGGTGCTCATCCTGCGCGATGGCTCCAGCCAGTTCTTCAGCCCGACCGGCGTGCTCAACTACCTGACCTTCGACGACCATGCGCTGGACCTGTCGCAGTTCGCCAGCTCGGACGAACTGGTCCATTACAAGATCGCCGACCGCTATCTGCATGAGCTGTTATTTCCCGACCTGACCCAGGCCTGGGAGCGGGACAATCGGCGGCGAATGCTGGCCGAGGCCAATGCGCGTCTGGCCTTGCCGCTCTACAACATCGCCTTCGTCGCCCTGGCGCTTTGGGCGGTGATCGGTGGCGGCTTCAGCCGGCTGGGCTATGGCGGTCGGATTGCGGTGGTCTGTGTGATCGCGGCGGTCGCCCGGATCCTGGGGATCGGCGCCCAGGCCGCCTGCGCCGGCCAGGTCTGGCTGAATATCCTGCAGTACGCGATCCCGATCGCCACCACCGGTTGGGCCTTCGCCGACCTGTTCCGCCCGCTGCCGACGCGGGCGCGGCGCGCGTTTGGCGGGGCCGCCGCCCTGATCGGTCGCCCGGCATGAGATATCGGCTGACGCGCATCGAGAAATACGTGCTCTCGGCCACCTTGATCGGCGTCGGGATGGCTTTGGGGGTGATCGCCGCCGTCATCATGCTGGTCGATTTCGTCGAGCTGTCGCGCACCGTGGGTCTGGAGGCCGAGCTTGGCTTTGGTCAGACCCTGACCCTCACGCTGTTGCAGGCGCCGTCTCTGATCCTGTTGCTGTTGCCGTTCGCTTTCCTGTTCGGGGTCCTCGGGGCCTTCGTCAGCCTGAACCGGCGCAGCGAACTGATCGCCATGCGCGCCGCCGGGGTCTCGGCCTGGCGGTTCATCTTCCCGGCCGCCGGCGCGGCCCTGGCCATTGGGGTGATTTCCGTGACCATCCTCAATCCGGTCGCCTCGGCGATGAACGCCCAGTTCGAGCGCGAGAGCGAGGTGCTACGGCGTGTCGCGGCCGCCGTCCAGGGGCGTGAGGTCTGGCTGCGTCAGGGCGACGCCCAGACCCAGATGGTGATTCGCGGCCGCTCTCAGGACATGGTTGGCGGCGTCCTGAGACTGAAAGGCGTCAGCCTGTTCATCTCCAACCAGGCCCCCGGCAAGACGGCCCAGTTCGCTCGGCGAATCGAGGCCGCCCAGGCGCGGCTGCTGCCCGGCTATTGGCTGCTCACTGACGCCCGCGAGGCTACGCCCGGCGCCGAGGCCCTGCGCTATGACACCCTGACCCTGCCGACCAATCTGGACAGCCGCACGGCGCTGGATCGGTACGCTTCGCCCAAGGCGGTGTCCTTCTGGGGCCTGTGGCGCAAGATCGCCAACACCGAACAGGCCGGCTTTTCCGCCGTCGGCTATCGGCTGCAGCTGGACGAACTGATCGCCAGCCCCCTGCTGCTGGCGGCGATGTCGGTGCTGGCGGCCGCCTTCTCGCTGCGGCTGATCCGGCTAGGCGGCCTGGCCACCCTGGCCGGGGCCGGCGTGGCCCTTGGGTTCCTGCTGTTTTTCTTCAATCAGTTTTGCCGCACGCTGGGTGAGGCCGGCGCCATCCCGCCGATGGCCGCGGCCTGGGCGCCGCCCTTGCTGGCGCTTTTGTCCGGGTTCACCTTGCTTTGCTACACGGAGGACGGCTAGAGCGTTCGAGCGCGTCCTTGGGCGGAGCGATCGAAGCCGCGCCCGGCGCGACAACGAAAATGGCGGGGGCCGACCGAGGGCGTCTCGCGAACGACGACGCAATTGTGTCTGGTGATCGGAAGTCTGGCTGATGGGCGACATCAAACGACCGGGAGCAAGGGCCGTCGCGCTCGGTCTGATGGCTGGCAGCGCGGCCTGGGTGGCCTTGGCCGGCGCGGCGACGGCGCAGAACGCCGGCGAGCTGCCTTTGCGTGTTCCCGGCTCGCCCACCCCGCTGCTGCCGTTCGAGACCCATCGCGTGGTCACCCACACCCCGGCCATCGCGACGCCAACCGCCGCCGAGGACGGTCTGGGCAAGACCGGATTCTATCTCGAGGCGGACACCGTCGTTCGGGACGACGCCGCCAATGTGTGGACCGCCCGCGGCGGGGTGGAGGCGCGCTACAAGGGCCGCACCCTGCGCGCCGATGAAGTGGTCTATGACGTGGCCACCGGCGCGGTGACGGCGCGCGGGCACGTCCAGGTGATCGAGGACAATGGCGCGGCGGTGTCGGCCGACCACATGGTGCTTGACGACCACATGCGCGCCGGTTTCGCCCTGGGCTTCTCGGCCCACGGGCCCGACAACACCACCTTCGCCTCCAGCGTCGCCATTCGCCGCAGCGCCAGCGTCACCGAGCTGGACCGGGCGATCTTCACCCCTTGCGACATCTGCGCCGCCAATGGGTCTTCGATCACCCCCAGCTGGTCGATCCAGGCCAGCAAGGTGATCCAGGACCACGAGCACCACCTGGTGTTCTATCGCAATGCGGTGATTTCGATCAAAGGCGTGCCCGTGCTGTATGCGCCGGTGTTCTGGACGCCCGATCCCGACAGCAAGCGGCTGTCCGGCCTGCTGATGCCGCTGCTCGCCAGCACCAGCAGCCGCGGCCTGTCCTACGAACAACCCTATCTGCAGGTGATCAGCCCATCGCAGGAGCTTGTGGTCAGCCCGCAGATCAACACCAGCCAAAATCCGTTCCTGAATCTGAAGTGGCTTGAGCGGTTCTATTCCGGCGACCTACAGGCGCGGGTCGGCTACACCTACTCCCAGGATTTCGACAGCCACGGCAGCCGTTTCGGGCCCGAGACGTCGCGCTCCTACATCCTCGCCGACGGACACTTCGACATCAATGATGACTGGTCCTGGGGCTTCGCCCTCGATCGCGCCTCTGACCCGTTGATCTTCGAGAAATACGACATCCGGTCGGTGTTTTCCGACCAGGGCCTCTATGTCACCGACACCCAAAGGCTGCTCAGCCAGATCTTCGCGGTGCGGCAGGACAGCAACTCCTATCTGTCGATCGCCGCCCTCGACTTCCAGGGTCTGAGGACCAATCCGGCGGGCGCGACCGAGAACAGCGCCACCTTCCCGATCGTCGCGCCGCTGATCGAGGCCCGCTACGAGCCGAACCTGGAGATCCTGGGCGGGCGGATGCGGTTTCTGGGCAGCGCGGTGGTGCTGAGCACCCCCGACTCGGCGATCGATCCTTCCAAGCCCGGGCTGGACGATCGCCGGGCCACCGCGGAGGCAGACTGGCAGACCAATGTCACCTTCGACAACGGCCTGCGCCTGTCGCCTTTCCTGGATGCGCGGACCGACATCTACAATGTGCAGAACCTGAGCCCGACCAACACCGCCGATCGCAGCATTGAGCGCGGACTGGGGACGGCGGGGCTCAATGTCAGTTGGCCGTTCATCAAGCAGGCTGGCGACACGACCATTGTGCTTGAGCCCATGGCCCAGCTGGACCTGTCGCCGAACGTCTCGCTCAACCCGAACATCCCGAACACCGACAGCGTGGTCACCGCCTTTGACGAGACCAACCTCTTCAGCATGGACCGGTTCAGCGGCTTTGACCTCTATGAGGGCGGCCAAAGGGCGAACCTGGGCGGGCGGGCGACGGTCGATTGGGGTGACGGCTATAGCGCGCGGCTGCTGGTCGGCCGAACCTTCCGCGCCCAGGCCCAATCTGGCTTTCCGCGAAACACCGGCCTGAACGGTCAGTCGTCGGATTGGGTGGTCGCCGGCGACACCACGCCGCTGGATGGCCTGTCGCTGTTCGGGCGCACCCTGTTGACCGATGCTCTGCAATCAGAGCTGACCGAGGTGGGAATCGACTACGCCAATTCCCGCAGCCGCGGTTATCTGCGCTATGACGACGACAACACCCAGATCACCGGACGGACCCGGGACATTGAGGGCGCCGAGGATTTCTTCGTCACCAAACACTGGGGTGTCACCCTGGTCGGCGTTCGGGACATCGAACTCAACAAATGGCGAAAAACCGATACAGGCTTGATCTATCAGGATGATTGCATCCGCGCTGAGGTGGTTTATCAACAAGAGGACACGGTCGTCGGACGCCTCGGCAAGTCGGACGCCGTTCTTTTTAACCTAAAGATCGCCACATTGGGCGGCGAAGGATACACAGATGCCGACTCCCGCTGAGGCAAACGCTTGCAGCGTCGTGAAAGGGACTGCCTCGTTGATGATGCGGACGTGTAATTCGGCGGCCTTGGCCGCGACGACGTTGGCTTTGCTTTTCGCAGCCGCCTCCAGTCAGGCGCAAGGCGTACCGGCCGCGCCGAGGCGCGCCGCGGCCAGCCCCAGCGGCCTGAGCGAAGGCGTGGTCGCTGTGGTCAATGATCAGATCATCTCCACCTACGACCTGCGTCAACGCATGCGCCTGCTGATCGCCACCTCGGGCGTGCAGCCGACCCAGGAGGCTCTGCAGCAGATTCAGCAGGAGGCGCTTCGCAGCCTGATCGACGAACGGGTTGAGGTTCAAGAAATCCAGCGCGAAGAAAAAGAACAAAAATTCAAGATTATGGCCGATGACACCGACGTCATGGATGAGATCAGCCATGTCGCGCAGAGCAATCGGATGACCGCCGCGCAACTGCTCAAGGCGCTGGCGGACACCGGGGTCTCGGCGAACGCCTACAAGGATCAGATCAGGGTCAAGCTGAGCTGGATCCGCTGGATCCAGGGGCGTTACGGCGGCTCGCGTCTGAAGGTGGGCCAGGATCAGGTCAGCGCCGTCATCCGCCAGGCCGAAGAGGAAGCCACCAAACCGCAATACCAGGTGGCCGAGATCTTCATCGACGCCAATCGCGTTGGCGGCCAGTCCGTCGCCCTGGACGGGGCCAATCAGCTGATCGCCCAATTGCAGCAGGGCGCGCCGTTCGCCGCGGTCGCACGACAATTCTCGAGCGCCACCAACGCCGCCAATGGCGGCGAGGCGGGGTGGCTGACCGCCAGCCAGCTGCCCGAAGAGCTGCGGGATCCGGTGGAGCAACTCCGCCCCGGCCAGCTCTCGCCCCCGATACCAGTGCGAGACGGCGTCTACATCCTGCTGCTGCATAGCAAGCGGGCCGGCGCCGGCGCCGACCTGGTGTCGCTGAAGCAGGCCGCGATCAGTCTCGACGCCAACGCAACCCCCGAACAGGTTGACGCCGCACGGGCGAAGCTGGTGGCGCTCAAGCATCGCTTGAACGGCTGCGTCGACTTCGAGAAACGGGCGGGCGGCGCGGACGGCGTGGTCGCCGGCGACCTGGGCGAGGCCGACATCAAGGATCTGGCGCCCAGTTTCCGCGACGCGGTCGCGGGCTTGCAGCCCGGACAGATCAGCGATCCGATCCGCACCAACGCCGGCATCCATGTCGTGGCCCTGTGCAGCCGACGCCCCGGCGGCGTTGATCTGCCCTCTCGCGAGGAGATCGAGAACCAGCTCGAGGACCAGCAGCTGTCGCTGATCGCCAAACGCTATCTGCGCGACCTGACCAATTCGGCGACGATCGAGCTTCGGTGAGCCAGAGGCCGATCGCGCTGAGCCTGGGCGACCCCGCTGGGGTCGGGCCGGAGATCGTGGTCAAGGCCTGGACGGCGCTTCGGGGCGGCGGGCTGAGCTTCATGGTCATCGGCGACTATGAGGCCCTCGCGGCCGCCTCGCACGCTCGCGACGACGTCAAGCTGCGCCGGGTGACCCACGCCGCCGAAGCCCAGTCTGTATTCGCAGACACTTTGCCGGTGCTCGACCTACCGCTGCAGTCGGCGGTGGTCAGCGGCAAGGCCGATCCGGCCCACGCCGCGGCGATCATCCGCTGGATCGAGACCGGCGTCGGCCTGGCCCTGTCCGACGAGGTCAGCGCCCTGGTCACCGCCCCGATCGCCAAGGCCCCGCTCTACGCCGCCGGGTTCCGTTTTCCTGGGCACACCGAATTTCTGGCCGAGCTGGCGCCGCCCTGGTCGTTCAAGGGCGCGCGCGGGCCGGTGATGATGCTGGCCAGCGGCGATCTGCGGACGGTGCTGGCGACCATCCATGCGCCGCTGAGCGCCGTTTCCGCCCAGCTGAGCGTCCAGCGGATCGTCGATGTCGGCCTGGTCACCGCCCAGGCCCTGCGTCAGGATTTTGGCGTCGAACGCCCACGCCTAGCCATGGCCGCGCTCAATCCCCACGCTGGCGAAGACGGCGCCCTGGGCCGCGAGGAGATCGACATCCTGCGCCCCGCCGCCGAGCGCCTGCGTGAGCTGGGCGAGCTGTGCGGCGATCCGCGCCCCTCAGACACCCTGTTCCACGCCGAGGCCCGCGCCACCTATGACGCGGTGATCTGCATGTATCACGACCAGGCCCTGATCCCGGTCAAGATGCTCGACTTCTGGGGCGGGGTGAACGTCACCCTGGGCCTGCCGATCGTGCGCGCCTCGCCCGACCATGGCGTGGCCTATGACATCGCCGGGCGTGGCCTGGCGCGGGAGGGCAGCCTGGTCGCCGCCCTGCGGATGGCCAGCGAGATCGCCAGCCGGCGCGGGAGCCCTGGCGCGCCCGCATGAGCCTGGGCGCCCTGCCCCCGCTGCGCGAAAGCCTGGACGCGCATGATCTGACGGCCAAGAAGACCTTCGGCCAGCACTTTCTGCTCGACCTCAACATCACCCGCAAGATCGTGCGGCTGGCCGGTCCGCTGAACGATCAGGTGGTGATCGAAGTCGGCCCGGGTCCTGGCGGCCTGACTCGCGCCTTGCTCGAGGCGGGCGCGCGGGTGGTGGCGGTCGAGAAGGATCCCCGCTTCCTGCCGCTGCTCGCAGAACTCGCCGGTGCGGCGCAGGGACGGTTGACCGTGATCGAAGCCGACGCCCTTCATGTCGACGAAGCGGCCCTGGCCGCGGCGGCGGGCGGGGGTGAAGCCTGGAGCGTGGTCGCCAACCTCCCCTACAATGTCGGCACCGCCCTGCTGCTCAAGTGGCTGACCAGATCGCAGCCGCCCGCTCTGATGGCGCTGATGTTCCAGAAGGAGGTGGCCGAGCGCATCGCCGCGCCGGTGAACGCCGAAGCCTATGGGCGGTTGTCAGTGATCGCCCAGGCGGTCTGCCAGACGGCCCTGGTCATGGACCTGCCCGCCCGCGCCTTCACCCCGCCGCCCAAGGTCGCCTCCGCCGTCGTGCGCCTGACGCCCCGGCCGGGGCGCCCGGCGCCGTCCGAGCTGGCGGCGCTGGAGGCGGTGACCGGCGCCGCCTTCGGCCAGAGGCGCAAGATGCTGCGCTCCAGCCTCAAGACCCTGGGCGGCGAGGCCCTGTGCGCGGCGGCCGGCATCGCCGCCGACCGCCGGGCCGAGACCGTGCCGGTGGAGGGGTTTCGGGACCTGGCGCGGGCGCTGATGGCGACAGGCTGGCCGCGAGACCGCTGAATCCTTCTCCCCTTGTGGGAAAAGGAAGGAACACGCGGTTTTCTAATCCGGGTTGTTCCGCGCCAGGAAATCCATCACCGCCGTCAGGGTCGCCAGACGCGTCGCCTGGCTGGCCGGCGCATGTTCGGCGCCCTTCAGCTCCACCAGTTGGACCGGCTTGCCCGCTGCGGTCAGGGCGTCGCGCATTCGCTGGCTCTGGCTGGCCGGGACGTTCCGATCGTCGGCCGTATCAACCAGCAGCACCGGCGCGCCAACCTGTCCCGCCAGCTTGACCGGCGAGGGCGCGCCCGCGCCGTAATAGGCGGCGAACACCCGGGGTGAGGCCGGATCGGTGATGAAGGCGCGCGGCCAATGGGGATCGGGCGCCAGGGGTGTGATCAGGTCCTGCTCCGGCCTCGGCAGCCGGCTCTTCAGCGTCGCGGCGTAGGCGGTCGGATCGGAGACGCCGTTGATCGCGCCGGCGCAGCGATAGGTTTCCCCCTGCGTCGCCGCGGCGATCAGGGCCGCATAACCGCCCAGGCCGACGCCCAGCACGCAGACCCGCTTGGGATCGACCAGCCCTTCGGCGACCAGGGAGCGCACGCCATCGGACAGGTCCGACTGCATCTTGCGCCCGCCCTGGTCGTAGCCGGCGGCGATGAAGGCCGGGCCATAGCCGTCAGAGCCGCGATAGTTGGGTTGCAGCACCACATAGCCGCGCGAGGCCAGGGCCTGGGCCAGCCAGTAGAAGCCCTGCCCATCATGCGCCTGCGGTCCGTCGTGGGGCAGCACCACCAGCGGCAGATTGCTGGCCTCCGCCGGGGCCTTGGGCGGCAGGGTCAGCAGGGCGTGGATCTCAAGCCCGTCGCCCGCCCGGTAGCTGATCGGCTTCTGCTCGGCGATCCACTCGGTGGGCAGGTCCTGGTAGTCCTCGCCCAGGTTGGCGGTGGTCCCGGCGGCGAAATCGAGGAAATAGTAGGCGCCGGGATCTTCGCGCCCCTGGGCGTAGATCACCATCTTGCGCGGATCCGCGGCGGTGGAGACCACGCGGACAGTCTCGCCGGGCGCCGCCGCCCCGGCGCGGTCGTATAGCGCCTGCAGCGCCGGATCATCCAGACCATAGGTTTCGGTCTCACCGTTCTGGGCGAACCCGGCGAGCCGGCCGGTGCGAGGATCAAACAGCGGCCGGTCATGGGCGGCGTCATTGGGCTCCAGCGGCGCCGACAGCGAGCCGTCGGCGGACAGCCGGTAGAAATGATAGACTGGCAGGGTGTCGCCGCCCGCGCCGGAGGCGGCGGCGTCAAGAATGATGATCGCGCTGTCGTCATGGCCCAGGCCGATCATGAACGGGGCCAGGGTGTGGTCCTTGGGCGCGATCTTGCGGGTCAGCACCGGCTTCCAGGCGCCCTTGACCCGCATCTGGATGACAAAGGTCTGGTCGTCGAAATTATAGGCGCTGCGCGCGACGATGCGTCCGTCGCCGGTGACCAGCCAGTCCTCGGCGTAGTGTTCCTCGCGCTCGATGTCGCCGGCGCCGTCCTTGACCAGCTGGCCCAGATCGCCCTTGGGGTCCTGGCGCCACAGATAGATCCGCTCGGCCGGATGATTGGCCGTCGTCGGCTTGCCGGTCTCCAGGAAGGGTCCGAGCAGCCAGGATTTTCCGTCCATGGTCACGGTCTGCGGCGTGCCCAGCGGCCAGTTGCCCACATCCTCCCAACGCAGCCCCAGCTGACGGCCGGAGCCCTTGGCCATGTTGATCGTGGTCACCGCCTCCTGGGCCCTGACGCCGAAATAGGTGCAAGGATGGTCCCGCATCGCCCGCAGAAAATCGCCCACCATCTGCGGCGAACCATTCTCCTCGAGCGCCTCCAGGGTTCCAGCGGCCATGGTCGAAATCGCCGTCTCATCG
>Ga0302196_10001747_pt1 | contig 20633 bp, 14 predicted proteins | sample II_Bog_N1_3_FD_198794 | JGI IMG/M metagenome (GOLD analysis project Ga0302196, IMG submission 198794) | Peat permafrost microbial communities from Stordalen Mire near Abisko, Sweden - II_Bog_N1_3 | ecosystem: Environmental > Terrestrial > Soil > Wetlands > Peat | place: Sweden: Abisko...
GATAAGTCTTCGACAGCCGGTCGTGCCAGCACAGGTGCTCCTCGTCAAACAGCGCCCACAGCACCCCAAGGCCCATCGGAGCCACCGACAGCAACAGCGCCGCCATGCGCGTGCAGCGCTGCGCCCGTGCCGGCCGGTGATCGCCAAACGTCCGCAGCTCCAGCCGCGCATACTTCATGCCCGGCGTCGCATTGGCCAGCGTAAAGAAAACCGCATGGTAAAACACCGCAATCACCGCCAGCGCCACGGCCGAGCCGATCTCCATCTCCCGGAGCGGCGGCAGAACCCGCGCATACGTCGAAGCCAGGAAACCCGCAGCCACGAACGCCCCGCTGATCAGCGAGAAGTCCACCAGCGTGGCCATCACCCGCTGATGCATCGGCGCCAGCTCAAACGCGCCCGACACCGCGGCAGCTTCCGTCCGCTCCACCCGCGCCGGAGCCGTAAAGGCAGCGGCCACTTCAGCCACCTCTTCAAACGGCTCCGCATCCAGCTCAATGCCCGACCACACCGGCCCCACCCACGGCGCGGCGTCCGCAGTCATCTCCACCGGCTCAACGGACACAACCGGGTCGATCGAGATAGCCCCGGGATCGACCTCGAAGATGCTCAACTGCCCGAGAGCCTCAACCGATGCGGCATACGGTCCCTCCGCGCGCCGCGGACGCGCCTTGCGCGTCGCCACCAGCTCGCGCGGAAACTCAATCAGGTTGGCGTGGATCGGCTGCGCCGGCTCGACCACCTCAAATCCCTGCGCTTCCCAAGGACTTGTTGCCCGCTGCGCCTGATCCCATGAGTCGTCGGCGGGTGCGGAATCGGGGACCGTGCCGCGCGAGGCGCGTGCAGCCGCGGCCGACACATCGCGCACCGGCATGTCGGCGTCCCAGCGAACTTCCAACGGCTGCCGTGCCGCAGGCTGGCTGGGCGCGTGCAAGGCAGGCGCAACCAGCTTCACCGGTTCAGGCGCAGCGATCCGCAAAGGGGCCGTCCATGCAGGCTCCGGCTGCGGGGTGGTAAAGAACTCCTGCTCCCAGGCCGGCGGGGCGGAAGAGACGGCCTCAAGCCCGGCCAGAACCTGCTCGGCGGCGGCCTGCGCATCCAGCGCGGCGCGCGAGGCGGCTTCAGCGGCGCGCACCGCCGCGCGCGCCTCGTCGGCCAGCATATCGTTGTAGCTGGGGGCTTTGGCATACCGGGCGGCTACCCGGGCTGCGGCCTGCGCGGCTCGGTTGCCGGCGGCCGGCTGCGGCTCGGCGCTCACGCTCTGCCCTGGGCCCGACGCTCCCTTGCGTCCTTTGTGCTCGGCAACGCGGCGGTTGACTTCCTGTTTCCACGACGGCGCCAGTTCAACCTGCTGTGCGGACTGTCTCAAAGCTCCTCGATCCCTTCATGTGCGGAGGAATGGGCTCGATGCAAACCCAATTCCGCAGTTGCGGTCCGCGAAGTTCGCCAATCTGGAGGCATCGCGTACATTGCTCGCCGGAGTGGAGAAGGGTTCGCGGAGAAAGCAGGCTTGGCCACGGAACGTCGCGTCCGTGAACGGCGAAAATGATCCGGATTCCACCGGCTGCCAGAGCTGCGCGGCATGCGTCCCATCCTGTGTGGCTCACTTTTGCTATCCTGAGCCTTGGAACTCCGGGATGCGCCCTCGTAACTTAGTGTTTATCACGCTGCTGGCCCTCTGTCACCCGCAAGTTAGGGGGCAGGCGTTGACTAATGCGTTACCCCCTGCACAATCCTCCGCCGCCGGCAGTGCCGATGCCCAGGCTCCCTCCGATCCCAATCTGCTTCCCGACGATCCCGAGCAGGAGATGATGCCGGTCGCCGAGCCCGAGCCCATCCCGCCCACCGGCGTGCCTGTAGAAGCCTCCGCCGGCCGCCAGAGCTGGGCGGGCAATATCTGGACCGGCACAGGCCACGTCGAGATGCACTACCGCGACTACATTCTCCGCGCCGACAAGGTGGTCTACGACCGCGCAACCTCGGAGGTGCAGGCCGAGGGCCACTTGCAGATGGCCGGCGGACCCAATGATGTGCTCATCAACGCCGACCACGGCGACATGCGCCTGAACATGCACACCGGGCGCTTCTTCCAGGTCAGCGGCTCGCAGGGCGTTCGCTCCAGCGGACACTCGGTGGTCTACTCCACAGCCAATCCTTTCCTGTTTTCCGGCCGGGTCCTCATCCAGACCGGCGAGGGCCGCTACCGCATCGTGGATGGAACCATGACCAACTGCCGCCTGCCCAAGCCAGACTGGCAACTGCTTTCGCGCTCCATCGAGCTGGCCAACGGCGAGGCCACAACCCGCAACACCGTCTTCCAGTTTCTCGGCATCCCGCTGTTTTACCTGCCCTACCTGCGCCACCCGGCCGCCAATACTGGACGGGAAAGCGGCTTCCTCATCCCCGTGCTCAGCAACTCTTCCATCAAGGGGTTCATCGTCGGCGAGCAGTACTACTGGGTCATCAGCCGCAGCATGGATATGGTGGTCGGGTCGGAGTTCTACTCCAAGCGCGGCTGGGCGCCCAATGGCGACTTCCGCTACAAGGGCCCCGGCCAGGACCACCTGACCCTGCGCTGGAATGCTCTCCTCGACCGCGGCGTCGAGCAGCAGATCGGCAACACCGTTCCCACCGGCGCGGCGCGTCCCATGGTCGGCCCGCAATCGCCCCGTCCTCAGGACTTGGTCCCTGGCCCCATCGGCATGGAACTGGTCAACCAGGGCGGCGTCGACGTCGTCGCCCTCGGCCGCAAGGACTTCACCCCCGACACCCGCGCCGCCGGCGTCGTCGAGTTCCTCTCCAGCTACGTCTACCGCCTCGTCTTCAACGACAACTACTCCCAGGCCATCAGCTCCGAAGTAGCGAGCGACCTCTCCCTGGTCCACCAGCACAACGGATTTATCCCTTCCGCTTCGATGGACCGCTTCCAGACCTTTGCCAGCTCCACCAACGGCGACGAAGCCAGAATTCTACACACGCCCAACCTGCGCTACGACGTGCTGGAGCGTCCACTGGGCCCATCGCCGTTTTACTGGAGCCTGGGCTCGTCGCTCGACTACCTGAGCCGCTCGGAGCCTGGCTTTCACGCCCGCAACGTCGGCCGCGTGGACTTCTATCCACATCTTTCCCTGCCGCTGGCCGCGGGCGGATGGAGCTTCGTACCCGAGTTCGCCCTGCGCGATACTTTCTACACCGGCAGCCAGACCCCGGACCTGACCGGCGTTCGCAGCGGCACGCCCACCATCAGCCACGACTCGCTCAACCGCGTCGGCGTCGACGCTGGCCTGGATATCCGCCCGCCCGCGCTGGAGCGCGACTTTACGCTGGGCCGCTGGAACCGCCTGTTGCGCCACGTGATTGAGCCCGAGCTGAGCTACCGGTTTGTGGGCGGCATTGGCGCACGCCAGCGCGATGTGCTGCTGGTCGACACCGCCGACATCGCCACCGACACAAACGAAGCCAGCCTGTCCGTGACGCAGCGCTTCTATCTGCGCCCCACCTCAGCCGTGGCCTCCAGCCAGCCCTGCGTACAGCCGGACCAGCCAGCCGACCCGCAATCCGCCGGCGAATGCGGTCCCAAGCCTCGCGAGTGGGCCAGCTGGCAAATCGCGCAGAAGTTCTACTTCGATCCCAACTTCGGCGGCGCGCTTATCCCCGGCCGGCGCAACGTCTTTGATTCCACCCTGGACCTGACCGGCGTAGCCTTCCTCACCAGCCCCCGCAACTTTGCCCCGCTCATCTCGCGCCTGCGCTTTGAGGCTATCGACAACCTGCGCGTCGAGTGGGACCTGGACTTCGATCCCAAGAGCGGCCGCCTGCAATCGGACAACATCTTCGCCGGCTACAGCTGGGGCAACACCACCGTGGGCGTGGGACACGCCATGCTCAACGCCGTCGATGAAAACAACGGCGCTGCCTCCACCATCCAAAGCCAGCAGGTGCAGCCCTTCGTCTCCATCGGCAAGCAGAGCCGCGTTGGCTTCAACTTTGCCGCCAACGCCGGCTACGACTTCGTCCAGCAATCCCTCCAATACGCCGGCGTTCAGGCCGTCTACAACTGGAACTGCTGCGGCCTCACCTTCGGCTACCGCCGCTTCGAGCTCGGCTCCATCCGCGACGAAACCCAATACCTCTACAGCTTCACCCTCGCCAACTTCGGCTCCGTCGGCGACATCCGCCGCTCCACCTCCGTCTTCCGCGACCCCACCCTCCCACCGGCCTATTAGAGCGCTTTCGACTCAAGTGTGAACAGAATCCACCATGCCCCATCGGGGTGCCCTCGGGGCCGAGCGTCTTTTTGCTGGATGGGTGGGAGACCACAAAGGCTCATTGCAATCGAACAGCGAGCGTCCGCCCCACCGCAGGTGGCGCAGGTGGTCAGAAATCCTCGTCGTCCCCGATCGGCATCCCCGGCGGCGCTTCCACCGGAGGCACCGGCACAAACTTGGCCGGGTCGCGCTCGAACTGCTGGATGCGATCGATCAGTGCAGCCCGGTGAATGGCCTCGGCCGTGTCGTCGAGCGGAGACGCCGTAGTCAGCTGCTTCAGCACGTCGGCAATGTGCGACCGCGTAATGGCGCAGGCCTGGCTCGACGCCTTCGGGTTCACTGCCAGCGCCAGCATGGCCTCCAGCGCCCGAAACTCCACCGCCCGCTCCACCTCCGACGACAGCGTATGCCCGCCCTCCGGCCGCCGCGCCACGGCCGCGGAGACAGCCTCCAGCACGCCGCGCAGCGCCGGCGAACCAGGCACCCGCATGTGGTACTCGATCAGCCGGCTCGCCCGCGCCGGGTCGAGCAGTACCGTCAGCGTCAGGTCTGCGGCCGACTCCGCCGCGGCGACGGGGTCGAACGTCAGCCCGGTGTGAGCCGGAAACGACTCCTGCGTTCGCCGATACCCAGGCGGCACCGGCGGCAGCAGCCGCAGTATCGACTCGGGGAGCGTGAGCGTCTCCGGCGACAGCGTCTTCAGGACGGACACAAGAGCCTTCTGCTGCTCGGCGCCATCGACAATGGAAGGGTTCGGCAGCCCATCGCCGCGCTCGTTATACCGGTAGTCGAGTCCGCCAATCTCCTTGATCGCCGCCTCCGTCTGGTAGCGATGCAGCAGATAGAGGGGCACCAGGGTCTTTTCGAGCTCAGCCATCGGTGTGCCTGGCCGAATCGCTCCCTCGCCAAAATTCCTGAGCGCCGCCTCCCGCACCGCAAGCACCCGCTCCAGTTCCGCCGCCGGGTCGGCCCCGTTGTCCCATAGATGCGCGTGCGGATGCGCCGACCCGAATGGCCGCGCGTCTTCATCCGTAATAAACACCTGTCCTGCGCGATCAGCTTCGGCCAAAATCTTGCTCAGCGCCCCGCGCTCGCCGTCTTCCGTCGTCCCCGCCGCAAACTCCCGGTACCCATAGTCGATCGCCACCTTGTCCCAATCGCCGATACCCGCCGCATACGCGTGCGAGAGATCGATGTGCCCGTTGCCGTCTACCGTCACATATGGGTGCGGGTAGTCCATCACGCTGTCGCCCGGCTTCACGCTGGAGGCGGTAAAGTTGTGCGCCAGCCCCAGCGTGTGGCCGGTCTCGTGCGCCGAGAGCTGGCGGATGCGCGCCAGCACCATTGCGAGCATCGGGTCGTGCGCCGGATCGGGCGGCCCATCCGAGTCCTTGTAAGGCGCAAGCAGCGCCTCCGCAATTAAATAGTCCTGCCGTCCGCGCAGCGAGCCCAGCGTCACATTGCCTTTGATGATCTCGCCCGTGCGCGGGTCCGCAACCGCCTCGCCGTAGCTCCATCCCCGCGTATACCGGTGCACCCACTGGATGATGTTGTAGCGCACGTCCATGGGGTCGGCGTCGGCCGGCAGCACATCCACACGAAACGTCCCCTTCGCCCACCCCGCCGCCTGAAACGCTTCATCCCACCACCGCGCTCCTTCCACAAGCGCCGTCCGTATCGGCTCCGGCGCACCGCGGTCCACGTAATACTGGATCGGCGCAACTGCCTCGCACCCGCTAGTGCAGTTGGGGTCTTTCTTCCCCAGCCGGTGCCGCAAAATGAAAAGCTGATCGAACGGCTGCCCCGGCGGAGCGGTATAGTCCCGATAGCCGCTGGAGAAGTAGCCCGCCCGCGGGTTGAACCGCCGCGGCGCAAATCCCGGCCCCGGCAGCTCAAGAAACGACGTCCGCTCCCGCACCGTCATCGCATGCGGATCCGGCGTGACATCGCCGACATACCGTCCCAGCTCCGGTCCGTCGGCGGTAAAGGTGAGCTCGGCTTCGACCTCGATGTTCTTCGGGAAGGCCTTGGTGCCGTCAAGAGAAATGGTCGAGCGGGTCTCGTCCACTTTGTAAGCGCCCTGCTTCAGGCTGGCAAGCGTCTCCGCAACGCCGTGCCCGTCGTGGAGAAAAAAGCCGGTGGCATCGACCAGGACTGTCCCGTTGGCCGATTCGGCTGCCACGGTAAAACCCCACAAGACGCTCTCCGGAAAAGACTGCGTAACGGCAAGCTGCTCGGCCGGGTCGCTCGTCAACGCCCGGAAGGCCATGTTGGGCGCGACCAGCAGCACCTTGGGGCCGCTGCGCTCGAAGCGGACAATCCGCCCGCCGCCAAGCTGCCCGCGGTCCAGACCCAGCTCGTTCGAGCCCGTGCCATAAGGCAGCGTGTTGGTATAGAGCAGGTCCGCACTGTGCCCATCCGGCCCTAGGTGCGGAATCTCCAGGTAGAGCTTCCCGCTCAGCGCATCCCAGTGCAGCGGGAGCAGGCCTTCGAAGTGCTTCAGTCCGGCGGTCTTCACGCCGATCGTCGGAGGCGGAGGTGTGTCCGGAGTCTTGGCGTCCTGCGCGAGGCTGAGGAGGGGAGCGAAAAGCAGAAGCAGAGCTGGTAGCTTGCGCATGTCCTCTTCTATCACGGAGCGCGAGTGCGTAGCGCAGGCACTTGCGCGCAATTCTGCGAACACACCCGGCCCCGCAATCTCCGTACCAAACCGGTTGCCTTTCCCTGCCCGGCGCGTCAACTGAACAGGTGCACGGCGATCATGCGCTCCGGCAGCCCCCAGCGGGGCCGCTGGAGTATCCTTTTGTTAGAGGACTTTCCCTTGTTACGCATCCATGTTTCAGCCGGCCTGCTTGCGCTTTTCCTGGCTGCCGGCTGCAAGGCCCAGACCACCGCTCCAGCCCCCGCCGTGCCCAACGCGCCCGAAGCCGCACTGCTGAATCGCCGCATCGAAGTGATGGTGCGCTCCCAGTTCAACGTGCCCCAGGACTATGCTGTGGCCATCGGTGCTCGCTCACCAAGCCAGTTCGCCGGTTATGACTCGCTGCCCGTCACGCTTTCCCGCGCTGCCAACAGCACCGTGGTCAACTTCCTTATCTCGACAGACGGGAAAACCCTGGCGCGGCTCGATAAATTTGACCTCGAAAAGGACCCGGTCTTCGCCATCAGCGTCGCCGGCCGCCCCATCCGCGGCAATCCCGGCGCCAAGGTCACCGTCATCAACTTCGACGACCTCGAATGCCCCTACTGCGCACGCATGCACCAGTCGCTGTTTCCTGACACTCTGACCCGCTACAAAGACAAGGTGCGCTTCATCTACAAAGACAATCCCCTGCCGCCCGAGATGCATCCCTGGGCCATGCACGCCGCCGTGGATGCCGACTGCCTCGCCGCCCAGGACGGGAATGTCTATTGGCTCTACGTCGATTATCTGCACAGCCATTCTCAGGAAGTAACCGGCCCGGACCGCAACCTGCCCAAGAGCTTTGCCGCGCTCGATCGCATTGCCCGCCAGGAGGCCACCGTGGGCAAGCTCGACTCAACCACGCTCGACGCCTGCATCGGCAAACAGGACGAAACCCAGGTGCGCGCCTCGCTACACGAAGCCGAAGATCTCAAAGTGGAGTCGGCACCGGCCCTGTTCATTGACGGCGAACGCGTCGACGGCGCCATTCCTGAGGAGCAGCTTTGGCTGGTAATTGACCGCGCCCTGCGCGCCGCCGGCGAACAGCCGCCCCCGCCCCTCGCGCCTCCGGCCCCGCTCGCAGCACCCGCACCTCCCGCTGCCGGCTCCGGATCAGGCGCCGGAAAATAGGCGAGAGAATTTCTCCGTTGGCGGACAAAAAGAAGCCTCCCAGAGGGAGCGCAGGGAAATAGCCCAGCATGAGTCCGCCGCAGCGGACGAAATGCTGGCAAGACGCGGAACCTAGATCATGCGCCAGAGATTCCCGTAGACCGCACGCAAACAAGCCTCCCGGAGGGAGTACGCAAAGAGCCTCCCGGAGGGAGCGCAGGAAAATAGCCCAGCATGAAGTCCGCAGCAGCGGACGAAATGCTGGGAACAGGCACGAAACGGACCCGCGCCCCGTAGGGGCGCTGTGAACGTCCGCAATCACCCGCGCCCGGTTTGCGTCGCACAAGGCTATCGAAGACCGGCCCCGGGCATTTATCCTTGTAGGCCAAAGCAATGCCGGGGCCGTCAAAGACCCCAAGGAGACATCAGGTTGCAAGTCGAATCGTTTTTCCCGGCCTGTTCCCGATCGGCCGGCAAGGCTCTCATCACAGCCGTCCTGCTCGCCGGCGCAGCCGGCTGCCATCGCACCCCCTCGGCCGACGTCATCGCCTCCGTCAACGGCAAGGACATCCTCCGCGCCGACCTCGAGCGCCAGTATCAGATCGTCAAAATGAGCCAGGGTGAAGCCCCCCAGGACCCCTCGCCCGAGCAGGCCAACCTCACCCGCCTCTCCGTCCTCCGCCAGATGATCGACGAGGAGATCCTCCAGCAGCGCGCCGCCAAGCTCAACGTCGTCGCCTCCGATGAGGACGTCAACGCCAAGCTCACCGAGATGAAGGCCCCCTACACCCAGGAGGAGTTCGACAAGCTGCTCAAAAACCGCAATGAAACCCTCGACACCCTCAAGAGCGAGCTGCGCCGCGGCCTCACCCGCAACAAGCTCCTCAACAAGGAAATCGACTCCAAAATCAACATCACTGACAACGAGATCACCGGCTACTTCGACGCCCACAAGGCCGAGTTCAACGTCATAGAGCCGCGCTACGACCTGGCCGAGATCGTCGTCACCAACGCTCCCTCGCCCCAGCCCGGCAACCTCCAGAACAGCAAGGCCACCAGCGAGGCCGACGCCAAAAGCAAGATCCAGGCCCTGCAAAAGAAGCTCGAAGCCGGCGACGACTTCAGCGCCCTGGCCATGAACTTCTCCGAGAATAAAGACAGCGCAGCCAACGGCGGCGACATGGGCTTCGTCACCGAGTCCCAGCTCCACGACCAGGCCACCACCGAGGTCTACGACGCCATCACCAAGCTCAAGCCCGGCCAGTTCACTGACGTGCTGCCCGTCAACGGCGGCCAGGCCCCCGGACACAAGCCCATCGGCTTCGCCATTTACAAGCTCATCTCCCGCGAAGCCCCCGGCCAGCGCACCCTGACCAATCCCCAGGTCCAGCAGGCCATCCGCCAGAGCCTCCGCGACGGCCACGCCCAGCTCCTCAAGAGCGCCTACATCGAGAAGCTCCGCGACGACGCCAAAGTCCAGAACTACCTCGCCGACCAGATCCTCAAGCAGGGCGCCCAGTAACCTGGAACCCCTTGCATCTGTCCTCCACCGGCCTCGCCACGCCAACCCACGGTCGGATGAAAACACGAGCATTGGCTGGAACCGCCAGCGCCCAGCGTCCACGAACGCCCAGCGTCCACGAACGCCCAGCGTCCACGAACGCCCAGCGTCCCGGAGGGACAGCAGGAAAATAGCCCATGGACAAGCGCAGCGCAGTCCTGGGTTCGCGTTGAACGAAAGGCCCTCCGCCCCGTAGGGACGGAGCGAAATCAGCCTCAGAATAGTTTTCTTGTGGAACCGGCAACTTGCGCGCTTCACGCAAAGTAGCCCCATTCTGCGGACAATGCGACGCTCCCTAGCGCCAACCTCCTGGTCGGCTCTACGGGCGCCGTCCCCGCCACCAGAGCAAGGCCCCGTTCCTCTATGCCGCATGCACATACGGTGACGGAGCAATCGGCTGTAGCGTGGGCCAGGAGGCCGGCGCTACAAAATTCGTTGGCGCGCCGGTGAGAAATGCGGGCCAAACGCAAAACGGCCCCCGCCCAGGGCGGAGGCCGTTTTGCATTCCAGTCTGCGGAACCTACTTCAGGTTGCCGTTCGAGTCCATCGTGATACCGCCAGGGCCTGCGTTCTTCTTGTCTTCGTTGGCCTTGCGAGTCCCCAGAGCCTTGGACGTGAAATCCTTGGCCGCGGCGATATCCGCGCTGACTGCGGCCGCGTTGCCGTAGTCCACATCCGCCTTGCGACGATAGATCAGGTTCAGATAAACCATGGCCTCGTCGTAGTTCGGCCGGTTGGCCACCGCCTGGTTCAGGTACTGCAAACCCTCGGCCACCAGCGCCGCATTCTCATCCTTGATCTGCTCCATGATCTTCTTGGGCGCCTTCACGTTGCCCTCGCCGTCGTCGTTGATGCCCGCCGCCGCCAGCGCCTTCAGCGTATTCTCATGGGCCAGCGTCCAGTCGATCGCGCCAATCGTGTACGCCGCCTCGGCGTCCTTCGGATCGACAGCCAGAACCTTCTTCTGCCATATCTTGGCGTCGTCAAACTTCTTGGTGCTGAAATAAATACCCGCAATCTGCTTGATGCTGTTCACATCGTTCGGGTTCTGCGCCAGAACCTCCTGGAAGATGCTGATCGCCTGCTGCGCGGTGTGCATGTTGTCCGGCGTGTCCAGCCCCGGCACCACGTTCTGCGCCAGAGCCGTCGCCAGGTAGGTCTTCGCCATCGGCAGGCTGGGGTCCAGCTGCGTTGCCGTCTGGAAGTGGCCGATCGCCTCTTCGTAACGAGCGCTCTTGTACGCTTCCACTCCCTTGTTCAACTGGTCACGGGCTTGCAGGCGTTTGCACCCGCTCATGGTAAACACCATGCCGGCCAATACCACCGCGAGCGCCGTTATACGTGCGGGTCCATTCATGTTCGTATCCTTCTCCTTCAGGTGGCGCCCTTTGATGTGTCTGCGCCCCTGTAATCTCTCTCGAACTGGCCGCAGGCGGGAGGACCCGCAGCCGGAACTCAGAATTCTACACCTGTTCACAACGCCGGTCCGGCCAAAGCCGATGCAAGCCCCATGCGCAATGCAGCTCGCCTACTGGCCAGCCTGGATCTTCGGCGTCATCAGCCCAATGTGGTCCACGCTGGCCGCACGGCCAATGTCGATCACCTCGGCAATGTATGCGAAGTTCACATCGTCATCGCCGCGGACGAACATAATCCGTTCTGCGCGGTTGGCGTAGATCTCGGTCAGTCGTGGCAGCAGGTCAGCCTTGGCCACGTCGGTCTCATTGATCTTGTACGTCGGCGGCCCGCCGGGATGATAAGCCACCTGCACCACGATGGTGCGGTCGGTCGGCGGCGGCGTCTTCGTCGGATCCTTCGGCGGCTGCGGAACCAGCGCATCCAGCCCCTTCGGCGTCACCGGCACAATCACCATGAAGATGATCAGCAGCACCAGCAGAACGTCAATCATCGGGGTAACATTGATGTCGGACGAGTAACCACCCCCGCCTCCCGTTGTCATGCCCATGGCTTCAAACTCCTCGTGTTCTCAATATCGTTGGATAAACCGCGGCCGAATGGCTGTTCCCTACTCGCCGCCTGCTCCGCCGCCCGCTTCCTTCTTCTGCGTCAGCAGGCCCACGTCGTCCACGCCGGCCGTGCGCACCGCGTCGATCGCGTCTTCGACTGCCCGGAACTGCGCCCGCGCATCCGCGCGCACATAGATCGTCTTGCCCGGCTTGTCGGAAAGCTTGTCGCGCACCAGGCCGCCCAGCTCGCTCAGTGCCACTTTATTCTGGCCCAGAAACACGCCGCCGTCGCGCGTGATCGCGACCACGATCGCATCTTCCTTGTCGGCGTCGGGCATGGATGTTGGGTTGTCCACTTTGGCCATGTCTACCGCCACCTTGTTCTGCAGCATGGGGGTGATGACCATGAAGATGATGAGCAGAACCAGCATCACGTCCACCATCGGTGTCACGTTGATGTTGGAACTGACGTTTTTTCCTTCCGACCGTACCGCAATTGCCATGGCTGATGCTCCGTGCCTGAATGATTTTTATTCCGGATGGCGTTCCGGCGTTGCTGCCTGCCCGTCTGCCGGAGGCGAGATGGAAACCGGCAGGCAGGGGAGAAATTGTTGATCTCCCCTGCCCCGCCGCAAACTCCCGCTCGCAGCTTCAGGGCGCTTCGCTTAACGCTTGTGGCTCTGCTTGATGAAGTAGTCCACCAGCTCGCTCGAGGAGTTGTCCATCTCCACGTCGAACGCTTCCACGCGGCCGGTGAAGTAGTTGAACGCCATCACGGCCGGGATCGCAACCAGCAGGCCGAACGCCGTCGTCACCAGCGCTTCTGAAATGCCGCCGGCTACCGCGCCGATGCCCGAGGTCTTCTGCGTGGCAATCTGCTGGAAGGCGTTCAGAATGCCGATAACCGTGCCCAGCAGGCCGACGAACGGCGCCGTCGAGCCGATCGTGGCCAGAACCGCAAGGCCCCTCTTCAGCTTGGCGTGCACAATCGCTTCGGCGCGCTCCAAAGCGCGGCCCGAGCTCTCGATCGTCTCTTCGGTCGGCGCCCCGCCCGAGGAGCGGAACTCCTGCAGGCCGGCCGTCACCACTTCGGCCAGGTGCGACTTCTTGTTGCGGTCGGCGATCTTGATCGCCTCTTCCAGCTTCGAGTCCTTCAGCGCGCCCGCAACCTTGGGAGCGAACTCGCGCGACTGCTTCCGCGCTGCCGAAAAGTAAAGGTAACGGTCGATCATCACGGCCAGCGACCAGATCGACTCAATGAACAGGATGATGGCGATGGTGCGTGCCGGCCATCCCATGTGATCCCACAGCCCCATCGGGCTGAAGCTGACGGTGCCGCCCTCTTCCTGGAAGAAAGCAAGGCTGCTGATCGTGTGCGAAGCGAAATGTGTGAGCTGAGCGAGAATCACTGAATCGTTCCTCCTAAGGAGTTTCTTTTGAACTTGCGCCCGCCGCGGCGGACGATTGCTGGTGAATGCGGCTCTTCACGATCCGCCTTCAGGCCAATAGGAAGGCCCCTGCCCGGAATACCGGAGAGGGGCCGAAGATAAAATCAACCGCCGAGCGTGAACACCACATTCACCGTGGTTTCCACTTCGACCGGATCGCCGTTGAGCAGGTATGGCCGGTAGCGCCACGACTTCACCGCTTCCAGAGCCGCCTGCTGCAGCATCGCCGGACCACTGATCACGCGAAGATTCTCGATCGTGCCCGTCTTCGAGATCATGGCCTGCAACACCACCGTACCGGAGACGCGCGCCGCCTTGGCAATCGGCGGATAGCTCGGCGCCGTCTTGTTCAGCAGCATACCCTGGGCCACGCCCCCGGAGATGTTGATCTTCTTCGGCGCTTCTGCCTTGACCTTGGGACCGCTGCTGCCGCTGCCGAACACGCTGCCGATCACGCCCGTGCCGCTGCCGCCCAGCCCTTCCATCCCAGCCACGCCAAAGCCTGAACTCGGTGGCGCTTCCCTCTCGGCCACAATCTTGATGTCGTGCGGAATCTTGGTCGGCGCCGTCAGCTGATTGTTCATCATCTCCGACTGCACGTGCACCACATGCACTACCTCAGGCGGGGGCGGCGGGGGCGGAGGAGGAGGAGGCGGCGGTGGCGCCGTCAGAACGGTCAGCATCATGTTGTGAGGAAGTGCCTCAGGATAGATCAACGGGATCAGGATGAGAAGAACAAGAATCGAGCCATTGGTGATGAACGTGACCATCATCCAATACTTGCTCTTGCTCTTGATCCTGCCGCCGGATTCAAATGTGGAATCTTCAAACATGGCCAGCCTCGAATCGGGGTGTTGGTTACCTCTAATTGGACACCGCCGGGTCCCGGAATGTTCCCAGCATCAGAACGGTATCACAGAAGGGTGTTCCCCTTGTATCAGATAGATGCGCCCCATGCAAAACATGCTGTAAAGGTGGTGCAGTTTCGATGGATAAATTTTATCCGCGCGGCTTTTTCGCCGCCGGCAATACCACCGTCTTGCCCTTTTCCGCCCGCCACTGCTGCCACGCCACCAGCATTGGCGCCGCCACCGCAATCGACGAGTACGTTCCGATCAGGATGCCCACCACCAATGCGAACGAAAACCCATTCAATACCGCCCCGCCGAAAATGTAAAGCGACAGCACCGTCAGAAACGTCAGCCCCGAGGTCAGCACCGTCCGGCTCAGCGTCTGGTTGATGCTCCGGTTCACCACGTCCGCCAGCGACTCCCGCCGGCTCATGCGCAGGTTCTCCCGGATGCGATCAAACACAACAATGGTGTCGTTCATCGAGTAGCCCACCAGCGTCAGAATCGCCGCAATTACCGTCAGGCTGATCTCCTTGTTCAGCAGCGCAAACGCGCCCACCGTGATCAGCGTGTCGTGAAACACCGCCACCACCGCCGCCACGCCGTAGATCAGTTGGAAACGGAACCACAGATACACCAGCATCCCCAGCAGCGAGTAGAGCGTAGCCAGCAGCGCCTGCTTCTCCAGCTGATGGCCCACCGTCGGGCCCACCACGTCCACCTTGGTCCCTGAAGGCACAATCGGATTCGCGTACGAGGCATGCAGCGCATCCAGCACCTGCTTCTGCCCGGCCTCGAGCGAGCTCTCATCCTGCTGCTCCGGCAGGCCGATCAGCACTTCGTTCAGGTTCGCCTGGTCGTAGGGCACCACCGTCGCGTCCTTCACGCCGGCCGTCGCCATCGCCTGGCGGATCGCCCCAATATCCGGCGTGCCCGTAAACTGCACCTGCACTTCTGTGCCGCCGCGGAAGTCCACGCCCAGCGGAACCGGGCTGCGCACTCCGCCCACCGGGTGCTCCCAATGCCAGCCCATGGCAATCAGGCCGCTGATGCTGAAGATCAATGAGAAGCCGAGGAAGTACCACTTCAGCCTCAGCCAGTCCACATTCACGCCGCGAAACAATTCCACTTGTTCTACCCTTCCCTGTGGCTGAAGCCGTGCGCCTCAGCGTTAAGCATCTATCCTAAATCCACGACTAAATCGAAACCGGCTCGCCCTGCTTCAGCCTGCCCACATGCCAGTCGAAGATCACCCGCGAGACAAACACGGCAGTGAACAGGTTGGCTGCCAGACCGACCGTCAGCGTGACCGCAAAGCCCTTCACCGGCCCGCTGCCGAACAGGAACAGAATCGCCGCCGACACAATCGTCGTCACGTGCGTATCGAAGATCGTCGTCCACGCATGGGCAAAGCCCTGGTCCACAGCCGCCACGGCTGCCTTGCCCGCCCGCATCTCTTCCCGGATGCGCTCAAAGATCAGCACATTCGAGTCCACGCCCATGCCGATCGTCAGAATCACGCCGGCAATCCCCGGCAACGTCAGCGTAGCCCCCGAGAAACCCATGAAGCCGAGCAGAATAACCAGGTTCAGGAAGAGCGCCAGGTCGGCGTTGATGCCCGAGCCCTTGTAGTACACCAGCATGAAGGCCATCACCACCAGCACGCCCACAACTGCGGCCGTCACGCCCTGGCGGATCGAGTCCGCGCCCAGCGATGCGCCCACCGTCCGGTCTTCAATCGGCACCAGCGAGGCAGGCAGAGCGCCCGTGCGCAGCATCTTCGATAGAACTTCAACCTCGGTCGGCGTAAAACTGCCCACAATCTCGCCCGTTTCGCGAATGGCGCTCTGGATGACCGCGACTTCCTTCACCCGGCCTTCCATCACTACCGCCATGCTCTGGCCCACGTTCTTGCTGGTGTAGTCGTAGAACTTGTCGCCCGCATCGTTGGTCAGCGTAAAGTGCACCGCCTGGCGTCCGTTCTGGTCGTTCCCAGGGTCGGCTGAGCGGAACTGGTTGCCGGCCACCACCGGAACCCGCTTCAGCACAAACACCTCGTCGGCGCCGGAGCCGGTCGCCAGCGTGCCCGAACCGTGCAGCATCATCTCGTCCGGAGGAATCGAGCCGTTGGTGCCGGCCGCTGCTTCCTGCTCGTCCTTGTACGGGCCGCCCACCACGGCGTGAATCTCCAGCCGCGCCGTCGACTGGATAATGCTCTTCACCTGCTCCAGGTCGGAGATGCCAGGCAGCTCCACCAGTATCTCGTTCTTGCCCAACCCATACGGCGAAACCACCGGCTCGCTCACGCCCAGCGCATTCACGCGGTCGGTGATCGTCTCAATGGCCTGGTCCACGGTCTTCTGTTCAAGAGCCGTTTCAATGCTCGGCTTCATGGTCAACGTCCAGCTGTTGTCCGCGCCGCCGCCCGAGAGGTCGTAGTCGGTCGAAAACTTGTCATCCAGCGTCGACCGCACCGTCCCCGAACTGGCCAGCGCTGTGCCTTCCACCTTGATCACGTCCGGCTGCTTCACCGGATCGGGCTTGTAAACCTGCGTGAACGTCAGGTTGGCGGTCTTCAGGTCCTGCTCCACCCGCTGCACCGCGTCGTCCGTCTCCGCGCCCACGGCTTCAGCCACCACCACCTGCAACACCAGGTGAGCGCCGCCGCGCAGATCCAGCCCAAGGTGAATCCGCTGGGTGATCGAGTCGCCCAGGGCCTTGCCCGTGAACCCCTTGGGCACCCCGACGATGCCGTAAACGCAGATCGCCAGGAATGCGACAATCAGGGCAATCTTTTTGTTGAGATTCTTATTCATCGTCCCGTTTCTCTAGTTGAAAAAATCAAAAATTGAAAACTCTGGGTGGAAACCCACCAACCCTGGGTGCCCCATCCTTGCGAGCTCTTTGTTCTTCTCGCAAGCGTGGGAAATCACGAACCCATGCGTTACGACCCCGCGCCCGTGTCCTGCGTCGTCACTGAAGCAATCGCGCTCTTGGCCACTTCCAGCTTGATATTATCCGGCGCCACGCGAATGATGTACGCGTCGTCCTTGATGGAAAGAATAATGCCCCGAATCCCCCCGGCCGTCGTAATCCGGTCCCCGGCCTTGATGCTCGCCAGCATCTCCTGCCACTGCTTCTGCTTCTTTTGCTGCGGCCGGATCATCACCAGGTAAAGCACAGGAATCAACAACAACATGGGGAGAAATCCAATCAGGCCTCCTGCCGGAGCCCCTCCCGCCAACACTGCCAGACTCGTTGCCACACTCATCCTTTGCTCACCCCGCTGGACGCGAATATCCACATCCACTCAGGGCACAGGCTAACCCGGCTTGAAACCGGCTGCCCGACCAAAAATTTGTCTCCGGGAATGGGCCTGGCTTGATCCGGGCCGCTTGCCCTGTCCGGGCTCTGGCCACACCTTCCTGCCAGATCTCAACTGAAGAACTCGCCGCTCAACGTGCCGCCGCCGGCTCAACATCCGCCATGCGCCCGCCTGCCGGCCGCAAACCCAACTGCCCTCTGCTTCCTGTTCGACGCGGCCTTCCACTCGAATCCAGACCCGGCTCGCCCGGCATCAAAGCCATCGCACCTGCTTTGCGCCCGCCCCGCCAGGATTCCAGAAGAATGCCTGGATACGATAAGAAACGCGCGGACTGCCGCATGTCAAGGTGCCCGGCGGCCACACTGGCCCCGAATCAGGCGAAAATCCCCTCGCCCCGCGCCTTATCGCCGTCGCGCTGGCCGTCGCAGGCTCTGCCTGCACAGGTTGAAGAACACCCAAACCATGAACGAAACCGCCAGAACTACGGGAACAAAGCAGGCCAGTGCCACCACAACGCTGCGCATCGATTCGGTCCTGCCGCGCTCTCCGGGTTACCCGCGCCATGCCCATCGTGCCGCGGACGGAAAGCACCGCAAAACCAGAAGACACCCGCAGCTGTAAGGGCGGGATAGACCTTCCATAAAGGTTTAGTAAGTCAAATAATTTGTATCGGCTTCAGCCCCTGGACCGTGGGGCGTGAGTCCGCGCTATTCAGCCGGCTCCCAATAGCGAAGCCCCGGCTCTGCGCAGCTCAGGCACAGCTTCACTCCGCCCCCTTCCACAAACCGCCCAAAGTTCACGCCCTCGCCGCAGCGGCCGCACGTCACCCGCTCCCCCTTGGTCCCCGGCAGCTCTGCCGCATCCACCCTCACCCGCACCGTGTCCACGCGGAACAGCTCCGCATCCCCCAGCTCGCGATACGCCATCATCTGCTGCCGGCTCTTCGGCTCAACATGCGGATAACGCTCCCGCGCCAGCTCCCGCGAATTCTCAAGCGCCACAATCCGCACCCCGCGTCCGTCCGCCAGGTCCACAAACGTAGCCGCCATCTTGCCCCAGTCGCGAAACTTCAGCGACCGCTTGCCCAGCCTGCATCCGGTCACCATCCCGATCGCGTCCGTCGCGCAGCGGTCAATCTCCACATACGTCACCAGCCGCTTGCGGTCCGCCCCGCGCGGGTCGGCGATGCCCAGCCGCTCCAGACCGAGCAACGCCATGCGCACGCCCAGAATCTGCCCCGCGCACAAGTGCCCATGCGCCGCCTCAGCCTTCACCAGCAGCTCATCGATCGATTCCATTGCCAACCCGCAGTCCAGGACACCTGAGGAATCCAGCGCCTGCCCTCCATGGTAATAGCCCTCGCACCCAGACCCGCTGCCTCGCCAACTCGCCAACCTGCCAACTCGCCACCCCGCCAACTTGCCAACTCGCAAACTCGATAGCTCGCAGACCCGCCGACCCGCTACTTCGGCTTCGCCGCCGCCGCATCCGAGTCATCCCCCGCATCCTCCACCAGCACCGCCGATCCCGGTACAACGTCAAAGCTCACCGCATCCTTCGCCGCTGGATGAAACGTCACCCGCAGCGGCTCCCGCTGCCACTCCGCCGCCCCGCACGCCGGCTCCGCACGGCCCTCCACGTCGAAACCCTCCAGCTTCTTCGCCAGCACCGGCTTGCGCGCCGCCACCTGCGCCACCACCGCATACAGGCTCTTGCCGCTCGCTGTCACCCCGCAATACGCCGCGTAGTCGCGAAACCAGCTCACCTGGCTCACCCCCGGGTCATAGTCCGGCAGCTTCAGCGCCGTCACCCGCCCCGTCACCCGGTCCACCAGCAGCCACGGCCCCCGCTGCCACACCCACCGGCCGGCCGCAGCCGCTGGCTTCTCCGTCGCGTTGTCCGTCGGCAGCGCATCATTCAGCCGCATCACCCGCCGCACCGCGAAGCTGCGATCGGTCACGTCATGCGCGTCCCCGGTCGTCCACTCCTTCACCACCCCATCCACCACCAGCGCCCGAATCCTGAGCGAGTCCTCGCCCGCCGCCGCCCCGCCCGGGTCCCCCGTCTTCGAGTACGCAACCTTCCGCGCCGCCCCCAGCACCACCACATGCCCCTTCCGCGGAGCAGCCGCGAGATTCTGCGCAGCTCCCAGCAACGCCATTGTCATCAGGATTGGAATCGTCCCATATATCTTCATCCCGCCAGCTCCTTGTGAGTCGGCGCAGATCCAAAGGGAGTTCAAAGCCGCGGGCGAACGCCCCGGCAAGGAAAATTCAAATCGTCCGGCGCGGGATTTCACCATCCCCTGCGCCCGCATTGGAAAATCTCATATCCCCGCCGCCTCCACCGCCCGCGCCACGCGGAACGCCGTTCCCTCCTGCAGATGCGCGGCCAGCACCTGCATCCCCACCGGCAAGCCGGCCTGCGTCTTTCCGCAGGGCACGTTGACGCCGCAAATCCCCGCCAGGCTGCCAGTGACCGTGTAGATGTCGGCAAGATACATCGCCAGGGGGTCGCCTGTCTTCTCCCCCAGTTTGAAAGCCGGCGTGGGCGCTGTTGGCGTGACGATTGCGTCCACTTCCGCAAACGCCCGCACAAACTCCTCGGCCAGCAGCCGTCGCACCTGCTGCGCCTTGCCGTAGTACGCGTCGTAGTAGCCGGCGGAAAGTGCATACGTCCCGAGCAGAATTCGCCGCTTCACCTCGGCGCCAAATCCCTCGTCGCGTGAGTGGCTATACATGTCGCCCAGTGTGTCTGAAGACGGCGAGCGATAACCGTAGCGCACGCCGTCAAAGCGCGCCAGGTTGGCGCTGGCCTCCGCCGTCGCCACCAGGTAGTAAACCGGAACAGCGTATTTCGTCGAGGGCAATGAGATCGGCTTCACGGTGCATCCGGCAGCCCTGAGCGCTGCGATGCCCGCCTCGATGGCGGCCCTGACTTCAGGGTCAAGCCCCTCGGCAAAGTACTCGGCGGGAATGCCAATGCGCAGCCCTTCCACTGGCCTGTCGCTCTCGGCGGCAAAGTCCGGCACCGGCGCGGCGGAACTGGTCGCGTCCTTCGGATCGTAGCCGGCAATCACCCCCAGCATGGTGGCGGCGTCGCGCACGTTGGCGGCGAAGGGCCCCACCCGGTCCAGCGACGAAGCGAACGCAATCAGCCCGTAGCGCGACACCCGGCTCCACGTCGGCAGCACCCCCACCACCCCGCAAAAGCTGGCCGGCTGGCGGATCGAGCCGCCCGTGTCCGTGCCCAGCGTCGCCGCCGCCAGGTTGGCAGCAACCGCGGCAGCCGAACCCCCGCTCGACCCGCCCGGAACCCGCTCCGTGTCCACCGGGTTGCGCACCGGCCCATACGCCGAGTTCTCGTTCGACGACCCCATCGCAAACTCATCGCAGTTCAGCTTGCCCAGCAGCACCGCGCCCG